>FTCS01003405.1_pt1 | contig 11348 bp, 10 predicted proteins | sample 1639391 | NCBI WGS metagenome assembly FTCS01 (sample SAMEA3914864, study PRJEB12502) | metagenome | biome: forest; material: soil | place: USA | collected 2012-03-12 | depth 0.3 m | reverse complement strand
TGCTCGACGAGGTGTTCGCCGTCGGCGACGAGCAGTTCCAGCGCAAGTGCTTCGGCAAGATCGCGGAGTTCAAGCACCGCGGCGGGACGATCCTCTTCGTGTCGCACGACGCGCAGGCGGTCGAGCGGCTGTGCGATCGAGCCGTCCTCCTGCGCCAGGGCGAGGTCGCGTTCGACGGCTCGACGCGCGAGGCGATCGCGGCGTACCGCCGGTTGCTCGGCGCGGACACGAACCCCGAGGAGCTCGAGGCCGGGCTCCGGGAGTGGGGCAGCGGCGAGGCGCGGATCGTCTCCGCGGCACTCGTCGACGCGGACGGGGACGAGCGCGCCCAGTTCGCGTCGGGCGAGCCCGTCGTCGTGCGCCTCCTCCTCGAGGCCGAGCACGGGGTTGCCGCACCGCGGGTCTCGCTCGAGCTGCGCGACGACGGCGGAGTCGTGCTCGGCACCGTCGCGCAGGACACCGCGCTGCTCGGCTGGGACGGCGCCCGCCGGCACGAGGTTGCGTTCCGGGTCGACCGGCTGCCGCTTGCCGAGGGCCGCTTCCACCTGCGCGTCGCGCTGGTGGAAGCGTCGACCGGAGCGCCGCTGCACATGCTCGACGACGCGCTGCGGTTCTTCGTGTTCCCGGCGGGCGGCGGGTCGGGGACGGTGCTGCTCGACGGCGACTGGTCGTTGCAGGAGATCGACGCGGCCGCGCCAACTCCGGAGCCGTGAGCGCACGCGCCTGCCCGGACTGGCCCGTCCTGATGGAGATCGCCCCCGATCTCCAATTTCGACACGTGACGCTCGGCGAGGCGCGGCTCCCGGTCGACGCGTTCGTGCAGCTCGCCGGGATCGGCTCGGACGAGGTCGTCCTCTGTTGCGACCTCGACGCGCACGTGTTCAACCCGGAGCACACCGACCCGCGCGTCGTCGAGGCGCTCGCGGGCACGCACTGGATCGACGTGCGCGAGCTCGGCGCGCGCTCAGCCTAGAGCACCTCTTCGAGCAGCCGCGTGTTGAGCACGTCGGCCGCGGTGCACCAGCCGCGCCGCGCGGTCGCGACCGAGAGGCGCATGTTCGCGAGCCCGCGAATCGAGTGCGCGTCGGTCGAGCAGGTGATGCGCACGCCCGCGCGGATCGCGTCGTGGACGAGGGACGAGTCGAGGTCGATCCGGTCGGGCAAGCCGTTCGTCTCGAGCGCGGTGCCCGTCTCCACGCACGCCGCGTAGACCGCTTCGAGGTCGACGGCGTTCGCCGGGCGGTGGTTCAGGATGCGCCCCTGCGGATGGCTGATCGACCGTACCGCCGGGTGCTCGACGGCGGCGAGCGTTCTCTTCGTCAGCTGCTCGCGCGACTGCCGCTGGCCGGCGTGGACGGAGGCCTGCACCCAGTCGAGCTCGTCGAGGATGTCGTCCGGGAGGTCGAGCGAGCCGTCGTCGCGGATGTCGCACTCGGTCCCGCGCAGGACGCGGAACGGCGCCAGCCGCTCGTTGACCTCGGCGATCTCCTCGCCCTGGCGGCGCAGGTCGTCGGCGTCGAGGCCCGGGACGACGCGCACGTTTCTCGTGTGGTCGCAGATCGCGATGTAGTCGTAGCCGAGCGCGGCGGCGGCCTCGGCCATCTCGAGCACGCTCGCCTTCCCGTCCGACCACGTCGTGTGGACATGGAGGTCGCCGCGGATCTCGCCGAGCTCGACGAGTGGCGGCGGCTCGCCGCGGTACGGCTGCTCGCGCAGCTCGGGCGGCAGGTAGGGCACGCCGAGCTGCGCGTAGAGCTCGTGCTCGGCGGCGGCGTCCGGCAACGGGCCGAGCGCCTCGACGTACGCCGCGGCTCCGGTCGCCCGCAGGAGCTCCGTCCCGAACCGCTCGGGGGGTGCGACCACGAGCTCCACCGGAACGCCGTCGACGGTGATGCCGAGCGCGCGGCGGTCGCCGCGTTCGGCGAGCGTCACGATCTCGGGCAGCGTCGCGAACCGTTCGAGGACCGGGCCGGCGTCCTCGGCCGCCACGACGACCGCGAGCCGTGAAGAGGTGGGGCTGAAGCGGCGCGGATCGCCGGCGGCTGCTCCGCCGAGCGCGTCGGCGACGCCGCCGACCAGCTCCCACGCACGGTTCAGCAGCAGTCCGCGCCTGGGCGCGACCCGCGGGCGGTCGAGGGCCGCCAGCACCTTCGCCTCGGTGGCCGGCCCGATCCCCGGCACTTCGCGCAACCGGCCGGCGGCCGCGGCGGCGCGCAGCTCGTCCGTGTTGGAGACGCCGAGCACGCGTCCGACCTCGACGAGGCGCGGCGGGCTCAGCCCGACGAGGCGCGCCAGCCCGACGAGCTCGGGCCGGACCGTCTGCTCGAGCTCGTCGAGCTCCGCGAGCCGTCCGGTCTCGACCAGCTCCGTCAGCCGCGCCTCGATGCCGGCGCCGACGCCGCGCAGCTCGCGGACGCGACCCTGGCGCACGAGCTCGGCGACCGGAGCCGGCGTGGCACGGATCAGCTCCGCCGCGCGACGGTAGGCCCGCACGCCGTACGGGCTCGACCCGGCGAGTTCGAGCAGCGTGGCGAAGCTCTCGAGCTGCTGTGCGAGCGCGCCGTTGTCCGGTCCCATCACGCGGGTAGTGTCCTCGACATATGGCAACCGTCGTCGTCCCGTTCCGCGGAAACGACCCGAAGCAGCGGCTCGCGCTCGCGGCTGCGAGCCGCCGGGCGCTCGCCGAGGCGATGCTCGCGGACGTCGTCGCCGCGGCGCGTGCGATCGGTTCGGTCGTGGTCGTGGCGTCGCCCGGATCTGCCGTCCCGGCCGATGTGCTCCGCGTCGCGGATCCCCGCCGCGGCCAGGGCGCGGCGGTGCGCGCCGGCCTCGGTGCGGCCGAAGCCGCAGGACTGCCCGCGCCCTTCCTGGTCGTGAACGCCGACCTGCCGTGTGCGACGTCGCGCGACCTGCTCGCGCTGGCGGGCGCCGTCCCGGACCACGGCCTCGCGCTGGTTCCGGCCGCGGACGGCACCACGAACGCGCTCGCGCTCGCCGACGCAGGGCTCTTCGAGCCGGTCTACGGCCTCGGCAGTGCAGCGCGGTTCGCGGCGCTCGCGCCGTCGACGACGCTCGACGCGCCGAATCTCGTGGCTGACGTGGACACGCTCGACGATCTCGCCCGGCTCGGCGACCGCCCCGGCGTGCACACCCGGCGTGTGCTCGCGGCGCTCGACCTGCCGTTCGCGGCATGAACGTCGCGGTCCTCTCCGGCGGGGTGGGCGGAGCACGGTTCCTCCGCGGCGTCGTCTCTGTCGTCGATCCAGGCAACGTTTCCATCGTAGGCAACGTGGCGGACGACCTCGAGCTGCTCGGGCTCTCGATCTCACCCGACCTCGACAGCATCCTGTACACGCTCACGGGGCGCTCCGACGACGAGCGAGGATGGGGCCGCGCCGACGAGAGCTGGCGCGCGATGGAGTCGGTGCACGAGCTCGGCGGGGCGGACTGGTTCCGCCTGGGCGACCGGGATCTCGGCCTGCACCTCGTGCGCACGGAGCTCCTCCGGGCCGGTGTCCCCCTCAGCGAGGCGACCCTGCGCCTCGCGAGCGCCCTCGGTCTGCGCGCCGCGCTGCTCCCCGCGACGGACGACCCGCTGCGGACGTTCCTCGAGACGCCGGACGGCACCTTCGCGTTCCAGACCTGGTTCGTCGCGCGCGGCCACCGCGACGAGGTCGACGCGGTGCACTACGCGGGTGCGCCCGAGGCCCGCGCGGCCCCCGGCGTGGTCGAGGCGCTGCGCGCGGCCGACGTGATCCTGATCGCGCCGAGCAACCCGTTCGTCTCGATCGGTCCAATCCTCGCCGTGCACGAGATCCGCGCCGAGCTCGAGCGGCGCACGGCGCCGTGCGTGGCGGTGAGCCCGCTGATCGGCGGGCAGGCGGTGAGGGGGCCGGCCGACCGGATGCTACGGCGCCTGACCGGTGGGACGACGCCGTGGCACGTCGCGTCCTGTTACGACGGAGTGATCGACGCGCTCGTGATCGACGTCGCCGACGCCCCCGCCGAGCTTCCCGACGGGGTCCGCGAGGTCGTCACGCGCACGCTCATGAGCGACCTCGACGCGGCGCGGCAGCTCGCGGCGACGGCGCTCGACGCGGCGGGCGCGCCCGCGTGAGGGTCGCGATCCTGGGCGGGACCGGCAGCTTCGGCCGGGCCCTCGCAGCACGCCTGGCAGCCGTCGGCGAGGACGACGTGGTGATCGGCTCCCGCGACGCCGAGCGCGCGCGGGCGACGGCCACGGAGCTGGGCGGCAGAGTCACCGGAGCGACGAACGAGGACGCCGTGCGCGGGGCCGACCTGGCGGTGCTCGCCGTGAACGCGGACGGGGCGCTCGACACCGCCCGCGCGGTCGCACCTGCCCTGGGGGGCACGCCGCTGCTGAGCGTTGCGAGCGCGATCCGGTTCGAGAAGGGCAGGGGGATGCTCCCCGACCCGGAGGCCCTGAGCCTCGCCGAGCGGGTCCAGGCAGTCGTCGACGGGCCGGTCGCCGCGGGGTTGCACTCGATTGCCGCGTCGAATCTCGAGCAGGAGCCGCCGGACGAGGACGCGCTCGTCTGCGGGGACGACGAGCACGCGAAGGCGCTCGGGCTCGAGCTGGCCGCGAAGCTCGTGGCCGGCCGCGCGCTCGACGCGGGGCCGCTCGCGAGCGCGCGCTCCCTCGAAGGCTTGACCGCCGTGATCGTCAACTTGAACCGCCGGTACAAGGCGCACACCGGCATCCGCGTCACCGGCGTCTCGACATGATCCAGCTGATCCCGGTGCACGGCCTGCCCGAGATCCGCGAGGGCGACGACCTCGCCGCTCTCGTCGCGGAGCGGGCCCGCCTCGAGGACGGCGACGTGCTCGTCCTCGCCCAGAAGGCCGTCTCGAAGGCCGAGGGGCGAATCGTGCGGATCGACAGCCTGGAAGCCTCGGAGAAGGCGGTCGAGCTCGCGGGCGACGAGCGGGACCCGCGCGAGGTGGAGGCGATCCTGCGGGAGGCGAAGCGGATCGTCCGCGAGCGCGGCCCGCTCGTGATCGCCGAGACCCGGCACGGCTTCATCTGCGCGTCGGCCGGCGTCGACCACTCCAACGCCCCCGGGCCCGGCCTGCTCGTGCTTCTGCCGGACGACCCGGACGAGAGCGCCCGGACCGTGCGCCGTCGGATCGCCGAGCTGACCGGTGCCACCGTCGCCGTGGTCGTGACCGACTCCTTCGGCCGGCCATTCCGGCAGGGGACGACCGACGTGGCGATCGGCGTCGCCGGATTCGCGCCGATCCTCGACCTGCGCGGGACGAAGGACCGGATCGGCTACGAGCTCCGCGCGAGCCGCGTGGCGATCGCCGACGAGATCGCCGCCGCCGCGGACCTCGCCCGTGGGAAGGCGGAGGGTGTGCCCGCCGTGGTCGTGCGCGGCCTGCGGCTCGACGGCGACGGCACCGCGCGCGAGATCGTGATCGAGCCCGAGCTCGACCTCTTCTCCTAGCACAGCGTGACAGCCGGGCGGAGCAGGGCCTTTACAGGTTCTTCACCAGCTCCTTGCATCACCACACACGAACCCGCTACCGTCCCGCGGTCACTGCGGCGGGCCGAGCCCACGCTCGCCCTGGAACCCCCCTCGAAGCCATGCAGGACTGGGCCAAGGAGGCTTACTCGTTGTGCGTTCACCCCTACCGCTGAGCCTGGTCGGGCTTGCGGCGCTCCTCACCTTCGTGCTCGCCGGATCGGCGTTCGCGCGTGGTCAGGTTCGTCCCGACCGTACGCTCTCCGTCCGCGCGCTCCGCGCTGCGGTCGACCACTACCGATCGCTGACCTGGTCGTTCGAGCGCGCGGCGCACCTGCACCGCTCGCCGAGCTCCTTCTCCGATCGGCGCAGTACCGACGCCGCCTACCTCGAGTGGACCGAGGCGACCTGGGCGCGCCGCGCCGACAGCGCGCGCGACCGGGCACTCGCCCGGATCCACCATCGTCTCTCGGTGACGATCCCGAGGCCGCCGCAGCCGCACAGCCGGCTCTCCCGGCGCCTTTCGTACAGCCGGACGGTCACGCTGAAGCTGCGCCGGATCTACCCCGGCGTGGTCACGCGGCGGTTCGCCTCGGCCCACGGCGGAAGCGGCGCCGCGACGCTCCGGCTCTGGCAGGCGCGCCTCGCCGACGAGGCCCGCCTCGTCCTGCGCCACGGCTGGGCCCGGCCGCCCATCCCGGCCACCCTCCAGGCCGCCTTCCTGTGCATCCACCACTTCGAAGGCGCCTGGAACTCGAACACGGGCAACGGGTACTTCGGCGGCCTCCAGATGGACGTCCGTTTCCAGAGCCTCTACGGCGCCGATTTCGCCCGGCGCTGGGGCACGGCCGACAACTGGCCCGCCTGGGCGCAGCTCCAGGCGGCCGTGCGTGCCTACCGGGCCGGGCGCGGGTTCTGGCCGTGGCCGAACACGGCCCGGGCGTGCGGCCTGATTTGACCTGATCGTGCTGTAACAGGGGTCTCAAGGTGGTGACCGCCGCCGCCGATGAACTGCGCATGGTGACGCAGTCTGCGGCGGCGGCGGCGGCTGACCTCGGGATGCCCGAAAGCGGCACGGGCCGGCCGGAGGCACTCGTCGAGTCGTACCGCCGTCTCGCCGAGGTCTTCCACGAGGTGCTCTCGGAGCAGAGCCTCGACGCGCTGCTCGAGCGGATCGCGGTCACCCTCGGCGACCTCGTGCCGTACGAAGCGCTGCACATCTACGAGGCCGACGAGGATCGCCGTGTCCTCGTGCCCCTGCACGCGCGCTCGCAGGCGTACGAGGAGGAGATCATGCGCAGCCGTCCACGCTTCGGCGAGGGCATCACCGGCTGGGCGGTCGAGAACCGGCGCCCCGTCTGGACGAACCGCGCGCATCTCGACCCGCGGTCGGTCGTCGTCCCCGGCACGCCCGTCGAGCCCGAGGCGATGATCTCCGTCCCCCTGATCGCCCGCGGCGCGCTCAAGGGCGCCTTGAACCTGTACCGGATCGGCGAGGACGCAGAGTTCGCCGAGCACGAGTTCCATCTCGCGCGTTCGTTCGGGGACGCTGCGGCACTCGCGCTCGACAACGCCCAGATCCGCGCCCGGCTCGAGCACCTCGCGCAGACCGACTCGCTGACCAACCTCTACAACCACCGCTACTTCCACGAGCGCCTGCGCTCCGAGCTCACCCGTGCATCGCGCTCGCACGACTCCGTCGCCGTGCTCATGTTCGACCTCGACGACTTCAAGCGCGTCAACGACGTCTACGGCCACGGTGCCGGCGACCAGTTGCTGATCCAGCTCGCGCGGGTCGCGCGCGAGACGGTCCGCGGGTCCGACGTCGTGTGTCGGATCGGCGGCGAGGAGTTCGGCGTGATCATGCCGTCCTGCGACGCCGGCGACGCCCTCGGGCTGGCGGCGCGGCTGAGCGAGGCGCTGCGGGAGGTCGACTTCGAGCCTGCGGGCCGCGTCACGGTCTCCATGGGCGTCGCCCAGGGGCCCGAGCACGCGATGAACCCGCGCGAGCTGGTGGCGTGTGCCGAGGCCGCGATGATGACCGCGAAGGCACGCGGGAAGAATCAGAGCGTCGTTTACGACGACGGCGCCACGGAGCGTCCGACCGCTGCGGTCGTGGGGCGGGATGTTCGCTCGATCGCGCACCTGAAGATGCTCCAGTCGCTCGCGGGCAAGCTGAACCGGCTGAACGACGTCACGCAGATCGCGAGCACGATCGCGACCGAGCTGCGGCTCCTGATCGACTACCACAACTGCCGAGTCGTCCTCCGCCACGGCGATGAGCTGCGGCCGATCGCGTTCGTCGGCGACACCGACGACAGCGTGAGCGACGCCGCGAACGCCTACACGCAGCACGTCGGGGTCGGCGTGACCGGCCGCGCCGTCGAGCGCGGGGAGGCGCTCCTGATCCCGAACGCGCTCGAGTGCGAGTTCGCGCACCGCATCCCCGGGACCGCAGAGCTCGAGGAGTCGCTCGCCGCCGTCCCGCTCCGGTACGGCTCGCGCGTCACGGGTGCGATCGTCATCTCGAAGCTCGGCGTCAACCAGTTCGACGAGGACGACGTCCGGCTGCTCGAGGTGCTCGCGGGCCAGGCATCGGTGGCGCTCGAGAACGCGCGCCTGTACGAGCAGCAGCGCCGTGAAGCCGAGGGCGCGAAGGCGCTGCTCGCCTTCGCGGACGAGATCTCACGCGCCCACTCGGTGGAGGACATCTGCGGGCTCGCCGTCACGGCGGCCACGCGGCTGTTCGAGACCGAGCGCGCGTCGGTGTGGCTGGGCGACGAATGCGTCGCCCATGCGGGCGAGGAACTCGCCGACGGCGCGCAGGCCTCGCTGGTCGGCGACGACGGCGTCGACGGCCGTGTCGTCGTGGCCGTCGCCTCCCTGGACGAGGATCGCGAGCGCCTCCTCGCGTCGTTCGCCTACCAGCTGTCCGTGGCGCTCCAGAAGGCGCGGCTCTACGCGAAGCAGATGGAGGCGGCGGAGATCGCCAACGCGCTGCTCGAGGCGGGCCGTGAGCTCGCGACGGCCGAGACCCCGGACGAGGTGCTCGGCCGGAGCGTCGAGGTCACGGCGCGCGTGATCGGCACCGCGTACGCCTCGCTCTGGATCCAGGAGGAGGCCGAGCCGAAGGATCTCGTCCTGCGCGCGGTGCGCGGCGACGCGACGAGCGAGGAGCTCGTCCGCCGGCGCCGCTTCCCGGCCGCCATCGCCCACCAGTGGCTCGAGCGCACCGAGCCGTTCGTGCTCGAGCCGGAGGACGTCTCGAACATCGAAGGGGTCGAGCCTGAGCGGATCCAGCGCTTCGTCGTCGCCCCGCTCCGGCTCGAGGGTGCCCGTGTCGGCGCGCTCGTGGCGGCGATCGACGACCGGGTGATGGACGACCGCCAGCTCCAGCTGCTCGCCGGGCTCGCCCACCAGGCGAAGCTCGCGATCGAGAGCGCCGAGCACTTCGAGGGGCTCGAGCGGACGTTCGTGGCCACCGTGGCGACGCTGGCGAACGCGCTCGAGGCGAACGACGAGTACACCTCGTCGCATGCACGCTGGATCAGCGACATGTCGCTGCTCGTGGGCAGCGACCTCGACCTCGACCGCGATTCGCTGAAGCGGCTCGAGCTCGGGGCGCTCTTCCACGACATCGGCAAGATCGGGATCCCTTCCGAGATCCTCCAGAAGCCCGGGCCGCTCACCGACGAGGAGTTCGAGATCGTCAAGCAGCACCCCGAGCTCGGGGAGAAGATCCTGGCGCCGATCGACCGCCTGAACGACGTGCGTCCGATCGTGCGCGCCTGCCACGAGCGGTGGGACGGCCGCGGCTATCCGGACGGCAAGGCGGGCGTCGACATCCCCGTCGAGGCGCGGATCATCCTCGTCTGCGATGCGTTCCACGCGATGACGACCGACCGCTCCTACCGGAAGCGGATCTCCGACGACGAGGCGGTCGGCCGGCTCGTCGACGCTGCGGGGACGCAGTTCGACCCGACGGTCGTGGACGCATTCGTCCGCCTCTACCGGGCGGGCGACGTGCTGCCGCTGGACTAGGGCCGCGTCGGGTCTTCGAGGCGTCTGATCTCGCAGACGTCGACGAAGCCGACACGCTTCAGGATCGGGTACGACGTGTCATGGATCGCCTCGGTGACGAGCGCCGGCGTACCTCGGGCGACGGCGTCGTCCCAGCGGGCGCGCAGGAGGGCGCGATAGACGCCGCGGCCTCGCGCGTGCTCCGCGACGGAGCCGGCGATCAGGAAGACGCCGCGATCGGAGTAGATCGAGCGGCCGACGCCGACGGGCACGCCGTCGAGTCGGCCGAGGAACGTCACAGGCACGCCCGCGGCCTCAGAAGCCTCGAACTCGGCCCGGAGGTGTGGCCGCTGTTCGTCGCGTCGTGCGTGCGGCGTCGCGAATGCGTCCCACATCACGCCGAACGCGGCGAGGTAGTCCTCGAAGCTCTCGACGCGCGTCACGTTCACGTCGGGCGGGCCGGCCGGCGGCTCGTCGACGCACGCCAGTGCGTGCAGCAGCCCGTGTCCATCCGTGGGCGTGCGGAACCCGAGTGAGACGAGTCGGTCATAGGCGTCCGAAGGCGCGGCGTCCGGGTCGATGAACCAGGTGAGCGCCTTCCCTGGTGCGACGCGGTCGCGCACTTCGTCGACGAGCGCTGCCACATCCATCGTACGAATGCCCGAGACGACCGCCCACGTGTTTCCCTGGACCACGCACATCCGCTCGTCCGCGTACCGATCGACGTCGCCCGACACTCGCGTGTAGCGATCCGGCGTCTGGGCGAACTCGCGCAGCTCCCGCGTCAGCATGTAGCCGGGTCGATCAGGACCTCGATCTCGCCCGTGCGCTCGAAGCCGATCGACTCCAGGATGGGCCGCGAAGTGGCGCGCGCCTGGACGGTGAGCGCCGGCATTCCCGCCGCGACTGCGTCGTCCCACCGCGCCCGCACGAGGGCGCGGTAGACGCCGCGGCCGCGCGCATCCTGGACGACGGCGCCGCCGACCATGATCGCGGCCGGAAGGCCCTCCTCGACGACTGCCGAAGCGGCACCGACCGCACGCCCCGCGACGTACGCGACATACAGCCGCGGCCCGGTGCCACGCTGCTCGGCCTCGAAGTGCTGCTCCGCGATCTCGTCCCATTCGGCGCGCTTTCCTTCCGCGGTCTCGAACACCTCGTGCGTGATCGACGAGGCGGCGAGGTACTCGTCCAGGTCGCGGATGCGCCGGGCCTCGATGTCCGGCACGGCCGGAGGCGCGTCCGTCAGCACGAGCGCCGTCAGGTGGTCGTCGGGCTTGAACCCGTGTGCGACGAGACGGTCGACGAGGTCGCCCGGCGTCGCGGAGGCGCCGACGTTCCAGACGGCGCTCGTGTGGCCCTGCGAGGCGATCTCGGTCCGGACTTCGTGGATCGCCTCGGCAACCTCGTCGGGGTCGAGGCGAAGCCGCGAGACCTGCGTGGAGGACGGGACCGGGCCGAGGAGCAGGCACCAGCGGTCGGTGAGGACGCGCTGCCAGACGCTGTCGGGCGGCATCTCCCCGGCGGCCGCGGGGTCCTCCGCGAACGCTCTAAGTGCAGAACTCGTCGGCAACCGACAGCGCGTCGTCGAGGATCGCGAGCGCCTCGTCGAGCTCGTCGCGCGTGATCGTCAGCGGCGGGCAGCACATGACGACGTTCCAGTGCGTCATCAGGTACAGGCCGTTGTCGAGCGCTCGCTTCATCACCGCGGCGATCGGCTTCGCGGCCTCGCCGGAGCCGTTGAACGGGACGAGCGGCTCGCGTGTCTCCCGGTTCCTGACGAGCTCGAGACCCCAGAAGCAGCCGAGCCCGCGCACCTCGCCGATCGACGGGTGCCTGTCC
>FTCS01000791.1_pt1 | contig 11355 bp, 14 predicted proteins | sample 1639391 | NCBI WGS metagenome assembly FTCS01 (sample SAMEA3914864, study PRJEB12502) | metagenome | biome: forest; material: soil | place: USA | collected 2012-03-12 | depth 0.3 m | reverse complement strand
GCGACCTGCCGCCGGAGCTGGACGGCGTGCAGACGCCGCAGGCGTTCCGGGCGGGCGAGCTGCTGGCGGCGTACTCACGGGCCGAGCACGACGGCTTCGACGGCACCGACACCGCGGCCTGCTGGGCCCGCTACACCGACCTGCCCGTCGTGGCCGTGCCGAGCTCGCCGGCCAACCTGAAGATCACGTTCCCGGAGGATCTCGCCCTGGCGCTCAGACTTCTGTGAGCGCCTCGAGGACGCGCACGTCCTCCTCCGAGCCGACCCGGCGGGCGGCGGGCGGCGCCTCGACCAGCTCGACCGGGTACCGACGGCGCAGCTCGGCGACCAGCGCGACGAGGTCCGTGGTGGGCAGGCCTCCCAGCGACGCGACGACCGCCGGCGGCAGCACCACCGGCGAGGCGACCGCGACCAGGCCGTCCCGGTCCAGCGTCTCGCCGACCACGCCGCCCTCGACGACCTTGACGGTGTCGGTGACGGGCCGGACGCCGACCACCACGCAGGCGTGCTCGACCGCGCGCTCGACGCACGCGGCGATGAAGTCCGGGGGCGTCATCGGGCAGAGGGGGTCGTGCAGCACGAACGGCTCCTCGGCGGCCACGAGCGCCTCCCACGTCGTACCCGTGTCGACCGGCGTGACACCGGCCTCGCCGAGCGCCCAGGCGGCCGCGGCCACCAGCGCCTCCCCGTGGATGAGCGCGAACGGCAGGTGCCCGCGGTCCTGGTCGAGGACGGTGCCCAGCGCGTCGTGCTCCACGTGGCCGACCCTACAAAGGCACCCCGGAGACGCACCGAGGCCCCCGGATCGCTCCGGGGGCCTCGGTGGTGAAGATCAGGAAGCGAGCACCTCGTCGAGGAGGGCCTCCGCCTTGTCCTCGTTGGTGTGCTCGGCCAGCGCCAGCTCCGAGACGAGGATCTGGCGAGCCTTCGCCAGCATCCGCTTCTCACCGGCGGACAGGCCGCGGTCACGCTCGCGGCGCCACAGGTCGCGCACGACCTCGGCGACCTTCATGACGTCGCCGCTGTGCAGCTTCTCCAGATTGGCCTTGTAGCGGCGCGACCAGTTGGTCGGCTCCTCGACGTGGGCGGCTCGGAGGACGTCGAACACGCGGTCGAGGCCCTCCTTGTCGACGACGTCGCGGACGCCCACCAGATCGAGGTTGCACGCCGGGACTCGAACCACGAGATCCTGCTGGGCGACGATGCGGAGTACCAGGTACTGCCGGTCCTCCCCCTTGATGGTCCGGGTCTCGATGTCTTCGATGACCGCGGCTCCGTGATTCGGGTAAACAACCGTCTCGCCGACAGTGAAAGTCATATGTCAGGTACCCCTTCCTAGGGGACCAGTCTAACACGCGCCGGAAGGTGCTCTTGACGCGTTTGCGCAGGTCAGGAGGCCAATGCTGGCTTGACAGAATCGTGGTTCGTGTGGTGCGCGGCCGCCGCGATGTCGCGAATCCCCCACGGTTGACCGGGTCTGACTGATACTGCGGGGTATGTCGTCGACCGAGCCCGTCGCCAGCCGCGAGCGGCGTCGCAGCCTCGCGCACACGATCCCCGTCCTGCTGGTCCGCGCCGCCCATCCTCGCCAGGCCCTGCTCACCGCCGGCGGCCTGGCGATCGCCGCCGCGATCAGCGGTCGGCCAGGACGGGAGGTCGCCCTGGTCTTCGCGACGGTGCTCGTCGGGCAGGCGGTCCTGGGATGGCACAACGACCTCGTCGACCAGCCTCGGGACGCGACCCGGGTGCCGAGCGGCAAGCCGATCGCGGACGGCTACCTCGACGCCGGTACGACGTGGTTCGCGCTGATCTGCGGCGTGCTGCTCGTCGTACCGCTCTCCATCCAGAACGGCGTCACCGCGGGTGCGGCGTACCTCGTCTCGATCGCGGTCGGCCTGGTCGGGAACGTCGTGCTGCGCCGGGGCTGGCTCTCGTGGCTGCCCTGGGCGGCGTCGTACGCGCTCTACCCGTTCTTCCTGTCGTACGGCGGCTGGGGCGGTGACGCGACGGGCGACCCGCCGCAGCCGGTGATGGTCGTGCTGGCCGCGCTGCTCGGCGTCGGCGTGCACGTGCTGTGCGCGCTGCCGGGGCTGGTCGCCGACCACGAGGACGGGATCCGGCACCTCCCGCTGCGCATCGCGCTGCGGGTCGGTGCGACCCGGCTGCTGGTGCTCGCGCTGGCGTGGACGGTGCTCGTCCTGGTGGCGATGCTGGTGGTCGGGAACACCGTCGGGCTGGGTCGGTGAGCAGGAGCGACGACCGCTAGGCTGACCCGCACATCGCCGCAGTCGACCCGTGAAGGCCTTGAAGATGCAGCTCCGCATGTCCGCCCGCGTGCTCGCCGCCGCTGGAGCACTCGCGCTCGCGACCGTCCTCAGCTCGTGTGGCTTCGACTATGCGACCGACCGGGTGTACACCCCGGGTGCGGGCGTGAACGACCGCGACGCCTCCGTCGACGTGCTCGCCGCCGTCGTCGTGTCGGCCGCGCCGGGCTCGGGAACCTTCATCGCGTCGTTCGCGAACAACGACCAGGAGCACTCGGCGACGGTGACCTCGGTGGCGGGCGCCGGCACGAGCGCCGGCGTGCAGGTCGACTCGTTCGAGCCGATCGAGATCGCCCCGGGCCAGCTGGTGAACCTGGCCACCGACGACGCCGGGATCGTGATCTCGGGCGACCTGATCGAGGCCGGCGGCTTCGTGACGCTCGAGATCGGCTTCGGCGACGGCGACTCGGTGCAGGTCGACGTACCGATCGTGCCGCCGTGCAACGAGTACGAGGGCCTGGACAAGTCCACCGACGCCTCGGGCGCCGACGAGTGCACCGTCGAGACCCCCGACGCGTCGCCCGAGTCCTGATCGGAGCCCCGCGATGACCCACACGCTCGTCCTGCTCCGCCACGGCGAGAGCGAGTGGAACGCCAAGAACCTCTTCACCGGGTGGGTCGACGTCCCGCTCAACGACAAGGGTCGCGCCGAGGGCGTGCACGCGGGTGAGCTGATCCGCGACGCCGGCGTACTCCCCGACGTCGTGCACACGTCGCTGCTGCGCCGCGCGATCAACACCGCGGCCGTCGCGCTCGACGTCGCCGACCGGCACTGGATCCCGGTGCGCCGTTCGTGGCGGCTCAACGAGCGCCACTACGGCGCGCTCCAGGGCAAGAACAAGAAGGAGACGCTGGAGGAGTACGGCGAGGAGCAGTTCATGCTCTGGCGCCGGTCCTTCGACGTCCCGCCGCCGCCGATCGACGACGACGACCAGTGGTCGCAGGCCGGCGACGTCCGGTACGCCGGCCTCGGCGCCGAGATGCCGCGCACCGAGTGCCTCAAGGACGTGATCGCGAGGTTCCTGCCGTACTGGGAGTCCTCGATCGTCCCCGACCTCCGGGCCGGCCACACGGTGCTGGTCGCCGCGCACGGCAACAGCCTGCGGGCCCTGGTCAAGCACCTCGACGGCATCAGCGACGAGGACATCGCGGGCCTCAACATCCCCACGGGCATGCCGCTGGTCTACGAGCTCGACGACTCGATGCAGCCCACCGGCACGGGTGGCCGGTACCTCGACCCCGACGCCGCCGCCGAGGCCGCCGCCGCGGTCGCCAACCAGGGCCGCTGAACCGAAGATCTGGGGTAGTCCCCGACCTTTCGGCCCCTCAATGGCGTGACCAGGGGCCCGAAACCTCAGGGAGTACCGAAATTCAGGCGCCGACCGACGACGGGTTCTCGCCGGTGACGACGAAGACGACCCGGTTCGCCACCGAGACGGCGTGGTCGGCGATCCGCTCGTAGTAGCGGCCGAGCAGGGCCAGGTCCACCGCGGCCTCGACCCCGTGGCCCCAGTCGGCCGAGAGCAGCTCGGCGAAGCTGGAGCGGCGGAGCTGGTCCATCTCCTCGTCGGCGTGCCCGAGCGCGATCGCCTCCTCGACGTCCCGGTCGGCGACCACCTTCGCGACCCGGCGGACCATGTCCTCGGCGACCTGCGCCATCCGCTCGAAGGTCGGACGCATGGCGTCCGGTACGGCGAGGTTCGGGACGCGCAGTCGGGCGATCTTCGCGACGTGCACGGAGAGGTCGCCCATCCGCTCCAGGTCGCTCACCATGCGCAGCGCCGCGACGACCGTGCGCAGGTCGCTGGCGACCGGCTGCTGGAGCGAGAGCAGGAGGAAGGCGGACTCCTCGATCTGCTCGCGCGTGCGATCGATCTCGACATCAGCACTGATCACCCGCTCTGCGAGCGAGGCATCACCGGTCATCAACGCCTCGGTCGCGAGCCGGACCGCCGCTTCGACGTCGGTGCACAGGGCGGCAAGGTCGGTGAAGACGGCATCGAGCTGTTCGTGGAAGGCCTCTCGCATGAGGAGGAGCCTAGGCCGAGGATGTGAAGCGCTGCAGCCGATGCGTGAACGCGGAGTGAATATCTGGTAGGCGGGCGGGCTTCGGCGAACTCGCGATGAAATGGCTCGTACGATTCAGGTGTGGATGCGACGACGCAGGCGTTTATCGCCGCGCTCATCGGAGCCGTTGTCGCCGGCGGAGCCGTGCTCGCGTGGCACGTCAGCGATCGCCAGCAGAACGCCGCGGCACCGGTCGAGGAGCCGGTGGTCCCCGTCGGTGTCGCCACCGTCCTGTCCGTCCTGCGCAGCAGCGCGGTCCTCGTCGACGACAGCGACGTGGTGCTCAAGGCCTCCGCGCCGGCGTACGCGATGGGCCTGGTGCGGGGCACCTCGCTGGCGTCCGCCGAGCTCGCGGACCTGGTCCGCCAGGTACGCCGCGACGGCCAGATCCGCGAGACCGAGCTGCTCATGAGCCGCACCGGCGTCCCGGCCCGCCACGTGACCGCCCGCGTCGCGCCCCTGGGCGCCCGGCTGGTGCTGGCGCTGGTCGAGGACCGGACCCGCGAGCGTCGCGTCGAGGCGGTACGCCGCGACTTCGTCGCGAACGTGAGCCACGAGCTGAAGACCCCCGTCGGCGCGATCCGGCTGCTCGCCGAGGCCGTGCACGACGCCGCGGAGGACCCGGAGGCCGTCAAGCGGTTCTCCGACCGGATGCTCACGGAGAGCGACCGGCTCTCCCGCCTGGTCCAGCAGGTGATCGAGCTGTCCCGGCTCCAGGGCGACGAGCCGCTGGACGCGCCCATTCCGGTCGAGGTCGACGAGGTCATCAAGATCGCCGTCGACACCAGCGCGATCGACGCCGACGCGAAGCGGATCTCCGTCGTCACCGGCGGTACGCCGCACCTCGAGGTGTTCGGGAACGAGGAGCAGGTGACGGCCGCCGTCGCGAACCTCGTCGCGAACGCCGTGTCCTACTCCGACTGCGACGCCACGGTCCTCGTCTCCACCAAGAGCGAGGACGACATGGTGGAGATCTCGGTCGTCGACCAGGGCATCGGGATCCCCGCGGGCGAGATCGACCGCATCTTCGAGCGGTTCTACCGGGTCGACCCGGCCCGGCACCGCTCCACCGGTGGCACCGGCCTCGGCCTGTCCATCGTCAAGCACGTAGCGGCCACCCACGGCGGAGACGTCCGGGTGTGGTCGGTCGAGGGGCAGGGGTCGACGTTCACGCTGACCCTCCCCCGACACATCTCGGCCAGAAGATCACAGGAGGCAGGCCGGTGACCCGCGTACTCGTTGTCGAGGACGAAGAGAGCTACAGCGATGCTCTCGCCTACATGCTGCGCAAGGAGGGCTACGAGGTCGCGATCGCGGCGGACGGCAACGCTGCGCTGACCGAGTTCGACCGCAACGGTGCTGACATCGTGCTGCTCGACCTGATGCTGCCCGGGCTGCCCGGCACCGAGGTGTGCCGCCAGATCCGGCAGACGTCCAGCGTGCCGGTGATCATGGTCAGCGCGAAGGACGACGAGGTCGACAAGGTGGTGGGCCTCGAGCTCGGCGCCGACGACTACGTCACCAAGCCGTACTCACCGCGCGAGCTGGTCGCCCGGATCCGCGCCGTGCTGCGGCGCGGGCAGGAGCCCGACCTCGCCCCCGCGACCCTCGAGGCCGGGCCGGTGCGGATGGACGTCGAGCGGCACGTCGTGACCGTGGACGGCGCCGCGCAGCGGCTGCCGCTCAAGGAGTTCGAGCTGCTCGAGATGTTCCTGCGCAACCCGGGCCGCGTGCTCACCCGCGGCCAGCTGATCGACCGGGTGTGGGGCTCGGACTACGTCGGCGACACCAAGACGCTCGACGTCCACGTGAAGCGGCTGCGCGCCAAGATCGAGCCGGACCCGAGCGAGCCGAAGTACCTCGTCACGGTCCGCGGGCTGGGCTACAAACTCGATCTCTGAGATCTGGCGGCGGATCGCGCATACGCGTCCGATTTCCGCGTGTCGGGGGTCGGTGGTCGTCCCTACGCTTGCTCCGTGACGAGTACGACGGACCGCTCCCCCGACACCACCACGCACGCACCCTGGCTGCCGCTCGCCGCCGTGTCGGTGACGCTGGTGTTCTGGGCGTCGGCGTTCGTGGCGATCCGGCACCTGGGCCAGGACTTCTCCCCGGGTGCGCTGTCCCTCGGTCGCCTCGTGGTCGGAGCGGTCTGTCTCGGGGCGGTGGCGCTGAGCCGCGGGCTGCCGCGGCCGACCGGCCGGCAGTGGCTGTCGATCGTGACGATCGGCGTGCTGTGGTTCGGCGTCTACAACGTCGCACTGAACGCCGGTGAGCGCCGGGTCGACGCCGGCACCGCCGCGATGCTGATCCAGATCTCACCGGTGCTGATCGCGCTGCTCGCGGCGGTGTTCCTCAACGAGAGGTTCACGCTCTACCTCGGGCTCGGTCTGGCGCTCTCGTTCGGCGGTGTCGGGCTGATCAGCCTGTCGATGTCCGGGGGCGGGGACAACGACGTGCTCGGCGTACTCCTCTGCCTGCTGTCCGCGGTCGTCTACTCGATCAGCCTGATCCTGCAGAAGCCGCTGGTCGCCAAGCTCCCGGCGATCCACGTCACCTGGCTGGCCTGCACGATCGGCGCGATCGTCTGCCTGCCGTTCGCGCCGGCGCTCGTCGACGAGGCCGCCGACGCCCCGGCGTCCTCGATCCTCTGGATCGTCTACCTCGGCGTCTTCCCGACCGCGATCGCGTTCACGACGTACGCCTACGCGCTGCGCCACATGACCGCCAGCAGCCTCGGCATCACGACGTACCTCGTCCCGCCGATCACGATCGTGATGGGGCTCGTCTTCCTCGACGAGGCGCCGCCCGCGATGGCGTACGTCGGCGGTGCGCTCGCCCTCGTCGGCGTGGCCGTCGCCCGGCGCAAGCCGCGGACCATCGCCGAGGAGGTCAGCCCGCCTGCGTAGCGCTCGGCGGGGGATCAGTCGGATCGTCGCCGGCCTCCAGCCAGCCGCGGAACGCCTCGAGGTTCCTGGTCGGCTCGCCGCGGAGCTTGCGCCACTCCCACTCCTTGCGGATCGAGGAGGCGAAGCCGAGCTCGAGGATCGGGTTGAACGAGTCGTCGGCGTAGGTGAGCACCGAGCCGAGCAGCCGGTCGAGCTCGTCGGGCGTGACGGCGCCGAGCGGCAGCCGGCCGTCGAGGTAGATGTCGCCGAGCCGGTCGACGGCGAACGCGACGCCGTACATCCGCAGGTTGCGCTCGAGCAGCCAGCGGTAGACCCGCTCGTGGTTCTCGTCGGGCTTGCGGCACACGAACGCGTGTACGCCGAGCGCGTGCGGGCCGACGTCGAGGCGTACGGCGGTCTGCAGCTTCTTCTCGCCGGGCAGGGAGAACGAGAAGACGCCGTCGGCGATCTCCTCGAACTCCACCTCGTTCGCGGTCAGGTGGTCGCGGATCACCTGGGCGGGGTCACTCACACGGTCTCCTTGAGGTCGGCCTGCGCCCGACCGTAGACCTCCAGCGTGCGTTCGGCCGTGCGCTCCCACGAGAACTGCCGCGCCTGTTCCAGCGCACCCGCCTCGAGCCGAACCCGCAGCGTGTCGTCCTCCACCACCCGGCGCAGCGCGTCGGCCCATGAGCGCGGGTCGTGGCCGTCGACGAGCAGCCCGCTGCGGCCGTCGCGGACGACGGTGGTGAGGCCGCCGACCGCCGCGGCCACGACCGGGGTGCCGGTGGCCTGCGCCTCGGCGGCGACCAGGCCGAAGGACTCGTTGTACGACGGGACCGCGACCAGCGTGGCCGCGGCACACCACCGCGCCAGGTCCTCCTGGGCGACCGGCGGCACGAAGCGGACCACGTCGTCCAGGCCGAGCTCGGTCGCGAGCTGGGCGAGTGACTCGGGGTGCTCCAGCCCGGTGCCGGACGGTCCGCCGACGACCGGCACGACCAGCCTCGACCGCAGTGCGGGCGTCTGGGCGACCAGCTCGGCCACCGCGCGCAGCAGCACGTCGGGCGCCTTGAGCGGCTGGATCCGGCCGGCGAACAGCAGCACGGAGGCGTCGAGGGGCAGCCCGAGCTCGGTCCGCGCCCGTGCCTTGTCCTGCGGCCGGAACACGCCGAGGTCGACGCCGGGGTGCACCACCTCGACGCGGGACGGGTCGGCGTCGTACAGGTTGATCAGCTGCTTGGCCTCGAGGTCGGTGTTCGCGACCAGCATGTCCGCGGCCTCGACGACCTGCTCCTCGCCGATGATCCGCGCGACCGGCTCGGGAGTGTCGCCCTCGGCGAGCGCCTCGTTCTTCACCTTGGCCATCGTGTGCATGGAGTGCACCAGCGGCACGCCCCACCGGTCGCGGGCCAGCGCACCGACCTGGCCGGACAGCCAGTAGTGCGAGTGCACGACGTCGTAGTGGCCCTCGGGCTGGGCGGCCTCGGCACGGAGCACCTCACGGGCGAATGCGCACAGCTGCCCGGGCAGCTCGCCCTTGGTCAGTCCCTCGAACGGGCCGGCGTGGATGTGCCGCACGGTCACGCCGTCGCACGCAGGTACGACGGGGTCGAGCGCCGAGCTGGTGGCCCGCGTGAAGATGTCGACCTCGATGCCCTGCGCGGCGAGCCGCCGGGACAGCTCGATCACGTAGACGTTCATGCCGCCTGCATCGCCCGTCCCCGGCTGGTCCAGGGGGGAGGTGTGCAGGCTGATCATCGCCACACGCCGGATCGGGTCCACGTCCACCTCGGAGTTCGCTCGCAGTTCTGGCCCAACAGTTCTGGTCCAACTAGGCCAAACAGGTTCCCGAACGCTTTGATTCCCGGCCGCGAGTCCCGGCGGGTGGTCCGGTCAGGCCGCGTGCGCGCCGCGGGAGCGGCTGTGGTGGTGCGCGGGAGGCGCCGGCCGCCGCGACAGCGCGGCGACCGAGGCGATCACGGCGACGACACCGGCGACCGTGAGGACGAGCGTCTCGTCGACGTTGTCGCGGAGCACCTGGAACACCGAGCCCACCAGGGCGAGGAAGCAGACCGCCACGATCACCCGCAGCCAGACCGCGCTCCGGCTCACCAGTGCGGCGCCGGCGCAGAGCACCGCGAGCCCCAGCAGCACGCCACCGACCCAGACGAGGGCGTCGGCCCAGAGAGCGCCCACCCAGCACAGTCCACCGAGAAGTCCTGCCGTCGCCGCCGCCGTGCGCATGCCACCCACACCCTTCCGAGAACGACAGGTCAGTGTGCCAGTGTTTACCGGGCCCCACCAGAATGGCGTCCATGGATCAGACCCGTACCGCCGTCGTCACCGGAGCCAGCAGCGGCATCGGCGCGGCCACCGCCCGGCACCTCGCCCGCGAGGGCTTCCACGTCTTCTGCGCCGCCCGGCGCACCGACCGGATCGAGGCGCTCGCCGCCGAGATCGGGGGTACGCCGGTCGCGTGCGACGTCACCGACGAGGAGTCCGTCGCGGGGCTGGCGAAGGCCGTCGGCGACCGGCTCGACGTACTCGTCAACAACGCCGGCGGCGCGTTCGGCGGCAGTCCGGTGGCCGAGGCGAACAGCGACGACTGGCGCCGGATGTTCGAGGTGAACGTGATCGGCCTGATGCAGGTGACCCGCGCGCTGCTGCCCGCGCTCGTCGCCAGCGGGGCGGGCGCGATCCTCAACGTCGGGTCGACCGCGGGGCGGGTCGCCTACGAGGGCGGCGCCGGCTACACCGCCGCCAAGCACGGCACCCAGGTCGTCAACGAGACCCTCCGGCTCGAGCTGTACGACCAGCCGGTCCGGGTCATGGAGATCGCGCCCGGCATGGTGAAGACCGACGAGTTCGCCCTGGTCCGCTTCGACGGCGACCAGGAGAAGGCGGACGCGGTGTACGCCGGCGTCGCCGAGCCGCTCACGGCCGACGACATCGCCGACGCGATCACCTGGATGGTCACCCGTCCGCCGCACGTGAGCGTCGACGAGCTGGTCATCCGTCCCAAGGCGCAGGCCGCCCAGCACAAAGTGCACCGCAAGGCCTGAGCTTGCGAAGGCCTGTCGCGGTGGAGGTCGAGCAAGCCCCGCGACCGACGCAGGAGGTCGCGACGGGCGTGTCGAGACCGAACGCGTCTTCTGAGAGAGTGAGCCGCATGCAGACCATCGGACTCGTCGGCGGGATGTCCTGGGAGAGCAGCGCGGCCTACTACGAGGCCCTCAACCAGGGGGTCGAGCGGCGCCTTGGCGGGCTCGCGTCCGCGAAGACGGTGCTCGCGTCCGTCGACTTCGCGGAGGTCACCGCGCTCCAGCAGGAGGAGCGGTGGGACGACGTCGCGGAGATCCTCGCTCGCGCCGCGCGCGGCGTCGAGGCGGCCGGCGCCGACTTCCTGCTGCTGTGCACGACGACGTTCCACCGGGTCGCCGACCAGGTCGCGGACGCCGTCCGGATCCCGCTGCTGCACCTCGCCGACGTGGTCGCCGACGCCTGCCGGGCGCAGGGGCTGGACGAGGTCGGCTTCCTCGGTACGACGTTCGCGATGTCGCGGTCGTTCTTCACCGACCGGATCGCCTCCCACGGGCTGGTCGTGCACGTCCCCGACGAGCGGCACCACGAGACCGTCAACCGCGTCATCTACGAGGAGCTCGTGCACGGCAAGGTGCTCGACTCCTCCCGCCGCACGATGGTGGGGCTGATCGACGAGCTCTGGGACGCGGGCGCCGCCGGCGTCATCCTCGGCTGCACCGAGCTCGAGCTGCTGGTGCACCAGGCCGACGCCGACATCCCGGTGTTCCCGTGCACCACGCTGCACGTCGAGGCCGCCCTCGACCGCGCCCTCGGCTAGGGATCAGCAGCCCGACCAGCCTGCCCGGGGTCACCAGAGGCGCAGCGGCCCGGCCGGCTCGTCGACCAGGATCGAGTCGGAGTACGTCGTCGCCGGGCCGGCGTCGAAGGAGATGTACACCGACCGGGTCAGCGGGAGTCCCGCGATCGAGTCCATTCGCCAGGCATAGCTGCAGGTGCCCGACAGCGGCCGCTCGACGGCTCCCGCCATCCCGG
>FTCS01001122.1_pt1 | contig 11359 bp, 9 predicted proteins | sample 1639391 | NCBI WGS metagenome assembly FTCS01 (sample SAMEA3914864, study PRJEB12502) | metagenome | biome: forest; material: soil | place: USA | collected 2012-03-12 | depth 0.3 m | reverse complement strand
GTCCGCCTCCACCGCGGTGAGCCAGTCGCCGGTCAGCATCAGCTCGTGCTTGAACGCGAGGTGGATCACGCCGTCGGCGCCCGCTGCAGCCTCGCGCAGGCCGTCGAGGTCGTCGAGGTCGCCGCGACGGACCTCCGCGCCCGCCGCCTCGAGCGCGGTCGCCGAGGCGGCGGAACGGGCGAGACCGACCACTTTGTGCCCCGCAGCGAGGAGATCGCGCACGACGGGCAAACCGATGTGACCGGACGCGCCGGTGACGAAGACACGCATGGGATACCTCCTGATGTCAGCTTCTGACATCACAGCTAGCACCTGATGTCAGTCACTGCAATCACGTATGATCTCGGACACGATGGCGCGCTGGGAGCCCGATGCATGCGGACGGCTGACGAAGGCCGCCATCGAGCTCTTCCAGGAGGCTGGCTACGAGCGCACGACCGTCCAGGAGATCGCCGCGCGCGCTGGCCTCACCGAGCGAACGTTCTTCCGCTACTTCGCCGACAAGCGCGAGGTGCTGTTCTCCGGCGCGAAGGAGCTCGAGAAGCTCATCGTCGACCGCATTGCCGACGCGCCCACCCACGCCAGCCCACTCGACGCGATCGTGGGGGCGCTGGAAGAGGCAGCCGCCGAGCTCGAGAAGCAGCGCGACATTCACTTCGTGCGCGCGCGACATGCGCTCGTCACGAAGCACTCCGAGCTCCAGGAGCGCGAGCTCATCAAGCTCGCTGCGCTCGCGATGGCCTGCACCAAGGCGCTCCACGCGCGCGGCGTCACCGAGCCGTCGGCGAGCCTCGCCGCCGAGGCCGGCATGGCGGTCTTCAAAATCGGCTTCGAGCGATGGCTCGAAGACCGAAGGCCGCGCGACTTCCCGGGCCACATCCGCGCGGCGCTCGAGGCGCTGAAGGGAATCACCGCCCAAACCCAGCCGCGGCGAGCGCGTCCGAAGAAGAACGCATAGACCTCGAGCTGCGATCCTCGGGGCAAGCCGGGGGTCAGCTATCGGGTCAGCTCTATGGCGAAAAGCCGCTCGTGCGGTCCATCGCGCGTCGTACCGCGACGATGAGGTCTTCGTCCTCGCCGCTCTGGACCGTGCGTGCATCGAGGAGCACTGCGCCGTTCTCGATACGAGCCACCACCGCCGGGCGCCCCGCTCGCAACGCGCCGACGAAACGTTGCGCATCGACGGGACGAAGAGCAAGCGCCCACGACGGAACCTCCTCGCCGGGATAAGTGCCGCCGCCCGCGAGAGCGCGGGCCGCTACGATCGCCTCGTCACCGACCCCGAGCGCTGCAGCCCATCGTGCGACGCGCTCGCGGAGCTGCGTCGTCGGAGCTCGTGCCATGCGCAGCGTGGGGATCGCGTCGAGATCCTGCGCGAGATAGGCATCGAGCGTCGCCTCGAGCGCGACGAGCGGGAGACGGCCCATGCGCATCGCGCGAGCGAGCGGGTCGCGACGCGCGCGCTCGACGAGGGCGCGACGCCCGCAGACGACGCCGCCCTGCGGGCCGCCGAGGATCTTGTCGGTGCTGAAGGTCACGAGATCCGCGCCGGCTGCGATCGACGACCCGACGACCGGGTCTCCCGCGAGCCCGTTTCGCGACAGATCCACGAGCGCGCCGCCGCCGAGATCCTCGATCACCGGCACGCCACGCGCACGCCCGAGATCGACGAGCTCGTCGAGCGTCGGACGCGCAACGAACCCGATCTGCGTGAAATTTCCGGGGTGAACGCGAAGGATCGCGGCAGCGTCGGGCGTATCGCCCAGGGCGCGCGCATAGTCCGCGACGCGCGTCCGGTTCGTCGTGCCGACCTCGAGGAGCCTCGCGCCCGATCGCGCGAGCACGTCCGGAACGCGAAAGCCGCCGCCGATCTCGACGAGCTCGCCACGCGAGACGACGACCGCCTTGCCGAGCGCCGCGGCCGCGAGCGCGAGGAGAACGGCCGCGGCGTTGTTGTTGACGACGAGCGCGGACTCGGCGCCCGTGAGCGTACAGAGCGCCTGCTCGACGAACGCGCCGCGACCGCCGCGCGTGCCACTGACGAGATCGAGCTCGACCGACGCGTACCCGCCCGACGTGGAACGGAGCGCTTCGATCGCCGCGACGGAGAGCGGCGCTCGTCCGAGGTTGGTGTGGAGGATCACCCCGGTCGCGTTGATCACGCGCGTGGTCTTCTGCGCGGTGAGGTCGGCGGCACGGCTCGTCACACGACGCGCGACCTCGTCCTCGTCGATCGCACGCGCATCCTCGCCGCGGATCTCTCGGCGCGCCTCGTCGAGGATCTCCCGAACGAGGGCCTTGAGCGCTGGTCCGAGTCGCGCGCGGAGCTCGGAGAGCGTCGGATGGGCGAGCACACGGTCGACCCGCGGAAGGCGTGAGAGCTCCCCTTCGTTCATGGCGCCTTCTCCTGCACCGACGAGTTCGTGACTGCGCTCGCGAGGACGCGCGCTTCTCCGATCCGCCGCGTGATGCCCGCCGCGTCGAAGTGCTCGAGGAGCAAGATGGCCTGGCGCCGCGGGAGACCGCAGAGCGCCTTGGCGTCGGCGACGCGGATCGCGCGACCCGAGGCGAGCTGCGAGACCACGCGCTCGCGCACGTCCTCGACGACGCTCCGCGAAAACCAGAGATCGCCTGCCCGCACCGCCATCGCCTCGCGCTCGAGCGCAGCGAGCACCGCGCGCGCCCGCGCTGCCGGCACACCGAGAGAATCACAGACGTACCCGCTCGAAAGCCCGTGCACGCCGGTCGCCGCGATCATGCTGCGAACCCGCGCAAGGTACGCTTCGACGTCCGCAGGCAATGCGCGGGAACGAGCGGCGGGAACGGCGACGTCACCCTCGATGGCGATCATGCCGCCGTCGTCGGCACCGCGCGGGGCGCGAGCGGCCAGTAACGCGAGGTCGGCCGCGGCTTCGCTCGATGCGCGCGCGAGCTCGGCGCGGAGCGACGCGAGCGGCATTCCACGATCGAGCGGCGCGCGTGCGAGATGCTCCGTCACACGAGCGCGCGCGCGTGACGCGAGCTCGGCGACGGTCCGGCGCCGAATCACGCCCGACCCGCACGCGACGAGCTGCCCCTTCTCGACGGCGCGCGCGGCATCGTTGGCGAGAGGAACGGAGACCGCCACGCTCGCGAGATCGAGCGGCCGCGGTGCGACCGCGTCGACGAGCGTATCGAGCGCGTTTCGCGCGTCGGCGTCTCGGAGCGCCCGCGCGAGATCGAGCCGCGCGCGCGGTCTCATGCGTAGCGGACGTGCATCGAGCACGGTCCCGCCCGCGAGCGTCGCGCCTTCGTCCCTGGTCACGTGCGAGCCGCGCAGCAGGATCTGTTCGCCCGCGGCGATCGGAAGCGGCGCATCCATCACCACGCGCGCGAGGTGCTCGCTCGTGCCGGCGCCCCCGAGCGTATCCACGCGCGTGATCCTCGCCGCAGACGATGCCGTTCCGACGTGGAGCACGACGCGCGCGCCACGCCGGAAAATCGCGCCGCGCGCGGCCACGTCGACGCACGTCGTCCCTTCTGGTGCTGCGCTCTCCGACGTGACGAGGTCTCCGCTCGCCACCTCGTCGGCGTCGATCGCGACGCTGACGGCGACGCGCGTCGGCGCGAAGACCTCCGTGACCGATGTACCGTGGACGTGCAGACCGCGCACTCGGGCGCTGCGCCGGCCTTTTGCACCTGTGACCGTCACCGTCTGTCCGGCGGCGAGCCGACCACGCACCAGCGTTCCGCGCACCACCGTGCCCGCCCCGCGGATCGAGAGCACGCGATCGATCCACAGGTGCGCCCGTCCGTCTCGTCGCGACGCTACGCCGCGCAGCGCAGCCGCAATCGCGGTGCGAATCGCCTCGATGTGCGCCGGCGCACAGGCCGCGCTCGGCACGATCGCGTATTCGAATCGGCCTTCGGCGAGCGCGCGTATCTCTCCGGCGGCGATCTCGGAGAGCTCCTCGTCGACGCGATCGATCTTCGTGAGCGCGATCACCGCGCGACGAATCCCGAGCAGCGCACACACGTTGGCGTGCTCGCGGGTCTGCGGCATGACGCCTTCGTCCGCGGCGACCACGAGCAGCACGAGATCGATCCCGCTCGCGCCCGCGATCATCGTGGGCACGAAGCGGCGATGACCCGGTACGTCGACGATGCTCGCGCGCGCGCCGTCCGGCAACGCCAGCGGCGCGAAGCCGAGCTCGATGGTGATCCCGCGCCGCTTCTCCTCCTCGAGGCGATCGGTATCGACGCCCGTGAGCGCTCGCACGAGCGTGGTCTTGCCGTGATCGACGTGGCCCGCCGTCGCCACGACGAACGTGCGCGCTTCGAACGGCGGGGCATGCGAGACCGTATCCATCGGCGGAAGCGCACAGGAATCGAACCTGCCCGAGACGGCTGAGCCGCCTCACTCCGGCTTTGAAGACCGGGGGTGACGCCAGTTCACCACGCACTTCCCGACGCGCGAGCGGCCGAAGGCAGATGCCTCAGACGCTCGCGGCGACGGGCGCGACGGAAGCATCGACCGTGCCGAATGCGGGCGTGCCTTCCGTCAGCGTCGCAGGAACGCGCATGCGATCGCGTGCAGCGCGGCGATCGCGCTGCGGCTCGAACGTCGCACGAGGATCGAGCGCCGACGACCGCCCGGCGGCTACGACGCCGAAGCGAAGCGCCAGCGCCCCCCCGAGGGCGAGCACACCCGACGCGCGGCGATACTCGAACAGCGACGCGACGATGCTTGCCGCGGTGAGCGCTCTCGACGCGCGCATCAGTTGCCCGGCGCGCCCGCTGCGGACGTGCCGTACGACCGCGCCGCCCTTCGCTTCCAGCGCGCGCTCGTACATGTGTCCGGCGACCAGCTCCCCGGCCTTGCCGGCCAGGCCGAAGATCCGTAGCGCCGCGCTCGCACGCGCGGTCGAAGGAACGAGGTCGAGCGCCGCCGCCGCGCTCGCCGCCGCGGACGCGCAGAAGAGCGGCGGAAGCTGCTTGCCTCCATGCTGCCACGCCGGCACGGCGGTGCTCGAGACGAGCACCGCCGTATACGACGCGAGACCGAGACCGAGCACGCCCGCGGCGAGCCCCGCCGCGTCGCCCGCGCGCTTCATCCCGACCATCGGAAGCGCCGTGGATGCCGTGACCGCCGCGCCCGCGCCGCTCAGGATCCACGTTCCCATGTTCATCGGCGACGTCGGCCGGAACACGCGCAGCATGTTCAGGAATCGCGCCGGACGACCGAGATCCGCGATGAGGAGCGCCGCGCTCACGATGACGGAGCCCGTCGCGATCATGCGCGCCGGTGCGACCACCGAGCGAAGCCGCTTGTCACCCGCGAGCTGCGCCGCCGCGCCGATCGCCATGCAGCCGCCCGCAATGCCGCCGACCCAGAAATACGCTGGAATGAAGGCCTTCCACACCGGCGCCTTCAGCACGGGTTGCTCGTAGTACGTGGTCGATGCGCCAGCGGGCTGCTCGATGTCGGCGAGCGTGCTCGGCCCGAGCGAGCGCGCCTTCGACGGATGCCGAGCCTGCATCCCGCTCGCCTCGCCGCGGAGCGTCGCGACCTCGCGGTCGATGTTCCGCCCGTCCTCGGTGATCGTCATGCGCGCCTCCCGAGGAACGCGGCGCCGAGCGCGAGCGCGCCGAGCGCCATCGCGGACACGCCGGCCGAGAGCCACGACGACTTCGCGGGCGTCGTGGGCACCGTCGGATCGGGCGGCAGGTTGTAGGCCTCGGGCTCACCGACGAGGAGAAAGATCGCGTGGAGCCCCTCGGTGCCGGGCTGCGCGGAGGCGCTCTCACCGTAGAGGGTCGCGTCCGTCACGCCGCGCGCGTGGAGCGCGTCGAGACGCTTCTTCGCCATCACGCGGAGGTCCGTGATCTCTCCGAAGACGATCGAGTCCGTCGGACAGGCCTTCGCGCACGCGGGCTCGAGGTCTTCGCGCTGCCGGTCGTAACAGAGCGTGCACTTGAACGCGCGACCGTCCTCCTCGATGCGGTCGATCACTCCGAAAGGGCACGCCGAGACGCAATACCCGCACCCGTTGCAGATGTCGGGCTGCACGTACACGCTGCCGACCTCGGTGCGGATGATCGATCCCGTCGGGCATGCCTCGAGGCACCCGGCGCGGACGCAATGCTTGCAGACGTCGCTCATCATCCACCACGACGGCTTCCCCGGGCTGCCGTCGTCGCCGGCGATGGTGCGCTCGACGAACGCGACGTGACGCCACGTCGCTGCTCCGAGCGCGCCGGTGTTGTCGTACGACATCCCGGTGAACTCGAGACCGTCGTCGGGGAGCTGATTCCACTGCTTGCACGCGACCTCGCATGCCTTGCAGCCGATGCAGACCGTCGTGTCCGTGAAGAACCCGGTGGTCTTCGGCGTGGCGACCGGAAGCGAGCGTTGCGGTCCGTTCACGTCTTCACCTCCGGTGGATGCGGCGTCTTCTGTCCGACGCCCGGCAAATCGCGCGCGGGAGCTTCGGTCGTGGGAACGCCGGCGACGAGCGACGCGTCGTACGGCAGCGGCGCGTCGGTCGCCGAGCGGCGCGTGCGGCCGCGCTGACCCGGCACGATGTTCACCGTGAGCGCCTTCGACTCCTGGATGCTCACGTTGGGGTCGGCGACGAACCCGATGAGCTCGTTGACGGCGTCGCCCGTGACGCGACCGATCCCCGCCCAGTGATACGGGAGCGCGATCGTGTGCACGACGCGTCCTTTGATCCGTTGCGGCTGCATGCGCTCGGTGACCATGACGCGGCACTCGATCTCGCCGCGCATGCTCACGATCGTCGCCCACCCGCGATGCCGGAGGCCGACCTCCTTCGCGAGCGCGGGCGAGACCTCGCAGAACAGCGCCGGTTGCAGCTCCGAAAGCCACGACAGCCATCGCGACATGGCGCCGGCCGTGTGGTGCTCGGTGAGGCGGAACGTCGTGAGGACGTGCGGGAACCGCGGGTCCTCGTACGCGCGATGGTACGGGTTGTCAGTCCGCTTCCACTCGTGGCGCACCGGGTTGCACTGCTGCCCGTAGAGCGCGTTCGGAACGACCGATTCCTGCGGCTCGTAGTGGGTCGGGAGAGGTCCGTCGAGCAGACCGCTCGGTGCGTACAGCCATCCGCGCGCGTCGGACTGCATGATGAACGGCGCGTCGCCGGCGATGGTGTCGATGCCTTCCGCATCGGCCGCCGGGCGATACGACGGCGGACGCGTCTGGATGAAGTCGGGCTCGTCGAAGCCGGTCCACGTGCTCTTGTCCGCGTCCCACCAGACGTATTTCTTCTCCTCGGACCACGGACGACCCTCGGGATCCGCGGACGCGCGGTTGTAGAGGATGCGCCGGTTCGACGGCCACGCCCACGCCCACTCGGGAGCGACCCACGTCTGCTCGGTGCGCGGTTTGCGACGCGCCGTCTGATTGACGCCATCCGCGAAGCACCCCGAGTAGATCCAGCAGCCGCACGCCGTCGAGCCGTCGTCCTTCAGGTCCTTGAAGCCGGACACCGGCTTTCCGTCGGCGATCGTGTAGCCGTTGATCTCCTTCAGCACCGCCTCCGCGTCGGGGTCCTGGTGCTTGCCCTTGGTCGGGTAGCTCCACGTGAGCTGCTGGATCGGACGGTCCTTCGGATCGGTCGAGCCGGCGTACATCTCCTGGAGCCGCCTCCCGAGGTGAAAGACGAAATGCAGATCGCTCCGGCAGTCACCCGGCGGATCGATCGCCGTGTGGTGCCACTGCAAGAGGCGCTGCGTGTTCGTGAACGAGCCGTCTTTTTCGGTGTGCGCCGCGGCCGGAAAGAAGAAGACCTCGGTCGCGATGTCCTCGGGACGGACCTCACCGCGCTCGAATTCGGGACCCATCCGCCAGAACTCCGCGGTCTCGGTGGGCGCGAAGTCGCGAACGACGAGCCAGTCGAGCTGGCGCATGCCCTTGCGATGCAACGAGCCGTGCGTCGAGCCGACGGTCGGGTTCTCGCCCATGACCAAGTAGCCCTTCACCGTGCCGTCGCACATCTCGGTGACCGACTGCATGTGCGAGTGATTGCCGGTCAGGTGCGGGACGTAGCCGAAGCAGTAGTGGTTCTCCTTCGTCGCGAAGTCGCCCCACCACGCCTTCAGCAGCGACACGGCGTACTTCGGTACCTCGCTCCACCACGCCGACGGCGACTCGATGCTCGCGATGTACTTGCCGAGATCCTGCGCGTGCTTGTAGTGCGGCATCGGCAGGTAGCCGGGCAGCAGGTTGAAGAGCGTCGGGATGTCGGTCGATCCCTGGATCGACGCATGGCCGCGCAGTGCCAGGATCCCGCCGCCCGGCCGCCCGATGTTGCCGAGGAGCAGCTGGAGGATGGCCGCCGTTCGTATGTATTGTACACCTACCGTGTGCTGCGTCCATCCGACGGCGTAGCAGAAGGCCGACGTCTTCTCGCGACCGGAGTTGTCGGCGAGCGTCTGCGCGACGCGAAGGAACTGCTCCTTCGGTACGCCGCAGACCTCTTCGACCATCTCCGGCGTGTAGCGCTGGTAGTGGCGCTGCAAGACCTGGAAGACGCAGCGCGGATTTTGGAGCGTCTCGTCGCGCTCGGCATCGTGCGGCGAGCTCTTGCTGCTCCTCCCGGGCTCGCCGGCGCCTGGCTCGGCGAAGACCTCCTTGTGACCCGCCGCGGGCACGGCCTCTTCCATGCCCTCGTACTGCCACGACTCGATCTCGTACCTGCGCTTGTCGTGGTCGTATCCGCTGAAGATGCCGTCGCCGTCCTCGGCATCGACGAAGTCCTCGCGGAGGATGTTCGCCGCGTTCGTGTAGTGAACGACGTACTCGCGGAAGTAGCGCTCGTTCTCGAGGACCCAGCGGATGATCCCGCCGAGAAACACGATGTCGGTGCCGGGACGAAGGCGCACGAACTCGTCGGCGACGGCGCTCGTGCGCGTGAAGCGCGGGTCGACGTGGATGATCGTCGCGCCTCTACGCTTCGCCTCCATCACCCAGCGGAAGCCGACGGGGTGGCATTCCGCCATGTTCGAGCCCTGGATGACGATGCAATTTGCATTCGCCAGGTCCTGCTGGAACGTGGTGGCGCCGCCGCGGCCGAACGAGATCCCGAGACCCGGGACCGTGCTGGAGTGTCATATTCGAGCTTGGTTCTCGACCTGGATGACGCCGAGCGCGGTGTAGAGCTTCTTGAGGAGGTAGTTCTCCTCGTTGTCGAGCGTCGCGCCGCCGAGGTGCGCGATGGCCATCGTGCGATTGACGCGATCGTCCTGGACCTTCGCCTGCCAGTGCCTGTCGCGCGTGGTCTTCACGCGCTCCGCGACCATCTGCATCGCCTGATCGAGCGGGATCGGCTCCCACTCGCGCGCGAACGGGCGGCGGTAGAGGACGGTCTTCGTGCGGTGCGATCCACACACGAGCTGGAATGTCGCGGAGCCCTTGGGGCAGAGGCAGCCCGCGGAGATGGGCGAGTCGGGATCGCCCTCGATGTTCGTGATCTTCTCGTCCTGGACGAAGACCTCCTGCCCGCATCCCACGGCGCAGTACGGGCACACGGATTTCACGACGCGATCGGCGTCGGCAGTGCGTGCGCGAAGCGCGTCGGTCCGCGACGACGCCGCGGTGCCGTCCAGGCCGTAGACGTCGCCCGACACGAGCTGATCGACCACGGGCCAGGCGCCGAGCACGGGGAGCTTCCGCATGGGTCGCGCGCGTTGCAATGCGCGCGCCTCGCGAGAGCCTCGTGAAGCGGCCTCGAGACACGGTCACACGGGTGGGGCGTTCCGGCAGGGCGTGGCGCAGGCGCACACGCGATCGGGGAGCGTCAGCACGTCGCGTTCGGGTTTGGAAATGCGTCGTCGTCTTCGTGCACGCGCGGCGTCAGGCACGCGAAGTCCTTCTCGACGAGGATCGAGAGCGCGCCGTGGCCCCCCTCGATGCCGACGCGATCGCTCGCGGCCCACACGCCGACCGCTCCGCGCGGAACGACGACCTCCACCGCGCCGCCCGCGAACGACGCGCGGGGCGCGGCGATCTCCGACGACGAGATGGCGTACGCGAGGACGGCGCCCCCTTCGAACGTCGTCCGCTCCTCGATTCTTTCGCCCGATGCGAGCCGTTGCACCTCACCCTGCGTGAGCCGGAGGCGAATCGTGTTGGCGCGGATGCGGAGCTTCATGCGCGGCGCGGCGAAGCACACGGCGTGCCCTCGAGATCCTCGGGCGTATCCCAATCGGCGAGCGCCTCGGAGTCGGCGGCGTCGGCGTCCAGCGGGACTGCCCCGAGCGCATCGAGGAGCGACTGGAGCGATCGAGGCGGAGCGTCGGCGCTCTGGCCGACGATCGCAGCGAGGCGGCTCTCGACGACCGGACGAGCACGCGCGACGTCGTACCGAGCAAAAAATGGCTGCCAGCGGCCCTCGTCATCGCGCGGCGCGACGGCCACGGCAGGCGGTGCAAAGGCGAGGCGCTCGAGGAGCGCGCGCGTGACGAACGGCATGTCGCAGGCGATCGCGAGCGCATGAGCGTCGTCGCCGGCACGCGCGAGGAGCGCGCACAAGCCGGCGAGCGGCCCTGCGCCGGCGTCCTCGTGCGCGTCGGGCACGACCTCGAGACCCACGGACGCGTACCCATCACGCCGCCCGATCAAGAGCGGCACGGCGCCCACCTCGACGAGGAGATCGCGGCAGCGCGCGACGATGGCGCGTCCGTCGGGCGCGGCGAGCATTCCCTTCGGCGGCCCGCCGGGGCCTCCGTTCATCCGCGACGAAACGCCGCCGATGAAGATGCCGGCAACGAGCTTCCGGGTCATCCGCGCAATGTACGGCACGCGTCGTGCTCCGCACGCGCGATCGTGGATGGCGTCGCGAAACGGACGGTCGAGCGCTGGCGGGACGTGTCGCGGACGTCGCGCACACCGGAATTCGTCGAAGACGTGCTCGCCGGCGAGGAGCCGCTCGAGATCCGCATCTCCGGCGACACCCTCGCCGTGACGATGCGGACGCCGGGTCACGATCGCGAGCTCGTGCTCGGCTTCTTGTGGAGCGAAGGGGTCATCCGTTCGCCTCGGGACGTGTCGTCCCTCGCGCCGTGCGCACGCGCGCCGAACGTCGTCGACGTGACGCTCGCGCCCGGCGTGAAGCCCCCCGAAGACGCCGATGCGCCCTTCGCGCGGCGAGGGACGCTGACGACGAGCGCATGCGGAGTGTGCGGCCGTCGAACGATCGACGACCTCGTGACGAGGCATCCACCGCTGCGCGTCGACTCGACGCTCGCGCCGCGCGTGATCACCACGAGCATCGCAGCGCTGCGTGATCGACAGCCGCTCTTCGCCGCGACCGGGGGCTGCCACGCCGCTTCGCTCGTCACGTTCGCGGGCGAGCCG
>FTCS01000232.1_pt1 | contig 11364 bp, 11 predicted proteins | sample 1639391 | NCBI WGS metagenome assembly FTCS01 (sample SAMEA3914864, study PRJEB12502) | metagenome | biome: forest; material: soil | place: USA | collected 2012-03-12 | depth 0.3 m | reverse complement strand
CGCCACGGCGCGTTGCCGAGCGACGAGAATTTCTTCGTCTTGAGGTCGTCGAAGCGCTCGTTGTTCGCCTGCACCTTCGCGATGTCGGCGTCTGCGCCCCAGTAACCGAAGTTGACGTCGGAGAACGCAGGGTCGAACGGAATGCTGCCGGTCGCGATCTCGCCCGTGACGTAGCGCGCGCGTGCCGCCTTGTACTTCGTGATGGCGTCGCGCTCGAGCACCGCGGTCGAGACGAGCTTGTGCAGCGGCGACTTGGGATCGCCGGCCATCTCGTCGATGCGCGACGGATACGTGCCTTCGGCGGCGCGAGCCTTCGCGCGATAGTCCTTCACGAGCGCTTCGAACACCGAGCCACACGTGCCGCCGCTCGCGACGGGAACCGCGGACGCCTCGGACCACGGCTTGTCGCGCGTGCTCTCCGCGCAGGCATCGAGCCACGAGCTCATGCCGGCTTTGTCGGACGGCCCGTAGCCCGCGTAGAAGTCGCCGACCCGTCCGAAGAGCGATGCGAGCTCCGGCCAGTTGAGGACGCCGGTGCGGAAGAAGAGTCGATTGTCGTCGACCGAGAACGCGCCGAGCTGCGTGATCGAGGTCTTGATCTCGGCCACGTTGAACGAGAGGTGCGTCACGTCGGACAGCATCGTGAAGACCTCGGGGTTCACGATGGCGCGCACCTCGGGGACGCTCAGCACCTCGCGAAGGCGCTTCGCTGCCTCGAGGCTGTCGGCGGTGCCGAGCGATTCGATGCCCTTCGCCGCGTAGTCGGCCTTGAGCTTCGCCGCCGCGCCCGCGAGGCCCTTGATGGAGACTGCCTCGTCGGAGTCGCCGACGACGTCGGCGTAGCCTTGCACGCTCTTCAACGCGAGGGCGACGCGCGCAGCGTCGCCGTCGGCATCGCAGCGTGCCGAGCCGCAGCGATGCATCGCCGGGTTCTTCAGCATGCTCTCGTACGTGAACGTGGTGATGCTTCCCGAGCTGCCGCCCGCCATGCCGTCGACGACGCCGTAGTGCTCGACGATCCGCGAGAGCGACGCGAAGTGCGTGAGGATCGATTCGCCGTTTCCTCGGACCGCCGCGCAGAGCGTGGGCGTGCTCGACGCCTGGACGATCTCGCCCTGGTCGCTCGCGGCGTCGTCCTGCGAGGCGCTGCTGCATGCGCCGAGAGCGAGGGAAGCGACGGCGAGAAGGAGGCCCGCGGGCCGGAGAGAGCTGCGCATCCCGCTCGTAGGGGCACGCGTCGTGCCACACTTACCTACATTTGCGCATCAAAGCGGCCCTTGAAATCGCTCAGGATTCGTCCGTTGACACGCGGTTTCTGGCGCCGTCCGGGGGACGCGCGGCTCGTCTCGTGGATCCGCGGCGGTCCATCGAGCCGCGCGCGGCTCGCGCCGCGTAGAGTGCCACCGTGGATTTCTTCCTCGTTCGCTCCTCGCTCGTCGCAGAGGGCGGTCACCTCTCCGCGGACGGCCGCCAGATCATCCGCGCGCTCGGCAACAAGCTCCGCCTCAGCGAGGAGCCGTCGTTCGATCGCTTCGTGACGAGCCCGCTGCCGGCGGCGGTGCAGACGGCAGAGCTCTTCGCCGATCGTGTCGACTATGTGGGCGTCGTCGAGCTCCTGCCTGCGCTCGCGAGCAACGTTCCGCCCCAGGTCATTGCGCCGTTGTTGCTCGCGCGCGGATCGTCGATCGTCGTCGTCGCCGACGAGCCGGCGCTCTCGACGCTCGGAGCGTTCCTCGTCGGGCGTCCGACGTTTCCGCCGCTCGTCCACGCGCAGGTGTCCGTCATTCGCGATCGGCAGCCTGCGTGGTGCCTGCGGCCGGGTGATTTGGCGCGTCAGCTGTTGCTCGTTGCCTGAGCACGGCCTTCTCGTCGGCAGTGCTGCGGGCATGCCCGCGATTGCGATAGGATCATGCGCGTGGCCGTGGATCCCCGCGACGATCAGACGATGGCCCGGGTGGGACCCGTGCCGACCGATGATGCGAAGTCGGGTGCGATTCCACGAGCGGGCGATCTGATCGCAGAAAAATACCGGGTCGAGCGCGTCCTCGGCATCGGCGGAATGGGCGTGGTCGTCCTCGTGACCCACATCCAGCTCGGCGAGCCGTACGCGATCAAGTGCCTGCTCCCCTCCGGAGCCTCCGATGGGGAGGCCGTCGAACGGTTCATGCGCGAAGCACGCGCCGCCGTCCGCATCAAGAGCGAGCACATCGCGCGCGTGAGCGACGTGGGCCAGCTCCCGAACGGCTCGCCTTACATCCTCATGGAGTATCTGGTCGGGCGCGACCTCTCCGACGTGCTCCGCGAGCACGGCCCCCTCTCGATCCGCGACGCGGTCGAGTACGTGCTCCAGGCGTGCACCGGCATCGCCGAGGCACATGCCCTCGGGATCGTGCACCGCGATCTGAAGCCGTCGAATCTCTTTCTCACGCAACGCCTCGACGGCGCGGCGCTCGTGAAGGTCCTGGATTTCGGCATCTCGAAGGCCATGGGAGACGCCGGTCCGCACAAGCCGTCGCTCACGCAGACGTCTTCGGTCTTCGGCTCACCCGCCTATATGTCGCCGGAGCAGATCCGCAGCGCGAAGAACGTCGACTTCCGCACGGACATCTGGGCGCTGGGCGTCATCCTGTACGAGCTCCTGACCGGGGAGCTCCCGTTCGTCGCCGAGACCGCCGGCGGGCTGCTCTCCGCGATCGCCGCCGACGAGCCCCATCTCCCCAGCGAACGTCGGCGCGACGTGAGCGAACAGCTCGACGCCGTCGTGCGACGCTGTCTCGAGAAGAAGACCGAGAAGCGCTTCCAGACCGTCTCCGAGCTCGCGACCGCGCTCGAGCCCTTCCGCGCCGGCGACAGTCTGGTGTCGGTCGGCCGCATCCGCCGCTTGTCCGGCGCTCCCTCTTCGCCGAGTCGGCACGTCCACCTCACGCCGTCTTCGAGCGACCGGCAGCTCCCCGGCGCTCGCGTCGATGTCGACGCCGCGACGGACAAAGCCTGGACCGGCGCGCCGGCGCCCGCGAAGCCCGGTCGTGGCCTCGTCATGCTCGTGGGCGCTGCTGTCCTGGCGACGACCGCGGTCGGCGGACTGGTTGCCGTCAATCGATCGCACCGCGCCGGGTCGGAGACGTCCACGCCCTCGGCGCGAACGGCGTCCGAGCCGCTGCCGCTCCCCGCGATCGTTGCAGCGCCTGTCGTCTCGGCCGAACCGGGCATCGCGCCGGTCCCGAGCGTATCGACGCCGACGATGACGGCGACGGCGCCAGGCGGCGCACGTCCCACGACGACGCGCGCGCCGAAGCCGCAACGAGCGGCTGGCGCAGCCGCAGCAAGTAATCTCACGCCATCTGCGCAACCGCCCGTCCTGCCCGTCGTGCCCGCGGCCCCCGCCTCCGTCACGCCTGCGGTAGCGTCGCCTCCTCTTGGTCCGACGGACACGAGTCATTGAGATCGGCGATGCACCAACACGCGGCCTGCCTCCTCGCTGCTGTCACCGCGCTGCTCGCCGCGCCGGCCGCGTTCGCGCAGGGCGGCGGATCGTCGTCGATCGCAGAGCAGCTCTTTCTCGAGGGCAAGGCGCTCATGCAAGACAAGCAGTACGAGCGCGCTTGCGAGAAGCTGCAGGCCAGCCACGATCTCGACACCACGGCGACCGGGACGCTCTTGAACCTCGCGCTCTGTCACGAGCAGATCAACAGACCGGCGACCGCATGGGCGGAGCTCCGCCAGGTGGAGGCGGAGTCGGCGGGGCGGCGCGAGGACCGCGTGACCCTGGCGCGCGAGCACGAGACGAAGCTCTTTCCGATCCTGTCGCGCATTCGCATCTTCGTGCCGCCCGACGTGCAAGTCGAAGGGCTCGCGCTGCGACTCGACGGTGGAAAGCCGATCGCCGCCGCTTCGTGGGGTATCGCGCTGCCGATCGATCCTGGAAAACACGTGCTCGAAGCGACCGCGCCCGGAAAGCTGCCGCGCCGGATCGAGCTCGTCGTGAAGGACGTCTCCGATCGTCAGACCATCGGCATCGAGGCCCTCGATGACGCGCCCGTCGATCCCGCCGCCCAGAGCGCCGCGGACCGCGAGCATCTCGCTGCCCTGCGCGGGCGTCGCGTCGTCGGCTACACGCTGGGCGGCGTCGGGATCGTGGCGGTGGGCGTCGGTCTCACCTTCGGGCTCCTCGCGGCGAACAAGAACAAGGCCGCGGAGCGCCCCTGTCCGAGCGATCTCTGCCAGACCAGCGACGACCGAACGCAGGCGGAGAGCTCGCTCTCCTCGGCCAAGACCTTCGCGACGCTCTCGAACATCTCGGTCGGCGTGGGCGCGCTGCTCGTGGTGTCAGGAGTCGTCCTCGTGCTCAGCGGGAGACCGAGCAAGGCGCCTGTCGTTGCTCCGACGGCCGCAACCCTACGGCTCCTGCCGGCGCCGATGGCGGGCGGTGGAGCGCTCCTCCTCGGCGGAGAGCTCTGAGGCATGAAGCCGAGGCGCGGATTTTTCGTCGCCGTCGCCGTCGTACTGCCGCTCCTCGCGTGCCAGGTCATCGTCGGGATCGACGCTCACGACTTCAAGACGGTCGAGCCGGAGAGCGGCACGATCGTGGAGGTGCCTCCCGAGGCCGCGAGCCCCATCTGCCTCGAGGGCGTCGGGCCCGCCCCGCAACCGGACGCCGGCGACTCCACCGACCTGCCGTCGATCGTGTTCGCGATGCGCAACGCAGGCTTCAGCGCGAAGGGAAAGAACGGCCAGGTGGTCGGCTTCGACATCGACCGCGTCTGCACGTGTGACCCGAGGGACGTGTCCCTGCACGAGGGCGGCGTGAGCTGCGTGCCCCCCGCGAAGCCTGCGCTTGCGGGCAGCTGCGACGATGACGGTGGCATCGACAACGCCGCCGGCCACGTCATCGACGGCTTCTCCTCGCTTCCCACCTTCGGAAACGCGGACATCGGCATCGGCGCAGCGATCCGCTGCGGTCGCCAGAACGTCCTCTACGTCTTGTCGAACTACAACGGGCTCGCGAACGATCCGGAGGTCGTCGTCTCCGCCGTCGCATCCTCGGGAATTCACGCGGCGCATCTGGATGGGGGCGAGCTCGACGGAGCCGCATGCAACGTCGACGAGCAAGCCTTCGAGGCCGGAGCCGCGTATCCGGCAAAATTCGACGGGACCGACTTCTGGTCACCCACGAACGGCACCCCGCCTCAGCTCGCCGCAGGTTGGGTGAGGAACTTCCAGCTGGTGTTCGACGGCCGCGCCAGCGCTGGCGAGGGCTCTCATCTCCTGCCAATCCTCTTCGGCCCGCGCGTCATCACCGTCGGCACACCGGTCTTCAGCGTTCGCATCGTCCCGCTCGGCGCGAGCGGCGAGGCCCTCGAGATCGATCCCGCGGGAAACATCCTGGGGAACGGCGGCAAGGCGAGCTCGTTTCGCCTCGAAGACGGGCTCCTCGCGGGCCGTTTGAGCACCAGCGACGCGCTGACGGCGGTCGGCAGCACCAGGCTCAGCGGCGGCGACCTCTGCGCGCAGCCGGACTTTTACTGCATCGCCAAGAACGCCATCTGCAACGCGGCGGACTCGATGAAGCTGCCGAGCGGCGACTTCACCGGCGCGAAGTGCGACGCGATGTCGGTCGTCCTTCAATTCGACGCGGTCGTGGCGCAGCTCGGCCGCGGTGTGGACCCGACGCCGAATTCGGACGCCGGCTGCGCGTCGGACTGGACCGACCACTGCAACGGCGGATTCAGCTGTCCCTGACGGCTACGGGGCGACGATCGCGATCGTCGATGCGATGGTCATGGCGCGAGCCGGCGCGATGAGTGGGATCTGCTCGTACGACACGGTGTAGCGACCTGCGGGCACGTCGCGGATCACGAACGTGACATCACGCCGCTCCATGCAGCGCGACACGCGCGTGGGTCGATCGCGCACGATCCGAATGCGATCGCCGTTGCGGACCACGTCGGTCTGCGCGTTCGTCGAGCAGTAGTCGGTGACGTCGTGAACGACGACGGTGAGGTCGTGGCCCGCTTCCGTGACCGTGATGACCGACCGGTCGGCGCTGGCGGGAATGGTGAGACAAACGCCGAGAGCAAGGACGGCAGCCGAGGCGAGCGCGCGATGCATGTCCATGGAACGCTCGAGACAGCGATTCGATTTGTTCGTTCCGCGATCGCTCTTTCGTCGCCCGTCTTTCGCGTCGCCACGTTCCGTCGGATAGAATCCCGCCCATCGATGCGAGCGTATTTCTTCGTGATTGGTCTCGTCGGCCTTGCCTCTTGCACCTCCCGCACGGGTGCTCCTGCCGCGGCGCGTGACGCCGCTCTCGACCCACCCACACCTCGCACGTCACTCAGCACCACGAGCGCGTCGCCGCCGGCGGATGCCCTCGACGGCGGAGCCGGCACGGTGACGGTCGACAAACGCGCGCCCGCTTCTTCCGGGCAGCCGGGCCGCCCCGGAAAATACGATGTGAGCGTCACGTCGACGTCCGCCGAGCTCGCCGCGTTCTTCAAGACCCATCTCCCGAAGGGCGGCTCGGTGGCGTCGGAGGATCCGGTGAAGGTGACGCACACCGTCGCCGCCGGCGAATCGGCGACGTCGATCGCCGCCGCTTACCTTCCCGTCAGCGACCTCTACACCGCGACCGAGCTCGCCAACGCCATCGGCAAGAAGAACCCCTCCGGCGTGATCGCCGGCAAGACGATCGAAATCCCCAACCTCGTCACGCGCGTGGTCCACGACGATCCCCGTGAAGAGCGCCTCGGTTGGCCGGAGGACAAGGTGCTGCGCGGCGTCTTCATCACCGGCCCGTATGCCGGCATCAAGTGGGTCGAGACGCTCGACAAGCTCCAGGAGCGCGGGCTCAACGCGGTGGTCCTCGATCAGAAGGACTACGAGGGCTACGTCAACTATCCCTCGAAGGTGCCGCTCGTCGCCGAGCTCGGCGCGACGCATCTCCACATTCCCGACCTCGCACGCGCCATCCGCTTCGCGCACTGGCGCGGCATCCGCATCATCCTGCGCATTCCGTGCTTCCACGATCCGTGGGCCGACAAGCACGCCAAGGACGCGCGCATGTCGATCAAGTTCGCGCCCACCGGGAAGCCGATCCACGTCGACTGGCTCGATCCGACGAACACCGAGGCGCAGGACTACGCCATCGCGCTCGCGAAGGAAGGCATCGAGGCCGGCGCCGACGAGATCCAGCTCGACTACGTGCGCTTCCCCGTGCACCTCAGCTCGAAGGTGGCCGTGCTGCCGCCGAAGGAGGAGCGCCCCGCCATCATCCGCGACTTCGTGAAGCGCGTGCACGCGGTCACGTCGGAGAGCAACGTCGCCCTCTCGCTCGACTTCTTCGGCGTCGCCGCCACCGGCGATCCGAACGACATCCTGTACCTCGGGCAGCACATCCCGACCGTCGCGCCCGAGGCCGACGCGATCAGCCTGATGTCGTATCCGTCGCACTACAGCAAGGGCTACATGGGATTTCCCGAGCCCGGCGAGCACCCCGAGGTGGTCGGCATCGGCAACACCGCTGCGCTGAAGCAGCTCAAGCCCACCGGCGCCTCCACCATCTTCCGGACGTGGCTCCAGGCGTTTCCGCTGCGCAGCGCGAACTACGGGCCCGCCTACGTCGTCGCCGAAGCGAAGAGCGCGGAGTCGACGGGTGGTGTCGGCTGGCTGATGTGGAGCCCGGGCTGCGAGTACAGCGCGGTGTGGAACGGCTTCCCGCCGATCAAGAAGAAGGGCACCGCGGTCGCCGGCGGGAACTGATCGGAGAACGACGTCGGTCCGGGAACGACCGGGAACAACCTTCGTTCGGCAGGCGTCGTTCGGGGATGGGATGGCGCGCGGGTCGGGTGCTGTCGCTGGCCACGGTCTTCGCCGTCGTGCTCGCCGCGTGCGGAAAGACCAGCACGACGTCCCGGGTTGCCGGCGTCTATCACCTCGCCGGCGCGGCGGACGCGACGAGCCTCGAGGTCCGTGACGACGGGACCTTCGCGCTGCGCCGCGAGTCCTGCGTCTCGAGCGGCGTCGTCTCGTGTGGCGAATGGACGCCGGCGGCAGGCGGCGCAAAGGTCGTGAAGAGCGAGCGCCTCTACTGGCCGACGCCGGATGACTTCCCGTCGGCGGTCGTGCACGCGCTGACGCTCGAGCCGCGCGGTCGCGACATCCTCGTGATCGGTGAGAGCGAATGGGCGGGCTCGTTCACCGAGCGATGGTCGCCGGGGCGTGCCTGCTCGGTGTGCCGCGAGCACGTCTCCGCCGACGGATCCTCGCGCATCGTCGCGAGCTCCGCGCCGTGCAGCGAGCCGCTCCGGGTGTGCGCGCGGCTGTAGAGCATCTCCCTGTCGGCGCTCGACCCTAGCGTGTAGATTCAGGGCTCCCCATGAACCCGCGGCTGCGCTTCCTTGGTCTGTCGTCGGTCATCGCCCTCGCGAGCTCGGCGAGCTTCGTGAGCGCGTGCTCGTCGTTCACCAGCGTCGCGTCCGACGACGCCGGCATGCCGACCGAGGCTGGCGCCGACGACAGCGCAACCGCCGACGCGGAGACGGGAACGGACGCGGCCCCGATGGGCGACCTGGCGTGCGCGGCGGAGGCCACGAGGTCGGCGTGCAACACGTGCTGCGTCAAGAACCATCCGGTCGGCTCGATGGCGTTTCAGGACAGCCTTCTATCCTGCGCATGCATGGGCATCGGCGTCCCCGACGGCGGCCCGCCGGTTTGCGCGACGCAGTGTGCGGCGACGACGTGCTCGGCCACGCCGACGCTGCCGGACTCGGCGTGCAACACGTGCCTGCAAGGTGCTCTGGCCGGCACGTGCAAGGGACCGGTGACCGCCTCGTGCAACGCGAACGCGGACTGCGTCGCCGAAGAGGCGTGCCTCATGCCCTGCGCGACGAAGAATTGAGCGAGCCGCGCACGACGCACGGCGGCATTTCCTCCGCTTGCCTCCCGAACGCGGCAATGTAAAACGCGTCGCCATGAACCGCAGCGCACTCTTCTTTGGTCTTTCGTCCGTCGTCGCTCTCGTGGGCTTCGCGGGCGCGTGCTCCTCGACAACCACCACGATCACGCCCGGCGACGGCGGGACCGGAACGCCCACGAGTGAGGCCGGCGCGAAGGACAGCGCCACGGCCGACACCGGCATCGTCGAAGAGACCGACTCGAGCACCACGCCGATGGGCGACGAGGCCTGCGCCGCCGAGACGACGAAGATGGCGTGCGGCAACTGCTGCGTCACGAACCACGCCGCGGGGGCAAAGGTCATCCAGGACTCGGTCGTTGCATGCGCGTGCACCGGAACGGGCGCCGACGGCGGCGCTCCCGTGTGCATGACCGAGTGCGCGGCGACCGTCTGTGCGGCGACGCCGATGAATCCGGACACGACGTGCACGAACTGCCTCCAGGCGTCGATCGCCCAGGGCGGCGGTTGCCAGCAGGCCGCGAGCGATGCGTGCAAGGCCAACGCGGACTGCGTTGCCGAGCAGACGTGCATCGGGCCCTGCACGACGAAGAACTGAAACAGCGAACGAGCGTGGCTGCGCTCACTTCTGCTTGAGCGCAGCCATCACCTTCGTCGAAGCGTCGAGAACCGCCGTGAGGGCGGCCTCGTCGCGCGTGCGCTCGAAATCGTCCCACGCGTCTCCGACGGCGTCCTGATCGTCGCCGTATCCGGAGAGCAGCGCCATCAGCTTGGCGTCGTCGAGCGCGCCCTTGGTCGTCTCGAGGAACCACACGTTGAACTCCGCGTCGGCCGCGAGCCAGTCGCGGACGGTCCTGTCGAGCGTGGCGCTCGCCTTCGCGTCAGGCAGCGCGGCGCGGATCCTTTCGCCGACGGAGGTGGGTTTCACGGCATCAAGGTACCGCGATCGACGGCGCGTCGATATCCCCGCGCCACGCCGCGAAAAGCCTCAAATTCCGGCGGATTCGACGATGCGCTCGCGCATGACCTCGTCCGGCATCCGCCCGTGTCCTGCGAGGAGGTTGTCGGCGAGGTGCTCCGGGCTCGACGTCGCGGGGATCGGACACGTCACCGCAGCGTGAGCGAGGATGAACTTCAAGAGGAGCTGAGGCCAGCTCGTGCAGTCGATCTCCGCGGCGAACGGCGGCAACGCCTTCTTGCGGAGCGCGCGCAGCAGCGAGCCTTCGTCGAATGGGCGCATCACGAGGACGGCTGTGCCGGTGTCTCGAGCCGTGGGCAAGAGCCGCTTCTCGGCCTCGCGATCGGCGACGTTGTACGGGAGCTGCACGAAATCGACCGCCTCGGTCCGCAGGATCTCCTCCATCTCCGCGAACGCGCCGTGGCTGTAATGGGTAATCCCGATATACCGAATACGGCCCTGAGATTTCCAATCCCGGAGCACCGGCAAATGGGTCTGCCAGTCGAGGAGGTTGTGGATCTGCATGAGGTCCATGCAGTCGGTGCGCATGCGCTCGAGGGAGCGATTCATCTCCGCGATCCCTTGCGCGCGGCCACGCGTCCACACCTTCGTGGCGAGGAACGGGCGCTTCGCGGGCGCGAGCTCGTCGCGCTCGCGTAGCTCGGCGAGCAGATCGCCCGTGACCTGCTCGGCCTTCCCGTACATGGGCGACGAGTCGATCACGCCCCGCCCGGAAACGCCGGAGGTGAACCGCCTCAGCACCTCGACGAGCGGCGCACGCGCAGCTCTCGAGGAGCCGACGTCGAAGGTCTGCCACGTCCCGAGGCCGATGGCCGGGAGCATCTCACCGGTGCGTGGAATGGGGCGCGTCAACATCGCATCCATCGTTCTGATGCTGCCCAGCGTAGACTGTCGCGATGAAACGTTGCACCTGGGCCGAGAGCAGCCCGCTCATGGTCGCCTACCACGACACGGAGTGGGGCGTTCCCGAGCGCGACAGCCGTGCGCTGTGGGAGAAGCTCGTGCTCGACGGCTTCCAGGCAGGGCTCTCGTGGTCGATCATCCTGCGCAAGCGCGACGCGTTCCGGAAAGCGTTCCGTGGCTTCGACCCGAAGGTGGTGGCGCGGCTCGGCAAGCGCGACGTCGAGAGGCTCCTGCTCGATCCGGGGATCGTCCGCTCACGCGCGAAGATCGAGGCCACGATCGGCAACGCGCGCGCCTATCTCGCGATGCAAGAGGCCGGCGAGGACTTCTCGGACTTCGTGTGGACGATGGTCGGCGGCGCGCCGCTGCTCCTCGAAGCGACGCGCGCGATCCCCACGAAGACCGCGCTCTCCGAGCAGATGTCGAAGGCGCTGAAGAAGCGCGGCTTCAAGTTCGTCGGGCCGGTGATCGTCTACGCGTGGATGCAGGCGGTGGGGCTCGTGAACGATCACGCGCCGGGATGCTTCCGGCGAGAGCCGGTGCGCAAGCTCGCAACGAAGCGCACGAATCG
>FTCS01000426.1_pt1 | contig 11378 bp, 10 predicted proteins | sample 1639391 | NCBI WGS metagenome assembly FTCS01 (sample SAMEA3914864, study PRJEB12502) | metagenome | biome: forest; material: soil | place: USA | collected 2012-03-12 | depth 0.3 m | reverse complement strand
GGGCGACACGCTCCATCTCGTGGATGACGCGCGCGATCGACGCGCTGTGGCCGACGATCCCGGCGGGTCGCCGGTCGCGCTGCTCTTCACGGAGATACGCATTCTCGGCCTCGAGGCGCCGTGACAGATCCGAGACCTCGGCAAAGAGGAGCGCGTTCTTGATCGCGACCGACGCTTGCGCAGCGAAGACCCCGAGGTCGTCCAGCTCCGCCTCCGTGAGCTCGCGGCGCGCGAACATCGCGACCACGCCGAGGAGCTCGTCGCCGAACACGAGCGGATAGCCGCAGAACGAGGTGAGCGCGTTCTCGCGGATCCACGCCTTGTCGACGAAGCGAGGATCGCGCTCCAGCTCGTTCGTGCACACGCGCGTACGCGTCGAGGCGATCTCGCCGATCTTCAGGGAGCCGACCGGCACCCGGCTGCGCGTCCCGTCGAGACGCGTGGAGAGGCCGGCGCTCGCGACGAGCTCGAGGTACGCCGTGGCGTCGGCATCGCGGAGCAGCCACACCCGAGCCATGGCGGCGTCGAGATCGCGGACGAGCCCGCTGGTGATCTCGGTGAGCACGCCGTCGAGGTCGAGCGAGCTCGCCATCCGGAGACTGATCCGGCCGAGGGTCGTCTCGCGCGCTCGCTGCCGTTCCATCGCGCCCTCAGTCTACCCCGGCGTACCCGGCCGACGCCGCCGAGGATTCGGCAGCAGCCCTGCCGAAAATTCGGCAGCGTTCGCACGAGCCCCGGCTTTTTCCCTCTGATCGTGGTGGCCCGGCGCTTGCGATGCTTCCCATCGATGAAGAAGACAAGCGACCGCGCGTGCCACTGCGGCCATCGCCACGGAGACCCGGCCATCCAACAAGAGCCCGAGTACGGGTTCCTCGGCTGGATCATGCTGAGCATCTTCGGCGTCACGCCGCGCCCCGACTGGATCGCGTTCCGCTGTCGCTACTGTCGCGACGAGCTCGGCACGTCGCGCGATCCGCGGCTGCTCGCCCGACGAACCGCAGCGTGACGTCGTGACTACTCGCTTCCCGCGCAGATGTCCCTGACGGCGCTCGTGGACGAGGCGCGCTTGCTCCGCGCGAGCGCCTCCTTCGCGCCCGCGCAATCGCGCGCGCCGCGACCGAGGCACTGCGCGAGCGCGTACTCGATGTCGGTCCGGCTGTCGTTCGCGGGCGGCGCCGCCGCCGCCGTCGTGCGCTTCGCGGTCTGGTAGAGCGCGCTGCACTTCTCCTTCGTCGTCTTCTTCGCGTGCGACATCTGATCGAGCGCGGCCCAGAACTGCTCCGCGGGCGACAGGCCGGGGATGGTCGCGTCGGCGCACTTGTTCGCGAACGACGTGAACATGGAGCGGATCCCACGCACGTCCTCCGGCTTCTTTCGCCACGCATTCGTGGTCTGCAGCGACGCCCACGCCTCGTTGCACTGGCCTGCTTCGTCGAAGCACGAGAGCGGCCTGCGCCACAGCTCGTGCTCCAGCTTCTGCTGCATGTCGGGGTCGTGCGCGGCCGCGACGTTCTTCTTGAGTGACTCGAAGGCCTCGCTGCACGCCCCCTTCGCGCGCTCCGCACCGTGGAGCACGCGGAGCGCATGCGCCACGGCCTCCTTGGGCGGGAGCCCCGAGACGAGCTTGGCGTTGCAGGCGCCGCCGTTCTGGTCGCTCATGAAGGCGTCCTCGCCGCGAAGCTGCTCGCCGGGATGCTCGGCCAGGTACGATTCCATGTAATGTGCACGCGAACCCGCGCAGTCGCCGGCCTTGGTCAGGCACTTGGCGCCCGCGACGCGCAGATAGCCAGCGCTGTACTTCACCTCGTCGCTCTTGTCGTTCTGGAGCGACTGGAGCGACTGGAGCGAGCGCTTACCCCGATCGATGAGCGACCTGCAGAGCGCGACGCTCGCCGTCGTCGTGTCGTGCCCCTCCGCCCACTTCAGCTCCTCGATCGAGCGCGCCAGATCCTCGCGGGTCGACATGGGCCCCTGCTCCTTGCCGACACACTCGCCGTAGCTCGCGCTCTCGAACGACGAACGGATCCGCTCCTCGCTGCCGCCGAATTCGTGTCCTTCTGCCTTGCCCCACTGCGCGAGGAGCGGACCGAACTTCTTCCACGCCGTCGTGCAGTCGTTCGCGCGGGCGAGGCATCGCGTGCCGTCGTTGGCGATCGCCCTCGGCGCGCTCTTCACGAGCCGATCCTCCGCATCGCGCGGCGTGACCTTCGGGTACGCGGCAAAGGCGCTCTCGACGGCGTTCGCGCACTGCTTCGGGGTGAGCCGCGACCGCGAGGAGCCTTCGCTCAGGACCGCGAGCGCCGTGAGCAGACGATCGCGCGGCGCCTTCGCGGCCTCGCCGCAGTAGAGCGCGACCTGACCGTCCACCGTGTCGTCGAGCTGGGACGCGCCCATGTTGGGCGAGCGCGCCTGGTTCGCGCGTCGCATGAGCGATCGGCCGGCGTCGCACTGTCCGCTCACCATGAGGCACTGCGCGCGCATGAAGCTGTACACCGCCTTCGGCTCCGTCGTCTGGGTGCCGGGCTTCGCGTCGAGGTGATCGTAGGCGTCGAGCTCGGCGAGGCATCCCTTGCCGTCGCCGGCGGTGAGCTTGCGCTGCGCGCTGTTGAGGTGCTCGTTGGCGAGGTTCGAGCGCTCGTTGCTCGCCGCGATCTTTCCGGCGAGGTTCAACGCGTCCGGCGTCTCCGGTGCGACGGCGGCCTTCGCATCGGGGTTGTCCCCCGCTTCGACCTCGCGGAGCGACAGGCGGATCGGCGTCTTGCATGTCGCGACCTCGGTCGCGGATTCGCCGCGACACGACGCGAGCACGCCGCCCTGCTTCTCGATCGCGCTCTCGTTCTTGCGGCTGCCGCCGCCGCCCACGCCCCAGATCGTGCCGCCCGCCGAGCCCTCGAGCCTCGAGAAGCTGCCGAGCGCAAACGCACCGACGTTGTACGCGTAGACGTAGTGCGTGGCGCCGCGACAGCCAGGGATGCGATCGAGCTCGCTGCGGTACACGGCAGGCCGGGTCGCCTTCCGCGTGCCCGATACGAAGTACTCCATGTGGAACCGCTCGCCGCCCTGGACGCGCGCCCCTAGGACGGTCGCGCCGAGCGGCAGCTTCGCGTAGAGCTCGTCCTCGTTGAGGATGTCGACCTTCTCGACGGCGCCGCTCGTCCAGTCGACGGCGCCGTAGGAGCCGAGCGAGCCGCGGATCGAGTCGTTGGTGCACCCGTCGAGTACTTGCAGATTGCACCCTTCGTAGCGCACGAACACCACGTCGGTCGTGGCGCGCGATTCGAAGCTCGAGATGTCCGTGCCGTCCCACTCGATGACGAACGGCCGGGTGTGATCCTGCGGGTTGCAGCGATTCCTCCCGGCGAACGACTTCTCGATGAGGTTGCTCTGGCCCGACTCGCGTGAAGAGCCGGGATTCTTGATCGCGCTCGAGCCGCACGCGGCGGTGAGCGTTCCGAGAAGGAAGAACGTAGCGAGCGCGTGCCGGGCCATGGGGCACGTATAGACGAGTGCGGCACGGAAGCAATTCAGCGGTCAGCGGCCGCTTTTACTCGCTCTTGCTCTCGCACACTGCAAGTCGTCGACGCGCCGTGACCGGCAGGATGCAAAGAAATGCAGCGTCCGGTTTGTCGCCGCGTAACGACGACAGCCGCCGACATGCGCGGCGCCGCCTGCCGTGCCGAACGGAACGCCGCGTGCACGGGCGCGCGGCGCGCTTGGCGCAGAAAGAGTGGACTGACCATGCAAAACTTCGACGTGCAGCAAAGGGGAGAGTTTTCTCAGGGAATGGACATCGAGAGCGTGACGGACGACCTGCGCGAGCGCGTCATCGAGGTGGTTCGCTCCAGGATCGGTGACGCTTTTCGGGAGCCGATCACGGAGGCTCTGCGTAGCGGGCTGCTCACGCGCTTCGGAAGCAGCCGCATGGGGATGGGCATGGGCATGGGCGCCATGAACATGGGAGCCATGGGCGGCATGGGCATGAACATGGGCGCCATGGGCGGCATGGGCATGAACAGCGACATCGAATCGCTCTCCGACGCGATTCGCTATCGGTTCGCGCAGTCGCTCCGCGAGCGGGTTCTCAGCGCGATCCGCACGGAGGTCGGCGACGAGCTCCGGAGCGCGATCTGGCAGCTCGGCGCCGATCCGCGCCGGCTCGACGTCGAGGGCATCGCGAGCGCCGTGCGCGAGCGCGTCTGGGACGCGGTCCGCGAGCGGCTGGGCGACGCGGCGCGCGAGCGTTTCCGCGAGGGCCTGCGCGAGGTGCTCGTGCAGCGCGGCGCCGAGCTCGCGTCCGATCCGGGGCGCCTCGTCGCGGTCCTTCGCGATCGGCTCGCCGATCCGATGCACCGGCGCGTCGTCGAAGCGATCCGCGAGCGGCTCTACGACGCTCTCCGCACGGAGCTCTGGGAGCAGCTCGGGGCCTACGGCGGCGTCGACACGAACATGCTCGCCGAGCGCGTCCGCGATCGCGCGGCCGAGCGTATCCGCGAGCGGATGCGCGAGGCCGTTCGCGAGCACCTCGGCGACGCCGTCCGTCATGCCCTCACGCGGCACGGCCGGTTCCAGCAGCTCCAGCAGCAGTTCCAGCCGTTCCAGCAGCACGGCGAATTCGGCATGTGGAGCGGGCGGCAGTACCAGGGCCGTCCCGGCTTCGACCTCGAGCCGATCGTGAAGACGATCCGCGACAACGTCGCGGAGTCGCTCCACGAGCGCATCACGAGCGAGGTGCGCGAGCACGTCGTCGATTCACTCCGCTCCACGCTGCACGGCGCGCCCAACGTCGACGTCGACCGCATCGCGGACGTCGTCCGCGAGCGCATCGCCGAGGGCCTGCGCGATCGCATCCGCGACGCGCTCCGCGAGAAGATCTCCGAGGCTCTCCGTAGCGCCATGTCGCAGGGCACCTACGGCAACGACCCGAGCCAGATCGCCCAGGCGGTGCGCGAGCGCGTCGCGACCGCGGCCCGCGAGCGGATCACGGAGACGATCCGCGAGCGCCTCGGCGAGGCTCTGCGCAGCGCGCTCGTTCAGCACGCCCAGAGCGCGCAGATCGATCGCGAGCAGGTCGCGAGCGCCGTGCGTGAGCGCGTGCTCGATCGGATCAACAGCCGCATCGGCGAGCACCTGCGCGAGCGCGTAGGTGAGGCGGTGCGCAAGGCGTTCGAGGAGCGCATGCAGCAATCGCAGCTCCATGCGGGCCTCGGCGCGTTCGGCGGCAATGCCGGCGGCAACGTCGGCGGCGCAGGCGTCGACGCACAGCGCTTCGCGGACGTCATCCGTGAGCGCGTGGCCGACTCGATTCGTGAGCGCATCGGCGAGGAAATCCGCGAGCGTGTCGGCGACGCCGTTCGAAGCGCGCTCCGCGACAGCCAGAACGGGACGACCTTCGGCGCGCACCCGATGCCGTCCTGATCGAGCGACTCGACAAACGCGCGCGCGCGAGCGCAGCGCCGCAGTGGAGCACGGCTCCGTCTGGCCTCGTCGGCCGGGCGGAGCCGTTGTTTTTAGCGCACCAGAGAGGAGCTACTTCTTCTTCTTCGCGCTCGGAGCGCCGGGCAGCTTGCCCTTCTTCTTGTCCTTGTCGGCGGCAGCCCCCTTCGACGTCGCGGGAGCGGCAGCAGCGACGGGCGCAGGCGGCGGGGGCGCGGCCTCGACGACGGGAGCGGAGACAGGCAGCGGAATCGGCGCGGGCGCGGGCGGCGGAGCGGAGACCGGCTGTGCAGCAAGCGCTGCTTCTCCCGCACGCGTCGCGATCGCCTGACCGACGGCGCTCTTGATGGCGAAGCCCACCGCGAGCACGGCAACCGCTCCGAAGACGACGCCGATCACCTTTCCGGCGCGGCGGCGCGGCACGAACGCCGCGCCGTCATCACCGTCGAGCGCGAGGTCGACGTCGACGGCGTGCTGCTCGTCGTGCGAGGCCGGCGTGTACGCCATGGGCGCCATGCTCGACGGCGCGCTGGGCGGCGGGAGCGAGACGGGCGTCGCGCTGTCGTCGAGACCAGCGAGCACGCCGAGCGTCGTCCATGTGACGGTCCCCGGAGCGAGCACCGGTGAGTCCGTGTGGATGGTGCCGGCCTCGAGCGCTGCGTCGAGCTCGTCGATGCTCATGACACGCGCGTCACCGTTCGGAAGCTTCACGACGTAGTCGTCATCCACCGTGGCGTCGTTCTGGCTCATGATGTCCGCTCCTCCAGCAACACCAAGGGCGTAGCAGCGCGGACTCGTCGCGCACCAACGTTATTGGCGATCTTCGTGATGCGGAACGGCACGACGAGAAGAGTCCGTCGTCGCTAGACGCGATTCCACTCAGGCGCCAATAGTGAACGTCACTGCTCGAAGCAGTAGATGTGTCCGCTGATCGAGCACTGCGCGAGCGCCCCGGTGAACGTCCACATGCCGGAGGCGGTGGCCGTCGACGAGCCGACGCCTCCGTACTGGGTGGAGCTCACGCTCATCCAGTCGCCGCACCTCGAGGTCGCGTTGCCGAGAGCGCTACCGCTCGCGCTCGTGCCGGTCCACGCCGCGCCGCTGATCAGGTGTCCGTTCTCGTCGGCCTGCAGTGGGTTCTGGAGCGTGCCCTTGATCAGGATCGCCCAGCTCGCCGCGATCGGTAGTCCGTCGGTGCGGAGGTACTCACCGGTGCCTTGCACGAGCCGCGTCGCGGGCGTCGTGCTCGGGTCGCTCATCCACGCCTTGAACGTCCGTGCGCGCACGGACGCGAGCATCGACGCCGAGGCGGCGTCCGCGCAGACTTTGTCAGCGGCCGCCACGCCCCCGAAGCTCGCCGGCACCGTCGCGTTCGTCGCGAACACCACGCGATTGCAGGCCGGCGCGAGCGCGCACGGCGCGCCGAAGTCGACGGTCGAGGCGGCCATCGACGCGCCGTCGTTCGCGGCGGCGTCGTTCGAGCCGCCATCGGCGGCGCTCGCGTCCGCCGCCGGGACGTCTCCGCCCGCGTCGGCCGACGGCGCGACCGCGTCACCGGCGCCGCCCTCGTTGGCGCCGGTCGATCCGTCGTCGCCCGTGGAGTCGAACGACGTGCATGCCGCGAGCGTCGCGCCGATCGCGACGGTGGCGCCCGCGCCCAGCCACAGGAGGAGCGCAGCGACGGAGAACCACTTCACGGATCGATCGTAGCATCGAACGCTTCGTCAGCAGCGTCGCAGGGCGCGGTGCAACGCCTGAGCCCTGGTGCCGCGGCTCGTCAAGACGCGAGCAGCAGGCGCTCCCACGCTTCGCGCAGAAACGACTCGAAATCGGCCGGTGACCATCGGCGTTGCTCGACGAAGAGGAGATACACTTCGGGCGCCGCGAGCCCCCACACGATGTCCGCGATGCGCTCGACGGTGAGGTCCGCGCGCGTGGCGCCCGTCGCTGCGAGGCTCGACGCAAAGAGCCGCATGTTGCGCGCGCGGCGTTCGGCGATCTCGCGCCACATCGCCGCGAGCTCGGGATGTCGCGCTGCCGCGCCCTCGAGCGCACGGACGAGCGGCGCGAGCCGTCCGTGGATCGCGACGACCGCGCCTGCGTAGATGGCGAGCTTCGTCCTCGCGTCCGGCTCGGCCTGGATCCGACGGACGTAATCGCGCTCCTCGGCCGGAATGACGTGACCGGTGCGTGAGATCGCCGTCTCCACGAGCAGCCGCGCGAGAAGAGGCTTCTTTCCGACGACCTCGTACACGGTATCGAGCGCGACCTCCGCCCGCTCGGCGACGGCGTGCATCGTCATCGCGTCGTAGCCCTGACGCACGAACAGCTCGTGCGCCGCGTCGAGAATGCGGTGGCGCGTCTCCACCGCGGCCTCGGCGCGGACGGTGGATCGGTAGGTCCGTCGCTTGACACGACTCCGTTCTCTCGCCATGCTGAATTCATCCGAAGTATATTCGGACAAATTTCCAAAGGCCATCCTCATGTACGCATTCATTCAAGACGTCCCGATCGGGGAGGACATCTACGAGCAGATCCGCGCGAAGCTCGGGCCCGAGCCGCCGGCAGGCCTCGTCATGCACCTCGTGCTCCGCCGTGACGACGGCAAGCTGCGCTACGTCGACGTCTGGAAGGACAAGGCGTCGTGCGATGCAGCGTTCGACGAGCGCATCCACCCGGCCGTCTTCGGCGTCTTCCAGGAGATCGGCTTCGTTCCCCAGGGCGAGGCGCGGCGCGAGGAGATGCCGGCGGTGCACGTCTGGATGGGCAAGCCTTGAGCGCGACGCATTCCATGACCGAGCACTCGCAGCCGGTCGTCTTCCCGCCCGTGATCCCGCTGACCGCGTTCGTGCTCGGAATCGTGCTCGATCAGCCCCTCCCGATCGAGCGATGGATCTCGGCCCCGACGCAGACGATGCTGCGCGGCGCCGGCGCGGTCGTGCTGGCGAGCGGCATGGCGGGATTGGCGTGGATGGTACGGACGATGAAGAAAGCGCAGACACCGATCCACAACGGGAAGGCGTCGACGGCGCTGGTCGAGAGCGGCCCGTTCGCCCGCACGCGAAACCCGATGTACCTGTTCGGTTCGATCGCCTACGCGGGGCTCGCGCTCGTGCTCCTCCAGCCTTTGTCGCTCGCGCTCTTGCCGTTCGTCTTCGTGATCACTCACGTCGGCGTGGTGCGCCGCGAAGAGGAATACCTCGCGCGCCGCTTCGGTGATGCATACTCCGACTACAAGAAGCGCGTACCGCGCTGGGTTTGAACCTAGAGGAGAGAAGGTCTTCGAGGTCGACACGCCTTTCCAGCTCGATCGCAAGCGCGAAGCGCTCGCCGAAGCCGGCGTGAAGCTGCCGGCGCACATCGCCTACGTGCCGTTCGACTTCGATGCGCGAGACGTCGACGCCGAGCTCGAAGGCGTGCTCGAGACCGCAGGCTTCCGCTGGCTACGCGACGGCCCGGCATTCGGCGACACGCACCTTGCTGTCGTCGCGACGGCGCAGCGTGCCGAGCAGGATGGTGCCCGCGGCGAGCAGCACGATGTTCTTCAGCACGAACTCGCCGATGGTCGTGAGGAGCAGCGGGTTGCCGTGCTGGAACGCGAGCTCCGGATGAAGCACGAGGATCAGGAACGTTCCGGGCATGTGCACGAAGAAGAGCGCCATCGCGAGACGCGATGCGAAGCGGAACATGAGCGCGAGCCCGACGAAGATCTCCGTCCACCCCAGGACCTGGAGCGCGGCGGCCTTCGGGACCCAGAACACCACCTTCGTGACGAGGTCCTCGACGGGGCTCACGCCCATCACCTTGAGCGCTCCGAACCAGAGGAAGACGATCGCGACGGCCACGCGCAGCATCGTGACGCCGTGCTTGTTCGTGAACGCGATCGCCGCGCGCTCGCCTGCGTCCGCCGCGTCGGTCGCCCTCTGCACGACGCTCGATGTGGGTTCGACCTTCGGCATGGCGGCGCGGGCTTCCATGCCTTCCACCGAGCAATCGGCAGGCCATCCCGCCGCGCCCACGATATCTCGGAAAAATAGGGGTATCAGGCGAGCGGCCCGCTGACACCGCGCGCGCTCCAGGAAGCGTTGGCACAGGCGGGCACACGCGCTTCCCGGCCCCGGATGGCCGCCTGGACGACCCGCCCCTCGCGTGGCAGGGTGGCCCCTGCCATGCCCCGCCTATCCCGCTATTTCGAGCTCAAAAAGACCGGTGAAGGCCGACACCTCTCGGTAGGTCTCGACGGCGCAGCGCTCCTCCGGACGGCGCTGACCAACAAGGGGACCGCGTTCCCGGTCGAAGAGCGCATCGAGCTCGGGCTCGACGGCCTCCTGCCGCCGCACGTCGCGACGATGGAAGAGCAGCTCGAGCGGGTCTACGCCGCGTTCCGACGCGAGCCCACGGCGGTTGCACAATACAGCTATCTGCGCTCGCTCCAGGAGCGCAACGAGGTGCTCTTCTATCGGCTGCTCGAAGAGCACGTCGAGGAGATGCTCCCGATCGTCTACACGCCCACCGTCGGCGAGGCGGTCCAGAAGTTCCACGCGCTCTACCAGAATGCGCGCGGCCTCTCGCTCTCCGTCGAGAACATCGACCGCGCTGCGGCGGCCGCCAACAACTGCCTGCTCGACGACGTGCGCATGGTCGTCGCCACCGACTCGTCGGCCATCCTCGGCATCGGCGACCAGGGCTACGGCGGGATCGCCATCTCCATCGGCAAGCTCGCCCTCTACACAGTCGCCGGAGGCGTGAGCCCCTACCGCTCGCTGCCCGTCGGGCTCGACGTCGGCACCAACCGCGCCGGCCTCCTCGACAACCCCGCCTACCTCGGCGTCCGTCACCCGCGCCTCACCGGCGACGAGTACTTCGCGTTCATGGACAAGGTCGTCGACGCGCTCAAGCGTCGCTGGCCGCGCATGATCCTCCAGTGGGAGGACCTCTCGAAGGACACGGCGTTCGCCGTGCTCGATCGCTATCGCAAGGTGCTGCCGTCGTTCAACGACGACATCCAGGGCACGGGCGCCGTCGCGCTCGCGGGCCTCGTCGTCGCGTGCAAGCAGGCGGGCCGCAAGCTGTCCGACGAGCGCGTCGTCGTCTTCGGCGCCGGCGCGGGCGGCGGCGGCGTGGCGCAAGCCGTGCGCGACGGCATGATGCGCGAAGGCCTGACCGAGGACGAAGCGCGCGCACGCGTGTTCGTGCTCGACTCGCAGGGCCTGGTCGTCGAAGGCCGCGCCATGGAGCCGTACAAGGAGCGACTCGCACAGACGCGCGAGCGCGTGAGCGGATGGCGCGCGCCCGCCGGCAAGAGCTGGGATCTGCAGGAGACGATCGAGAACGCGCGCGCCACGGTGCTGCTCGGTCTCTCCGGCCAGCCCGGCACGTTCACCGAGCCCGTCGTGAAGGCGCTCATGCCGTTCGCAGAGCGGCCGGTCGTGTTCGCGCTCTCCAACCCGACGAGCAGCTGCGAGGCGCAGCCCGCCGACATCCTCGCGTGGACCTCGGGTCGCGCGCGCGTCGCCACCGGTAGCCCGTTCGCCGACGTGCGCGTGGGCGATCGCGACGTTCGGATCGGACAGGGCAACAACGCGTTCATCTTCCCGGGGCTCGGCTTCGGCGCCATCCTCGCCGGCGCGAGCGCGATCACCGACGGCATGGTGCTCGAGGCTGCCTACGCCCTCGCCGACACCACGCTCGCGAATCACCCCGGGCTCCTGTATCCGCCGGTCAGCCAGCTCCGCGCGACATGCCTCGAGGTCGCCACGCGCGTCGTCGCATGCGCAGTCCGCGAAGGCGTCGCGCGCTCGGAGCGCCTCCCGAAGGAGGGCCTCGGCGACTACGTCCGGGCGAAGGCGTGGCAGGCTCGCTACCTTCCGTTCCACCGCGCGTAGATCATGCACGTCTCCCGCCGAGCCGCCCTCATGGGGATCGTCGCTGGTGCGACGACGTGG
>FTCS01000520.1_pt1 | contig 11390 bp, 11 predicted proteins | sample 1639391 | NCBI WGS metagenome assembly FTCS01 (sample SAMEA3914864, study PRJEB12502) | metagenome | biome: forest; material: soil | place: USA | collected 2012-03-12 | depth 0.3 m | reverse complement strand
CCTCTTCTCGAGCGGCACGAAGAAGGGCCCGCGCGCCTACGCCGAGCTGCTCGAGAGCGGTCAGCTCCAGGTCGAGCCGCTCACGTACATCCGCGGCCGTTCGCTGCCGCAGCAGTACATCATCGTGGACGAGGCGCAGAACCTCACGCCCCACGAGGTGAAGACGATCATCACGCGCTCCGGCGACGGAACGAAGATCGTGCTCACCGGCGACCCCGGTCAGATCGACAACCCGTACGTCGACAGCCAGTCGAACGGTCTTGCCGTCGCCGCCGATCGCTTCCGTGGCGAGAAGGTCGCGGCGCACATCGTCCTCACGCGTGGCGAGCGAAGCGAGCTTGCCGAGGTCGCGGCGAACCTGCTCTGATCCGGCGATGACGACGCGCTCGATCTTGGGCTTCTGCGGGATCGGTGCGGTCGTCCTCGCCGCATGCGGACCAGGCAAAGCGTCGACGCCGCCGAGCGCTCGCATCACGAAGGCGTGCGACGACCTCTGCGACAAGCGCAAGCAGTGCGGAAGCGCAGCGGAGGTCGAGCGCTGTCGCTCGAACTGCGCGACCTCGGAGGCGCTGCGCAGGATCGAGTCGTTCCGGCCGGAGGCGTCGGACGCGATGTGGGCGTGCCTCTCGGCGAACGTGTGCGAGCCGGATCACGAGGCCATCGGCAAGCGATGCGTTCACGAGGTCGCGCAGAAGCTGCCGCTCACGCCGAAGGTCAAGTCGCTCTGCGCGAAGCTCGAAGATGCATTCGCGTCGTGCGGCGCGCCGTGGACGACGCCGTGCAACGAGGAGCTCCGGCTCTTCGCCGAGGAAGATCTCGCCGGGTTTCCCGAGTGCGTCGATCGCTCGTGTCGCAGCGGGGTGAGCTGCTTCCGCGAGGCGGAGCACGCCATCCTCACGAAGCGGCAGTAAGCCTTATGAGCCCAGCCGCAGCCGTCAAAATCGATCTGCTTCGCAGCTGAGCGGTTGCCAGCAGCGCGACCAGCGCCCATCATCGGGCCATGCTCGAACGCTCGAGGCTGGCGCGTTTCACGATCGGCGCGATCGCCGCGCTCGGAATCGCGAGCGTCGGATGCTCGTCGATCGGCGGTAGCGCCATCCGCACGGGTCCGGTGCAGCTTCCTGCGTATACGGGACCCGTCTCCATTTACTCGACAGGACAGGCACCCCCTGGCGCGGTCGATCTCGGGGTCGTCGAGGTGCACGCCTCGCAGCAAGAGGGCACGGTCGACACGCTCATGCCGCAGTTCGTGCGGAAGGTCGCGCAGATCGGTGGCAACGTCGCGGTGGTCGACGGGATTCGCGCGCGCTTCGAGCTGGTCGGCCGCACGCACGTCGAGACGTTCTATTACACGTGCGGTCTCGGAGCGACGTGCGCCGGAACGCGCGTCTACGCCGCGAACGACGAGCTGATGGTGGTGTCCGTGTACGGCCGCGCGTTCTCGACGCAGGTGCTGCAGCCGGGAGAGCAGCCGCTCATCCCGCAGACCGAGACGCCGCCTCCTGCCGCGCCGGTCGAGCCCGCGCCCGCACCTGCGCCCGTGCCTACCCCCACGCCCACGCCCTCGCCCTCGCCCACGCCCTCGCCCTCTTCGCCGATGGAGAAGATGTGATGGCGCAGCAATTCCCGGCTCTCGTGCGCCTCTCCGCCTTCGTCACGGTCACCGCGCTCACCGCGCTCACTGCGACGGGCTGCGGTCACACCGAGACGCACGCCGCGATGCTCCGCGCGCCGCAGCCGCACACCGGGAAGAGCGTCGAGCTCTATCTCGCCGATCAGGCCGTGCCGACGCGGCCGTTCTACGACATCGCGATCGTCCAGGCGATCGGCTTCGGCTCCGACGCAACGCCCGAGGACGTCACGCACGGGCTCACCGACAAGGCCGCGGCGCTCGGCTGCGACGCGGTCGTTCGCGTCTTCATCGACATCGGGTACGCGCGAGCTCACGCCGCGGGCGTCTGCGTGAAGTACCTCGGCGAAGCGCCGCCGGGCACCGAGCCCGTGCCGATGCCGGCGCTGCCGAACCCGCCGAAGAAGCCGCTGCCGTCCACGCGCCCGGCGCCTGCGCCGCGTCTCGAGCCTCTGCCGTCGGCGCCGAACCAGGGCCGCTGATCGCATCCAGCGACCGCAGCGCCCGGACGCGGCCGCTCTTGCGCACCGCGTCGGGTTCGCGCATCGTTCGCGTCATGCACGACGAGCTCGAACGAACCGGCGAGTCCCCCGCAGATTCGTCCGTCTCCAGCCGCGGGGCGCGTCCCGCCCAGGCGCGGCTCGAGATGAGCGATGCATCCGCCGCCGTCGCCCTCGCCGAGAAGACGATCGGCAGCCGCGTGCTCGGCGCCGCGAGCGAGAGCGAGCAGAACGGCGCGCACGCCTCTGCCGAGAAGCTCCTCGCGGACGCACGTGAAGCCGCGGAAAAAGGGGAGCGCGTCGCCGTCGTCGCCCGTGCCGAGGCGCTCGCCGCCGCGCGAGATGGGCTCCGCCGGATCGCCCAGGCACGTCTTGCCGTCGTGGCCCACGCCATCTCCGGTCACGGTGGAGAAGAGCTCGCCGCGCTGACCGACGTCGGGTGGGGACTCCTCTGCGCGTCGGGTCCGGAGGACTCGTTCGACCTCGCGCTCATCGCGCGGCGCGCCGCGGAGGACTCCGGCGTGCCGTTCCTCGTCGTTCACGCGCACGGTCACGGCGAGCTCGGCGTCGGCCGCGCGCACGCGATGGTCGCGCTGCCGGAGCCGAGCGCATGTCAGGCGTTCGTCGGTCCCGCGTCGCGCATGAAGCCGCGTCACGACCCGTCGCATCCGTCGCTCTCGCCACTCGGCGATCGCTCCTTCGCCGAGCGCGTGCCTTTCGCGCTCGGCAGCGCGCTCCGCGAATACGCGAACGTGTCTGGTCGACGTCACGACATGTTCGACAAGATCCCGCTCGGCGAGGCGCCGCTCATGCTCGTGGGCATGGGGCCCGTCGGCGACGCGCTGTTCCACTCCGTCGCCGAGCTGCGCGCGCGCGGTTACGACGTCGGCGCTGTGCACGTCTCGGCGCTGCGCCCGTTCCCCGGCGCGCGTCTCGTGAAGACGCTCGCGCGCGCTCTCGCCGTCACCGTGCTCGAGGCCGCGGACGAGCCGATGTCCCACGGCGGTCTGCTCGCGCGCGAGCTGAAGTCGGCGTTCACCGACGCGCTCACCTGGGCCCCTGGTTTTCCCGGGATCGGGCGCATCCCCAAGCTCTTCGTCGGCGTGACCGGCCCGTCGTTCGACGTGTCGGATCTCGCAGCCATCTGCGACAACATGCTGGCCGACGAGCGCGGCCGCAGGAGCTTCTCGTTCGCCGACACCGAGAACGCGCTGCCGCGTCCGGCGTCGCAAGACCTGTTGGTGCCGAGCATCGTCTCGTTGCGCTGGGTCCTCGACGACGTCGCATCTGCCGAGCTCGCGCTCTCCACGACGGCCGCGGTGCTCGCCTCGGCGCTCGGCCTGCGCGCGCACGGCATCGTGACGCCGCATCCCGGCGGCGGCGGCGCGACCGTCGACATCCTCGCGGCCCGCGAGCACGCTCGCGGAACGATGGCGCGTCGGCGACCGAGGCTCGTGCTCGCTACGTCTCGCGGCATCGCATCGTCTGCAGCGGTCGCGCCGCTCGCGCCGGGCGCGGTGCTCGGCGTGCTCTCGGCAGGCGGCGATCCCGCGCTACCGGACGCCGCGCGCACGATCGTCCGCGAACGACGCGTCCGCGCGCTTGCGCTCGCCTACGGAGGCGCGGCCGAGCCCGCGAGCATCGCGATCGCCGCGACGTGTGCCGGCGCTGCGCTCGCGGTGGGAGCGCGTGCGCAGAAGACGATGCTCGACGGTGTCCAGGTCGCGCGCGCCGTTGCAGATCACTACGCCAACCACGGCTGGACGGATGCCGGCCCTGCGGCAGAGCGCGCGCGCCGCGCGTTCGAAGCCACGCTCGAGGCCCTCGTGACCGCGGAGCGCGACGGTGACCTGCGTTCGGATGGAGATCGCCCGCGCAACCCGACCGTGTCATGATCGCTCGCATGAGACGCCCGCTGGCCGCGATCTTCGCGCTCGCCGTGCTGGCGCCCGTCCCGATCGCCCTCGCGCAACGTGACGCGGGGCCTCCGTCGACCGAGCCGCCGACGCCCGGCGCGACCGGCGCGGCAGGTGCAACGTCGCCAGCCGCGTCACCATCCTCGACCGGCAGCGGCCCGGGCGTGCATGCGGTTCCGCCGGGAGGGTCGGCGTCCGAAGGCGAAGGCGACGAGGGAGATCACACCGCTCCGCCGGCAGCGAGCGCGAAGCCCCCCGTGTTCCAGAAGCAGCCGTCGATCCTCAAGGACGGCATGCTGCGCATCCCGGGCGGTCGCTTCACGATGGGCACGTCCGAGAAGAACGCGCCCGCCAACGAGCGCCCCGCGAAGACCGTCGCCGTCCCCGCATTCTGGATCGATCGCACCGAGGTGACGGTCGGCGCCTATCGCGCATGCGTCGATCGCGGCGCGTGCCCTCGGCCGGTGCGCACGAGCCCGACGTGCACGTTCGACCTCGGCGATCCTCAGCTCCCGGTCTCGTGCGTCCCGTGGTCTTCGGCGAATGCCTACTGTCTCGCCGTCGGAAAGCGCCTGCCGCGCGAGATCGAATGGGAGAACGCCGCGCGCGGCACGACGCCGATCCGGTACCCGTGGGGCGGCGGCCATGGATGCGGCGTCGCAGCGACGCTCGCCGGCGAGACCACGAACCGCAGCTGCTCGGGGAGGCGTCCTTCGCACGTTGGCGCGCATCTCGGCGGCGCGAGCCCATACGGCGTCCTCGACATGAGCGGCAACGTCGAGGAATGGGTCGCGGACTGGTATGCCGACAGCGTCTCGGAGCTCTCGCCACGGGCGGGCGCGAGCCACGTCCTCCGCGGCGGCGGATGGCTGAGCGCCCCGTCGCTCGCCCGGACCACGAGTCGCAATTGGGGCTCGGTCCGCGAGTCCGGCCCGAACGTCGGCTTCCGCTGCGCCCGGGACGACTGAGACGACTGAGCCTGGAGCGGCCGCGCCTCGCATTGACCCACCGGGCCATCTCGACTAATCCCCCGGTTTCGCCGCGCGAATAGGCATTTCCAGCCTCTTCCGTGCGGCAGCGCGAGAGCGCGCGCCGGAGCCCGTCCCCATGTCCTTCTCCTTCCAAGCAGTAGCAGCACCGCCCGCGGGCAATCCCGGCACGCCCGGCGTCGCCGTTCCCGGGGGCGCCGCGCCCGCCGGTGGCCAGGCCGCCGCCGCCCCGCCGCCCAGCATGGTCACCATGCTGCTGCCGTTTCTCATCCTCGTGCCGTTCCTCTTCCTGAGCTTTCGCCGCCAGAAGAAGGAAAAAGAGGCTCGCGGCTCGCTGAAAAAGGGCGATCGCGTGGTGACGCAGTCCGGGCTCATCGGTGAGCTGGTCGACCTCGACGAGCGCATCGGCAAGGTGAAGATCGCGCCCGGCACGACCGTGCAGGTGCTCGCGAGTGCGCTCTCGCCGTTCGAGCTCACGACCGAGAAGAAGGCCGAGAGCAAGGACCTCGAAGACCTCAAGGAAGCGAAGGCCGGCGCTTCCGACAAGAAATGAAACAGGCTGACCGAGGGTTAGCCGTCCGTACCGTCGAGACAGAGCAGCGCCTCGAGCGCACGAAGAACCGAGACTCATGACGCCGTCGAAGCGCAACACGCTGATCCTCGCCGCGGTATCGGCGATCGCCGCCTACCTCTTCTATCAAGCCGACAATTTCTGGGGCCTCGTCGTCTCGTCGCTCATCGTCGTGTGGGCGCTCGTCGGCATGCTACCGATCATGGACGGCGCGTGGCGCACGAAGGTCGGCTTCGTCGTCGCCGTGTTCCTCGGCTCGCTCGTCGTGCTCTGGCCCACGTTCGAGGGCATGAGCGACGGCAAGATCAAGTGCCCGGCGTACGTGAAGGAGCGCATCACGTTCGGCATCGTGAAGGGCCTCGACCTGCAGGGCGGCCTCCGCCTCGTGTACACGGTCGAAGTCGAAGAGGCGATCCGCGACAAGCGCGACAAGTTCGCCGACGAGATGCGCCACGAGCTGGCCGTCGCCTACAAGATCAAGGAAGGCGAGGGCCTCCTCAAGCGCGAAGACCTCGCGAAGCTCGAGGAGAAGGTCCACGTCTCCGGTCCGGAGACCGCGGTCCTCAAGATCAAGTTCAAGGATCCCGCCGACGTGAAGTACGTCGACGATCGCTTCAAGAAGAAGTTCGGCGGCGAGCTCTCGCAGGTCGCGAGCACGGGCCCCGGCGAGGTCACCTTCAAGATCCGCCAGGAGATCGAGACCGACATCCGCAACAAGGCGGTCACGCAGGCGAAGGAGACCGTCAACCGTCGCGTCGACGAGCTCGGCCTCCGCGAGGCGAGCGTCACGACGCGTGACGAGGACATCATCATCGAGGTCCCGGGCAAGGACGAGAAGGCGTTCAACGAGGTCAAGGAGATCATCCGCAAGACCGCGCGCCTCGAGTTCAAGATGCTCGACGACGACGCCGACTTCTTCGGAAAGATCCCCGACTCCGAGGTCCCCGTCTCCGAGGGCATCGAGATCCGTTTCGAGAACGCGCCCGCCGGCGTCGGCAAGACGGTGAAGAACAACTTCGCCCGCATCGAGAAGCGTCAAGACGAGTCGATGAACGACGCGCTCGCGCGCCTCAAGAAGTGGACGGCCACGCTGCCCGTCCCGGACGACCACGTCATCGGCTACGAGAAGATCGAAGACCCCGACGAGGAGACCGGCAAGTTCGTCGAGAAGGGCTGGCGCACGTTCTACTTGTTCCAGCGCGCCGAGGTCACCGGTGAGTACATCACCGACGCCGCGCGTGCCGTGAACACGCAGAGCGGCATGCCCGAGGTCTACGTCTCGATCACGTTCAGCCCCGCCGGCGCCGATCGCTTCGAAGAGGTCACCGGCGCGAACGTGCAGCGTCGCTTCGCCATCATCCTCGACGACGTCATCAACTCCGCGCCGGTCATCAAGTCGAAGATCGGCGGCGGTCGCGCCAGCATCACGATGGGCGCGGGCGATCCCGACACGCAGCTCAAGAACGCCGAGAAGCTCGAGATGGTCCTCCGGTCCGGCGCACTTCCGGCGCCGATCACGCCGTCGAACGAGTCGCTCATCGGCCCCACGCTCGGTCAGGACGCGATCAAGAAGGGCGCGATCGGAGCGCTCGCCGGCTCCGGCCTCGTGCTCCTGTTCATGATCTTCTACTACCGCGGCGCAGGCTTCGTCGCCGACGGCGCCGTGCTCTTCAACCTGCTCATCCAGCTCGCCATCCTCGCGTCGTTCAGCGGCACGCTGACGTTGCCGGGCATCGCGGGTCTGGCGCTCACCATCGGTATGGCCGTCGACGCCAACGTGCTCATCACCGAGCGCATCCGAGAGGAGCTACGCGCCGGTCGAACGCTGCGCGCCGCAGTCGAGGCCGGCTACGACAAGGCCTTCACCGCCATCATCGACGGTCACGTCACGATCTTCATCTCGGGCCTCATTCTGGCCCAGTACGGCACCGGCCCGGTCAAGGGCTTCGCCGTCACCCTCATCATCGGCATCATCGCCAGCCTCTTCACCGGCGTCTTCTGCACGCGATTGGTCTTCGACTATCTCGTGCGCGGCGCCAAGGCGAAGCGGCTCAGCATCGGAGCGGAGTTCTGAGCGATGGAGCTGTTCAAGCCAGGTCGTGTCTATGACTTCATGTCGGTCCGGAAGTACTGGATCGCGCTCAGCGTGCTCCTTGCTCTCGGCTCGCTAATCCTCCTCTTCGTCCCGGGGCCGAACTACGGCACCGACTTCAAGGGCGGAACGGAGATCGAGGTCGCGTTCACCAAGCCCGTCGACGGCGGCGAGATCCGCCACGCCGTCACCAAGAGCGGCGCGTTTTCCGAGCCGGACGTCGTTCAGGTCACCGATCCGCTTCACCCGTATCGCTACCTGATCCGCGTTCAGGAGATCAGCACCGTCGACGAGTCGAGCAAGGACGCCCTCAAGAAGGCGCTCTGTCTCGGCGTCGAAGGAGAAGACGCGAACTGCCCGAACAACGCGCGCGCCACGGAGATCAAGTTCAGCGCCGGCGGCGACAAGCTGTCGGTCCGCTACGACGCCGATCCGGACCTCGAGAAGGTCAAGACGCAGCTCGCCACGGTTCCCACGGTGAAGCTGCGCGTCGCCGCGAACAACCCGCAGGTCGTCAACCCGCGCGATCATCGCGTCGAGATCCAGCTCCAGAGCAAGGGCGACCAGCTCCTCGACGTGCTCCGCACCGAGCTCGGCAAGGATCGCGTTCCCGATCAGGCGCTGCGCGTCGAGTGGGTCGGTCCCAAGGCCGGCAAGCAGCTGCGCGACAGCGCGCGTAACTCGGTCGCCCTCGCGATCGTGTTCATCATGCTCTACCTCGCGTTCCGCTTCGACCTGCGCTTCGCGCCGGGCGTCGTGCTCGCGTGTGTCCACGACGCGCTCGTCGTGCTCGGCGCGTTCGTCATCTTCCACAAGGAAGTGACGCTCTCGACGATCGCCGCCGTTCTCACCATCGTCGGCTATTCGATGAACGACACCGTCGTCGTCTACGACCGCATCCGAGAGAACCTCGGCAAGCATCGCGGCAAGTCGTTCCGCAACATCATCAACCTGAGCATCTCCGAGACGCTCAGCCGCACCATCCTCACGTCCGGTGCGACGATGCTGTCGGTCCTCGCGTTCTTCATCTGGGGCACGGGCGTCATCAAGGACTTCGCGTTCGCGATGGTCGTCGGCATCATCGCCGGTACGTACTCGAGCATCTACGTGGCCGCGCCGCTCACCGAGTGGATCGACACGACGATGTCGCGCCGTGGCGGCAATGCCGAAGAAGTGAAGCGTCGTCTGCGCGCTGCAAAGGCGTGATTCGCGCGCAGCGCGTGGTCGACACCTAGCTCATCCGGTGCTATGCCGGGCCCCGATGCACGCCAAGGGGGCTCCGATGAAGTTGCACGCGCTGGCCGCCACGGCCTGTTTTGCGGTCTTTTCGCTCTGTATGGGCGCGGCCGAGCCGCTCTCGACGGAGCGCCTCGTGCACGGCGTCATCACGTCGGTGGATCCGTCGGTGGTGACCATCGCGTCCACGCAGCGCAGCGTCACCGGCAAGATCGACCCGGCGCGCACGAAGATCACGCTCCACGGCAAGCCCGCGAAGCTCTCCGACCTGAAGGTCACGAGCCATGCGAAAGCCGAGCTGTGCCTCGACGAGACGTGGATCTCGATCGACGAGCACTGAGCGACGCACGGGGCTAGCCTGACCGCATGACGGCGACCCGTCGCGGCGAAGCGCTCATCAGCTTCAAAGGCGTCAAGAAGGCGTTCGGCGAGAAGGTCGTCTACAGCGGCCTCGATCTCGAAATCCCGCGCGGCGCGACCATCACGATCATGGGCGCCTCCGGCAGCGGCAAGAGCGTCATGCTCAAGATGCTCATCGGCCTCTTCGAAGCCGATGCCGGCGAGATCGTCTTCGACGGTCGCGACGTCACGAAGATGGAAGAGAACGAGCTCTACGAGGTCCGCCGTCGCGTCGCGTACCTGTTCCAGGGCGCCGCGCTCTTCGACTCGCTCTCGGTCGGCGAGAACGTCGCCTACGGCCTCCGCGAGCAGAACTGGAACACGATGAAGGACGAGGAGGTCCGTCGTCGCGTCGCGCAGTCCCTCCAGATGGTCGGTCTGCCCGGCATCGAGGAGATGCGCCCGAGCGATCTCTCCGGCGGCATGAAGAAGCGCGTGGGCCTCGCCCGTACGCTCGCGCTCCAGCCCGAGGTCATCCTCTACGACGAGCCCACCACCGGCCTCGATCCGATCAACACGGCGCGCATCAATCACCTCATCGTCGGCATCAAACGCGCGCTCGGCCTGACGAGCGTCGTCGTCACACACGACATGGGGACCGCATTTGCGGTGTCGGACTTCCTCGTCATGCTCGGCAAGGGCCGCGTGCTCATGATGGGCACGCCCGACGAATTCAAGACCACACGAAACCCCTACGTGCGCGACTTCATCGACGGCAAGGCCCCCGAGGTAGAGGACGTCGACGTGCTACTCTCGACGTCGTGACCGGGAAGAACCGTAGCCTCAAAGTAGGGGGGTTCGTGTTCGTCGCCCTCCTGCTGGCGACGTTCGCCGTCTTCCTCATCGGCGACAACCGCCGCGCGTGGGATCGCAAGATGACCTACCACGCGAAGTTCAACGACGTCGTCGGGCTGAAGTCCGGATCGGCCGTACGCATGGGCGGCATCGACGTCGGCTCCGTCACCGACGTCGCTCACTCCGAGAAGGCCGAAGACCCGTACATCTACGTCACCATCTCCGTCGCGCGAAATGAAGCGCGCCGCGTGCGCCCCGACACGGTCGCGCGCGTCGTGAACAAGGGCCTGCTCGGCGACAAGATGATCGATCTGAGCGGCGGCGATCTCTCGAAGCCGCCCGCGGCCGACGACTCCTTCATCGCGAGCGAGATCGATCCGAGCGACATGGGCAAGGCCATCGAGAAGATGACCGACGTCGCGAAGAAGGCGGACCTCACGATGGACGCCATCAAGCGCACGAGCGAGCAGCTCGCCGATCCGCAGATGACCGAGGACATCAAGGGCAGCATCAAGTCGCTGCGCACCATCCTCGACGGCGTCGCGAACAACAAGGACGGCGCCGCGCACAAGGTGATCTTCGATCCCGAAGAGGGCCGCCGCATCGATCACATCCTCGCCAACCTCGACGCGACGACCGCGAACCTCGCGGCGATGTCGGCGGACGGGCGAGACGTCACGGCCCGCGCGAAATCCGGCCCCGGCTTCGTTCACACGCTCGTCTACGACGACCAGCTCGGCGCGAGCACGGTCGGCACGATGGTCGAGCTGAACAAGAGCCTCGTCGCCCTGCGCACCGGCAACGGCCTCGGTCACGCCATCGTCTACGGCGACGACAGCACGCAGCACGTGATGGGCAACGTGAGCGCGATGAGCGACGACCTTCGCGACATCGTCGCGAACGTGAAGGCCGGCCGCGGCACGCTGGGCGCGCTCCTCGTCGACCCCAGCGTGTACGAGGACATCAAGAGCCTCGTCGGCAACGTCGAGCGAAACCAGGTCCTGCGCGCGCTCGTTCGCTACTCGATCAAGCAGAACGAGGGCCGCCCACACGCCGAGGTCAAAGACCCGGCGCACGAGGCCCCGCAGCTACCGGTCGTCGCGCCGAAGGTGCAGTCGCAATCGCAGGCCGGCTCGACGCACTGACCGGCGCGCGTCACTACTTCGAGAACGTCTATTTCGAAAACACCTGGGCCGCCGCGAGGCCCTGGCCCGACGTCGCGCGGAGGATCACCTTGCCCTGACCCGCGAACGGTGTCGGGT
>FTCS01000414.1_pt1 | contig 11412 bp, 13 predicted proteins | sample 1639391 | NCBI WGS metagenome assembly FTCS01 (sample SAMEA3914864, study PRJEB12502) | metagenome | biome: forest; material: soil | place: USA | collected 2012-03-12 | depth 0.3 m | reverse complement strand
GCCTCGGCACTTTCTGCATCTCAGCGCCTTGACAAAACCGGCCGGCCGGCCAAAACATACTGGCCGGCTGGCTAGTTTCGTCAAAACCCGACGCAGGAGACCGCCGATATGCTTCTCGACAACCTTTATTCGATGATGGGCGCGACGGGCACTGCCTCGGTTTTGTTCGCGATTCTCGCCTTCGTCGGCATGCCCGCGGTCGCTACCGTGATGTGCCCGAAGAGCGCGTACTCGCGGCTCCAGCGCAGTCGCTGAGCGTCAGTACGTCAGGACGGCTTCGATGCGGGGGCCGCCACCGGACTCGAGGACCGCGCGTCCCGCGAGGAACGCGAGCTCGATGACGAACGCGTAGGCGACGACCTCGCCGCCTTGCCGCGTGACCAGCTCGGCGGAGGCCTTGGCCGTGCCGCCCGTCGCGAGGACGTCGTCGACGACGATGACGCGCGCGCCGCGCCGGATCGAGTCCTTGTGCATCTCGAGCTCGGCGACGCTGTACTCGGTCTTGTACGAGACCTTGTCGCTCACGGCCGGCAATTTCCCGGGTTTTCTTGCCGGAACGAAGCTCGCGTTGAGGCGCGCCGCGAGGGCGCCGCCGAAGATGAACCCGCGTGCTTCGACGCCGACGACGACGTCGACGTGATCGCCGATGAAGCGCTCGGCGATCGAGTCGAGGACGATGTGGAACGCGCGCGGCTCGGCGAGCAGCGGCGTGATGTCCTTGAACAGGATGCCCGGGGTCGGGAAGTCCGGGATGTCGCGGATCTTGCTCTTCGCGTAGGCGAGCACTTCGGCCGAAAGCATGAGCCGGGTGCTACCCGATCGGCGCGGCGGCGGCGAGAGACCGCTCCCTCGTGGCCGAATGATGAATTTTGTTCAAGTCAGCTTTGACTTTGTTTAGCTGATGACTAATTAAGTCCTCGCGATGCCGAGAATGGTTGTTCGTTGTCCGAGCTGCGAGGGCGAGCTCGTGGCCGCACGCCTTTCGTGCCGCTCCTGCGGAACGTCGATCGACGGTCAGTTCGAGATCCCGCCGCTCTTGCAGCTCTCTGCCGGCGAGCTCGCCTTCGTCACCGCGTTCGTGCGGTCGAGCGGCAGCCTCAAGGCGATGGCCCAGCAGCTGAGCGTCAGCTACCCGACGGTTCGCAACCGGCTCGACGACATCCTCGCGAAGCTCGATGGCATCGAGCGCGACGTCGACAAGCGGCGCCACGCGATCCTCGACCGCCTCGAGAACGGCAAGCTGTCGGCCAAGGACGCGGCCGAAGAACTGAAGAAGGTGGGGCTATGACGTCTGCCGAAGAACGCATCAAGCAGCTCGCGCGCGCGCAGTCGCTCGATCCCGCCGACGCCGAGCGCCTGCTCGACGCCGTGCGTCCGGCGACCGAGCGGCGCGGCCTCCTCTCCAACCCGTTCGATCGCTGGAGCGGCGAGGTCACGTCGCTCGCCGGCGTCGTCGTCGCGCTCGGCGGACTCGCAACGTCGCGCCTCGGCGTTCGCTACGACGGCGCGCTCGATCTCCACGTCGTCAAGGGTCCGGTGCCGATCGCGGTCGCGCTCGGCGACCAGCTCGTCGCGTTCGTCCTCACGGCGGTCGTGATGTGGGGCGCCGCGCGGTTCGTCTCGCGCGCGCGCTTCGTCGACGTCCTCGGTGCGGTCGGCCTTTCGCGCGCGCCCATCGTCTTGGTGGCGGTGCCGCTGGCGCTCCTCGTCCCGTTGCTGCCCAGGGATCCGACGTCGCCGCCGAACCTCGCGCTGCTCGGCGTCGTCGTGCTCGCCCTCGTCGGGATCATCGCGCAGATCTGGCTGCTGGTCCTCGGCTTCCGCACCGCGTCGGGGGCGCGCGGCGGCAAGCTCGCCGTCGCCATCGTCGGCGGCTTGTTCGTCGCCGAGCTGGTCACCAAGGCCGCTCTCGCGCTCGGCGTCGCCCTCGGCCTCCACTGATTCGGCAATCGCACCGGCCGCAGTCACGGCCGCAGTCACGGCGCGCGAATGCCAGCGCGCTCTTCATCGGAGAATTTTACATGAATACATGTATGTTGCACTCAGTTCGCACGTTCGTCGGCGCAGGCCTGCTCGCGATCCTCTCCGCGTCGGCACCGGCGTGCGCGAACACCGCCGGCGGCCCCGCTCCCGCGGACAGCGCCACTCCCGCGCACGGCGCGAGCCCCGCCTCGGATCCCGCATGCGCGACGCCGAGCGCGGCGGCCGAAGAGGCCTTCCACGCACGCAACGCGTTCGGGACCATCGAAGGCACGCTCGTCCTCCCGGCGGGCTGTGGTCCGCGTCCGGTGGCGCTCATCATCGCCGGCTCGGGTCCCACGGATCGCAACGGCAACCAGGCTCCCTCGCTGAACGCGCAGCCCTACAAGCTCCTGGCCGAAGCGCTCGCGGCGCAGGGCGTCGGCTCGCTCCGCTACGACAAAGGCGGCATCGCCGCGAGCGCGAAGGCGGCGCCGCGCGACGAGAGCGCGATGCGCTTCGAGATGGGCGCCGACGACGCGGCGCTGCTCGTGAAGCAGCTCCGTGCGGATCCGCGCGTCGGCAAGATCACCATCATCGGCCACAGCGAAGGCTCCCTCGTCGGGATGCTCGCCGCCGAGCGCGCGCCGGTCGACGCCTTCGTGTCGCTGGCGGGCGCTGGTCGCCCCATCGCGGACATCCTTCGCGAGCAGCTCGCGAAGGGCATCAAGGACGAGGCGCTGCTCGCGAAGGCGAACGCGATCATCGCGTCACTCGCGAGCGGCAAGACTGTGAGCGACGTTCCGTCCGAGCTCGCCGCGCTCTTCCGTCCCAGCGTGCAGCCATATCTCATCTCGTGGATGAAGTACGATCCGGCCACCGAGCTCGCACGCATCACCGTCGCGTCGGCGCTCGTTGCGCAAGGAACGACGGACATCCAGGTCTCGACGACCGACGCGAAGAAGCTCGCCGTCGCCCGACCGAGCGCGAAGCTCCTCGTCATCGAGGGGATGAATCACGTCCTCAAGGCGGCCGACATGTCGAACGCGTCGCAGCAAGACGCGTACACGAATCCGTCGCTGCCCCTCGTTCCGGAGCTCGTCACGGGGCTCGTCGCGATCGCGGCGGCCGCGCGCTGATGCGCTCAGGAGATGCCGGCGACGACCTTGTCGGCGAGCCCCGCCGGATCGCTGCTCGAGAGATCGAGCACCAGTGGCGTGACCGAGGCGAAGCCAGCATCGTACGCGTCGGTGTCCGTTCCGGGGTCGCTCTCGTGGCGAACCCCGGGACCGCCGAGCCAGAGGTATTCGCGCCCTCGCGGATCCTTGCGGAAGTCGATCACCTCTTCGTAGAGGCGTGAGCCGAGGCGCGCCTTCTTCAACTGCCCGTTCCACTCGAGCGGGACGTTGACGTTGAGTAGCGTGGTGTTGCGCACCATCGAAGGTCCGGGCTTCACGCCGGCGCCGAGCTCACCGGCGGTGGCGTCGTAGAGGCGGCGCGCGATCTTCGAAATGAGCTCGCCGACGCGCGCGAGATCGGCCTTCACGTGCGCGCTCGCCGCGATGGCGGGGATGCCACGCAATGCACCTTCGCGCGCGGCGGCCACGGTCCCCGAATAGAACGCGTCCTGTCCGAGATTCAGGCCGCGATTGATCCCGGAGCAGACGAGATCAGGCCAGCGCGGCAAGAACCGCGTCTCGGCATGAAGTGCAACATACACGCAATCGGCAGGCGTTCCGTCGATGGCAAACATGCCGGGCTCGACGGCCCGCGTGCGGAGCGGTCGATGCAGCGTGAGCGAGTGGCTCGTCGCGCTCTGCTCGGTCTCGGGCGCGACGACCACGACGTCGGCCCAGCCCTTCAGCGCGTCCCGAAGCGCGCGGAGCCCCGGGCTGAAGAACCCATCGTCGTTCGACACGAGCACGAGCGGCTTCTGCGCGGCGTTCATCGTTCGGGCGGTGAGGTTACCACGCATGAGATCGTCGTTCTCCGCTCTTCACGCCGCTTCCCCAACGGCCGGCTGCGAAATAGACTGCGCCGCGAATGACGCGCGCATGCACGCCTCGTTTTCCTGCCGTACTCGCGGTGGTCGCGCTCGCGGTCGCGCCTGCGCTCGCGCTCGCCGCCGCGCTCGCAGGTTGCGGCGCACCCGCGGTCGGCGAGATCCCGCCGCTCACCACGGCGTCACCGTCGCAGATGCGGCTCGGGGGCGGAGGACCGGACGACAGCCCGATGACCAAGAAGCTCGACGTGTTCGACGACATCCACGGAACGCGCGTCGCCGATCCCTACCGATGGCTCGAGGACAGCGACTCGGCCGAGGTCCGCGCGTGGACCGACCAGCAGAACGCGCACACCCGGAAGGTCCTCGACGCGCTGCCCGGTCGTGACGCGCTCCGCAACCAGGTGAAGGAGCTGCTCCAGATCGGATACGTGAGCTCGCCTTCGGTGCGCACGAGCGCTCCAGGCCGCCTCGCCGGCATCCGCTACTTCCACACGAAGCGCGAAGGCACGCAGAACCAGCCCACGCTCTACGTGCGCGACGGCGTCGCGAGCAAGGACCGCGTGCTGATCGATGCGTCGGCGCTCTCCGAGGACGGCACCACGGCGCTCGACTGGTGGTTTCCGTCGCGCGACGGCGCGCTCCTCGCGTGGGGAAGGAGCGACTCCGGAAGCGAAGAGAGCACGCTCTTCGTCCGTGATGCGACCACCGGCAAGGATCTCCCCGACAAGATCGAGCACACCAGGCATGCATCGGTCGCGTGGCTGCCGGACGGCAAGAGCTTCTACTACTCGCGCTACCCCGCGGCCGGCACCGTGCCGCCCGGCGACGAGAAATACTTCTCGAAGATCTTCCACCACGTGCTCGGCGCCGATCCGAAGACCGACAAGCTCGTCTTCGGCGAGGGCCGCGAGCGGACCGACACGCCCATCGTGGTGATCTCGCCCGACGGGCGATGGCTCGTCGTTCGCGTCCACATGGGCTGGGACAAGAGCGAGGTCTGGCTGAAGGATCTCTCGAAGGGCGATCCCACCGCCGCCACCGGCTGGGTCGCGGTCGCCAAGGACATTCACGCGATCTTCGAGCCGATCCCGCGCAGCGATCGCCTCTACATCCAGACCAACGACGGCGCACCTCGCTACAAGCTCTACGTCGTCGACTACGAGAAGCCGGAGCGGGCCGCGTGGAAGGAGCTCCTTCCCGAAGGCCAGGACGTCCTCGACGACGTCACGGTCCTCAAGAGCGAGATCGTCACCACGTACATGCACGAGGCGTCGACGCGCATCGAGCGCTTCGGTCTCGACGGCAAGACGCATGGGCCCGTCGCGCTGCCTTCGATCGGAACGGCGAGCGTCACCGGCGCGTGGGACGGCGAAGAGGCCTTCGTGTCGTTCACGTCGTATGTCGTCCCGTCGCAGATCTACCGCGTCGATCTCCATGCGCGTGGCACGAAGCTCGAGCCCTGGGAGAAGGTCGGCGCGAAGTTCAGCGCCGCCGACATCGAGGTCGAGCGCCTCTACGCGACGTCGAAGGACGGGACGCGCGTGCCGATGTTCGTCATCGCCAAGAAGGGGATGAAGCATGACGGCAACAACGCCGCGGTCCTCTACGGCTACGGCGGCTTCAACGTGAACCAGACGCCAGGCTTCAGCGCGCGTGCCCTCGCGAGCGTGAATCGCGGCGCCGTGTGGGTCACGGCGATTCTGCGCGGCGGCGGCGAGCTCGGCGAGGACTGGCACAAGGCCGGCATGCTCGAGAAGAAGCAGAACGTGTTCGACGACTTCATCGCGTGCGCCGAGACGCTCGTGAAGGAGAAGATCACGACGCCCGATCGCCTCGGGATCATCGGCGGGTCCAACGGCGGGCTGCTCGTCGCGGCGGCTGTCACGCAGCGCCCGGATCTGTTCCGCGTCGGGCTCTCGCTCGTGCCGCTCACGGACATGATTCGCTATCACCGCTTCCGCATCGCCAAGCTCTGGGTGCCGGAGTACGGCGATCCGGAGCGTGCCGAGGACTTCCCGTTCCTCTACGCGTACTCGCCCTACCACCACGTCCGCGACGGCGAGCGCTATCCGGCGATGCTGTTCACGACCGCGGAGAGCGACTCGCGCGTCGACCCGATGCACGCGCGCAAGATGGCGGCGCGCATGCAGGAGGCGCAGCAAGATCCCGCTCGCCCCGTGCTCCTCCGCGTCGAGACCAAGGCCGGCCACGGCGCCGGCAAGCCGGTGAGCAAGCTCGCCGACGAGCTCACCGACGAGCTGTCGTTCCTGCTCCACGAGCTCGGCGTCCCGCTCTGAAATCGCGCGTGAATCGCCGTCCGGCGGTACTGAACATCGGATCCGCAGTGATCCCGTAGCCTTACGAAAAATCGACGCGATTAGTTGGACGCCTGTTCAGTGCTGAACATAATGGCATCCATGAGCACCGAGATCGCCGTCCTCCGCGCCCTCCTCCAACTCTCTCGTCGCGCCACCCCCGCGACCTTCTCCGAGCTGCTCGCTCGCGTCGGCAGCGACGCGACCGAGCTGCAGCGCGCGCTCGCCTCGCTCGCGCGCTCCGAGCTCGTCACGCGCTCCGGTCCGTCGGCGCGTCTCTCGCTCGCCGGTCTCGCGGTCGCCGTCGCGGCGTCGGCCCAGGCGCGCCGCGCCAAGACCGTCGCTCGCCCGGCCCATGCGCGTACGAGCCCCACCGCACCGGTCGTCTCGATCACGCGCGCGACGCGCATGAAGCGTCACCACGCGGCGTGATGCTCGTTCAAGGTGCCGGCGCGGCGTCGGCCTTGTCGGGCTTCTCGACCTTCTCCACCCGCATGCGCGTCGACACGACGGACTCCGGCGGTGAGATGCCGTGCAGCGGCAGCTCGACGTCGACGACGTACTCGCCGGCGGGGAGGGGGATCGGCGCGGTCTTCGGGACGAAGCGATGGCCCGCGTCGTCCCTCGTGATCGGCGCCGGCGCCGGAATGCGCATCGCCCACCACGTGAAGTTCTGCGTGAGCTTTCCGCCCGGACGGAGCCGCACGCGCAGCGGCCGCACGACGGGCGTGCTCCCAGCCGGCGCCGACGTCACCGGCAGACCGTCCACGCCGTGCTCGTGCGCGTCGAGCGTCCGCACCGGCATGATCAGTCGATAGCCCTCGGGCGGCGGCATCCCCGAAGCGGCGGGCTTCGGCTCCGGTACGCCGGCGAGGCGCGTCCAGTCCGGCCTCGGCGTCGTGCTCGGGGGCTGCGCGTCGAAGAGGAGCGCGACCTCGGCGGCAGCCGTATTCGTGATCGACAGACGCAGGACGACCTGCCCACCTGCCATCACGACGGGGGCGTCTGCCGCGAGATCGAACACGAGGTGCTTCATGGCATCGCGCATCGACGTGTCGTCGCTGCGCGCGACGACGCACGTCGGGTCGGACTCGACGCCTTCGAGCGAGCCGGTCCGCGCGCATCCTTCGGGCGGCGGCGGCACGTAGAGGGGCGCGGCGCTGGTGGCGGCGGGCGCGGGCGGAGCCGGCGAAGGCGCATTGTCACAAGCGCTCACAGGCCCAACCATGACGGTAATGACGAGCCAGGCGGCGCTCGCTGCGAACTCCTCGGGCCTCGTCATTGCGTGACCATGGTAGACGTCCGTCGTGCCCAGCACGAAGGAAGCCGGAGGCGGCGGCGTAGACAGCCCGCGGAAAATCCACGAGGCAGCGCTGAAGGCGCGCAACGAGGTCGTCGCGTCGCTCGAGGCGCGCGCCAACGTCGTGGCCACGGCGCGCCTGGTCGTGTTCGGCGGCGCCATCGCGCTGCTCGCGGCGATCGTGTTCGCGCATCTGCCGTCCGGGACCTGGCTCGGCGTCGTCGCGCTCGTGCTCGCCTTCGGCGCGCTCGTCGTCGTGCATGCGCGAATTCACGCGGCGAAGGATCGCGAGCTGGCCGCGGCGCGGTTCCACGAACGCGCCCTCGCCCGAATGGCCGGAAAATGGCGCTCGTTCGCGTCGGTCGGCGACAAGTGGGCGGTCGACACTCATCCGTACGCGGGGGACCTCGACGTATTCGGCAAGTCGTCGCTCTTCCAGCTGCTCGACGCCACGTCGACGCGCTTCGGTGAAGAGGTGCTCGCGCGGTGGCTCTCGGGAACGAGCGCCGACGAGGCGAAGGCGTCGGACGCGTCCGATTTCGCGGCGTCGATCCGCGCGCGACAGGCGGCGGTGAAGGACCTCGCTCCGCGCGTCACTGTGCGTGAGGAGCTCGCGGTGGTGGGGAGCCTGCTCGACGACAGCAAGCCCGACCCGCGGCCGTTCGTGATGTGGGCAGGGCAGTCGACCGTTTCGTCGGAAAAGCGGCTGCCGGGAGCGCTCCGCATCGTCGCCGCCATCATGCCGATCCTCACGATCGGTACCGCGGTCGCGGCGTCCGCGGGGCTCGTTCCGCGCGTCGCCTTCATCGTGCCGTTCGTGCTGTGCGTCGTGATCCTGATGTCGCTACGGCCGCGCCTCGCGCCGAACCTCGAAGCGGCGTCGTCGAAGGAGACGGCGCTGTCGCGCTATGCGGGCATGCTCGCGATCCTCGAGAACGAGGCGTTCGAAGCGCCCGCGCTCGTCGCGCTGCAGAAGCGCCTCCGCGAGAGCGGCACGTCGGCGACGAAGGAAATGGCGTCGCTTTCGCGCATCGTCGGCTTCCTCGACGCGCGCAACAACGAGGTGTTCCGGTTCTTCATCGGTCCCATGTTGATGTGGGACCTCTGGTGCGCGCTCGCGCTCGATGCCTGGCGAGCGCGCGCGGGTCGCGTGGCCTTCGGCTGGTTCAGGGCGCTGGCGGAGCTGGAAGCGCTCGCGTCGCTCGCGGGCTTCGCGTTCGAGCGCCCGGACCACACGTTCCCCGAGATCGTCGCGGAGCCCACGCTCGACGCCGTGCACCTCGGTCATCCGTTGATCGAGGCCGACAAGCGCGTCTCGAACGACCTCACGATCGCCGGGCCGGGGTACGCGCTGGTCGTCACCGGCTCGAACATGTCCGGCAAGAGCACGCTGCTCCGCGCGGCCGGCATCAACGTCGTCCTCGCGAATGCCGGCGCGCCGGTGTGCGCCACGTCGATGCGCGTCGGACGCCTCATCGTCGCGACGAGCATGCGCGTGAGCGACTCGCTCGACGAAGGCACGAGCCGCTTCTACGCCGAGCTGAAGAAGCTGAAGCTCGTCCTCGATCTCGCGCGCAAGGCGAAGAAGAAAGAGCTCGAGGGCACCGTGCTCTTCCTGCTCGACGAGATCCTCCACGGCACGAACACGCGCGAGCGGTTGATCGGAGCGCGCGCGATCCTCCGTGAATTGCTGGCCCAGGGCGCGATGGGTGCAGTCTCCACGCATGATCTCGGCCTCGGCGACCTCCAGGGCGAGATGCCGGATCACGTGAAGAACGTGCACTTCGAGGAGCAAGTCACGGGCGACGTGATGACGTTCGACTACAAGCTCCGCACCGGCATCGTCCAGAGCTCGAACGCGCTGCGGCTCATGAAGATCGTGGGCCTCGACGTCGTCGAAGAGCAGCCTGCCTCGTAGCGGTGGTCTATCCGCCGATGCCGCGCATCGAGACGTCGGCGGCGCTCGGCTCGGTGCAGCCCTTGAACTTCTCGCCGTCGGGCTTCATCGTCCACGCGTCGGCCACCGCTGCCGCGACGCCCGCCGCGTCGCCGCTACGCGCGACGCTCGCCGCCGAGAGGCCGTCGTTCGTCGCGAGGCACGGTCGCAGCATGCCGTCGCTGGCGACGCGCAGCCGATCGCAACCCTTGCAGTACGTATCGCTCGTGCCGGTGATGAAGCCGACCTTCTTCGACGCGTCGTGGCGCGCGACCAGGTAGCGCGCCGGACCGCGATCTCTCTCTCGCTCCGGATCGCCGTGCTCGAGCAGATGCGCGATACGCCCGCGCATCTCGTTCGCGGTCACCACGCGATCGGCGAGTTTCGCGCCTTCGCCGATGGCCATGACCTCGAGGAGCCGCGGGACGATGCCCTTTTCCCACGACCATCGAACGAGTGACTCGATCTCGACGTCGTTCTCGTCTTTCACGATGACGGCATTGAGCTTGATCTCGTCGAAGCCGGCTGCGAGCGCAGCGTCGATGCCGCGCAGCACCACGTCCAGCTTTCCGCCGCGCGTCATGCGCTTGAAGCGAGCGGCGTCGAGGCTGTCCAGCGAGACGTTCACGCGGCGTAGGCCTGCTTCGCGAAGCGGCACAGCCAGCTTCTCGAGGCGCGTCGCGTTGGTCGTGACCGCGAGATCGTCGAGGCCCAGCGTGCCGAGGAAGCGAACCACCGCGACGAGGTCGCGATGCAAGAGTGGCTCGCCGCCCGTGAGCCGAACCCGCCTCACGCCGGCAACGACGAGGCCGCGGACCATCGTCTGCCAGGCCTCGAGGTCGAGCCGCTCGTCCATGTAGCCGTCCTGCTTGTGTGGACGACAGTAGATGCACGCGAGGTCGCACCGGTCCGTCAGCGAGAGCCGGACCGAGCGCGGCGGAGTGCCAGGGCTCGCCTGCGCCTGACCCGCGCGACGCTTCTGAAGGACCGTGAGGGCGTACATCGTGAGGCACAGATATTAGCGGAAAACGGGCTTCGATGCCGTCCCAGGCAGTACGTCGCCACGCAAGCTTCGGTTTCGCGCCTGGCCTTCTTCCGTTGCGCGCGTAGGATCCGCGGCAACCATGCTGCCTCGCGTCATCACCGTCACCGTCAGCGACACCCGAACCGCAGCCGACGACATCTCCGGCCGCGCGCTCGTCGAGGAGCTGTCGGCCTTCACCCACGTTCGCCACGTCATCGTGCCCGACGAGCCGGAGCGCATCCTTGGCATCGTTCGCGAGGTCATGGAGAAGGACGAAGCCGATGCGGTCGTGCTCTCCGGCGGCACGGGCATCGCGCCGCGCGATCGCACCTACGAAGCGCTCGAGTCGCTGTTCGACAAGCACCTCGATGGCTTCGGTGAGGCCTTCCGTCGCCTGTCATGGGATCAGGTCGGCGTCCGATCGATCCTCTCGCGCGCCACCGCGGGGACGATCGGCACGCGGCTCGTCTTCTCGCTGCCGGGAAGCGAGAAGGCGGTGCGCCTCGGAGCGCGCGAGCTCATCGCGCCGATCCTCACGCACGCCGTCGATCTCTTGCACGGTCGCGCCGGTCACGCCGTCGCGCCCACGAAGGAGCACGGTTGAAGCTCACGGTCCTCTACTTCGCGGCGGTTCGCGAGCTCGTCGGAAAGGACGAAGAGGTCCTCGACGTGCCGGCGTCGGTCACGACGATCGGCGCGCTCGCGGAGCACCTTGCGTCCGTCCACGCGTCTCTCGAGGGCCGGCTGAAACACGTGCGCTTTGCACGGAACGAAGAGTTCGCGACCAACAGCGAAGCGCTCACGGACGGCGACACGATCGCGCTGATCCCGCCCGTCGCCGGCGGCTAGTGCCGCTTCCCGTGCCCGTGCCCG
>FTCS01002847.1_pt1 | contig 11459 bp, 9 predicted proteins | sample 1639391 | NCBI WGS metagenome assembly FTCS01 (sample SAMEA3914864, study PRJEB12502) | metagenome | biome: forest; material: soil | place: USA | collected 2012-03-12 | depth 0.3 m | reverse complement strand
GTGGGCCGTCAGGCCCGCCGGATGCCCTGCAGCCGCCACGATCAGGTTCTTGATCGTGGGCCGTCAGGCCCGCCGGATGCCCTGCAGCCGCCACGATCAGGTTCTTGATCGTCTCCGCTCCGCGCCGCACGAGCGCATTCGCCCGCAGGCGCCACGATCAGGTTCTTGATCGTCGACACCTCGACCGCCAGAGGACCAGCGCCCGCCACGATCAGGTTCTTGATCGTCGACGCCTCGACCGCCGGAGGGCCCGCGCGCGTGACGATCAGGTTCTTGATCGTGACCGTCCGCGGATGCCCGGGCGACGGTGCCCGCGGTCGTCACGATCAAGTTCTTGATCGTCGACGGTCGCGGCGAGCGATGGCCTGCAGCCGCCACGATCAGGTTCTTGATCGTCGGCATCATCGCGGAATCCATCGCGGCGAGCACGATCAGGATCGTGATCGTCCGAAAACTGAAATACGCCACGGCCCCCGCGCGCTCTCGCGCGTCGGCGAACGAGGGGTCAGCGCACGGCAGGTTGCGAGCTGGCCGGTCCGGCGCCGCTCGCGTCGCCCGCTCGGCTCGCGTCGCCCGCAGCGCTCGCGGAAGCGAAAGCCTCGAGCTCCGCGATCATTGCGGCGTCCGCCGGCGTGACGTCGGCGTCGAAGACGCTCGCGAAGTGCGGGAGCGAGCGTCGTGCGACCTCCTCGACCGAAGGCGGCGAGACGCCGAGCGTCGTCAGCGACGCGACGCCGAGCGCCTGGATCCCGCACGGTACGATCAACCGAAAGCCGGCGAGGTCCGTCGCGACATTGAGCGCGAAGCCATGCATCGTGATCCAGCGCGAAAGCCGAACGCCGATGGCGCCGATCTTCGCGAGCTGCGGCGCCGACGCCACCTCCACGAGCTCACCACGCGAAGCGGCCAGCGACCTCGCCTCGTCCCACGTGCTCGGGGCGCGCTCGTCGACCCACACGCCGACGTACTTCGGATCGCCAGGCAGAACGCCGGCCGCGACGCCGTAGTCGCCCGCGATGCGGATCATCACCTCCGCGAGATCGCGCACGTACTTGCGAACGTCGCAGCGCTCGGGCTTGAGGTCGATGATCGGATACGCGACGAGCTGTCCCGGACCGTGGAACGTGACGTCGCCACCGCGGCCCGTCTCCGAGACGGTCACGCCGCGCGCGCGCAGGTCCTCGTCGCCGGCGAGGATGTTCTCCTCTTTCGCGCCGCGACCGAGCGTGACGACGGGCTCGTGCTCGAGGAGGAGCACGACGTCACCAAACCGCTCCGGCGCATGGATGCGCGCATCGACGAGCGCCTGCTGGAGAGCATGCGCCCGGTCGTACGCAATCCGGCCCAGCCAGTACGCGGTGATGCTGCGCTTCATGGCGATGCGTGCTCAGCGCGAATGATAGTTCGGCGCTTCCTCGGTGATGATCACGTCGTGGACGTGGCTCTCGCGAAGGCCTTGCGAGGTGGCGCGGATGAACTTCGCCTTCGAGCGGAGCTCCTTGATCGTCTTCGAGCCCGTGTACCCCATGCCCGAACGAAGGCCGCCGACGAGCTGATGCAAGATCGAAGCAAGCGAGCCGCGATGCGGAACGCGCCCCTCGATGCCCTCGGGCACGAGCTTCTCGTCGGCCGTGCCGCTCTGGCCGTAGCGATCCTTGCTGCCCTTCTTCATCGCGCCCATCGAGCCCATGCCGCGATAGACCTTGTAGCTGCGCCCCTGGAACAGGACGAGATCGCCAGGCGACTCGTCGGTGCCGGCGAAGAGCGAGCCGACCATCACGGCGGCGGCGCCCGCGGCGATCGCCTTCGTGATGTCGCCCGAGTGCTTCACGCCGCCGTCGGCGATGATCGGGACGCCGTGGCGATCGCCAACGCGGGCGCAGTCGCTGACCGCGGTGATCTGCGGGACGCCGATCCCGGCGACGACGCGCGTCGTACAGATGCTGCCGGGGCCGATGCCCACCTTGACGCCGTCGGCGCCGGCTTCGATGAGCGCTTCGGTGGCATCCGCGGTGGCGACGTTGCCGGCGATGACCGGGACGTTCGGATACGCGGTCTTCATCGCGCGAACGGCGTCGATGACGCCCTTCGAGTGACCATGCGCCGTGTCGATGACGATGACGTCGACGCCGGCGGCGACGAGAGCGGCTGCGCGCTCGTCACGATCGGGGCCGGGACCGATGGCGGCGCCGACGCGAAGGCGACCCTTCTCGTCCTTCGAGGCGAGCGGATTGCGATCGGCCTGGAGGATGTCCTTGATCGTGACGAGGCCCACCAGCTTGCCGCCGTCCACGACGAGCAGCTTCTCGATGCGATGCTTGTGGAGGAGCGCCTTCGCCTCGTCGGGAGAGACGCCCGGCGACACCGTGACGAGCTCCTTCGTCATGAGCGCGCTCACCGGCTGATCGAGGTTCCGCTCGAAGCGGATGTCGCGCGCCGTGAGGATGCCGACCGGGCGATCGCCCTCGACCACCGGGACGCCGGAGATGTCGTGCTCGCGCATGATGCCGAGCGCCTCGCGGAGCGACTGGCTCGGGCGCACCGTGACCGGCGCGAGGACCATGCCGCTCTCGGCGCGCTTCACGCGCTCGACCTCGCGGGCCTGATCCGCCGCCGGGAGGTTCTTGTGGAGGATGCCGATGCCGCCCTCGCGCGCCATCGTGATCGCGGCGCGATGCTCGGTGACCGAGTCCATGGCCGCGCTGACGAGCGGCGTGTTCAGCTCGAGCCCACGGCAGAGCCTGGTCTTGATGTCGACATCGCGCGGAAGCACCTCGCTGTAGGCGGGGACGAGCAGGACGTCGTCGAAGGTCAGGCACTCACGAAGCTGGTCGTCGATCATGCAGAGCTCCCAGGCGGGGCGGTTGAACGGTGGCCCCGTGACTAGCGCGCGGGGCTCGCGAAGGGAAGGCGCGCCGGCCCTGTCGTGCTCAACCGTGCCTGGCTTGCTTGGCGCGCGCAGGGTTGGCGATGGCATCGCCGAGGGCCTCGTCATCCAGAGCATCCGCGGCGCCCGCGAGCGCCACCCGGACCCGCGGTGACGCCGACGCCTCCGCCGCCGCGCGGAGGCGCGTGCGGCCCTCCTCGTCGAGGTCGGCTCGCAACGTGAGGCTCGCTCCGATTCGCAGCTCCTCGGGCTCGGTCGGGTCGAGCGCGACGCGCCAGAGCGTCTCCTTCGGGAGCGTCGCCGCGCGATACCCGGTGCCGCTCGCCTCCGACATCGCCGCCAGGTCCTTCACCCACGCGCGAGCACTTCGACCGCCACGCGCGAGCGCCAACGAGAGCGACGCACCGCTCTCCTCGTCCTGACGACGTGCCTCGCGAGCGTCCTCGATCCGCTCGAGAAGCGCGTTGTGCTCGTCCAGCGCGGACGGCGATTTCGCGTTCGTTGCCGTCGCAATCTCGTAACGCCCGCCATCGCGCAGCGTGAGCACGATCACTCCGGGCACCGCCCGGACGTCCGCGATGTCTGCATACCGCACGAATCGGCGTCGACGGAGCAACGGCCACGCCACGAGGATGCCGTCGGCGCCCACTGTCACGCGCATCCCGAAGAAGAACGCGAAGGTCATCGGCCGCTCACGCGCGGAGAGGCCGAGATCGCGGAGGAGAGCGCGCCCTTCGCGCGCGGTGAGATCGGCGTCGAGGACGGCGCCCGTCCGATCGCGCACCACCACGCGCGCATGCGACCCGTTGGCATCGGGTGTCACGCGCCCCGAGCGCATCGCCGCGAGCGGGATGCGGCGAACGCCTCGCCCCCCGCGCACGACCAGGAGCGAATCTCCTTCGACGACGAGCGCCGCCTCGCTCGTCGCGGGCGCTCGGCGAATTCGTCGGCGTCCTGACCACCCCACGAGCGCGAACAGCGCGAGCACCGCGCCGAGCACCGGCGACAGGAAGACGGCGGCCGCCACGACTGTGAGAAACAGCGTCGCCTTGCGAAGGATCCCGAAGACCTCGACGAGGCGTACGAGGAACGTGCTCCGTACGAACGCGACGCGCGGCAACCCCGCGCTACCCACCGCGCCGAGCTCGGTGACGCCCGCCTCGCTCACGCTCTCGCGGCCGGCAGCGTCACCCGAAACCGTGTGCCAGCGACGTTCGAGTCGACGTCCAGATCGCCACCGTGCGCTTCGACGACGCGCTTCACGACGGCAAGACCGAGGCCGGTGCCGGACGGCTTCGTCGTGAAGAACGGCTCGAAGATGGTGTCTCGCACGTTGGCCGGAATGCCGTGCCCGTCGTCGATCACGTCCACGCACACGTGCGTTGCGCCGTCGATCTCCTCGGTCGAAGCACGCACCGACACGGTGCCGTCCCGCGGGATCGCCTGGAGCCCGTTCAACACCAAGTTGAGGAGCGCCTGCTGCATGAACACGGAGTCGAGCTGGACGGCGGGCAGATCGGAGGCGATCTCCACCGAGACCCGACCGTCCGGCGCCGTTGCTGCCGCGACGTTCTCGAGGACGGGCACCAGCGAACCGACACGCATGGTCGGCGGACGCGGACGCGCGAAATCGAGCAGGTCGGAGACGATACCGTTGATGCGCACCGCCTCCTCGCTCGCCATCGCGGCGAACGTCTCCGCGTCGGCGAGCCGATCGGCCGGCGTTCCCGCGCGCAGGAACTCCTGGATCCCGGCGATCGCGTTGATGAGGACGCAGAGCGGATTACGGACCTCGTGCGCGACCACGGCCGCCAGCTCGCCGAGCGCGACGAGCCGCTCGCGCTCGACCAGCTCGGCCTGCGCACGCGCGAGCTCCTCGTTGCAGACCTCGAGCTCACGATTCGTGTGCTCGAGCGCTTCGATGGCCTCCGCGACCTCGAGGGCGGTGCCGACATGCGTCGCGAACAGGGCCACCGCGTCGGCGTCGGCTCGCGTCAGCGTGACGGAGACCACCCCGAGCAAGCCCCACGCGCGCTCGCGCACGAAGATCGGCGCGAGGACGCCGTTGTTGATGCCCGCGGTCTCCGGCTTCTCGTCGAGCGGCGCCGGCTCGAAGTCCGTCGACGCGCGCAAGAACGAGTGGAGCACGTCGAGGTCGTTCCGATGAACGATGCGTCGATCGCGCACGACCTCGTCCGCGAGTGGAATGGCCGCAAGCGGCGCGCGCAGGCCCTTCAGCGGTCGCCCGATATGGCTCTCGATCGCATTCAGGCGAGAGCGCGCCGTCGCGAGATAGCGAAGCACGAGCTCGTCTTCGGTCACCTCGAACGCGTAGAGGCGCATGCCCAGCCGGAGGATCCCCTCCCCCGCCGTGTCGAGCACGTCGCTCACGGTCCGCTGCCGCTGGATCTCCGCTGCGAGCTCGGAGAGCGCCGCGACGATGCTCACGGCGCCACGGCTTCTCGCAGCCACGCGATCGCGATCCCTGGATGCTGTATACAAATTCTCCCCCTTCATCCCGCGCGCCCCGGGCCGGTCATGGACTCGCCTCTGACAGTCGTCAAGCCGCACCGTGTTACGGCGGTTTACCGCCTCGGCGGGCATCAGGTCTTTTTCGACCCGTGCCCAGTGGCGATGCGCAGCGACCGCGGCGGCGACGGACGTGCAGCCGCAGTGCGCGTGACGTAGGGTCGCCGTGCATGGCGCCGAGCGAGGATGCGAAGAGGCAGGAGGCGAAGCACGCGATCGCGACCGAGCACGTCGAGACCATCGCGGCGCTCCGCGCGCGCGCCGAGCATCAGCTGTCGAGCTCGCAGCGCGTCGTCGAGAGCTTCACCGCGAACATCGGGCGGCCGTCGACCATCGCGATGCTGCTCGCGCTCATCGCGGTGTGGGTCGCGTGGAACGTGCTCGAGCACCGGAGCAGCGGTCGCGCCATCGATCCGCCTCCGTTCTTCTGGCTCCAGGGCGCGATTGCGCTCTACGCCGCGCTCATCAGCACGTTCGTCCTCGCCACCCAGAACCGCGAGAAGCGCCACGGCGAGCAGCGGGCGTACCTCGAGCTGCAGATCAACCTCCTCGCGGAGCAGAAGACGGCGAAGGTGATCGAGCTCCTGGAGGAGCTACGCCGTGACATGCCGACGGTGCGCGACCGCGTCGATCATCAGGCCGACGCGATGCAGATGCCGGTCGACACGGCCGCGGTGATGAACGTTCTCGAGGAGACGCTCGACAATCCGACGGAGCACGACCTGCGGCTCTCGGACGAGCCGAGCGAGCCGAGCGAGCCGAGCCGCCCCTAGGACGTCAGCGGCCTTCGAGCGCTCGGATGTCCGTCACTTCGAGCTCCGGGCCATTCTCGGCGCGCGGATGGAAGATCCCCGTGAAGAGGAAGAGCCGACCGACGTGCCGGTGCTGCAGGCCTCCCGCGACCGCTACCGCGCGCAGCGGCGGGCTCGTCGGCCTGCCCGCTGCCGTGGGCATGTCGTCGCTGATCGTCGCGACGGGATCGGGGCACGGCAAGCACCCCGTCGGGTTCATCGCCGTAGGCTTGCTCGTTCGGCCCGGAACGTCCTGGTGCTTGCCGCGCTCGCCGGTGTTGCACGCGGGACACGGCGAGTCGATCGCGACGAGATACGCGCGCACGCGCACCTGCGCGCCGTCGGCCGACTCGAGCGTCGACTTGACGGTGACCGCATCCGGCGGTGAGGTCGCGAGCTGTGGCCATTCGTCGTTCTGCGAAGGCGGCGGCGAGGCGGCGACGCCGATCTGCATGTCGTGACCGCCACAGCCCGCCGCGAGCAACCCGAGACAACAGAGAGCCAAAGCGAGAGCGCCGGCTCGCGCCCGGATCATTCCGGGACCTTGTTGCCCTTGGCCAGCTCGCTCTCGCGGTAGTCGTCCAGGCCCTCGCAGAACGCGTGCGAGACCTCGGGATCGAACTGCGAGGACGAGCAGCGCTCGATCTCCGTGACCGCGACCTCGTGCGGGAGCGAGCGGCGATACGCGCGATCGCTCGTCATGGCGTCGTAGGTGTCGGCGACGGCGATGATCCGCGCCATGAGCGGCACGTCCTGGCCCTTGAGACCGAGCGGGTAGCCGCGTCCGTCCCAGCGCTCGTGATGGAGATGCACGCCAGGGATGAGCGGATGCAGGAACTTGATCGGCTCGAGGATGTCGCGCCCATAGCCGGGGTGCTTCTTGAACTGCTCGTACTCGTCCTGCGTGAGCTTGCCGGGCTTGTTCAGGTTCAGCACGCAGCCGAGCTTGCCGATGTCGTGCATGAGCGCGCTCTGGCGCACGATCTCGATCTGCTCGATCGAGAGCCCGAGCTTGGTCGCGAGATACATCGCGTAGGTCGCGACGCGATCCGAGTGACCGGCCGTATAGCGGTCCATCTTGTCGATGGCCTTCGCGAGACCCTCGATGGTCTGCTGGAACGTGGCGCGCAGGTCCTCGTAGAGGCGCGCGTTCTCGATCGCGGCGGCCGCGCGCGACGCGACGATCGAGAGCATCTTGCGCTGGCCTTCGTCGAAGCGCTTGCCCTTGGTGTAGCTGACGACGCCGATCCAGCCGAGCACGCGCTGCTTCATCTTGAGCGGCACGGCGATGAGCGACTGGACCGGGACCTCCGGCTCCTCCTGGAAGAAGCGCGTGGCCTTCGGGCCGGTCTCGAGAAGGGTGCTGTCCTGCGCGAAGTGATCGAGGAAGGCGCTCGTCGAGAAGGTGCCGAAGTTCGACGCCTCTTTCATGACACCGGCGCGCAGGTGCTTCGGCGGAAGCAAGCGCTGCCGCTCGAAGTAGCCACCCTCGCCGTCGTCGAGCCACGTGGACGCGAGATCGGCGTGGATCTCGTGGATCGCCGTGTCGCCGACGGTCGCGAGCACTTCCTCGAGCGAGAGGCTCGCCGCGATCGCCTCGCTCACTTTGTAGAGGGAGAGCGCCTCCTTGAGGCGGAGGTTCTCGGCGGCGAGCCGCTGCTTCTCGAGGCCGCGTTGGACGACGTGGATGACCTCTTCGACCTTGAACGGCTTGAGGATGTAGTCGTACGCGCCGCGCTTCATCGCGTCGATCGCGGTCTCGACCGTGCCGAAGCCGGTCATGATCACCGTGAGCGCGTTGGGAGCCGCGTGCCCGATCTGCTCGAGCAGCTCGATGCCGCCCATGCGGGGCATCTTGAGATCGCTGATCACGAGATCGTAGTGCGCGAGATTGAGCTCGCTGAGGGCGGCTTGGCCGTCCTCAGCGGTGCGCACCACGTAGCCCTCCATGCCGAGGAAGTCCGCGAGGATGTCTCGGATGAACTTCTCGTCGTCGACGATGAGCACCCGCGGCCGTTCTTCGTTGCTGCTCGTCATGCCTAACCGTGCGGAAGTAACCGGGAGACTGTATCAGAGCACCGCCACGTGGCCGCCGCATTTCGGTGGCGTCTCGTGTGGCACCCGGACTGACCGGGCCTCGTACGCCCTCGTACGGCCGCGTTGCGGCCGAGAACCGGGCGTGCAAGCGTTCTCGCGCTTCATGGCGCCGCCGTCTGCACGCACCCGAGAGCTGCTGCGACCAGTAGCCCCGCTTCCGCGCGCGGCCGCGGCGTGGTCGGGACCGGTCCTCGTCTACGGCGCGCTCTGCACGGTCGCGATCGCCACGGCGCTCGCCCGCGGTCAGAGCCCGATCGAGACCGCGTCCTGGCTGCCGTTCGGGAGCGTGCTCGGACACGTGACGAGCGTGGTGCTCGGGCTTGCGCTCGCGCTCGCGACCGTGAAGGCAACGCGTCAATTCGTGCGTCGCTGGGAATGGGCGCGCGCGCTCCAGGCGGATCTGCGACCCGCCATTCGCCACGCCGGCGAGGCGACGGTGATCATCCTCGGCATCGCGAGCGCCGCGTCGGAGGAGCTCTTCTTCCGCGGCTTGCTCACGACGGTGCTCGGCCTCGTCGCCTCGTCGCTCGCGTTCGGGCTCCTTCATCAGATGCGCGGTCGCGTCCGCTGGATCTGGGCGGCATGGGCGACCGTGATGGGGTTCCTCTTCGGCGCGCTCTTCCTCGCGACCGGCAGCCTGCTCGGGCCGCTGCTCGCGCACGCGATCATCAACATCGCGAACCTGCGGTTCATCCGCGACACCGACGTCGACGTGCCGAAGCCGCGACGGCTCGGCGGGCTCCTGTCGTCCGATGCTGTCCGCCCGCGTCCGCGCCAGGCGTGAACGTCTCAATTCGCGCGCGCGTCTCAATCGCTCGCTGTAAGACGAAGAAAGACGGCGCGTTTGCGGTAGCCGCGTAAGCGAGCGCGGTGACACGTACGCTCCGCGCATCGACCCTCGGCCTCGGCCTCGCTTCTCTCCTGTTCGGCGGAACGGCGGGGGCAGCCAAGGTGCCGGTCTCGTTCGATCCCACGCTCGGCGCGCAGCCGGCACGCACGCAGCAAAAGCTCGCCGCGCTCGAGGCCAAGCTGCCGGCGACCTTCGCGCTCCCCGCGTCGCTGGCGAGCGCGAAGACCGGCAACCTGACGCTCGACTTCTATCCGGAGACGCTGGCGCAGCTGAAGCGCGCGGGCACGGCGTCGACGACGGCCACGACGACCTGGCCGCGTACTCCGGTGATGTGCGTCGCGCATGCCGCGTTCACGCCTCCGGCGACGCTGCTCGCGAGCACGACGCCGTCTTCAGCGTGCACCGCCGCCGACACCAGCGTCCGTGCGGCACTTCAAGACGCGAGCACCTGCCGCGACGTGGAGGAGCCCGAGCGCTACGTGCTCGGCTATCCGCCCGCGGTGGTCGACGACTCGTCGACGGCGAGCATCGAGTCGCTGATCGGCCTCGCGGGCGAAGGGCTCAGCCACTGGGCCACGCCCGACGGCGTGCTGCCGAGCGATTTCGTCGCGACGCTTCGCTCCGTGCTCTGGAAGATCCGCCGGAGCGCGATCGACGCGTCGATCACGAAGGCGCATGCGAGCTACGCGCAGGCGCTCGCCACGCTGAAGTCGCAGGCGACGTGCTTCGACGCCGCCGCCGGCCCTGCGCTCGTCGCGTCCATCGGCAAGCTCGACGCCGAGCTCACCGCGGTGACGGCACATCTCGACGCGCTCGCCGCCGCCGATCTCGCGACCGCGAACCACGAGCTCGTCTGCATGGCGGCGCACTCGCAGACGCGCGCCGCGCTCCCCTTCCCTTCGCTGACGCGGACCGAGCGCGAGCAGATCGCGTTCTGGCTGGGCGGCATCTACTGGCGGATGCGCGGCGGTGGGCTCATGCCGACGGGCTCGACGCAGAAGGCGCGCACGTACTTCCTGCAGCGCCCCTTCCAGCGCATCGCGGAGCTCACCGGTGGAGCGGCGATCGGCAACGATCTCGGCACCGCGATCTACCTGAACATCTTCGACGGCTGGGGCGACTGGATGGACATGGGCACCACGCCCGGCGGCCAGGATCTCTACGAGGATCTCGTCGACATGACGGACCGCGGACGCCATCAGGTGGCGGACACGCCGATCATCCCCGGCTCGACGTCGGCAGTGAAGTACCTCGACACGCGCGGCTACGACGCGACGAACATCACGGTCGGCGGGCTCGACATGGGGCCTTGCTATGCGTACGCGCTCGGCGAGCTCTCGCAGTTCCGTTACATCGACTCGGCGCCCGCGCCGTATGGGCAGTTCATCGAGGGCTTCACCGCCGTCGGTGAGTTCTGCACCGGCGCTTCGATCGCGCTCGGAATGGCGAAGACGCTGCTCGACGGAACGCCGACGGGCAAGCCGCCCGCTGATCTGTGTCTCGGACGCACGTGCGGGGACGACGGATGCGGCGGCTCGTGCGGCACGTGCGCCGGCGGAACCATGTGCAGCAAGGACGGCTCGTGCGTGGGTGCGTGCACGCCCGCGTGCAGCGGCAAGGCCGCTGGCGCGAGCGACGGATGCGGCGGCGTCTGCGCCGCGGGCGGCGACAACGACGCAGGGACCGAGCGCGTGCCCGGCGCCGGCGGCGCGAGCGATGCTCCGGCCGAAGCGTCGAACGGCGGCGAGTCCGGCTGCGCCGTCGCGCGATCGCCCGGTTTTTACGGCTCCTCGGGCATCGCAGGAATCGCGACCTCGGCCGCGTTCGCCGCGCTCGTCGCGATGATCAGCCGGTTCGCTGCAGGATCCCGATCCCGTCGTCGATCGTCCGCACGATCTCGCTCGTGAGCCGGCGCAACGCCGAGAGTGAGCCCTCGAGCTGACCGGTGGCCTGGACGAGCTCGCGCTCGAAGCCCTCGTTCTTCGCGTCGAGCTGCTTCTGGAGCGCGTCGAGCTGGAACGCGAGATCGTCGTCGACCTTCGATGCACGCAGCTCCTCGGCGGCGATGGCCTCGACCTCCCACGCGCGCGGATCGAGGCTCCGCGGCGCGGCGATGGCGCCGATCGGCGGAAGCGGCACGGTCGCGCGCTGCGAGCTCAGCGACTGCGAGCTGTCGGACGCGTGAGGCGAGCCTCCGTCGATCGCTCGCTGGAGCGCCTGCCGCCGCGCGCGGAGCGCATCGAGATGAGCGCGCTCGCGCGAGCGATCGTGAACGAGCACGTCGATGGCGTGGCCGAGGTTGGTG
>FTCS01001843.1_pt1 | contig 11490 bp, 10 predicted proteins | sample 1639391 | NCBI WGS metagenome assembly FTCS01 (sample SAMEA3914864, study PRJEB12502) | metagenome | biome: forest; material: soil | place: USA | collected 2012-03-12 | depth 0.3 m | reverse complement strand
TGCTTCGCGATGATCTCGCGGATCTGCTTGTAGACGGCGATCGCCTTGAGCGCGAAGCCCTGGTGCGCGTAGAGCTTCCCTACCGTCTCGTAGGTCGAAATGGCTTCCGCGTGCAGGTTCTGCTTCGCCTGCAGGTCGCCGATCTTGAGCAGAGTCCGAGCGTCGTTCGGATCTGCATCGATGAGCTTCTGATACTCGACGACCGCCTTGTCGTACTTCTTCTTCTCGACGTACTTCGAGGCGGCTTCGAGGATCTTGTCGCGATTAATCGCCACGTTCTACCGAGCCTCAGAATAGCGCTACTTGTGACGGCTTGCCTACTTCCCCTCGATGCGCCACGCGATCGTTTCTCGTGTCATCCCGCGCGTTTCACGGTTGCAATCCATGGAGGCACATGTAGGAGCGGGCGCCGTCCGGCTGCGCTTCCTGCTCGACGCGTTCGCGGGTAAGTTGCGCGCATGGCGACACACTCCGCGCTCTACAAGGCTCCCTTCGGTCCGGGCGGTGCGAGTGAGATCGACACGCAGATCGCGGAGAAGCTCCTCTCGCTCGCGCTGTCGCGCGGTGCCGACTACGCGGATCTCTTCTTCGAGTACCGCGCCGCGGGCGGCCTGGTCTTCGATGAGGGCATACTCAAGAGCGCGTCCCGCGGTGTGTCGATGGGCCTCGGCGTCCGCGCGCAGCAGGGCGACGCCACCGGCTACGCGTACACGGAGAAGCTCGACTGGGATGCGATGAAGCGCGCGTCGGACACCGCCGCGTCGATCGCGTCGGGTGGCGGCGCGCCGCTCCCGCAGAAGGTGGAAGTCCGAACGCTCCCGAGCCGTTACGAGCTCGACCGCGTCACGCTCGACGTGCCCGGCATGGAGAAGCGCAAGATCCTCGAGCGCGCCGCCGCCGCTGCGCACGCGCACGACAGCCGCGTCGTGAAGGTCGAGTGCTCGTTCGCCGAGGAGATCCGCGAGATCCTCGTCGTCACCAGCGACGGCAAGCTCGCACGCGACGTGCAGCCGCTCATGCGCTTCGGCATCCGCGTCATCGCGGAGCGTGACGGCAAGCGCCAGGAGGGCAGCTCGGGCGGCGGCGGTCGCACGACCATCGGCTATTTCGACGGCAAGTCGCCGGAGTGGCACGCCGTCGAGGCGGCGAAGCAAGCGATCCTCATGCTCGACGCGCAGGAGGCGCCTGCCGGTCAGATGGAGGTCGTCCTCGCGCCGGGCGACAGCGGTATCCTCCTCCACGAGGCGGTGGGTCACGGTCTCGAGGCCGACTTCAACCGCAAGGGCACGAGCAACTACGCGAACCAGATCGGCCAGCTCGTCGCGAGCGAGGTGTGCACCGTCGTCGACGACGCGACGCTGCTCCAGTCACGCGGGTCGATCAACGTCGACGACGAAGGCAACGAGCCGCGCTCGAGCGTCCTCATCGAGAACGGCAAGCTCGTCGGCTACATGCACGATCGTCTCAGCTCGAAGCACTACAAGCTCGGTCCGAGCGGCAACGGCCGTCGCGAGAGCTTCGCGTGCGCGCCCATGCCGCGCATGACGAACACCATCTTGCTCGCCGGCCCGCACGACCCCGACGAGATCCTGAAGACCGTGAAGCGCGGAATCTTCGCGAAGAAGTTCGGCGGCGGTCAGGTCGACATCTCGAACGGTGACTTCGTGTTCTCGCTCACCGAGAGCTACCTCGTCGAGGACGGCAAGATCACGGCGCCTCTCAAGGGCGTGAACCTGATCGGCAACGGACCCGACGTCCTCCGCAAGGTCGCGATGCTCGGCAACGACGTCGAGACGTCGGACGGCATCTGGACGTGTGGCAAGGACGGTCAGAGCGTCCCGGTCGGCGTCGGCTGCCCCACGATCAAGATCAGCTCGATCACGGTCGGCGGCACCAAAGTCTAGTCGCACGCAACGCTCAGAGGCTCTTGCAGCAGCGGAAGCCGACGTCCTCGTAGACGTCGCGGATGCCCGCGACGATCGGATGGGCACAGGTCGAGTCCATCGTGTCGTCCTTCCAGCCTCCGCCGCGCACGAGGCAGTGCGTACCCGTGTCGGAGGGAGTGCACGCGTCGATCCACTCCTCGACGTTGCCGCTCATGTCGAAGAGACCGTGCTCGCCTCCCTGGCAGGCCGCGAACGTCGCCACGGGAACGGGCGCTCCCTTGCCCGACTCGCTCGTGTTGCACGCCATGGAATTCATCGAGGACCCGTAGGGCCACGGCGTATTGGCCGGTCCGGTGCACGCACGAGCCCACTCGTCGAAGGCCGGGTTGCCCTCCATTCCCGGCAACGTCATGCCGCCTCCGCCGATCGCTCCGCAGAGACGCTTGCCCACGCCTTCGCAGTACGCCTTCGCATCGCACCAATCGACGCACGTGATCGGCTGCTCGGGATTGCTGCCCAGAGTGCAGCCTCCACCGCTCGGGCCGAGCGTCGTCTTGCCCGGACAATTCGGGAACGTGCTCATGGTGCTGTGGGCGACACGGAATTCGCTGAAGCGAGCGATGGTGACCTCGGTCTTGTCGATCGCGAATCTCGGGCCGCCGGCGGCGGTCGTGATCTCGACCATCGTGGCCGCCGTGTCGTCGGCGTCGGCGCCGCTGTCCATCGGCGCGCCGTCGGACATCGGCGCGTCGGCGGCGTCGTTCGCGCCTCCTTCGAGAGCCGTGGGCGAGGTCGTCGCGTCTGCCGAGAACGACGCGCAAGCGGCCGACCACGCGGCGACCGACGCAGCGATCACGCACGCACGCGCGTATCCCCACATGCCTTCATCGTAACACGCCGGCGGCTCACTCCGGATCGCACGGGCCGTCACACGCGTGCACGATGACGCCGCCCGGCTTCATGAACGCGCCGATCTGGCGGAGCGCCGCCGGATTCACGCGCACGCCCTCGTGCACGATGTTCGGCGAGATCGGCTTTCCTTCGGCGTAGCCGGTCGTGTCGACGTGCAAATCGAAGACGGTGAGCGACGAAGGTGCGTCGGCATCGGCGACGCGCGCGAGGCCGAAGACCGACACCGGCGCGGGCATCGCTTGCGCGACCCCGAGCGCACGCGCGTGGAGGAAGCTCGCGAGGTTCGGGACGGCCGGATCGCCGATCCCGATCTGCATGAGCACGCGTCGATCGCTCACCATGTTGCCCGGCAGCGGCGCGGCGAGCACGTAAGGGGCGTACGAGATCGGATCGATGCGATCGAGCGGGCGCTGCATCATCGCCGCGAACGACTGCGCGACGAGGCGATCGGGAAACTCCACGCCGAGGAGGATCCCGAAGGGACCGAAGTTGAGCGAGCGCGGCATGATGTGCGTGAAGCCGCCGCCGCCGACGTTGAGGACGATGCGCGGAAAGTCGGCGAGGCCTGCGAGCGTGCCGCCGAGGATGTGGCCCATGCTCGCGCCGAAATACCCGACGAAGCTCGGATCGTAGAACGGCTGTTGGGAGGGACGGCGGAGCTCCGGCAGCTTCGTCACGGGGCCGCGCATCGCGGCGATCGCGACGAGCCAGTTCGCCATCGCCTGGTGAACGCGCTCCGCGAAGTCTCCGAAGTGCTCGGGGTGGCTCGTCACGGTATCGGCGACGAGCGCGAGATCCTCCTTCGACATTCCCCACCAGTTGGTGCCGAAGAGGACGGCGCCGGCGTGGTCTGCGATCTGGTGCGCGGCGTCGCTCTCGAGCTCGTCGGTGTTGCCGAAGAAGCCGTGCCCGTAAGCGAGCACGCGACCGGGCGCGGTTCCATCGCGAATGGCGGTCGGGAGCACCACCACGACCGTGAACGTCGTCGTGCCGTTCTGGATCACGTGGCCCGCGCCGTCGTGCACGAGACGTCCACCAGGACCCGCGCGATCGAGGAAGAGCGGCGCGGTGACCTCCAGATCGAAGATCTTCGCGAACGTCCCGGTGCCGTCACGGGTGGCGACGACCTTCACTTGCGGCTCGTTCGCGGCGAGCCACGCAATCGTGAGCTCGCGAACGCGCAGCATGTCGGCGACCGGCTGCTCGGTGCTGCCGGTCGTGAAATCCCATGCAAGCTGCAAGCGATTTCGCGCCACGCCGGCGGCGGCGAGCGGCGCGAAGACTTCGGCGTCGAAGCGTCCTGCGAGAGCGGCGAGCGACGGATCCGCGGCCGTCGCGCCGTCGCGGAGACGGCGAAATCCCTCGGGCGCGGGCGCGAGCGGTGGCGTCGCGCTCCCGGCGTCGGCGGCGAGATGCGCGCCCTGAATTGCGACCACGTAGCGCGTTCGCGGCGAGAGCGGCGAGAAGGGACGCAGCGTGATCGGCGTGTGCGTCCCGTCCTGCGCGTCGACCACGTCGGCATAGTGAGGCACGAGCATCCCGGTGCTCGTGTCGAGGATCACCGTGCCGCTGTCGGGTCGCGCGCTGAGCGGCGGATCGTCGAGCACGCCCGGCAAGCCGTCGTGGACGATGTCGCCCGCGAGCCCGGCGGTGATGGTCGGAACGAGCGACGCGCCGTCCACCTCCACCACGTCGTGCGGATCGGCCGTCTCGCCCTTTGCCGTCACCGGTCGCGCCGCGCCGCGCAGCGCGAGCCGGAAGCCGGTCGCCGACGTCGCGTCCGCGACGCGATGGAAGTCGGACGGATAAGGCGCCATGCAGACGCCGTTCGAGGGCGGCGCGTGCGAGCCGTCGTCGGGATCGACGAGCAACGGCTGACAGCCGTCGGGAACGACGAGCGCGCGCGTGGCATCCGCCGCGTCGTTCGACGAAGAGCACCCCGGCGCGACCGCGCAGAAAAGCGCGACGAGGAGCAGCGGAACGAACCGCGCAAGGAGGCGTCCTTCCAGCTGCCCTTTCACGCGCCCGATCGTGTGGCCGGTCACGCCTCTGTCCATCGCGCGCGTCCGCGCCGCGCCGATCACGACGTTTCCAAGCGTTCGGCGCTGCGGAGCCATGTCCGACGCGTTCTAGCAGCGACCATGCCAGCAGGCCGCGTTCTGTAGTATCGAAGGCGAACGCTCGGATGCCCGCGTTCGTCGTCGTCATCGGTCACGGTCCGGACCTCGAGTCTCCCGAGGGCGCCGCGACACTGCTGCGCGCGCTCGGCGCCGAGGTGCGGACGCTCGATCTCTGGGACGAGGGGAGCGCGCTCTTCGACGAGGAGGGCGCGACCGCGCGCGCGATCGTGATCGAGGCCGGCGAGCGACCCGATCTCGCGGTGGCCGCGCTGCGCGCCGTCCGCAAGACCACCGAGCTCGCCGAGGTGCCGGCCATCGTCGCCGTGGCGCCGCGCCAGATCGGACGCGTCGAGCCGGCGAGCGGCTTCGACGACTTCATCGTGATGCCGTGCCCGCCGTCCGAGCTCTACGCGCGCATCAAGCAGCTCGAGTGGAAGCGGAGCGAGTTCTCGACCGAGGAGCGCGTGAAGGTCGGGCGCATCGTCGTCGATCGCGCGGCGCACGAGGTGCTCGTCGACGGGCGCGCGATCCTGCTCACCGCCAAGGAGTTCGCGCTGCTCGCATTCCTCGCGCAGAACCGCGGCCGCGTCTTCTCGCGCGAGTCGCTGCTCGCGCGCGTGTGGGGCGGACGCTACGAAGGCGGCGCGCGCACCGTCGACATCCACGTGCGCCGGCTGCGCATGAAGCTGGGCGACGCATTTCCGCTCGAGACGCTCCGCGGCGCCGGGTACAAGCTGCGCAGCCCGGGCGACGGCGGCGGTGAAACGACGCCACGGAAGCGCGCCAAATGAGAGCGCGTCACCAGAAAGCGAGCGTGCGACTCGCGGTGAGCGTGGGGTGCCCTTGCGGGATCGGCCCGGAGGTCGCGCTGGCGGGCGTGCTCTGGATGCGGAAGGACGATGCGCACCTGGACGTCGTGCTCGTCGGAGATCTCGGCGCGTTGCGAGCGTCGGCGCGTGTCATGGGCATCGATCCCGCGCGCTTGATTCGCGTGCAAGATGCATCCGATGCGTTTCACCTTCAGCCATCGTCCGCGATCGCGGTATGGCAGCCCACCGACACGCTCGGCGCCGCAGACCGCCGGCCCGGAAAGCCCACCAAGAAGTCCGGGGCAGCGCAGCTCGCGTGGATCGATGCCGCGACGGATCTCGTCGCGAGCGGCGACGCAGATGCGCTCGTCACCGGGCCCGTGAGCAAGGACGCGATCGCGCGCTCCGGCGCTCGCGGGTCACGCGGTTTCCTCGGTCACACGGAGCACCTCGCGGCGCGTCTTCACGCTCCCGAGGTCACGATGGCATTCCACACCGAGAAGCTCACGACCTCGCTCGTGACGACGCACTTGCCGCTCTCGGCGGTGCCGCGCGCGATCGATCCCAAGGGCGTTGCGCGCGCGACGTACTGGACTGCCTGGCTCGTGAACCGCCTGAAAAATGGCGGTACCGTCGCGGTCGCAGCCCTGAACCCGCATGCCGGAGAGAACGGGCTCCTCGGGCGAGAGGAGTCGCGCGCCATCACGCCCGGCATCGAGCTCGCGCGCCGTCGCATCGACAGCGCGGGCTTCGACGTCGAGCTCGAAGGTCCCGTGCCGGCCGAGAGCGCGTTCCGCATCGCGGCCTCCGGGCGCTACGACGCGGTGGTCGCGATGTACCACGACCAGGCGACCATCCCGATGAAGCTCCTCGGCTTCGGCGAGGCCGTGAACGTCTCGCTCGGGCTGCCGATCGTGCGAACGAGCGTCGATCACGGCACCGCGTACGATCGCGCTGGCAAGGGCACCGCCGATCCGCGCGGCATGGTCGAAGCCATGAGGCTCGCCGCGCGGCTGGTGCGCTCTGCGCGCTAAGGACGAACGAACAGCTTGTAAACGAGGAACGAGATCACCACGACCATGAACACGGCGGCGCTCGCCGTCCATTGCCACGGCACCTTCTCGCGCGGCGGCGTCTTGGTCGCGAGCATCAGCTGCGTCGCGGCGACCACGATGCCGTCGACCTTCTTCTTCGCGCGCGCGCCCTTGTCCGGATCGTCGAACAGCTTGCGATAGCGACCGGCGATCTCGGGGAGCATCTCGTGCTCGATGGCGTAGCTGAGCGCGGCTTGATGAGGCTTGTCGTCGTCCCAGCTCGCGAGGACCTTCGTCCACAGCGCCGCGAAGACGACGTCCGGCGCTTCGCCGATGCCTTCCTCGTCGCCGATGCGCACGGCGTTGGCCTCGACCGCCTCGACCTGCTTCGCGAGCTCGTCGCTCTCCTCGCTCTGGCCGCTCTTGTCGTCGCTCTCGCTCACTCCACCATCGTCGCGGATTTCGCGCTGTCGATCCAGATGGTGACAGGCCCGTCGTTCAAGCTCGACACCTTCATGTCGGCCCGGAATTTCCCGGTCGCGACCGTGATGCCCTGCGCTCGAGCGTCGCGGACGAACGCCTCGTACGCGAGCTCCGCCTCTTCCGGCGGCATGGCGGCGTCGAAGCTGGGGCGTCGGCCGCGCCGCACGTCGCCGTAAAGCGTGAACTGACTCACGACGAGGAGCGCACCGCCGACGTCGACGACCGAGCGGTCCATCTTGCCGGCCTCGTTCTCGAAGATGCGGAGACCGAGCACCTTCGCGAGGACGTACGCGCGGTCAGCGTCGCCGTCACCCTTGCCGGCGCCGAGGTAGACGAGCAGGCCGCGCTCGATCGCGCCGACGATCGCGCCGTCGACCTCGACCTTCGCCCAGGCCACGCGCTGCACGACCGCTCTCATGCGCCGCTCCCGATCAGAGCCGCATCGTCCGGCGCAGCTGCGCGACGGTGTCGAAGTACGCCTGCCGCTCGTACGGCTCGTTGAGGATGTGGAAGTCCTTCTTCGACAGCCCGACGCAGCCGAAGCAGTACGTGCATCCGCTGAGCCCGACGCACTTGACGAGGTATGCACTCTGCACGCATCGGTCGCTGCTCTCGCAATGCGAGCAGGAGAGGCAAGCCGTGCACCCGGTGCAGTGCGAGCACTCCGTGCAGTCCTCGCAGCCCGAGCAGTAGTTCGAGCGCGCGACGTTCTTGCAGTCCTTCAGGAAGGTCGACTCGCTGCAGCGCTCGCAGCGCTCGCACGCGAGGCAGCCGACGTTGCCGGTGCCCGAGGCATGCGCGGCGACGAGGGCGCGGAATCGCTGCTCGAACTCGGCAGGCGTCATCGGCACCGGGCTGTAGACAGGTCCGCTTCACACGTCCCGAAAAAAAGAATCGCCGATCGTTTGGCCCAGGGTGGGGTGATGTAGGAGCGTATGCGCAGACACGCCCCTGGTCGAGACCGGCAGGGCAGAGGAGGACGTGATGAGGCCCGTAGTTTCTTCGATCGTAGCCCTGGCGATCGCGTTCGCGCCCCTTGCCGCTTACGCGGCTCCGGAAAAAGGCGCCCACAAGCCCGTCGCCGCGAAGGTGATGAAGCACCACAAGAAGAGCGTCGAGAAGACCGCGAAGGTCGAGACCAAGGTCGAGAAGACCGACAAGGTCGACGCCAAGATCGCGAAGGCCGACAAGGCCGAGAAGTCCGACAAGACGGACGCGCCGATCTCGCACGTGAAGCACTCGGGGAAGGTCGCGCTCCATCACGCCTCGGCGGTGGACGTGAGCGGCGCCGGGCATCACGAGCCGAAGATCGAGAAGAACGTGCAGGTCGTTCCGGCCTCCATGACCGCGCCGATCGCGCCTTCGAGCAAGCCCGCGAAGGGCAAGCTCACGCACGTCTCGCACATGACCAAGGTCGATGCGAAGCCGGCCGACATGCCGAAGCTCCCCGACCCGAACGCCACCAAGGCGTCGAAGGCCGGTCACGAGAAGGGCGCCAAGAAGCCCGCCGAGAAGAAGAACGACGACGGCGCCGACAAGGACGGCAAAGCCGAGCGCGACGGGGAGATGGCCGATCTCGTCGCGCGGATCCGCGGCAAGAAGCCTCTCAGAGACGGCGACGCGGCGATCGAGCCCGAGGCGGAAGCCAAGGCGAAGATCAAGCCGGCGTCGTCGAAGACCACCGCGCCCACGTGCGTCAAAGAGCCCATCGAGATGATCCGTGGGCCGGAGATCGACACGTTCCAGCTCACGAAATGCGACGGAACGATCGCGCCGCTCGCCATCGAGCACCTCTCGATCCTCGTGAGGCCCGGCAGCGCGGCACGTCCCACGGCGCCACTCGCCGAGCTCGCGAAGAAGAAGGGCAACGAGATCTCGCCGGGCGTTCACCGCATCGACGAGCGCCTCGTGCAGCGCCTCCAGGCCGTCGCGGATCACTTCGCGAAGGTCGGCACGCCGCCGGTGAAGCTCGACGTCGTCTCCGGTTACAGGCCGACGTCGGTGGGGAGCATGCACTCGACGGGTCGCGCGATCGACTTCCGCCTCGAAGGCGCGAAGAACGAGGACGTCGTCGCGTTCTGCAAGACGCTCGATGACACCGGCTGCGGCTTCTATCCGAACAGCTCGTTCGTGCACCTCGACGTGCGCGATCCGAACGCCGGTCACGTCTCGTGGATCGACGCGAGCGGACCCGGTGAGACGCCTCGTTACGTCTCGACGTGGCCGCCCCACGCGACGTCGTCGGCGCCCGACAAGCTCGAGCCGGCCAGCGCGAAAGAGCCGCTCGAGAAGCCCGACTGCGAAGCGCCGAAAGAGCCCGTCGACGAGCATCCCGCCGACGTGACTCCGTAAGCGGGGTCACGCGTACGGCGTCAACCGTCGCACGAAGGCTTCACGCGCCGGGCAGCGCGCAGAAGCCTTCGTAGTCGATGTAGCTCGTGATGCTCGGCTTCGGGCCACACACCGGGCACTCCGGGTTGCGACGGAGCTTCAGCTCGCGGAACTTCATCTTCAAGCTGTCGTACGTGAGGAGGCGCCCGACGAGCGGCTCGCCGCGTCCGAGGATCAACTTGATCGCCTCGGTTGCCTGGAGGAGACCGACCACGCCCGGCAAGATGCCGAGCACGCCGGCCTCCTGGCAGCTCGGCGCGAGATGCGGCGGCGGCGGCTCCGGGTAGAGGCAGCGGTAACAAGGACCGGCGGCGATGCCGAGCTTCTTCGCCGCGCTCTCGGGCACGAACGTCGTGAGCTGTCCGTCGAAGCGGAAGATCGATCCGTGCACGACCGGCTTGCCGAGGAAGACGCTCGCGTCGTTGACGAGATAGCGCGTGGGGAAGTTGTCGGTGCCGTCGACGATGACGTCGTAGTCGCCGAAGATGCGCTCGATGTTGGAGCTGACGATGCGCTCCTTGTACCCGACCACCTTCACGTCCGGGTTCAGGTCCTTGAGGACGGTCTCGGCGCTGTCGACCTTCGACATCCCGACGCGGCTCGTCGCATGGATGACCTGGCGCTGGAGGTTCGACGCGTCGACGGTGTCGGCGTCGACGAGGCCGAGCGTGCCGACGCCCGCCGCCGCGAGATAGAGGCTCGCCGGTGCGCCGAGGCCGCCGGCGCCGATGAGGAGCACCTTCGCCTTGAGCAGCTTCGACTGACCGACCTCGCCGACCTCGGGAAGGAGGAGGTGGCGCGAGTAGCGATCGCGCTGCGCCTCGGTGAGCTGCGGGGGCGTCTCGATCGGGTAGCCGAGGTCCTTCCAGCGGACGAAGCCGGGGTTGGCGGTCTCGACGTTCGTGTAGCCGAGCTCGGCGAGCGTCTTCGCGGCGAGCGCGGAGCGCGTTCCGCCCGCGCAGTACGCGACGATCTTCGCGCTCTTGTCGGGGAGGCGGCCTTCGACCTGGATCTCGAGGAAGCCGCGCGGGATCGAGATCGCGCCCGGGATGTAGCCGGCGCGGAACTCCTCTTTCTCGCGGACGTCGAGATAGGTGTACGGCTCCTTCTTGTCGAGCCTGCGCTTGAGCTCGTCGAGCGAGACCTCTTTGGTCTCCTTGCGGGCGGTCGCGATGAGGTCTGTGTACGTGGTCGGCATGGTTGGCTCGGCTGTAGGACGCGAAACTAGAGGCTCGTTCGTTATAACGGATCCGACGGCGGCGTCCACCTTGGATGCCCGCCTGGGAGCGGGCGTTTCCACGCGCGTCAGCCGCCCAGGATCTCGACGCGCATGCGCGTGACGAGCGCGCCGGCGTTGGCGGGGCGCTGCAGATCGACGCCCGTGCACGCGAGCGCGAGGGGACGGAAGCGCGCGACGGTGGCCTCGTCCGTGACGACGTGGAGGACGTCCTCGAGGACGCGCCCGAAGCCGTAGACGTCGTCGCGCGGATCGCTGACGCGGCCGGCCATGCGCTCGGGTGAGAGATACCCGAGGCTGCCGGCGGGGCTCGGCTCTCCCGCGCGCCGCGCGATGCCGAAGTCGGTGAGGATGGCCTGACCGCTGCGCGCGAGGAGCACGTTCGCCGGCTTCACGTCGTGATGGACCCAGCCCTTGGAGTGGACGCGCGCGAGGGCGAGCGCGAGAGGCATGGCCCATCGCTCGATCGGGAGGAGGCGACCGAGATCGCGCGCGCGGATCGATTCGCGGAGCGTGCCGTGCATCGCCCATTCGAGGGCGATCCAGCCGTGATCGGGATCGAGATCGAAGACGCGCACGACGGCGGGTCCCTCGAGATCCACGGCGACGCGCGCCTCG
>FTCS01001286.1_pt1 | contig 11499 bp, 10 predicted proteins | sample 1639391 | NCBI WGS metagenome assembly FTCS01 (sample SAMEA3914864, study PRJEB12502) | metagenome | biome: forest; material: soil | place: USA | collected 2012-03-12 | depth 0.3 m | reverse complement strand
TGCGTCATGAACCGGCTGGGCTCGGCGCCGTGCCAATGCTCCTCGCCGGGCTCGAAGAAGACGCGATCGCCGGGACGGATGCGCTCGACCGAGCCGCCGCGCCGCTGACACAGCCCGGCGCCTTCGAGGACGAAGATCGTCTGGCCGTTCGGATGCGTATGCCATGCGGTGCGCGCACCCGGCGTGAAGTGGACGCTGCTCGCGCTGACCCGCGAGCCGCCGGACGGCGCAGCGACCGCGTCGATGAAGACGTCGCCGGTGAACCAGTCGCTCGGGCCGCGGCTGGTGTCGAGTGAGTTCCTCGTGATCTCCATGGCGCAATCCTCCTAGTCAGGCGCGGGCGGTCGCAGACCAGCTGCCGAGCAGCCGGAGCGCCTCGGCCGAGCGGGTGCCGGGCTCTGCGGTGTAGACGAACAGCAGCAGGCCGGAGTCGGCGACGAGGCTCATCGTCTCGTAGCTCAGATCGAGCTCGCCGACCACCGGGTGGTTGAAGCGCTTCGTCCCGGCATCGTGGACGCGCACGTTGTGCGCCGCCCAGCGCGTGCGGAAGAGCTCGCTGCGCGTCGAGAGCTCGCCGACGAGATCCGAGAGCTCGCGGTCGTACGGGTCCCGCCCGGCCTCGGAGCGCAGGACGGCGACCGAGTCGGAGGCGACGCGCTCCCACTCCACGTAGAAGTCGGGCGCGCGGTCGTCGAGGAAGATGAACCGCGCCGAGTTCGGCGGCCCATGCGGGCTGTCGAAATGCTGGGAGTAGAAGGCGCGCCCGAGCTCGTTCGCAGCGAGGATGTCCATGCGCGCGTTGCGCACGAACGCCGGCGCGTCGGTGATCGCCTCGAGCAGACGCTCGACGCCGGGCCGAACCTTCTGCGCCGCGGCGCGGCGACGCGGCCGCGCGGTCGTCTGTTGCGCACGAGCGAGGTCGAACAGGTGCGAGCGCTCGACATCGTCGAGCTGGAGCGCGCGAACGAGCGCGTCGAGGACGGTGTCCGACACGCCCGCGGCGCTGCCGCGCTCGAGGCGGGTGTAGTAGTCGACGCTTACGCCCGCGAGCAGCGCGACCTCCTCGCGGCGAAGGCCGGGGACGCGCCGTGGTCCGCCGAACGTGGGCAAGCCTGCCTGGTCGGGCGTGATCTTCGCCCGCCGCGTCGTGAGGAACTCACGCAGGTCGGCCCTGGTGTCCACCCCGCGAGAGTAACCCCGGCACGCGGCGTGTGAGGGGGACTGTCGGTACCCGGATCGACAGGGTCGGTCACCGCGGCCGCCCACCTGCTTTTCTGCAGGCACCGCTACCGCGACGAGGAGTTGACGATGGAGAAGCGCACACTGGGAACGAACGGCCTCGAGGTCTCCGCGATCGGGCTCGGCTGCATGGGCATGAGCCAGAGCTTTCCACCGATCCCGCCGAGGGAGCAGGGCATCGCGCTCATCCGCCAGGCGGTCGAGCGGGGCGTCACCTTCTTCGACACGGCGCAGGTCTACGGGCCGTTCGACAACGAGGAGCTCGTCGGCGAGGCGCTCGAGCCGGTCCGCGACCAGGTCGTGATCGCCACCAAGTTCGGCTTCGAGCTGTCGTCCGGCGAGGCGCGTGGCGCCGACAGCCGGCCCGAGACGATCAAGCGCACCGTCGACGACTCGCTGAGGCGGCTGCGCACCGACCGGATCGACCTCTTCTACCAGCACCGCGTCGACCCGAACGTCCCGATCGAGGACGTCGCCGGCACGGTCAAGGAGTTGATCGAGGCGGGCAAGGTCAAGCACTTCGGCCTGTCGGAGGCAGGTGTGCAGACGATCCGCCGCGCGCATGCCGTGCAGCCGGTGACCGCGCTGCAGTCGGAGTACTCGCTGTGGTGGCGTGAGCCCGAGGAGGCGATCCTGCCGACGCTCGAGGAGCTCGGGATCGGCTTCGTCCCCTTCAGCCCGCTCGGCAAGGGTTTCCTCACCGGCACGATCGACGCGAAGACCGAGTTCGAGAGCGGGGACTTCCGCAACACCGTCCCGCGCTTCACCGACCTCGAGGCGCGCGAGGCGAATCTCGCGTTCGTCGAGCTGCTGAAGACGATTTCCGAGCGACACAACGCCACGCCGGCCCAGGTCGCGCTCGCGTGGCTGCTCGCGCAGAAGCCGTGGATCGTGCCGATCCCCGGCACGACGAAGCTCCACCGTCTCGAGGAGAACATCGCGGCCACGGACGTCGACCTGACGCAGGACGACCTCGCGCAGCTTGCAGGCGCGCCGATCGAAGCCGCAGGCGCGCGCTACTCCGAAGCCAACGAACGCATGATCGACCGGTAGGCGGCAGATGAGCACCCACATCCCGAACGTGACGCTGAGCAACGGCGTCGAGATGCCGCTCCTCGGCTTCGGTGTCTTCCAGATCCCGTCCGACGAGACGGAGCAAGTGGTAATGGCGGCGCTCGAGGCCGGGTACCGTGCCCTCGACACCGCAGCGTCGTACGGCAACGAAGAGGCCGTCGGACGTGCGATCGCCGCGAGCGGCATTCCCCGCGACGAGCTGTTCGTGACGACGAAGCTCTGGACCCAGGACGCAGGCGAGGAGAAGGCGAAGCGCGCATTCGACCGCTCGCTTCGGCGCCTCGGGCTCGAGTATCTCGACCTGTACTTGATCCACCAGCCGTATGGCGACTACTACGGCTCGTGGCGGGCGATGGAGCAACTGCAGCGCGACGGCGTCGCGCGTGCGATCGGCGTCTCGAACTTCTACCCCGACCGGCTCGTCGACCTGATCGAGCACAACGAGACGGCGCCCGCCGTCAACCAGGTCGAGTGCCACCCGTTCTTCCAGCGTGTCGCCGACCAGGAGCTGATGCGCGAACGCGGCGTGCAGATCGAGTCGTGGGGCCCATTCGCCGAAGGGCGCAACAACCTGTTCACCGACCCGACACTGACGGAGATCGGCACAGCGCACGGCAAATCCGTCGCACAGGTCGTCCTACGCTGGCTGATCCAGCGCGAGGTCGTCGTCATCCCGAAGTCGGTTCGTCCCGACCGAATGCGCGAGAACCTCGACGTCTTCGACTTCGAGTTGAGCGACAGCGAGCTGACGCGGATCGCCGGTCTCGACACAGGCGCTTCGCTGTTCTTCGACCACCGCGATCCGACGATGGTCGTCCAGATCGGAACGAGGAAGCTCGACTGATGGCGGAGGAAACAGCACCCACGCGCGCGCAGCAGCTGATCGGCGAGTTCGCACCGAAGCTCGTGTCGCTCACGGACGACGTGCTCTTCGGCGACATCTGGGCGCGCACCGAGCTCTCGCCGCGCGACCGCAGCCTGGTCACCGTGGCCTCGCTTGTCACCGGCGGCAGCACCGAGCAACTTCCCGGCCACCTCGAGCGAGCACGGCAGAACGGGCTCACCGAGGAGGAGCTGAAGGAAGTGATCATCCACCTCGCGTTCTACGCGGGCTGGCCGAAAGCGATGTCGGCGATCCGGGTCGCAAAGGACGTGTTCGAGCCGGCTGAGATTTGACATCCTTGCCCGACCACCTGCGCCTCCTCTGAAGGGAACGTCGCGTGACTGCACTCGGCTTCGTCGGCCTCGGGCACATGGGCGGGAACATGGCCGCCCGCTTCCTTGCGGCCGGCTACACCGTCTACGGCGAGGCGCGGCACCGCGAGGGAGCGCACGAGCTCGAGCAGGAGGGGCTGATCTGGCGCGACACGCCGCGGGAGATCGCAGAGTCCGCGGACGTGGTGCTCACGTCGGTGCCGAACGACGCCGCCCTCGAAGACGTTGCCTCGGGCGGCGACGGGCTCCTCGCGGCGCTTACGGCCGGAAAGGTCTGGGTCGACGTCAGTACCGTCAGCCCGCAGGCAAGCCGTGCGCTCGCACGGCGGGTCGCAGAGACCGGTGCCGCGATGCTCGACGCCCCCGTGTCGGGAAGCGTTCCGCAGGTGCAGTCGGGGACGCTCACGATCATGGTCGGAGGCGATCCCGGCGCATACGCCCGGGTCGAGCCGATCCTGCGCGAGCTCGGCTCCCCCACGCTCGTCGGCGCCAACGGCCAGGGGCTCGTGCTGAAGCTCGCGATCAACATCAGCCTCGCGGTACAGATGGCCGCGTTCGCCGAGGGTCTCCTGCTCGCCGAACGCGCCGGCGTCGACCGCGAACGCGCGGTGGAGGTCATGACGCAGAGCCCGATCGGCTCGCCGATGCTGAAGGCACGCGCGCCGCTCGTCCTCGACTTGCCCGACGAAGCGTGGTTCGACGTCGGCCTGATGCAGAAGGACATCGTCCTCGCGCTCGACGCCGCGCGGCAGCTCGGCATCGCGCTTCCCACCGCCGCCGTCGCCGACGAGCTGCTCACGCTCGCACGTGCAGCCGGGTACGAGCACCGTGACCTCGCATCGCTGTTCGAGGTGCTTGCCGGCCTGACCGGCGACGCCGCACGGCCGGCGACGTGACCGAGTCGACAGCCTGGCGGGACATCGCCTCCACCCTCCGGCCGCCGCGTGACAGCCCGGACGGGCTGTTGCCACCGCTCCTGGTCGTCCTGACGCTCGTCACCGGGCTCGTCGACGCGACGAGCTACCTGAAGCTCGGCCACGTGTTCGTGGCGAACATGACCGGGAACGTCGTCTTCCTCGGCTTCGGGATCGCCGGCGCGGGCGGCATCTCGGTGTGGGCGTCGCTGACGGCGATCGGGTCGTTCCTGATCGGCGGTGTCGGCGGCGGTCGGATCGGCGCTCGCTGGGCGAGCGAGCGCGGCCGCCTGCTCGCTGCGGCGACGGCGGCGGAGCTTGTGCTGGTCGGCGTCGCACTCGTGATCGCCGGCTTCTCGCCGCATCACGTCGGGACCGGCACGCGCTACGCGGTCATCGCACTCCTGGCCGTCGCGATGGGAATCCAGAACGCCGCGGCGAGAAAGATCGCCGTCGCAGACCTGACCACGACCGTGCTGACGATGACGCTGACCGGCGTCGCGTCGGACTCGCGGCTCGCGGGTGGGGCTGGATCGAAGATCGGCCGCCGCGCGCTCTCGGTCGCGGCGATGCTGCTCGGTGCGCTCGCCGGCGGCGCGCTCGTCTTGAAGGTCGACAACCCCGCGCCGCTCGCGCTCGCGGCAGGGCTGCTCGCGGTGACGTCGTTCGCCGCCTACCGCACGTCGCGCTGAAGAGCGGCGAGCTGCGTTCGCGACTTGACGTCGAGCTTCCGAAACACCTTGCGTAGGTGGTAGTCGACCGTGCTCGGGCTGATGAAGAGCTGCGCGGCGATCTCACGGTTGGAGCGGCCTTCCGCCACCAGCCGCGAGATCTCGGTTTCCTGGGGCGTGAGCTGATCCAGCGTCGCGACGGTTCTCCGACGCGCGTGCTCGCCGGTCGCTTCCAGCTCCACGCGTGCGCGTTCGCTGAACGCCTCCATGCCATGGACGGAGAAGAAGTCATGCGCGATACGTAGATGCTCGCGCGCGTCAATGCGTCGACGGCGCCGTCTCAGCCATTCCCCGTACAGGAGATCCGCGCGGGCGCGGTCCGCTGCGACCCGCGAGCGTTCGAGTCGTTCGATCGCCTCGACGTAGAGCGCTTCGGCGACGTCATCGTCGCCGGCAAGCAGCGCATCTGCGCGCGCGAGAATCCCCAGCGCCCAGTCGGTGCCTGCGGCGCTCGCCCGCACGTGCAGCAGCGACCGCGCCTCGGCGGCAATGTCGGGAGCCCCGCTTCGAACCGCCGCTTCGACCAGCTCCGCCGCCGCCCAGTTCGTCGTGCCGAGATCATCTGGATGCTCGCCGACGCGCATCGCCGCGGCTCGAGCCTTGTCGTACCGCCCGAGGCCGTTGTAGAGCAATGCCTCGGCCCAATCGAGAACGGAGAGACCGAGACCTTCGCCGCGGTCGACCACATCCACGCGACTCGCATCGATCAGCGCGGTCGCGCCCGCGGGCTGTCCGCGGAACGCGGCGAGCGCAACCGGGGCATAGGGCGCAAGACGGCTGCCGGTCGCCTCTGTCGCGGCCTGAATCTCTCCGATCAGCGAGCCCGCTGCAACGAGCTCGCCCGCGAAGAGGTGCGCATACGCGCGCTGGCCCAAGGCAATCGGAAGCTCGCCGAGCGCACCGGCTTGACGCGCGATTCGGACGTGCGCCTCAGAGATCGCGTGCCACCGTGCGTCGTCCCACACGTGCACCGAGACGAGCGTCGCCAGCCATTTCCAGCGCAGCTGCTCGTTGACCGGCATATCGCCCGTGTCGAAGCCGCTGAGCACACGGCGCCAGGCGGGCAGCGCCTGCTCGTAGCCGTCCGTGAAGAACGACGCGATCGCATCGAGGAGCGTCCCCACGCCGTCGGTGTCCGGCGGGTGTAGGGCTGCTCGCGCAGCCTTCGCGACGTCGCGGGCAGACGCTCCGGGCGCCGCGAGGCGGCCGGCGAACACGGCGGCGGACATCGCCTCGAGGTAGGTCTCGGAGCCCAAGGCCCTCGAGAGCGGAGCGATGCGGCGGGCGGCCTGGAGCAGCGTCCGGGGCGCGTCGCTGCCGTGCGTCGAGACGAAGCCGATCTGCGCGCGGAGGAGCTCGACCCGGGCGCGATCGAGCTCGTCGAGGGCGTCGACGTCGGTGGCTGCAAGCAGTGCGAGCGCGTCGTCGAGAGCGGCCGCCTGGATCTTCGTCTGGGCTGCGACGAGCATCCGTCGCGCTCTTCGGACGGGATCCGGCGTGAGCGTCGCGGACCAGTCGAGAAAGGCTGCCGCCGCGGCAAAGCCACCACGGGCCTGTGCGCGTGCAGCCGACCCCTCGAGCTCCAGCGCGACATCTTCGTCCGGGGCCGACGTCGCCTGGGCGCGGTGCCAAGCGCGGCGATCCAGATCGACAGTCTGATCCGCCGCGTCCGCGAGCGCGCGGTGCGCCTCGCGACGGTCGTTCGCGTCGGCGGCGCGGTAGACGGCCGAGCGAGCGAGCGGATGACGAAACGCGACGGCGCCGTCGAGCGTGACGAGACCAGATGCCTCCGCCGCCTCGGCGGCGCTCTCGGGGATCCCGAGCAGCTCGGCAGCGCGCCGAAGCAACGCCGGGTCGCCGACCGGCTCGGCTGCCGCGAGCAGCAGCAAGCGCTGCGCCTCACGTGGCAGCGGCAGGAACCTGCGCGTGAAGCTCTGCTCGATCCCGGCGGAGAGAGGGAGCGCCGCTGGCAAGCCGAAGCCGCCTGCGAGCTGGCCCGGCGTCAGCCCGCGCGGAAGCTCCAGCAGCGCGAGCGGGTTGCCGCCGGTCTCGGTGACGATCCGCTCGAGGACCGATTCGTCGAGACGCGGCACGAGGACGGACTCCAGCAGCGCGCGAGCGTCGCGGTGGCCGAGCGGCTCAACCCGCAGCTGCGGAAGGCGCGCGAAATCCCCGCCGGGATCCCGCGTCCCGAACACGAGGGCGATGCGCTCGGCGAGGAGCCGACGAGCGACGAACGTGAGCGCCTGCGCCGATGCGCTGTCGAGCCACTGCGCGTCGTCGACCACACCGAGAAGCGGCTGCCGCTCCGCCGCCTCCGACAGCAAGCCGAGAACGGCCAGGCCGACGAGAAATGGGCTCGGTGCGGCTCCACTCCTCAGCCCGAATGCGACGCAGAGGGCTTCGCCCTGTGGCTCCGGCAGGCGGTCGACAAGGTCGAGGATCGGCGCGCACAGCTGTTGCAGCGCTGCGTAGTCGAGCTCCATCTCCCCTTCGACACCTGCGGCTCGCACGATACGGAAGTCGTCGGCCGTCTCGGCGGCGCATTCGAGCAGAGCCGTCTTGCCGACGCCGGGGTCGCCGTGCACCACGAGCACCGTGCCATGTGCTTCGCGCGCGGCGCCCAGTAGACGCTCGAGCATCGCTCGCTCGCGTTGCCTGCCGATCAAACGCTCGGCTCCGACTTTCACCGCCATCGCAAGAGCATGCCTATGAGCACACGACTACGGATTTACGGGATTCGACCGACGGGCCGCGTCAGCACGATCCGCAGTCACGCACGGGAGTGCACACGCGACAAAGGAGTTGCGAGATGACGAAGGACCTGGGTGTCTGGACCGCTGACGACTGCGCGCTCGTGCTCATCGACTACCAGAACGAGATGTTCGAGGTCATTCGCTCGGAGACGAGCGCCGACCTCGTCGAGCTGCACGTCCGGCTCCTCGCGAAGACGGCGAAGGCCTTCGGCGTGCCGATCGTGCTCTCGACCGTCGGTGTCGGAGTCGGCTTCAACGGCCCGACGCTTCCGTCGGTCCTCGCCGAGCTCGACGGCATCGAGGTCATCGACCGGACGTCGATGAACGCGTTCGAGGATCAGGCATTCAGCGACGCGGTGAAGGCGACCGGCCGCAAGCGCCTCATCGTCGGCGGGCTGCACACCGAGATCTGCCTGACGTTCGCGACCGTGCAGGCGCTGAAGGACGGCTACGACGTCATGTACGTCACCGACGCCGTCGGTGGGCGTTCCCAGGTAGCGCACCGCACGGCGATCGACCGCCTCGCGCACGCCGGCGCGGTGCCGACGACGGCGCTCGCAGTGACGACCGAGCTCTTCCGCGACTGGGCCGGGCCGCTCTACGCGCCCGCACTCGACACCATCTACTGGTACTTCAACGAGGTTCCGAGCCATACCGACCAGGTCGGTGTCGCCGACGCGGAGAAGCGCGCAGCCGCGGCACACGAGGCGCAGTAATGCCCGGCAGGCTTGCCGGGAAGGTGTGCGTGGTCACCGGGACGGGCGGGAGCATGGGACGCGCGACCGCCCTCACCTTCGCCCGTGAGGGCGCGCGGGTCGTCGGCTCCGACGTCGCCGTCGAGCCGGCGGTGGAGACCGTAGCCCTCGTTGCCGCGGACGGAGGCGAGATGGTGTCGCTCCAGCCATGCGCCTTGAGCGACCCGGCGGAGTGCGCGCGGCTCGTCGAGTTCGCGCTGAGCGCATACGGAGGGATCGACGTGCTCTTCAACCTCGCCGGCAGGTCGCACTTCGGTGTCGTCGAGGACGTCACCGACGACGAGTGGGACGCCGCGCGCCGGGATGAGGTCGACTTGATCTTCTACCTCACCCGCGCAGCGTGGCCGCAGCTGATCGCCCGCAAGGGCGTCGTCGTCAACATGGCCTCGCTGAACGGGCAGTTGAGCTTCAAGAGCCTCGCGTCGCTATCGCACACCACGAACAAGGCAGCGATCCTCGGGATGACGCGCCAGCTTGCGATGGAGGGAAGCGCGCACGGCATCCGCGTCAACTCGATCTCGCCCGGGCTGATCCAGAGCGGCGCCAACCGCGCGCACCTCGAGGACGGAACGAGCGGCTTCGCCGACGCGATGATCGAGCGCACGCTGCTCGGCCGGTTGGGCGACCCGGAGGACGTCGCAAATCTCGCGCTGTTCCTCGCCTCCGACGAGAGCTCGTACATCACAGGCATCGACGTCGTGATCGACGGCGGAATGAAGGTCTGGTGACGAGCCCCCGCGCCGGCTTCTGGACGGTCGCGTTCGCGTTCCTCGCCGTGATGGCGTTCGCGACGCTGCCGAGCCCGCTCTACGGCCTCTACCGCGAGCGCGACAACCTGTCGGCACTCACGATCACGATCGTCTACGCGATCTGGGCGGCCGGCACGATCGCGGCGCTCATCGCGGTGCCGTACGTCGCGCAGCGCATCGGGCGGCGCGGCGTGATGCTCACTGCGGTCGCGACGATGATCGCGGCCGCGGGCGAGCTCGCCGCCTGGAAGGCGCTGCCCGGACTGCTGCTCGGGCGCCTGCTCACCGGTGTAGCTGTCGGGCTGGCCGCCGGCACGGCGATCGCGTACCTCATCGAGCTGCGGCTCCGCGCAGATTCCACTGCGCCGCCGGCTCTCGCCCGCACGATCGGCACGTCGGTGAACGTGGGCGCGCTCGGCATCGGCCCGCTCGTCGCCGGCTTCCTCGCCAGCTGGGCAGGCGACCCGCTGAGCCTCCCCTACTTCGTGTGGATCGCGCTCGGCGCCGTCGCACTCGTGGGTCTCGCGTTCGCCCCGGAGACCGGCGCGCCTGCAGCGGCGCGCGCTCCGTTCTCGGTCAGGCTCCCGGTGCCCGCAGGCGCCGCGACACTCGCCGCTTTCGCCGCCAACGGGCTCTTCGCCGGCCTGTCCGGGCTGTTCCTCGCAACCACGTTCCACCACGCGTCGCACGCGCTCGCCGGCACGACCCTGTTCATCGTCTTCACCGCCGGCGTGCTCTCGCAGCTGGCGACGGGCACCCTGCCGGCGTCGCGAGTGTTCGCACTCGGCACCGCGTCGATGCTCCTCGGCCTCGTGCTCCTCGTGATCTCGGTGCGACTATCGAGCCCGAGCCTCGCACTCTTCCTCGTCAGCGGCGGCCTGATCGGAGCAGGCGCCGGCGCCGTGTTCAAGGGCACGACGGGCCTGGTGCTCGACGGAACGGCGCCGGAGAGCCGCGTGGCGATGACCGCCGAGCTCCTCATCGCGCTCTTCATCGGGCTGTCGGTGCCGGTGATCGGAGCAGGTGTCGCGCTCGACCGTGGCGCGAGCGCGAAGAACACGGTGCTCGTCTTCGCCGTCCTCGTCGGCGTCGGCGTCGCTGGAGCCGGCTGGGGGCTGCTGGCGCCGAACAGCACCACGGAGCTCTCCTCGACAAAGAAAGGGTGAAAGCATGAGCACGGTCGACATCTCGACATTGCCGGACTACGCCCCGGTTCCACAGTCGGCGCTCGGCCCCGCACTGAACGAGAACGGGTACTACGTCGGCCGCGTCGAGCGGAACCTCTACTGGGTCACCGACGGCACGTACCAATCGGCGTTCCTGACGACGTCGGACGGTGTCGTGCTCCTCGACGCCCCGCCGACGATCGGCAACAACATCAGGCGCGCGGTCGACGAGATCGCATCGGCGAACGGGGTGAGCAACAAGATCGAGTACCTCATCTACTCGCACCACCACGCCGACCACGTAGGCGCATCGTCGCTGTTCGACAAGAACGTCACGCGCATCGGGCACGAAGAGACGCGGCGACTGTTGCTCCGCGACGACGACCCGGCGAGACCGCCGAACGAGGAGACGTTCGGGGATCACCGCACGCTCGAGATCGGCGGCGAGCGCATCGACCTCGCGTGGCACGGCGCGAACCACTCGCCGGACAACATCATCATCCACCTGCCGGATCACGACACGCTGATGCTGATCGACATCGTGAACCCGGGCTGGGTGCCGGTCTACAACGCGAACCTGACCGAGGACATCCCCGGCTACGTCGAGGCGCCCGCGAACGCGCTCGCGTACTCGTGGTCGCACTTCATCGGCGGCCACCTCGGACGGCTCGGCACGCGCGACGACGTCACGCTCCATCAGCAGTACATGGCCGACCTCGACGCGAGCATCAGAAACGCGATCGACACGCTCGACCCGACCGCGTACTACGTGAAGTACGGCGAGAACATGTGGGCAGCGGTCAAGGCCCACCTCGACGCAACCGCAGCAGCTGCTGCGAAGCCGGTGATCGAGAAGTACACCGGCGTGCTCGCTGCTGCCGATGTCTTTACGGAGCACAC
>FTCS01003043.1_pt1 | contig 11502 bp, 10 predicted proteins | sample 1639391 | NCBI WGS metagenome assembly FTCS01 (sample SAMEA3914864, study PRJEB12502) | metagenome | biome: forest; material: soil | place: USA | collected 2012-03-12 | depth 0.3 m | reverse complement strand
GTGACCCTGACCGGCCCCGGTGGCACGGGCAAGACGCGGCTCGGGCTCGCCGTCGCCGAGGAGCTGTCCTCGGGGCTGGCCGACGGTGCGGTGTTCGTCGACCTCTCGGCCGTCACGGACCCGAGCCTCGTCGTGCCGACGATCGCCGAGGCGGTGGGCGCGCCGCCGGGCACGGCGACGTCGGCCGAGCTGGGCGACCATCTGCGCGACCTCTCGCTGCTGCTCGTTCTGGACAACTTCGAGCAGGTGCTGGCGGGCGCTCCGCGGCTCGGCGAGTTGCTCGCCGCGGCGCCCCGGCTCCGCGTCCTCGCCACGAGCCGTGCCGCCCTGCGGCTCGCCGCGGAGCACCTCTACCCGGTGCTGCCGCTGCCCCTGCCGGCGGAGGGCCCGAGCTCGACGGAAGAGCTCAGCCGGAACGAGGCGGTCAGGCTGTTCACCGCACGTGCGCGTGCGGCCGACCCGGCGTTCGAGCTCACCGAGGAGACGGCGGCGGACGTGACCGCCGTCTGCCGGCGTCTCGACGGCCTGCCCCTGGCGATCGAGCTCGCCGCCGCACGGACGCGCGTCCTCTCGCCGGCGCGGCTCCTCGAGAAGCTGCCCGGGAGCCTCGAGCTCCTCGGCGACGGCCCGCGCGACGCGCCCGCCCGCCACGCGACCCTGCAGGCGACGATCCAGTGGAGCTACGACCTGCTCGACGACTCGGAGCGGCAGGCGTTCGAACGTCTCGCCGTCTTCTCGGGCGGGTTCCCCGAGGAGGCCGCATTGCGCTGCTGCGACGTCGACCTCGGCGTCCTGACGCGGCTCGTCGACCACAGCCTTCTACGGCAGCGTCGCGGTGAGGCCGCCACCCGCTTCTTCATGCTGGAGACGATCCGCCAGTTCGCGGCCCTCCGACTCGGCGAGCGAGAGGACGACGGCGTCTTCCGGCGGCACGCCGCGTGGGTGCTGGACCTCGCCGAGGACACCGATCGGGCGCACACCGCCGGCGCCGGCGACTTCGCGCGGGCGCTCGACCGGCTCGCGGCCGAGGCCGACAATGCGCGGGCCGCGCTGGCCTGGTCGATCGACCACGACCGTGACCTCGCCTACGTGCTCGCCTCCGTGATGCGACACGTGTGGGACGTGCGCGGCTACCTCGCGGAGGGGCGGCGCTGGCTCGACCGGGTCCTCGCGGTGGCCGGCGACGCTCCGGACGAGCGCCGGATCCAGCTCTACGGGGCGGTGGGCAAGCTCGCGTTCCACGCGGGCGACTTCGCCGAGGCCGAGCAAAGCTACGGTCGGGTGCTCGAGATCGCGGGCGCGACGGGGGACGAGGAGGCGGTCGCGCGGGGTCTCAGCGACCTGGGGACCGTCTCGGCCGCGACCGGCGACTACGACCGCGCCGTGCCCTACCTCGAAGACGCGGCGGAGCGTTTCCGGGCGCTCGGCCTGGACCGGCGGCGTGCGATCGCGCTCAGCAACCTCGGCTACATCGCTGGGGAGCAGAAGGACTTCGCGCGCGCGGTCGAGGCGACCGAGGAGGCACTCACCCTCCAGCTCGAGCTCGACGAGCGCTCCGGAGCGGCCGTGTCGCTCCTGAACCTGGGCGGGTTCTGCATCGAGTCGGGGGACACCGCCGGCGCCCGCGAGTGGCTGCGCCGCTGCTTCGCGCTCGCACGCGACCTCGGGTACCGGGAGGTGATGCTCTACGGCCTCCTCTCGCTCGTGCGGATCGCGCTGCTCGAGGACGACCCGCATCGCGCGGCCTACCTCGCCGGAGCAGCGGATGCACTGCACGAGGAGACCGGCGTGGGGCTGCTGCCCGCGGCGCAGGCGGAGTTCGCAGCCTCGAAGGAACAGGCGCGCGCTGCGCTCGGCGATTCCGGCTACGAGAAAGCGCGGGCGGAGGGCGAGGCGGCCGGCGCGGAGACCGTCCTCGCGCGGGAGGAGCTCGCCGCGTAGGCTCGACGCGATGCTGCCGCTCGAGGTGGTCGTCGTGTGGACGCTCTACCTGCTCGACGCGGCCGCGATGCTCGTCACGTACTCGCGGCTGCCCGCGCACGAGCTCTACAACGTGTCCGGCTCGGGCCTCGGCGGCGGCCTGAGCCGCGTGCTCGTGTTCTCGAACTTCTCCGCCGCGCTCGTCGCGATCGCCGTCCTGCTCGTGCTGCTCGACCGGCTGACGGCACCGTCACTGCGCCGTGCGGCGCTTGCGGGGATCGTGCTCTGTACGCCGGTGTTCTGGCCGGGCGTCGTGAACGAGGCGAACCTCGACGCCCGGCCCGTCAACGCGGTGGCCTGCGTCGGCGTCGTGGCCGCGCTCATCCTCTCGGTCGCGCTCGCCCGGCGCGGCCTCTCCTGGTCGCCCGCACGGGGTGATCGCGTGCGCCTGGCCGCCGGGGTCGCCGCCGTGCTCGTCGCGATCCCGTGGATCGCGGCCGAGCTCGGGCTGTTCCTCGACGGTGTCCCGGTCCTCGGGTGGCTGTTCCAGACCAGCTCGTACCACCCCTCGTCGGTGCCGTCGATCACCCTCGTCGCCGTGCACCACGGCCATCACCACGGGATGGACGGGCTGCTGCTCCTGCTGACTGCGCTGCTCCTGTCGCGTGTCGTTCCCACGGTGCGCGCGCGGGGGCTGCGCCTGCTGCTCGGCGCGTACCTCGCGCTGATGGCGGCCTACGCCGTGGGCAATATCGCGAACGACTTCTGGATCGAGCAGGTCTGGAAGCGCGGCTGGACGACGTGGCAGGTGCCGAACGTGCTCGAGCCGAAGGCGTCGGTCGCGTGGGGCGTGCTCGTGCTCGGGGCCGCCGCGCTCTACGTGCTCGCCGTGCGGTTCGACTCAGCGCCACGCGAGCACGAGTAGCACGACGCACGTCGCGGCGGCGAGCGCGACGACGACGGTGTTGACGAGCAGGTGGAAGCGCAGCGACCGGGGCACCGGCCGCTCGCGCGGCTCGTCGGGCGGAGCGTGTTCCTGGCCGAGCGCGGCCGTCAGCGTCTCGACGATGTACTGGTTCAGGCTCGACCCTGCGGCATCGGCGCGCGCGGCGAGCTGAGCGTGCAGCGCCCGCGGCATGCGCAGGAGCAGGCGTCCGCTGTGCGTCGACTCCCGAGAGTCGCGCGATCGCGTCGACTTCCCCGCGACCGTGGCCATCGACCCTGAGCGTAGCTGGTGGTCAGTCATGTGACAAAGACTCGTTGCCAAGCTGCCGTCGCAGCTTCGCCATCGCCCGTTCGAGCAGCCGTGAAACGTGCGCCTGCGAGACGCCGAGCCGCGCGGCCGTCTCGGCCTGGGTGAGGTCGCCGAAGTAGAGGAGCAGCAGCATGCGACGCTCGCGCTCGTCGAGCCGCCGGAGGGCGCCGGCGAGCACCGCGCGATCGAGCAACGCATCGTCGAGGCCTTCGCCGTCCAGGGTCACGTCCTCGTCGAGCCCCGTGAACGTCACCCCGCCACGCGGTACGTCGCGGGGGACGCGGACGACCGAGGAGCGGTCGCGCAGGTAGTGGCGGATCTCGCCCTCGACGCAGCGCGCGAGGTAGGCACCGACCTCGGCGCGGCCGGGATCGCATCGGTCGACCGCACGGACCAGCGCCAGCGCGCCGACCTGCGCCAGGTCGTCCGCCTGGTCGCGCTGCCGGGCATAGCGGGCCGCGACGAGCCGTGTGACCGGCAGGTGCGCCTCGATGAGGCGGCGCCGCTCCTCCCCCATGGCGGACACGCAGACGATGGTAACGGCAGGCGCGCAAAAGCGAAAGGGAATTGCTCGACAATTTTTTGTATGGCGAGGTGAGGTGGTGGGTAGATACCTTGATAGATGGGGTGGAGAGGGGACCACCGCAAGCTCGTCGCGAGGGGTGCCGTCGTCGCTGCGGCCGTGACGTTCGCGGTCGTGGCGCCCCCTCGCGCGCACGCCGACGACGGCACCGCCGTCCCGATCGTGCCCGCACCGGAACCTCCGACGGTCGTCGCCCCGGCGCCGCCTGCGCCGGTCGAGCCGGCGGCGCCGACGGCTCCGGCGCCTCCCGCACCTGCCGATCCGGTCGTCCCCCAGCCAGTTTCACCGACGATATCGCCCGTGGTACCACCGCCGCCGCAGCCGGACCCGCCCTCGGCCCAGGCTCCACCGCCCGCGCCGTCCGAGTCGGCTCCGCAGGCCCCTGCGCCGACCGACCCGGCGCCCCCCGCCGACCCGGCGCCCCAACCGACGGTCCCGGCACCCTCGCCGTCGCCTGATACCGCCGGTAATACCAGCACGAACAATTCGAGCGATATTACGGACACATCTTCATCCGGTGCCGCTCCGACCTCGCCAGACGTGTGGGTCTGGAACTGGAGCTGGAATTGCAACGAGTCCGAGCCCGCGTCGATCCCGACGCCGCCCGCCGGGTCGACGACGTGGATCTGGGACTGGCAGTGGTCGTGCCCCGACGCGCCGTCGCCCGGCGCGTGCGCGCAGTGCAACGTGAACGTGTCGGTGCGTGTGGCGAGCCCCGGCGACGACGGCGACGTGACGCAGTCGAACGCCGTCCTCGCGAGCGCGGCCGCGACTTCCTCGTTCGATCAGACGCTGGCTCCCGTTGCTCCCACGGTCGCGCCCGCCCCGGTGGTGATCGCGCCCGTCGCCGTGCCGGCCGCCCGCGCGCCGCCCGTGATCATCCCCGCGCCGCCGCTGCCGCCGTTGCCCGCGATGGTCGTGGCGCCGGAGCTGCCGGTCGTCGTGGTGCCGGGCCTCCCGGTCGATGCCGCGGAGGCCCCGGGGCTGCCCGCGGCGGCATCGCCGCCGACGGCGACGAACCGCGCCCCGCCGTTCGTTCCGCGCACGCGGGCGAGGGCCGTGCACGTGCGAGGGCGCGCGCACGCCTCGATACGCGTGCGTCATGCGGGCCCCGGTTCCGTGATCGTCGAGACGGAGGCGTTCGCCCACACGATCGTGGTCCAGCGCTCTTCGACCCACTCCGTGACGCACCGGGTCGCCCATCACACGGCGGCGGCCGCGACCACCCGGTCGGCGCCGCGTCCTCCACGCGCGCCGCTCGCGCCGCTCGCGCCGCTCAGCCCGGCTGCGAGCAGCTCGGCCGGCGCGGCCGGGCACGGCGACGGAGGCAGCCCCCTGACGGGCGCCCTCGCCGCCGGCCTCGCCGTTGTCGGCCTCACCTTGCTGTGCAGCCTCGTCCCCGCACATGTGCCGGTTCGTCGAAGACTGAGCGACGACCGGCGCGCCCGGCCCGGGTAGTGCCGCCTCCTGGCCCAGTGGGCTGCGGCGCCCGCCGCAGCTCGAGTTCACGAGCTAGGAGGAACGATGCGAAAGCTGATACTCGCGCTCGTCCTGACGACGGCCGTGTGCCTGGCGCTCGCCGCCGTCGCCGCAGCCGATCCCGGCAGCGTTCAGGGATCGGACCAGTCGGCGACGACGTCGCAGCAGGCCGGTGCCGCCTCAGACGCAGCGCAGGTCGACCCGAGCAACTCGAACATCTCGATTCGCGTGCTGAGCCCCGGTTCCGACGGGGACGTCACGCAGTCGAACACCGTCGGGTCGTCCGCCACGGCCGGCAACTCCGCCGGTACGACCCAGACTGCCGGCCAGGACGGCGGCGGCTCCGGGATCCAGACGTCGAAGCAGGAGTCCGAGACGGACCAGCTCGGGCTGGCCCTGTCCAAGGCCGAGCAGGTCGGCGCGACGAACACCAACGACCCGGTTCGCGTGCTGAGCCCGGGCAGCGACGGTGACGTGTCGCAGTCGAACACCGCCGGTTCCTCGGCGACGTCGGGCAACTACGCGACCACGGGTCAGACGAGCTCGCAGAGCGAGCCGTCGAGCTCGTGCGGCTGCGGTTCGGTGGATCCGGGCGTGCAGGCGTCGAAGCAGGACGCCGGCACCGAGCAGGGTGCAGGCGCCGTCTCTTCGGCGACGCAGGATCACCCGCAGAACACGAACGTGTCGATTCGTGTCCTCAGCCCCGGTGGCAACGGCCCGGTGTCGCAGTCGAACACCGCCGGGTCGAGCGCCGCCGCCGCGAACGGCGCGAAGACCACGCAGGACGCCGGCCAGTCGCAAGACGGATCGAGCTGCGGGTGCAGCACCGCTCCGGCCGCGACGGACTCGGCGCAGGACCCCGCGTCGAGCGACCCGCCCGCCGCGGACCCGGCCAAGGCTGCGCCGAGCACGACGCAGTCGAACACCGCTGGTTCGTCGGCAGCCGCCGGCAACCAGGCGTCGACCGGCCAGTCGGCGAAGCAGGACGGCTCCGGGAGCGCGATCCAGACCAGCGATCAGTCCGCTGGGACGGAGCAGCTCGCAGGCGCCTACTCGCAGGCTGCACAGGACCATCCGTCCAACACGAACGTGTCGATCCGTGTGCTGAGCCCGGGGAGCGACGGCAACGTCACCCAGGCGAACACGGTCGGCTCGTCCGCACGGGCGGGGAACTCCGCCACCACGCAGCAGTCGTCCGACCAGGACCCGCACTCGTCCTGCGGATGCCAGTCGACTCCGGCGATCCAGGTCGCGGGTCAGCAGGCGTCCACCGAGCAGGGCTCGCTCGCGGCCTCGTCGGCCACACAGCTCGGCGCGTCGAACCTGAACACGCCGGTCCGCGTCCTCAGCCCGGGGAGCGGTGGTGACGTGACGCAGTCGAACACGGTGGGCTCCTCGGCGACCTCGGGGAACGCCGCTACGACGTCGCAGTGGATCGGGCAGGCCGCCGACGGCAGCAACAGCTGCGGCTGCGGCAGCACCGGCGCGATCCAGGTCGCCGGACAGAAGTCCGACACGCAGCAGGCGTCGGCCGCCCTGTCGGCCGCCATCCAGGCGTTCGGCAAGGGCGAGTCGCGGTGCGGCTGCGGCGACGGCGGCTCGTCGGGGAACGTCAACTCGCCGGTCCGGGTCGAGAGCTACGGCTCCGACGGCGACGTGACCCAGTCGAACACCGTCGGCTCGTCGGCGACGTCCGCCAACTACGGGACGACGACCCAGCGTGCCGATCAAGCCGCATCGGCACCGGCGATCCAGGTGCTCGGCCAGTACGCCGGCACCGGGCAGCTGTCGCTCGCGGGCTCGCTCGCGGCGCAGCTCGGAGCGTCGAACACCGCATCGCCGGTCCGGGTGAAGAGCCCGGGCGGCGGTGGGTCGTTGACCCAGTCGAACACGGCGGGGTCGTCGGCCAACTCGGGGAACGCCGCGACGACCGGCCAGGCCGCACGACAGGGCTCGGACGGCGTGCAGTGCGGCTGCTACCTCGCGCCGATCCAGGTGCTCGGCCAGCAGAGCGGCACCTGGCAGCTCGCGAAGGGGCTCTCCCTCGGGACGCAGGAGGGGCCGTCGAGCGACGCGTCTCCGGTCCGTGTGTGGAGCCCGGATGAGCTGACGTGAGCTGATCCGAAAGATCCCGGGAGGGTCGCGCCGCACGGCCCTCCCGGGAACCTTGCACGACTTGCGAAAGGGAGTAGGCTGCGCTGCAAAAGGGGTGATCGGAGTGGAAGTGGGGAGTGCTTCGCTCCTGCGGCTTGCAGCACCGTTCGCTGCGGTGGTGGTGCTCGCTGTGCCGCCGGCCGGACTCGCCTCGCCGGACCCGGCGCCCAGCGCCTCGAGGCTCCAGCCGGATCCCGCCCCGTCCGTGGCACCCGTCCCGGCGACGCACCGCGTCCCCGCACCCGTCCACGCGACCGGGGTGGCGAGCACCTCGGCGCGGGTCGCTGTCACCCACTCCGTCGTGCTCCCCGTGCCGGTCGTGACGCGCCCGGTGGTGGTGAACGCGCCGGCGCCGACGCCTACCCGCAGACCCGTGTCACGGAGACCGCCCGCGCCGGTGAAGAAGCATCATCGCGCCCTGCCGGCGCTGGAGCTCCCCCGGATCGTCGTGCCGCAGATCGTCCCGACTCCGCTCGAGCGCCGCGCCTCGCCGCTGCTCGCGGCGCTCGCCCTCGCGCTCGCCGTGCTCACGGCCGGCTCGGGAGCAGGGCTCGTCCGTGCCTGGAGCAGACGCTGATGCGCGGGGTTGCGGCAGTGGTGGCGCTCGGCGTGGCGCTCGCGCTCGCCGGCTCTGCGGGTGCGTCCGGGCCGGTCGTCACCTACACCATCACGGCCGGGACGGCGGGGAACAACGGCTGGTACCGGAGCGCCGTGACCGTTCGGCTCAGTGTCTCCGCCGACGTCACGGGCACCACCTGCCCGATCGTCTACACGTTCCAGTCGAGCAGCGACAGCCTCAAGTGCACGGCGACCGACGGTACCGCAGTCGTGCAGTTCCAGCTCCAGTTCAAGATCGACACCGATGCCCCGACCGTGAGCGGCGCGGCGCCCGACCGGCCGCCGGACGGGGGCGGCTGGTACAGCCATCCCGTGACGGTGGCGTTCAGCGGCAACGACACCACGTCCGGTATCGCCTCGTGCTCGACCTCGACGTACTCCGGGCCGGACTCCGGCTCCGCAACGGTGTCCGGCACCTGCCAGGACAACGCCGGCAACGTCAGCTCGACCGCATCGTTCTCGCTGCGCTACGACACCACCGCGCCGACCGTCACCGCGACGCTGTCCCGCCCGCCGGACGCGAACGGCTGGTATTCGCATCCGGTCGACGTGACGTTCTCCGGGACGGACGGTGGATCGGGGATCAGCTCCTGCACGCCCGCGACCACCTACTCGGGGCCGACCAGCTCGAAGGTGGCGATCACCGGCGGCTGCGTCGACGCAGCGGGGAACCGCAGTTCTGCGACCGCGACCTTCGAGTACGACTCGACGCCGCCGGCCTTCAGCCGCGTCTCGGTCGACGTCAGCTCACGCACCGCGAAGCTGACCTGGAAGCTGCCCGCGGACGCCGCCGGCGTCACCGTCACGCGCTCTCCCGGACGGGGATCGCAGAAGTCGTCGGTCGTCTACAAGGGCGACGGCTCGGCGTTCAGCGACCACAACCTCGCTCCGGGCGACACCTATCACTACGCGGTCGCCGTGACCGACGCTGCCGGCAACGCGTCGACCGTGCAGGCCAAGGCGATCGTGCCGATGCTCTACCTGCCGGCCGCGGGGGCCGCGGTGGCGCCCGGCGCCGTGCTCGCGTGGGCGCCCTCGCGCGGAGCGTCGTACTACAACGTCCAGATCTTCCGCGGGTCGCACAAGGTGCTGAGCGCGTGGCCCAGGCGGCCGCGCCTGCGGCTCGGGCGCACGTGGACCTACAACGGGAAGCGGCAGCGGCTCGCGCCGGGCCGCTACCGCTGGTACGTCTGGCCGGGCAAGGGGGCGCTCAAGGCGGGGCACTACGGTGCCCTGCTCGGCGGCAGCACGTTCGTCGTCCGCGGTTGACCGAGTACCGTCACGGCGACGTGACCTTCGAGCCGACGCGTGCTCTGCCCTCGGGCGCACCCATGCCCGTGCTCGGCCTCGGCGTCTGGCAGATGGCCGAGGGCCGGGAGACGGAGCAGGCGGTCGAGTGGGCACTCGAGGCGGGGTACCGCAGCATCGACACGGCGGCGCTGTACAAGAACGAGCGCAGCGTCGGCGCCGCGCTGCGCCGGAGCGACGTACCGCGGGAGCAGGTGTTCGTCACGACGAAGCTGCTGCCGACGCGCCTCGCGCCGGACCGCGCGCTGCGCGACAGCCTCGGCCGGCTCGGGCTCGACTACGTCGACCTGTACCTCATCCACTGGCCCGTGCCCACGTTGTACGTGCGGCAATGGCGCGCGCTCGTCGAGCTGCGTGAGCGTGGGCTCGCACGCGACGTCGGCGTGAGCAACTTCAGCGCGACACAGCTCGACACGCTCGTCCGCCGCGGCCTCCAGGTGCCCGCGGTGAACCAGATCAAGCTTCATCCGTTCCACTACCGTCCCGAGCTGCTCGCGCGGTGCACACGCGCCGGGATCGTCGTCGAGGCGTACAGCCCGCTCGCGGAGGGCAAGGCCCTCGAGCGACCCGCGATCACGTCGATCGCCGAGCGCGTCGGCCGCACACCGGCGCAGGTGCTCCTGCGCTGGGCGGTCCAGCACGACGCGATCGTCATCCCGAAGTCGAGCAGACGCGAACGGATCGTCTCGAACGCCGAGATCTTCGACTTCGAGCTCGACGCAGAGGCGATGGCCGTGCTCGACGAGCTCGGCAACTCCAAAGCCTGATGAGGGCTGACTTGGGCGCGTCATCCCGAGGGGATGAACGGCCCGGCGGCCCGAATTTAGTAGCGTTCGGCGCATGCTCAGGTGGCTGTTCTTCTCGTGGCTCGCGAATGCCGCGGCGCTCGGGATCACCGGCTGGATCCTGAGCGGGGTCACGTTCCACGGGAAGTGGACGACCGTGATCTGGGCCGGGCTCGTGTTCGGGATCCTCAACACGATCCTGAAGCCGATCCTCAAGCTGCTGACGCTGCCCTTCGCCCTGATCACGCTCGGGCTCGCATGGTTCTTCGTCTCGATGTTCATGCTCTGGCTGACGCAGCTGATCATCAGCGGCTTCGACATTCACGGCTTCTGGAACTACGTGTGGGCGACGATTCTGGTCTGGGCCGTCAATGTCGTCATCGACGCCGTGTTCCGCGAGGGCCCGGGCAGGGTCACGCCGGTGACCGCATAGACGGATGACCGGACGCGCGGCCTTCAGCGACGAGGAATGGGACCTGCTGCGCCAGGCGCCGGAGTCCGCAGGTCTCATCGTCGTCACTGCGGACAAGGGCGGCACGTTTCGCGAGACGTTCGCGCTCGCGAAGGCATATGCCGAGGCGCGCAAGGACCAGGGCGCGAGCGAGCTCCTCGACGCCCTCGTCGCGGCAGGCCCGCGCGGCGGCCCGAAGTACCACTCCGCCCAAGAGGTTCGCGAGCACGGGCTCGAGACGCTGCGCAATGCCCACGCACTGCTCATGGCGAAGGCGACTCCGAACGAAGCGGATGACTATCGGACGTTCGTGGTCGCACTCGCGGAACGCGTCGCGGCGGCGCACAAGGAGAACGGCGACGGCGCCGTCTCCGCCAACGAGCAGGCCGCGATCGACGACATCTCGGCGAGTCTGAGCTAGCTCCTACACCTCGAGGGTCATGCCCTCCCGCGCGAGCACGGGCAGATCCCGGTCCGTCGTCAGCACCCGGGCGTGAGCTTCCAGCTCCGCGAGGGTCTCGTCGGAGTGCTCGGGCTCGTGGTGGAAGAGGACGAGCCGGCGCGCATCGACGGCGCGGCAGTACGCGACCGCGTCGGGGATGCTCGAATGGCCCCAGCCGATCCTGGCGGCGTACTCGTCCTCGGTGTACTGCGAGTCGTGGATCAGCAGATCGGCGTCGTGTGCGACCCGCGCCGCGGACAGCCAGTCGAGGGGGACGTCCTCGATGCCCGCAAGCGCGGGCTCGTGATCCGGAACGTACGCGACGCTCGAGCCGTCGCGCTCGAGACGGAAGCCGAGCGTCGGCCCGGGATGCAGCACGAGGTCGGCTGTGACGGTGATGTCGCCGATCGACCACGTCGCCGCCGGCAGGTCGTGGAACGTGACCTCGGCCGGGACGTCGCGAAGGTCGAGCGGGAAGAGTGGCGGCGAGAACGAGCGGAGGATCCG
>FTCS01000856.1_pt1 | contig 11503 bp, 8 predicted proteins | sample 1639391 | NCBI WGS metagenome assembly FTCS01 (sample SAMEA3914864, study PRJEB12502) | metagenome | biome: forest; material: soil | place: USA | collected 2012-03-12 | depth 0.3 m | reverse complement strand
GAACAAGCTGCTCGGTCTCGATGCCGCGTGCGTGATCCGCTTCTCGCGTCCGCTCGACTGCTTCGGCAACTACGTCGACGACGAGGGCCGCAGCCACGATGCGCGGGGCCGCGTCGTCGATGCCACGACCTACGTCACCGGCCGCGACGGAAAGCCAGCGATGGATGGCGCCCGGGACACGGAATACACACGTGAGCTGGGCGATCGCATCGTCGAGTCGTTCAAGCGCGACACGGTGGTCATGGGAACGCACATCGTGGCGGCGTGCGCGTTCGAGCGACTGCGGCGCGCCGTCGGCAAAGCCGATCTGTTCGCGGTCCTCCGGCATCGAGACGACGTCGCCGTCTCGCGCGCGGAGCTGGCCGAGGACGTGGACGTGATGCTCGCGCGCGTCTCCGTGCTCGAGGATCAGGGAGAAATCGCGGTCGCGCCAAATTTGCGCGGCAAGCGCGGCGACGCCATCGTCGACGAGGCGCTGCGTGCCTTTGCGGGCTACCACACGCAGGAGGTCCTCGCGCCGCGCGGGAGTGAGCTCGTCCTTCGCGATACGCGCCTGCTCTTCTACTACCAGAATCGGCTCGCGGCTCATGGCCTCGCCTTCGACGCGATCGCACCGAAGGGAACGGCGCCGGCCCGCGCGCCGGGCCTGCGTCCGGTTCCCGCGCCCGCGGCGTAGCCGGAAATAAGGCCGTTGGGGGGTGGCGCGCCCCGCAATCCATGCGCTATCTTGCCGGCCCTTTCGAGCCGCCATGAGCCAAAACGACCCCACCTCCACGGAACCGTCGGATCCGGCCGCCGCCGCTGACGTCACTGGTAACAGTGACGCCGCTGCGAGCGAGACCGCCGCCGCTTCTCCTTCACCCGTTTCCACCACCGCCTCCACCGAGCACCAGCACGACGAGACCGCCAACGCGGGATCGGCTGCAGCTGCGCAGGAAGGCGGCGACGGCGACGACGGTGACGACGGTGACGAGACCTCGGGCGAAGCGACCGAGGGCGCCGCCGGAGCTGGCGCTGCGCCGGGCACCGAAGGTGCGCCGGCCAAGCGGAAGCGTCGTCGTCGCCGCAAGAAGAAGCCCGGTGAGGCAGGCGCAGGCGAGCCCGGAGCGCACGCCGGCGATTCCGGAGCGCAGCAGCAGCGTCCGGAAGGCTGGGTCGAAGGCGATCTCCATCCGATGGGACCTCCGCGTCCGCCGCGGCCGCAACAGGAGAGGCACGCGAAGAAAGAGCGCCCCGAGCGCGAGCGTCCCGCGTTCAACGTCGGCGACGTCGTCTTCGGCAAGGTCATCGAGGTCACGGAAGACGCGCTCTTCGCGGACCTCTCCGGCAAGGCGAAGGCGATCTTCGATCTCCGCGAGCTCCTCATCACCGAGGAAGAGGCCGAGGAGTACAACCGCGCGCACAAGGCCGATCGCAAGGCCGCGCAGGCCGATCCGGAAGAGGCGGCGCACGTCGCCGCGGAGCAAGCCGAAGCTGCGGCGGCCGCCGCCGCGAATGCCTCGCCGACCGAGAGCGGCGAAACGGAAGCGGTCGCCGTCGAAGGCGCCGCTTCGCCTAGCCCGACCGCGACCGGGACCGCGAAGGACGAAGGCGAAGCCGCCCCGCCCGCGACCGAGGTCTCGCCGGGACAAGCAACGCCCGCGGCCGACGCAACGGCAACTGCCGAAGCCGCGCCGTCCGCCGACGGCGAAGAGCCGAAGGCTCCGCAGCTTCCGCGCGTCATCCTCGAGCCCGGCGCGCCGTTCGTCGGTCTCGTTCACAACGACGGAGGCCGCGGCGGTCTCGTCGTCCTCACGCACCACCCGAAGCGCGTCTCCAAGGCGAAGCCGATGGTCGCCGAGGCGTCGCGCACCGGCGCGCTCGTCTTCGGTCTCGTCACCGGCACCATCAAGGGCGGCGTCGAGGTCGACGTCGACGGTCTGCGCGCGTTCGCTCCGGCGTCGCACGTCGATCTGCGACCCGGCTCGGACCTCTCGCATCTCGTGGGCAAGCGCCTCGCGTTCGCGGTCACGCAGTACGCCAAGCGCGGGCGCGACGTCGTCCTCTCGCGGCGCGCGCTGCTCGAGGCCGAATACAAGGAGAAGCGCGAAGAGGCGCTCAAGAACATCAAGTTCGGCGAGGTCGTCGAGGGCGTCGTTCGAACCGTCGTCCCGTTCGGTGCGTTCATCGACATCGGCGGCGTCGAGGGTCTCGTCCCGCTCAGCGAGATGAGCCACAACCGCGCTGACGGACCGAAGGACGTCTTCAAGGTCAACGAGACCGTGAAGGTGAAGGTCCTGCGCGTCGACGAGAAGGGAAAGCTCTGGCTCTCCCGCAAGTCGGCGATCGAGGATCCGTGGGGCCAGGTCGCGTCCAAGTACGCGCAGGGCACGCGTCACAAGGGCAAGGTCGTTCGCCTTCAGCCCTTCGGCGCGTTCGTCGAGCTCGAGAACGGCATCGACGGCCTCATCCACTCGGCCGACCTCTCCATCAAGCGCATCGAGCACCCCGAAGAGGTCGTGAAGATCGGCGACGAGATCGACGTCGTCGTCTCGCAGGTCGACTCGCGGCAGCATCGCATCGCGCTCCATCCCGCTCCCACGGGTGAGGCCGCGAACGAGGAGCCGCAGAAGATCGTCCTCGGTAAGATGGTCAAGGTGGTGGTCGTCGCGCCGGAGGCCGGTGGTCTCGTGGTGCGCGTCAAGGGCGCCACGGGTCGGAATGCGCGCGGCTTCATCAGCGCCATGGCGACGGGAACTCCGCGCGGCACCGAGCTGCGCAAGCTGTTCCCCGTCGGCAAGGAGCTCGAGGCCAAGATCATCGAGATGGATCCTCGCCGCGGCGAGCTGAAGCTCTCGATCAAGGCTCTCAACGAAGAGACCGAGCGCAACGCCTACCAGACGTATCGCGCGCAGGTGAAACGCGAAGCGAAGTTCGGCACTCTCGCCGACCTCCTCGCCAAGCGGAACATCACGCCCAGCAAGTGAGCCTCACCCCCGTCCCCTCTCCCGAAGCAGGAGAGGGGAGGTGAAGAGAATTAGAGAAGGCGGCGCGCTTTGACCTCGAGGTAGCGCTTCACGAGCAGCGGCGTGACCTCGTCGGGGCGCGCATCGAGGACGAGCGCGCCCGCGTTCTTCAGCGAGCGGACGATGCTCTCGCGCCATGCCAGCGACTCGGCGGCGGCGGCACGGACCAGCGCGTCGGCCTCGCTCTCGATCGGCGCCGTGGCGAGCGCCTCGACCTCCTCGTCGCGCATCAAGACGCACAAGGGCAGATGGCGCGGCATCAGGCTCTTCACCGCGGCGGCGAGATCGCGTGCGCTTCGCGGCTCGAGCAAGTTCGTGAACACGACGAAGAGCGAGCGCGCCTTCATCTGCGTCTTCAGGAACACCATCGCCGTTCGATAGTCGGTGGCCGCTAGCCCGGCATCGAGCGCGTGTGCGGCGCGCGTCAGCTTTCGTCCGCCGGAACGACCGCCAGTGGGGCGCAAGAAGCTCCGCGGCTTGTCGTCGAAGGTGAAGAGCCCGGCGCGATCGCCGCCGCGCAGCGCGACGTCGGCGGTGAGCAGTGCGGCGCCGAGCGCGTGATCGATGCTCGTGATGCCGCGACTCTCGCCGCGCATGCCGCGACCGGTGTCGATCGCGAAGACCACGTTCTGGTTCGACTCGGCCTGGTACTGGCGAACCACGAGATCGTCGCGTCGTGCCGATGCGCGCCAGTCGACATGACGGATCTCGTCGCCGACGCGATAGGGCCGAAGGCGCTCGAACTCCGTATCGCCGCCGCGGACGCGCAGGCTGCCGACGCGTGCGTCCTCGCGCCCCTGGCGCCGCAGCATGTCGAGCGCGCGCGCGGCATGCACGTCGGGGTAGACGTCGACGTCCTGCTCGAGGACCGATCGCTCCTGACGCGCGAGCATGCCGAGCGGCAGCGCGTAACGCACCGTCACTGCGCCGAGCTTGCGGCTGCCGCGCCTCGTGGGCGTGATCTCGTAACGGAGCACCACGCTGCCGTGCGGCGGGATCTCGAACTCGCCGGGTAGTCCGTCGATCGTCGCGTCGGCGATCGGGTCGTCGGTCACGGTGCCGCGCAGCACGCGCCCGCTCTGGTTGTGCAGCGTGAGCGTGACGGGGTTTGCGCGTCCCACGGAGAAGATCTGCGCGGCCTTGCGCTCGATCTCGATGCGACGTCCGCGACCCGCGAGCGCGTCGACGGTCGCCATGACGACGACGAGACCGTCGAGGCCGATCCACGCGGAATCCACGCCGTGCACGAAGCCCGCGAGCGTCGCGATGCCGGCCGCGACGAACGCGAGCACGACGAAGCGACGCGTCGGGACGACGACCACGACCGGCTACGCTCCGGGCACCGGAGGAGCAGCCGCGGGCGGCGCGGGCGGCGCGGGCGGTGCAGCCGCAGCGGGCGCGGCGATCTTGGCGGCGCGCGGAACGGGCACCGCGCGAAGGATCTCGTCGATGCGCTCGTCCGCCGTCGTTCCCTGCAGCTCGGCGTCCGGGTGGAGCATGATGCGGTGCCGCAAGACCGGCTTGGCCACGGGCTTCACGTCGTCGGGCGTCACGAAATCGCGACCTTCGCTGGCGGCCACCACCTGCGCGGCCTTCATCATCGCGATCGACGCGCGCGGCGAAGCGCCGAGCTCGATGGCGCGGTCCTCACGCGTCTTGCGCGCGAGCTCGACGACGTACTCGACGATCGACGCGTCGACGCGCACACGCTGGGCGGCGCCGCGCATGGCGAGCAGCTCCTCTGGCGACGTCACCGCTTCGAGCGCGGAGAGATCGGTCGGATCGAACCCGGTCGCATGGTTCATCACGATGCGCTGCTCGACGTCTCGCGGCGGATCGAGGACCGTGAGCTTCATGAGGAAGCGATCGAGCTGCGCCTCCGGCAACGGATAGGTGCCTTGCGACTCGACCGGGTTCTGCGTCGCGACGACGACGAACGGCGAGGGTAGGGGACGCGACACGCCGTCGACCGTGACCTGGTGGTCCTGCATCGCCTCGAGCAGCGCGGACTGCGTCTTGGCCGGTGCGCGGTTGATCTCGTCGGCGAGCAGCAACTGACAGAAGATCGGGCCGGGGATGAACGTGAACGCGCCCTTCTCGCGATCGAGCACGTTCGATCCGGTGACGTCGCTCGGCATGAGATCGGGCGTGAACTGCAGTCGCTTGAAGCTCGTGCCCGACACCCTCGCGAACGATCGCGCGACGAGCGTCTTGCCGAGCCCGGGCGCGCCCTCGATGAGCACGTGACCGCCCGCGAGCGCGGCCACGAGCAGGCCGAACACGAGGTCTTCCTGGCCGACGACCACCTTGGCCATCTGCGCTCCGATGCGGCCGAACGTGGCCTCGAAAGTCTCGGGCGTCATGCGGCTCATTGGTAACATCTGCTAAGGTTCGCCGCGATGGAGAAGGTGCAAACCCTCATCGTGGGCGCAGGCGTCACCGGTCTCGCCACGGCGGCGGCGCTCGCCGAACGCGGCGACGACGACTACCTCGTCCTCGAGAGCGACGCAGAGATCGGCGGCTACTGCAAGACCGTGAAGAAGGAGGGGTTCGTCTGGGACTACTCCGGGCACTTCTTCCACTTCAAGCATCCGGAGATCGAGGCCTGGCTGCGCGAGCACATGCCCGGGCAGGACGTCCGCAAGGTCGACCGCAAGTCGTTCATCGACTTCAAGGGGCACTCGATCGACTTTCCGTTCCAGAAGAACATCCATCAGCTCCCGCAGCAGGACTTCATCGACTGCCTCTACGACCTCTACTTCGCGCGCACCGCGACGGAGAAGCCGGTCGACGACGACTTCAAGAGCATGCTGTATGCACGCTTCGGACGGTCGATCGCCGAGAAGTTCCTCGTTCCGTACAACGAGAAGCTCTACGCGACCGATCTCGGCATGCTCGACAAGGACGCGATGGGGCGCTTCTTCCCGCACGCGGACCTGACCGACATCATCCGCAACATGAAGGTCGCGAACAACGCGTCGTACAACGCCACGTTCACGTACCCGGCCGGCGGCGCGATCGAATACGTGAAGGCGCTCGCGAGCGCGGTGCGGCCCAGCGCGATCGCGACCAGTGAGCCAGTGCTCGCGATCGATCTCGATCGGAAAGTAGCGACGACGCCCAAGCGCGAGATTGGCTTCGAGCGCTTCGTGTCGTCGGCACCGTTCAACAAGCTGCTCGCGATGGCACAGGTCCACCACGACCCGTTGATCTTCTCGTGGAACAAGGTCCTCGTCTTCAACCTCGGCTTCGACAAGAAGGGCCGCAAGGGCGCGCACTGGGTCTACTACCCGGACCCGAACACGTGTTTCTATCGGGTCGGCTTCTACGACAACATCTTCGACGCCGACCGCCTCAGCCTCTACGTCGAGATCGGCTTCGCGAAGGACGCCGTCGTCGATGTGGCCGCGATGCGCGAGCAGGTGCTCGTCGATCTGAAGCGTAACGGCGTCGTCTCGGACCATCGGCTCGTCGCCGAGCACTCGGTCGTCATGGATCCGGCATACGTCCACATCACGAAGCAGTCGATCGCCGAGCACGCGCGCATCAGCGCAGACCTGCGCGCACGGGGCGTTCACTCCGTGGGCCGGTACGGCGGGTGGACCTACTGCAGCATCGAGGACAACATCGTCGAGGCGCGCGCCCTCGTCGCGTCGTTCGCGTAGCGCTCGCTCTTCGCTAGCGAGTCCCTAGCGAGACGTCTCGGTCGCCTTGGCCAGCATGGCGCCGAGATCGCGGATGGTCGTGAGCTCGTCGCCGCGCGGCGCATCCTCGGCAGTCGCCTCGGTCGCTCGCTTCCATACGCGCTCGGCCTCGGCGACGGGCACGTCGGCGCGCGCGGCGAGGAACTGGACCGGATCGCCTCCGCGACCGGCGCGCTCGCGGATGCGCATCTCGGCGAACCGACCATACGATGCGAGCGCGTGGCCCACCGCGCCGGCGCGCCCATAGAATGCGCCGGTCGCCTCGACGTGCTCGGCGAATGCGCGACGAGGTGCCGGAATGGTGGGGCGAGCTCGGGCCTGCCTCACGCCGAAGGCGAGGAAGAGCACGAGCGCCGCCGCGAGCGCATGCCACGCGCCGCGTCCGAGACCGGCCTGCACGAGCGCCGAGAACGGGTTGCTCGGCGGCGGGATGCCGTCGACGGCGCGCGCGAAACGGATCTCGATGGGCCGCGACCGATCGCGGACGGCAATCTCGAAGATGGCGGTGAAGGCGGCCGCGTTCTCGGGGCGATCCACGCCGAGGTTGGTGGCGAGCTCGTGTCCGGCGACGCCGAGGACGGCGCCTTTTCCGCGTACGACGTGTGCAGAATACACAAGAGTGTCGGTCCACGCGATCGGCTCGCTGTTCGGCCACTCGAGCGCGCGCGGCGTTCCGACGCGTGCGCCGGCGGCGAGGATGTCGCCGTCCGTCACCACGATCTGATCGTTGACGGCGAATCTCTCCGCCGCCCCGAGCTCCGCCGGCCACAGCGAAGGCGACCCGAAGAGCACGAGCACTCCGCCGGCATCCACCCAGCGCATCAAGTGAGCGGCCGACTCTTCCTCGAGGGCGACGCGCGTGACGTCCACGACGACGATGGGCGCGACGTCGCTCGGGCCGGGGACGGGCAGCGCAGCAAGTGACGTCGAGAGATACGAGGCGTCGTAGCCGGCTCGCCGCAGCAGATCGAGCGGGAGCTCGTCGCCGGACGGATCGTCGATGCCGTGGGCGCGGATCCCGCCTTCGCCCGCGTGCGAGCCGCCGCAGCCGACCACCGCGAGCGCAAACAGCATCGCGATCGTCATGCTCGCGATGGACGTGCCGACTCCGCCGCGTGGAGCGCCGCTCGATCGAACGACGGTCGTGGCGCGGGAGGCGATCCTCGCCACTCCTTCGCTCGTGGGGGCGAGATGCCCGAACTCGACGCGATCGACCTCGCGCACGATCTCACGCAGCGGACCGCGGCTCTGATCCTCGGCGCAGGCTCGGACGTATTCGCCGTTCGTGCGATGACGCGCGAGGCGGATCGCGCCTCGCCGGTCGAGCGCTGCGAGGGAGGCTGACAGATAGAGTCCGAGGGCGCGCGTGAGCTCGCCGCGACGCGCATGCTCGTCCGCTTCGCGAAGCGCCGCTTCGGCATCGGAGATCGACTCGGGCGTGGGCGCGGGCTCGGCCTCGAGCTGCTGCGCGACGTTCGAGACCTTCGGGGCGTCCGCGACCGCTTTGTCGCGACGCGAGCGGAGGATGGCGCGAATGACGGGAATCGCAATGGCCACCACCACCGCCGCCATGAGGACCCAGATGAGCCCCTGCGCGACGGCGCCGATCGCGCCCGAGATCTCGTGCGAGGACGGAGGCTCCTGCTGTTTTGCCGTCGCCTCTTCGGCGCTCTCGCCGCTGCGCCGTGCCTTCGAGCCCAGGTCGCCGCGACAGGCGGCCACGAAGCCTTCACATCCTTCGACGCGCTTCGCGAGCGGGCACAGCGCTTCTTCGCGCGCCGAGAACGGCACCTTGGGCGACGTGCAGAAGGTGTAGTGACCTTCGCGTCGAGCGTCGTCGAGGTTCTGCTGCGCGTTCATCACGCCGCCTCCCGCTGCTCGCTGCGCGCGGCAATCGCCGCGAATCGAGTCTGGATGTCCCAGCCCTCGGCGCGCGTACGCATGTCGAGATAGGTGAAGAAGCGCGCCGTGGTCGCGAACGGAACGATCGCGAACCACCCGAGGATGGCGAGGACGCTGCCACCTGCCGACCACATCGGAGCCGGCGAACGGAATTGGAGGAGCTCGCTGAGCAGCGCGCGCCCGCCGATGTCGGCGAGGAGCACGGCGAGCACCGGGACGACGGCGACCATGACCATGCCCCGGCACGCGTGCCAGAAGCCGCTGCTCACGATCCGGTTCGAGCGCCCGAACGCCGGGCCGATCCGCGAGCGCTCGAGGATCATCACCTCGTCCACGAAGAGGAACAGGGACCCGAGCCACACCGGGCCGACCACGAGCACCAAGCTGAGGCCGACCGCGACCGCCCAGCCGATGCGCATGACGAGGATGCGCGGCACCTCGCGCGCCGCCGCGCGCAGGACGGCGCGCGCGGCGACTCTCTCCTGGAACACGAGGCGTGACGCGAGCACCGTGAACGGCACCTGCGCGAGGAGCGAGACGACGAACGCCACGATCCACGCCCCGATCCAGCCCCAGGCCAGCTCGGCGAGGAGCGTGACGGCGATGGAGGGGAGGAGGACCACCGCCGCGATCTTCGCGTAGAGCGTTCCGTTGACCGCGATGAAGCGGAGCGCGAGGTCCAGGATGTCGAGGATGGCGCGGCGCCGGAACGAAACGCGCGCGTGCATGACGTCGAGGCTCATCGTGAGGCCTCGGTCTCGCGGTCGTCCGATCGACGTCGTTCGCGCCCTGCGAGAAGGATGTAGAGTGCAACGAGCACGAACAGCGTGCCGCCGATGCCGAGCTTCACGATGCGCGGCGTGCTCGACGCCGACCAGAAGCCCTCGATGCCGGCCGCCATCAGCAGCATCACCGACGCTCCTGCGACGATCACGAGGATCTCGCGTGCCGTTCGCTGGAGCGACGCGACGCGCGTGAGGTCGCCGGGCGAGACGATGGACCACCCGAGTGACAGACCGGCGCCACCGGCGAGGACGATCGCGCCGAGCTCCAGCGAGCCGTGGCCGACGATGAACGTCCCGATGTTCGCGCCGGCGCCCTGCGAAGCGACGTAGCCGAGCGTGGCGCCGATGGAGAGCCCGTTCTGCACGAGGTAGAACGCCGATCCGAGGCCGCCGAAGATGCCGAGCGCGAAGCAGCGCAGCGCGATGCCCACGTTGTTGTAGACGTAGAAGCCCGCCATCATCGTGCTCTCGCCGGTGTCTCGTCCCGCGTCGAAGCCCTTCGTGTACGCCTCGGTGAGCGGGCGCAGCATCGACTCGGGCGTGATGCGGAACGCGAACGTGGGATCGCGCAGCGTGAGGACCATGCCGAGCGCCAGCGGCAAGAAGAAGAGGCCGGCCGACAGCGCCATGGGGCGCCATCGCTTGCGAACCGCGCGCGGGAAGGCGACGAGCCACGCGTGACGAAAGCGGATGGCGCCGCCCTCACCGCGCGCTCTCGCATGCGGTCCGTAGAGAACGGTGTGCGCCGATGCGGTGAGGCCGCGCAGGTAATCGACGAGCGGCGCGCTGTAGCGTGCGGCCTCCGCCGCCGCGAGATCGGCGCAGACGTCCCGATACAGCGCGGGCATCTGCGCGACCTCGCCGGCGTCCAGCTTGCGGAGGCCGCGATTCGCCGTCTTTCGCGAGAGCGAATCGAGCGCTTCCCAGCTCTTTCGCCGGCGATCGGCGAACGCCTTTTCGGTGAGGGCAGAGGCTATGGCCATCGCGGCGGAGCTCCGGAGATGCGCTGGCCCTTCTTCTTGCGTTCGCGTTCCACGACGCGCGGCCGCCACGACGAAGGCGGCGCCTCGGTACGCCCGGCGTTGACGGCGCGGTCGTAGACCATCGCGAGCAGTCGCGACGGATCGGCGTGGCGATAACCGAGGCGCGCACCGAGCGGGCCGGCGATCATCGTGGCGAGCTCGACCTCGCGTGCGCGACCGACCGTGAGACGGCGGCGCAGGAACAGCTCGATCGCTTCGCGCTCGTCGGCGTCGAGGGCGACCTCGTCGGGGAGGGTGGCGAGCTCGCTCGGATGCGCGGGCGGCCACAGATCGATGGGCGACGCGGCATCGGCGTGCGCTGGAATGACGACGATCGTTCCGGCGACGAGATCGCCGAGACGCTGGAAACGCGACGTGAGCGACATCGACACGAGGCCGACGAGGTAGCCGGTGGGCAGCGCGTCGGCGGCGCGCAGGAGATTGCGGAGCGCCGCCGCGCGCCAGCCGATCGGGCGGCCGTTGTCGGCCAGCACACGTACGCCGAAGATCATCTTGCCCGGCGACTGCCCGCGGGTGGCCTCCCAGACGACGAACCACAGCCACTGCGCCGCGAAGAGCGCGACGAGCATGACACCGCTGCCCGCTTTGGCTCCCGAGCCGAGATCGCCGCTCGTCGCGTTACCGAAGAATGCGAGGACGACGAGGATGCCGAGGACGAAGACGATGCCGTAGCAGAAGACGAGATCGAGCAGATGGGCGAACAGCCGCCGGAACGGACCGGCGAGCTGGTACCGAAAGACGATGTGCTCCGGCGTCTCGATCGCGACGTCGGTGTCGAGCGGAGGCTGCATCGCGGCCGGATCGTAGCCTCGGAGCGTCGCGCTGTCGCCCGCGGCTGCACCTTTTGCATCGGCGAGGGGCCTCGTAGGATGCGGTTCGATGGTGCCGGAAGATCCCGAGGACGAGGACGAGGGAACGGGCGACGACGAGGACGCCGAAGAGGAGGAATCCGAAGAGGAGGAATCGGAGGACGAAGAAGAAGAGAGCGCGGACGACGACGAGTCCGACGACGACGACACGCTCGCGACGGTCGGCGACGACACCGACCGCGAGCTGCCCGACGT
>FTCS01002477.1_pt1 | contig 11508 bp, 8 predicted proteins | sample 1639391 | NCBI WGS metagenome assembly FTCS01 (sample SAMEA3914864, study PRJEB12502) | metagenome | biome: forest; material: soil | place: USA | collected 2012-03-12 | depth 0.3 m | reverse complement strand
TGTTCGACACGCGCCGCGGCGGCAAGGTGTACAGCACCGGCAACATGTGGGGCTCGTACTCGGGCGTGCTCGCGACCACGGCCTATCGTCCGGATTCGGGCATCGTGATCAAGGGCATCGACAAGGCGACGGGGAAGGAGAACACGGTGCACGTTCGCACCGAGGACTACTACCACTCGCTCTATCCGATCCAGGAGGCCTGGATCTACGACGCGAGCTACGTGAAGCTGCGCGAGGCGCGCATCGGCTTCGCGGTTCCGGAACGTTACCTCTCGCGCACGAGCGTGCACAACGCGCGTCTGGCGATCGTCGGCCGCAACCTGCTCCTGTGGACGAACGCGCCGAACATCGATCCGGAAACGGCGTTCAGTTCCACGAATCTGCAGGGCATCGAGATGGGTCAGATGCCGACGGCCCGGAGCATCGGGTTCCAGCTCTCCGTCACGCCGTAACCGGCCTCACGAGGATATTCTTAAATGAGAACTCATAAATCTCTGGTTGCCTCGCTGGGCCTCGCGCTGCTCGCCGGCGCCGGCGCATGCGACAACAGCAACCTCACGAACGTCAACAAGAACCCGAACGCGCCGGAGCAGGTGTCGCCGCAACTGCTCTTCTCGACGGCCGCGGTCTCGTCGGTGCGTTTCGCCCGTCGCGACATCGAGATCACGCCGAGCACGTTCGTCCACTGGCCCCAGTACATGGCCGAGTATCAGTACGCGGAGATCAGCTACTACCAGTTCCGGCCGACGACCGCCGACGCGTGGTGGAACACGGTCTACACCGGTCCGCTCGAGGACCTGTCGCAGGCGATGACGCGTGCGCAGGCGTCGAACAAGCCGAACCAGGTCGGTCCGGCGCTCGTCATGCGGGCGTTCGACTACTCGATCATGACCGGCATGTGGGGCGACATCCCGTTCTCGCAGGCGAACCGGGGTGACGCGGCGCAGATCACGCCGGCGTACGATTCGCAGCAGTCGATCTACGACTCGCTCCTCACCAACCTCGCCGCCGCGAACACGATGATGACGGCGAGCGCGGGCGAGGGCTATGGTGCTCAGGATCCGGTGTACGGCGGCGATGTCGCGAAGTGGAAGAAGCTCGCGAACTCGCTGCGTGCACGTTTGGGCCTGAACCTGTCGAGGGTCAACCCGGCGAAGGCGCAGTCGGAAGTCGCCGCGGCGATCGCCGCGGGCGGTTTCACGTCGAACGCCGACAATGCCCAGATCAAGTGGCCGGGCGACGGGATCAACGACAATCCGTGGTACGACAACCAGAAGGAAGGCATCGGCACGCGTGATGATGCGCGGTTCAGCGTGACGTTCATCGACACGCTGAAGCACTCGAACGACCCGCGTCTGGCGGTGTTCGCGCGTCCGGTGCAGGACGGTGGCTGCGGTACGGCCGCCAACTGCACGGTCGTGCCCGCGGGCTCGTATCGCGGCATGCCGAACGGGTTGCTGGCGGGTGACGCCGGCCCGTGGGGCACGCGGTCGTCGCGTCTCGGCGCGCAGGTGTTCGCCAAGGATCAGCCCTCGTACATCATGACCTACGCCGAGCTCTCCTTCATCAAGGCGGAAGCCGCGGAGAAGGGCTGGATCTCGGGCAGTGCCGCTCAGTTCTATCAGGACGGCATTCGTGCGGCGATGCAGCAGTGGGGCGTGGCCGACGCGGACATCACGACGTACCTGGCGCAGCCGGCGGTTGCGTACAAGGGCGGCGCGGCGGGTCTCGCGCAGATCGGCATTCAGAAGTGGATCGCGCTGTTCACGCAGGGCTTCGAAGCGTGGAGCGAGTGGCGCCGGACGGGCTATCCGAACCTGACGCCCGCGGCCAACGCCAAGACGGCGAACGGCCAGATTCCGCGCCGCGTGATCTATCCGCAGACCGAGCAGTCGTTCAACAACACGAACCTGCAGGCGGCGATCACGGGCCAGGGCGGCAGCGACGCGCTCGACAAGAAGCTCTGGATCGACAAATAGTAGCGAGTGAACGGTAGAACGGAAAAACGGTGGAGCGAAATTCGCTCCACCGTTTTTTCGTTTTCGTTCGACCCGACGGATGCGCGGCGCTGTGCCGCGGCCGGTTTTTGTCTTTCCGCGTTTAGCGTTCGACCATCGTCAGGACTTCGATCGCGCCGTGCTGGTTACCAGCGCCCCAGCGATAGGTGGCCTGCGGTCCGTCGAAGTAACGCACGGCCTGGATGCCGGCGACGGGAATCCTCTTCAGCTCGTCGACCGATCCGACCCTGGCATTGTCGACGTAGGCGTTGAGCCGCGGCTCGAACACGAGCGTCACGTCCTTGCCGTCGAGGTTGAAGGTCTCCGGGCCTTCCGTCAGCGCGTCCACGCCGCGGAGGTTCAGCCAGTTGCGGCGCACCGCGAAGACGAGGTCGTAGACGCTGCCCGTTTGCCCCGAGTGCGTGATCTCGTCTTTCGTGATCATCTCGCGGCCCATGCGCTTGTCCGTCGCCGCCGTCTTGCACGCGCTATTGCCGACGTGGAGCAGAGCGCCGACCGCGGCGCCGATCACGGCACCCCCGATCGTCGCTTGATTGCGTCCACGGTGCGCCGCCTCGCCATGCGACGCGTCGTCCCAGTCGCTGTAGTGGATCTTGGCGCCAACGAAGCCGAGCCAGCCCCCGATCGTACCGCCGACGAGTGACCGAACGATTCGCGACCCGCCGCTCGCGCACGCGGGGGCGGGAGCCTGCGCCTGGAGATCCGCGCCGGCCAACGCGACGGCGGAAACGACCACCAACACCTTCATGAGACCTCTCTAAATCACGATGCGTGAACGATCAACCTTCGTCACAGCAGACGCAAGAATCGCTCGCGGAACAGCGTGCGGTGGAGCTGCTCGACGGACATGTCCGGCTCGACCTTGATCCGTCGGAGACCGTACGGATCCGTTCGCTTCCAGTTCATTCGCCCCTTGCCGCGGACTGCGCAGCGATAGCCCGCTTCCCGGGCCATCTCCCGCACCGCGCGATTCTGATTGCTGAACGGGTATGCGAGCGTATCCGCGCTGCGCCCGAGGAGTTCCGAGAGCACGGTGCGCGAGCGCACGAGCTCCTCGCGCGCTCGGACCGGGTCGATCTTGGCCAGCGCGGGATGCGTGTGACTGTGCGAACCGAAATGCACACCTTCGCTCTGGAGCGCGAGGATGCGCGAGGCGCCGAGCAGCGGCTCGCGCAGCTCGTCGCGATCCCAGGCGTTGTACCCGCCGATCTGACTCGCGACGAGGAACACCGTGGCGCGCATGCCGTGCGCGCGCATCACCGGCCAGGCATTGCGGTCGAAGCACGTGTAGCCGTCGTCGAACGTGACGACGAGCGGTCGCGCGGGCAGCGTCGAGAGCTTGCCGTCGCGGTAGTCGAGCCACTGCTCGAGACTGATGGTGCGATACCCCCACACGGCGAGGGCGTCCATCTGCTGGGCGAATTGCTGCGGGGCGACGTAGTTGCCGGGGTACCGTACGCCGGGACGAGGCTCATCGACCTTGTGGTACATGAGGATCGTGAGCTTCATGCGTTCGGCGCGTCACTCCCGGAAAAGAGGAACGCGTACTTGAGGAACGCGGCGAAGGAACTCAGCGCGGCGGCGATGAATCCGACGGCGCCGTCGCGCCACCCGGAGAAGAGGATGTAGTCGCGCAAGAATCGCCAGGCCGGCCGGGCGGTGAGCTCCCACAGCCCGGCGGTGCGACCGCGGGCGCGCATGTCCTCGGCGCCCCATCGCGCGTATTTCACGATCTTCGCGACGTGATGCGGGATGTCGCGATAAGGATTGTGAATGATCGTGCCCGTGAGCGAGCCGACGTCGGCGATGGCCTCGAGCGCCTCGTGAACGCGATGCGTCTGGAAGCGGCGGTCGTTGGTAAACAGCCGCACGTGCCAGTCGCGTCCCCACGGGCCATGGCGCAGTTCCCGGCCGAGATAATGATTTCTGAATTTCATCCGATACGCCGCGTGCGTCGGATTGCTCCCGCCGATGATCGATCCGAGCTCGGCGCGGAGTTGCGGACTCACGCGCTCGTCGGCGTCGAGCGCGAGGACCCAGCGGTTGCGCGCCGCGGCGATGCCGGCGTTGCGCTGCGCGCCGATGGTCTGGCCGCAGACGACGAGGACATGCGCGCCTTCCGATTCGGCGATGAGCGGGGTGCCGTCGGAGGAGCCCCCGTCGACGACGATGACCTCATCGGCCCACCCGAGATCGGCGATAGCGTCCGCGATCTGTGGCGCTTCGTTGAGCGTGGGGATGACGACGGACAGCGCGACTCGCGTGCGCGGGTCGCGATCGGCGAGATCGCCCTGACCGGGCGAAACACGAAGTGGGACTGCAGCGGACATTCGGATGGCGTGGGTGGGGTGGACGCCGTTGCCAACAATAATACCGACGTGCAATCAGTGCGTGTTAAGACTGCATTTGTCCGCCCTTAAGATACTGTCAGGATTGGATAATGTATGCGTCAAGATCCCGTCAGGATTCAGTGACGGTTTGTGATCTCGGGGGGTTAATCTCATGACCTGTCATCCGGGTCCGTGACGACCCGACGACGGATCGTCCCCGATGGATCGTGTGGCATCCATCATTCTTCCTGCCGACCCACACCTCGGCAGCGACAGTGCGCAGGGTTTCAAAGAAAGCCCGCTGGCGATAGCGCAGTCAGACAAGGTAGTCGCAGGTGTCCGCGCCGCGTAGGCGCGAACCGTCGCGTTGGATGCGATGGTGCGTCGCGTCGGCATGTCGTCTCACCAAGCCATTCGGCTTCGTTGGAGGAGGCATGGCACTCTCGTTCCGCCGTATTCTGGCATGTCTGGGTACAACCCTGCTGCTCCCGGCGGCCGCCGCGGCGCAGGAAGCCGCGGTGCTCTCGGGCCGCGTCACCGGTGAAGGGGCCACGCGCCTCGCCGGCGTCACAGTCTCACTCCCGGAGTTGGGGCTCGGCGCCCTCAGCCGTGACGACGGCACGTACAGCCTCACCGTCCCCGCCATGCGCGTGAATCGTCAGGTGGTGACCGTGACGGCGCGTCGCGTTGGCTACAAGCCAAAGACCGTGCGTGTCACGCTGAACCCAGGCAGCATCACGCAGGACTTTCTCCTCGAAGCCAATCCGCTTCAGCTCGGTGAAGTGGTCGTCACCGGCGCGGGCACCGCGACCGAAGTCGAAAAGCTCGGCAACGTCCGCAACGCCGTATCCGCCGAGCTGATCACGAAGGCCAACGAAACGAACCTCGTGCAATCGCTGGCCGGCAAGGCGCCGAACGTCCAGGTCGCGCAATCGTCTGGCGATCCGGGCGCCGGCTCGAAGATCACGATTCGTGGATTGAGAACCCTGAATGGCGACGTCGAACCGTTGTTCGTCGTGGACGGCGTGCCGGTGAACAACTCGACCTTCTCGACGACGAACTTCAATCCGATCGACGCCGGTTCAACGACCGGCGTGGGCGGGCAGGACGTCGGCGGCCAGCTCGAGGGCACCTCGGCGCCGAACCGGATGATCGACCTCAATCCGGCCGACATCGAGAACGTCGAGATCCTGAAGGGCGCCGCGGCAGCGGCCATTTACGGTGCGCGCGCGGCGAACGGTGTCATTCTGATCACGACCAAGCACGGCCGGTCGGGCGCCACGCGCTACTCGCTGCGCAGCTCCGGGTCGGACGACGAGGTCACGAAGTTCTACAAGCTCCAGCGGAGCTTCGGTCAGGGTCAGCGCGGCGGGGCCAGCTTGATCACGCGCAGCTGGGGGGCGCCGCTCAGCGGCCAGACGACCTACGATCATGCGAAAGAGGCGTTCGACACCGGCCACATTCTCGACAACACGTTGAACGTGTCGGGCGGAAACGACCGAACGACGTTCTTCCTCTCGGGGAACTACAACAACAATCAGGGCGTGTTCGTCGGACCGAACAACTTTTTCGATCGTGCCACGGCGCGCCTCAACGCCACGCATCACCTGACCGACGGCCTGACGATCGGCGGCAACTTCTCGTTCGCCGACACGCGCGGCCACATGACGCAGCGCGGCAATAACGTGAACGGCCTGTTGCTCGGCCTGTTCCGCACGCCGCCGAACTTCAACAACTTTCCCTGGCTCGATCCCACGACGGGGCTGCACCGGTCGTACATGGTGCCGAACGCTACCCTCGCCACGGCCGGCCAGACGCGCATCTTCAACAACCCGCTGTTCACGCTGAACCAGGAGTTGAACGACCAGAAGGCGAACCGCGCGTTCGGCAACATCAACGCCGAGTACATCGCCAACAACTGGCTCAAGTTCAACTACACGCTTGGGGCCGATTACGCGCAGGACGAGCGGCTCGAAGGGTGTCCGGCGGAATGCTCCGACGTGGCAACGAGCGGCCGCATCACGGAAGGCCGGCTCACGGACTACCAGATCGACCACAACCTCACAGGCACGGCGAACTGGCATCTGAACCCGAACATCGCGGGCACGTTCACGCTCGGCCAGAATCTGAACGCGCGGAATTATCGCACGTTCTCGGTGGTCGGTCGCCAGCTCATCGCGCCTCAGCCGTTCAGCATCATCAACACGCTGGCGCGCGATCCGGCGAGCGATTTCCAGACGGAAATCCACAACGAGTCGTACTTCGGCCAGGCGACGGTGGATCTGTACAGCCAGGTCTTCCTGACCGGCGCGTTGCGCGACGACGGCTCGACGACGTTCGGGCGCGACAACCAGCGCAGCCTGTTCCCCAAGGCGAGCGTGGCGTGGACGTTCACGAACGCGTACAAGCCGAAGTACCTGACGTTCGGCAAGGCGCGCCTCTCGTACGGTCAAGCGGGACAGGAGCCGCAGCCGTATCTCACGTCCTCCACGTTCAGTGGCACGAACCTCGTCGGCGGCATCTCGCAGGGCACGGGCTTCACGCCGACGCAGAGCGGGATCGGCGGCTTGTTCACGAGCTTCACGAAGCCGGCCACGACCCTCAAGCCGGAGCGCACGAAGGAGCTCGAGGGCGGCTTCGACATCGGGTTCCTGGGCGAGAAGGCCGACCTCAGCGCCACGTGGTATCACTCGAAGACCAGCGACGTGATTCTCGTGCTGCCGACGGCGCCGTCAACCGGCTACTCGAGTGAAGCGAAGAACGGCGGCGTGTTCTCCAACAGCGGCACCGAGCTGTCGCTCAACCTCCGTCCGATCACCAAGGCGAACTACGCCTGGGACATCGGGTTCGGCTGGGCGCGCAACCGCTCGAACGTTGATTCGCTGGCCGGCGCGCAGTTCCTGCTCACCGACAACGGGCTGCTCAAGACGGTGGCGCAGCAGGGCTTCCAGTTGGGCGTGATCCGCAGCCTGGGCTGGGTCCGGTGCGGCATCAGCCCGAACGACGCGATCGCGGGCGTCGACCTCGCGCAGGCCTGTCTTGGCGCGAAGAAGGGCGCGCTGTACCTCAGCGACGGGACGCACGATGAATGCGGTCCGGTCACCGCCAAACTAGACTCCAAGGGCTTTCCGTGCGTCGACGCCACCGAACGCGTGATCGCCGATCCGAATCCGAAGTGGACCGGCAACGCGCACTCCAGCTTCCGGTACCGGAAGTGGGAGTTCTCGGGGCTCGTCGACATCAAGAAGGGCGGCGACGTGTGGAACGGCACCAAGGGCGCGCTGTACAGCTACGGCACGCACAAGGACACGGAGAACCGCGCGACTTGCACGGGTTCTTTGACGACGACCTGCACGGGCAACGTGCACGCGATCGGCGACAAGGACTTCTATCCGCAGGTCGACGGCGTGGTGGGTCCGGGCGCGCACTTCGCCTTCCCCGTCGGTGAGAACTGGTACCGCAATAGCACGCTGGCGGCGTGTCCCTTCACGGGCATCGACGATCCCTGCATCGAGGATGGTGGGTACGTGAAGCTGCGCGAACTCTCGGTGGGATACACGTTCGACCAGCCGTGGGTCGCACGCATGCTCAACATGAGCAGCGTCGAGGTGCGGTTCGCCGGACGGAACCTCAAGACCTGGGCGCACTACACGGGTCTCGATCCGGAAACGACGGTCGGCGGCTCGTCGTCGCGCGTCGGCGGCACGGACTATTTCAATCTGCCGCTCACCCGGTCGTTCGTCCTCACCGTCAACCTCAACCGCTGACACGAGGATATTTTAATGAGAAAATCATTAATCGCGGCCGCGGCGCTCGTCCTGACGGTCGGCGGCTGTAGCGACTTCCTGAACTCCCCCAAGGCGGTGGCCGATCCCAACGCGCCGACGCAGGCGTCCACGAACCAGTTGTTCGTGGGGGTGCTGGCCAACACGTTCGGCGATCAGGAAGGGTCGGTGGCGATGCTCATCTGCCAGTGGATGCAGCAGTGCGCCGGCGTGAACGGCCGGTTCGTCGAGACGCAGGGCAACTACACGATCGACGCCAGCAGCTTCGACACGCCGTTCCAGAACGTTTACAATGGCGGCGGCCTGATCGGCGTTCGGTCCGTCGAGGCGCAGGCCACGGCGGCCGGGGACAAGCTCTATCTCGGCATCGCCGAGGTTCTCGAGGCGATGAACATGACGTTCGCCGCCGACATCTTGGGCAGCGTTCCGTACTCGCAGGCCGTCGGCGACAAGACCACGCCGGCCTTCGACGACCAGATGGCGGTGTACGCCTCGCTTCTCACGCTGCTCGACAAGGCGATCGCCGACATCGGGGCGGGCGGCACGGGCCCAGGCGCGGCGGATCTCGTGTACGGCGGCGCCGGCGCCAAGTGGATCGAGGCGGCGCACACGCTCAAGGCCCGCATCTATCTGCACCAGGTCGAGAAGCTCGGCAACGCGCAGTACACCAGCGCGCTGAACGAGGCTAAGAAGGGTATCAGCAGCCGCACGAACGACTGGTTGACGGCGCACTCGTCGAACACGTCGGAGCGCAACATGTGGGCGCAGTTCGCCAACACGTCGTTCGGTCCGGACCTGGTGCCGGGCGCGGTGCTGGTCAACCTGATGAAGACGCAGAACGATCCGCGCATCGGGAGCTACTTCCAGAAGAACGGGTCTGGCGCGTACGTGGGCTATGACGTTGCGACGGGCACGCCCGACGTGGCGACGATCTCGGCCCTGGCGACCGATCCGCAGTACCGCCAGCCGATCATCACGTACGACGAGACCCAGCTCATCGTCGCAGAAGCGTCGTTCCAGACGGGCGACAAGGCGTCGGCGGCGACGGCGCTGAGCAACGTGCGCACGGCGCACGGGAAGTCCGCGGCCTCGGCGGCAACGATCACGCTGGCGGACATCATGAACGAGAAGTACATCACCCTGTTCCAGAACCCGGAAGCGTGGAACGACTACAAGCGCACCTGCCTTCCGGCGCTGAAGCCTGCACAGGGCAAGTCGCGCGTGCCGGGCCGCATCTTCTACGGACAAACGGAAGAGCAGACCAACCCGAACACGCCGGCGAGCTCGGCGCAGAACCTGTTCACCTTCCGCAATCCGAACGATCCGAACGCCTGCAGTTGAGATGAAGTCGAGTGGTTGACCGCGCCCGGCCGGCACGAACGTGCCGGCCGAGCCGGTCATTCTTCCGCAGTCATGAAAAGACGCATTCTTCCGTTGTTCCTCGCGCTCGGCGGCTGCTATGGGTACTACCCGTCGTCCGGTCCCACGCCGTCAGGCCGCGACGTGCAGCTCACCCTCACCGACTCCGGGTCCGTCGTGCTCGCGCGCCAGATTGGCGTCGGTATCGACGCGCTCGAGGGGCGCCTCACCGCTGATTCGGCCAATACCTTCGTCATTGCGCTCAGCAGCACGCACAAGCGCGACGGCGGCGGCAGCGACTGGAAAGGCGAGCGCCTGGCCGTTCCGCGACCGCTCGTGCTGACCATGGAAGAGCGGCGTTTCTCGCGGACGCGCACTGCGCTGTTCAGCACCACGATCGCGGTTGCGCTCTTCGCCGTTCGACAGGGATTCGGGGGGCAGGGCTATTCCACCCCGGGCAGCGGCCTCCCGAGCACCGGCACCGGCAAGTAACTCAGCGAATGACCACGTGAGACCGATTCAATCCGGTCTCCAGCGTCCACCTGCTTAGCGACGTCGAATCGACACCCCGCCGTTGGTTGTCATCGCGCGGATCATCGCGCCGCCGGCGCCGAGGGTCGTCGCGAACTGCCGGCTGAGCCGGCCCTGGACCGTGACCGGAAAGTCCACGTTGACGCTGCCGTTCACCGTGCCCGTCTCGAGACTCGCCGAGTAATCGGACGGAATCGAGAGCCGGATCCCGCCGTTCGACGTGCGGAGGTCGAGGCCGGCGCCGATCCAGCGATTGCCCGTGAGCTCGGCCGTAATACCGCCGTTCACCGTACGACCGTGGACCTCGCCGGCGATGTCGCTCAGCGTGAGGCCGCCGTTCTCCGTTTCCAGCTCCATCTTCGACGTCATGGCGTCGACCGAGATGCCGCCGTTGTTCGCCGTCAGCGTGAGATCGGTCTGGCGCGGCGCCCATATCTCGTAGCTCACCGACCAGGACTGCCGGCGGCCCATGTCCGGACCCTCGGCGCGAATTTCGGCGCCGTTGGTGAGGACGTTCACGCCCTTGGCGATCGTCTGCGCCTCGGCCTCGCTCTCGGCATTCGCCTGGATCATCGCGACGACCTGGATCTCCGCCTTGTCCCATCCGTGGACCGTGATTCCACCATTCGCGCGCCCGTCGACGTTCAGCAACCGGCCGGCGGCCAGTGTGAAGTTTCGCGTTTCGCAGAAGCGGTCGTCGTCGCCCCAGTTGCTGCGGCGGCAGTTGTCCACGAAGCGCGAGGCGCGGTCTCCTTGCGCCATGGCGACGGTGGCGGTCGAGGCGAACAGGAGGACGAGGGACAGGAAGCGGCGCATAGGATCTCCAGGGGCCGGGGATATTGCGGTCTCCGTCTCTGACACCCGGCCCGAGTCGATGGTTGGGACGGGCGGCGGCCGGTATATTCCGCGATTCTCATCCTCGACGTCCTTACAAACGAGCCGACTCGTTGTGACCCGTATTCATCGATTGACCGCCCTTCTCGGCGTCGCCGCGCTGGCCGCCGCCCTCCCGCTCCGCGCGCAGGGACCCAGCGCGCAGCAGAAGGCCGACGCGAACAAGCTCATCGACGCGGCCCTGCGCGATTCGTCGGGGTACGACCGCCTCTCGATTCTCACCGACAAGTTCGGATCGCGCCTCAGCGGCTCGAAGTCGCTCGAGGACGCGATCGACTGGATTCTCGCGCAGATGAAATCCGACGGACTCGCCAATGTGCGCGGTGAGCCGGTGATGGTGCCGCATTGGGTGCGTGGAGAGGAGTCGGCGACGCTCGTGTCGCCGCGTGCGACGCCGCTGCACATGATCGGGCTCGGCAACAGCGTAGGAACGCCGCCCCAGGGAATCACGGCGCCGGTGCTCGTCGTGAGCAGCTTCGACGAGCTGACGCGCCGCGCGTCCGAGGCGAAAGGCAAGATCATTTTGTTCGACCACCCATTCCCACCCGACAAGCCCGGGCTCGAGGGCTATCGCGAGGCGAACGTCTATCG
>FTCS01003676.1_pt1 | contig 11533 bp, 10 predicted proteins | sample 1639391 | NCBI WGS metagenome assembly FTCS01 (sample SAMEA3914864, study PRJEB12502) | metagenome | biome: forest; material: soil | place: USA | collected 2012-03-12 | depth 0.3 m | reverse complement strand
TCCCTGCGGTCGCTCTCTGCTGCGGGCCCGCGCTCTACCTGTTCGCCTTCGTCGGCATCCGCGTGCGGGTCACGGGGCACGCCAGTAGTGGGCGGCTCGTCGCGGGGCTCGCCTGCCTGGCGCTCCTGCCGGTGGCGCTGGTCGTGCCCGCGGTCGTCGCGGTTGCCCTCCTCGCCGCGATCTGGGTCGCGCTCCACGCGTACGAGCTCATCTGGTGGCGCGAAGCGCGCGCCGAGACGCGCGCGCCGCGTCCCGCGCACGGCTAGAGTGAATCGGTCGATGGACCCGGAACGCGCCCGCCAGCTGCTCGAAGCCGAACGGCGGCGCCTCGAGCGCGCGATCGCGGGCCGGGCGCACGAGGACGACGGCGAGCAGTCGGATCCGTTCCACGACGCTGCGAACGGCGCGTCCGAGCTGTACATCGACGAGCTCGACGACGGTCTGCGCGAGGACCTGGAGGCCCAGCTCGCCGCCGTGGCCCGCGCAGAGCAACGGCTGGCGGACGGGACATACGGCCTCTCGGTCGAGAGCGGGGAGCCGATCCCCGACGGCCGCCTCGAGGTGCATCCCGCAGCGGAGCTGACCGTCGCAGAGGAGCGTGCCCGCGATGGCCGCCTCTGAGTACGCCGAGATCTTCGCGCTCCATCCGCACCCCACGGCGCTGCCGCACGACGTGCTCCTGCGCTGCGTCGACGAGTGCCTCGTGTGCGGTGCGAGCTGCACCGCCTGCGCCGATGCGAGCCTCGCCGAGGACGACGTCACGGAGATGCGGGCTGTCATCAGCTTCGCCTCCGACTGTGCCGACCTCTGCGACGCAACGAAGCGCATCGTCCTCCGGCAGACGGCCGAGGACGTCGAGGTGCTGCGCGCGGCGGTAGAGGCGTGCTCGACCGCCTGCGCCGTGTGTGCGGCCGAGTGCGACAAGCACGCCGCCCATCACGAGCACTGCCGCCTCTGCGCCGAGGCTTGCCGCCGCTGCGAGCAGGCGTGTCTCGCGGTCGCCGCCGCGCTCAGCTAGAGCCGGCGACCGCGACGGCGCTCCGGACCGACGGCGCCACTTCCGTCCCGAAGAGCTCGATCGCACGCATGACGTCGCGATGCTCGACGGCGCCGATGCTGATGTGCGCGAGGTACCGCTCGGGGCGGAAGAGCTCGTGGACCCGCACGATCTTCTCGGCGACCTCCTCGGGCGAGCCGATCGCGAGCGGCCCGGACGGCGCCGCCAACGCGTCGTACTCGGCCCGGCCCGACGGAGGCCAGCCTCGCTCGCGCCCGACGCGGTTCATGACCTCGAGGTAGCCGCGCGCGAACGCCCGGTCTGCAGCCTTGCGCGAGTCGGCGATGAAGGCGTGCGTGTTGATCGCGACGCGCGGCCCGCCCTCGTGGCCGGCCTCCGCCCAGACCCGACGGTAGAGATCGACGAACGGCAGGAAGCGAGCCGTCTGTCCGCCGATGATCGCGAGCGCGAGTGGTAGCTCGAGTCGTGCCGCGCGCACGACGGACTCCGGCGAGCCGCCGACCGCCACCCAGACCGGCAGCGGGTCCTGAACCGGCGCCGGGTATACGCCGCGGCCCCGGGCCAGCCCGGTCCGCCGGATCTCGAGCAGCTCTCCGAGCTTCTGCTCGAAGAGCTCGTCGTAGTCCTTCAGGTCGTAGCCGAAGAGCGGGAACGACTCGATGAACGAGCCGCGGCCGGCCATGATCTCCGCCCGGCCGCCGGAGATGAGGTCGACGTGCGCGAACTGCTGGAACACTCGTACCGGGTCGTCCGAGGAGAGGACGGTGACGGCGCTCGAGAGGCGGATCTGCTCGGTGACGGCGGCGATCGCGGCGAGCGCCGTGGCCGGCGAGCTGACCAGGTAGTCGCTCCGATGATGCTCGCCGACGGCGAAGACCTGCAGTCCCAGCTCGTCCGCGAGCTTCGCCTCCTCGAGCAGATCGAGCATCCGCCGGCGGGGTGCGACTCCGCGCGGGAGGTCGGCAAAGGTGACGAGCCCGAGATCCATGCTGCTGCTAACGTTATTGCGGACGCAAGTATTTCCGATGACCGTTCGCGACAATCCTGACGAGCTGCGCTACGAGCTGATCGACGGCCAACGCGTCGTGGGCGAGATCCGCTACCGCCGCGAGCCGGGGGTGGTCGTGCTCGTCCACACGGAGGTCGACCCCGCGCTCGAGGGACAGGGGCTCGCGAGCGAGCTGGTCGAGGGGGCGTTTCGGGACCTACGCGCCCGCGGGCTGCGCGTGGTGCCGTTCTGCCCGTACGTGCGCGCGTGGCTCCGCCGCCATCCGGAGGAGGCCGACATCGTCGGCCGCGATCCGGCCGTGCCCGACTGAGCTACTGGGGCGGGCCGCTGCCGAGGCTGACGGTCGCGCTCGAACTGCCGCCCCGGGGCGCGTCGTAGGTGATCGAGAGGCGGGCGCCGGGTTTCTTCGAGAGCACGAGTGCGGTCAATGAGCTGGGCGACGCGATCCTGCGGCCGTCGACGGCGGTGATCAGGTCGCCCGGCCCCAGGCCGGCGCGGTCGGCCGGCCCGTTCGGGACCACCGCTGCGACGGCCGCCCCCGAGGCGTACCCGGACGTCAGCTCCACGCCGAGGAAGGCGGTCGCGCCGATGTGCACGGCGGCCGACGCCTTGCCCGTCTCGATCAGCTTCACGATCGCGACCGCCCTGTTGATCGGGATCGCATAGCCGTCGGCGCTCGCGACGTTCTGGAACGTGCGTCCGTTCGCGGACGCGGCGGTGTCCATGCCGATCACCTTGTGGGAGGCGCTGAGGAGCGGCCCGCCGGAATCGCCGGGCTCGAGGCCGGCGTTCGTCTCGATCAGCCCGGTCAGCCGCTCCGTGCCGCCGCGCTCGTCGCTCACCGTGATCGCACGGGCGACGCCGGTCACCGTTCCCCTCGACGACGTCAGCGAGCCGGTACCGCCGGCGTTCCCGATCGCCGTCACCGGCTGGCCGACCCGCAAGGAGGACGAGTTGCCGAGCGAGATCGTCCGCAGGTTCGCGGCTCCGACCGCGCGCAGCACGGCGACGTCCGCGGGCACGTCGTACCCGACGACCCGCGCGGCGTAACTGTGGCCGCTGCCGGGAACGACGATTCGAATCGTCGTCGCGCCGCGGATCACGTGGTTGTTCGTCAGCACGTCGCCGGAAGACGTCAACACCATGCCGGTGCCCGCAGCGGCGCCGCCCTCGTAGGCGAGGTCGGTGTCGATCACGACCACGCCGGTCCCGATCGGCGCCGACTGCCCCCCGGCGAACGCAAGCCGAGCGACCGCGGCCGCTGCCAGTGCGGCGACGACGGCGACGACGGCGAGACGGGCGTGGCTCCTGCTCATCAACCCCACTGTGCCCGCTGGACCTGGGTCCAGACCTAAGAGTTCCTCGGGCTCGACCGAGAGATCTGCGTCTACGCCTATCCTGGTCGGCGGTGGCACGCCGCAGGCCACAGCTCGAGCCGGGCCGCCGGGCGCGCAGGCGGAGGGGTCTCCGGCGCACCGTCGGCGTCGTCGCGGCGTGCCTCGTCGCCGTCGGCGCGGCCTGCGCGGCGGCAATCCTCTTGCTCTCCGGCGCCAGCCTGAAGACCGATCCGACGGCCCTGGCGCGGGTCGATCTCCAGCCGCTGGCCGGCACGCTCGCAGGCGTCCACGCGGCGACCACGACCGGGAAGCCGGTCCGGCTCGACCGGCGCGGGAGCCTGCTCACCCCGACGACGCGGCTCGCTCCGGGCCAGACGGTGGACGTGACCGTCGTCGTCCGCAGGCCGGGTTGGTCGGGCTGGCTGCTGGGCGCGCACCGGACCGAGCAGCTCGAGATACGCGCGCCGACCGCGCACGTCACGCAGCGCTGGCTCACCGTGGCGAACGGTCACACGCCCGTGGTGCGGTTCGACACGCCGGTGACCCGCGTCTCGGTCGGCGGCAAGGCCGCGCCTGCGCCGAGCGCGGCCGCGGTGGCGATCCGCACGAAGGCAGCGGGCGGGTCGACGACGGTCGCGGCCGCCGTGCGGCCGTGGGAGACGCTCGGCCCGGCCGTCCGCGTGACGTGGTTCCCGAAGACGCCGCGGGCCGCGCTGCTCGTCGACCCCGCGCCGGGAACGCAGATCAACCCGCTGGCGCCGCTGCGACTCACCTTCTCGCAGCCGGTCGCGTCGATCCTCCCCGACGGCGACTCGTCGATCGGCACCGGCGGGGCGGGCAAGTGGGTGCAGGAGGACACGCACACGCTCGTGTTCCATCCCACCGGCTTCGGTGCACCGCTCGCGGGCAACGAGACAGTCCGCCTGCCGGCCGCGGTGAGCGTGGTGGGAGGAGATCCCGCCACGCGGCGGCTCTCGTGGCGCGTCGCGCCCGCCCAGTTCGTCCGCCTGCAGCAGCTGCTCGCCCAGGAGGGCTATCTGCCCGTCGGCTGGTCGCCCGACGGCGACGATGTCGCGCACACGCTCACGGCCGAGCTCGCCGCCGTGACGAGCGCGCCGAGCGGGAAGTTCCACTGGCGCTACCCGAACACTCCCAGCGAGCTGGTGGCGCTCTGGCACGAGGGAGAGCCCGACGAGGTCACGCGCGGTGCAGTGATGATGTTCGAGCACGACCACGGTCTCGACGTCGACGGAATCGCCGGCCCGCAGGTGTGGCATGCGGCGATCGAGGACGCGATTCACGGCCGCACGAAGGACGACGGCTACAGCTACGTGTACGTGCACCGCAACGTCCCGCAGCTGCTCACGCTGTGGCACAACGGGCACGTCGTCCTGACGTCGCCCGGCAACACAGGCGTCCCGGCCGCGCCGACGCAGCTCGGCACGTGGCCGGTGTTCGAGCACATCCCCGTCGGGCGCATGAGCGGCACGAACCCCGACGGCTCGCGCTACGACGACCCGGGCATCCGCTGGATCAGCTACTTCCACGGCGGCGAGGCTCTGCACGCGTTCAACCGCGCGTCGTTCGGCACGCCTCAGAGCCTCGGCTGCGTCGAGCTGCCGCTCGACTCCGCGGCGAAGGTGTGGCCCTACACGCCGATCGGCACGCTCGTGACGATCGAGGACTAGCTCCCTCTACTGTGGAGGGGCCGCGCCAGGCGCCAGGCAGGCGGTTGGGCCTGGCGCGGCCCTTCTCACCCCGAACGCTAGGACAGATTCCTGTGAGTTTTCTGACAGCTCACGCACCGGGCGGGGCGAGCAATACCACCGTCGTATCGGCGTCTCGTGGGGTCCACGCCGTTGTGGTCGGGGTGGTCGTGTGTGACCAGGACGACATCGGCCGAGATTCCGTCCGATCGGCGGATAGCGCCAGTCGTCCACGCGGTGCGCGACCACCGGGCAGCGCCGACCACCCGCCTCGCTCAGTACTGACCGAGTGCCTCGGGGATGATGATCCGGGCGGCGGCCTCCATCAGCGCGAGGTGGGAGAACGCCTGCGGGAAGTTGCCGAGATGGCGCCCGGTGCCTGCGTCGAACTCCTCTGCGTAGAGCCCGAGCGGCGAGGCGATCCGAAGCAGCCGCTCCATCAGGTCGCGTGCCTGCTGCAGCTCGCCGACGATCGCGAGCGCCGAGACGAGCCAGAAGGAGCAGATGAGGAAGGTGCCCTCCTTGCCGGAGAGGCCGTCGTCCGTCTCGTCGGTGCGGTAACGGAGCACGAACCCGTCCTCGGTCAGCTCTTCGGAGATCGCCCGCACGGTCGCGCGCAGTCGCTCGTCGTCGGCCGGGAGGAAGTCGAAGATCGCCGCGAGGAGGACCGAGGCGTCGAGCGCATCGGTCCCGTAGTGCTGGCGCAGCACTCCGGCCTCGGAGACGCCGTTCGCGAGGATGTCGCCGCGAATCTCGTCCGCCGTCGCCTGCCATTGCTCGGCCCAGTCGCCACGTCCGCGGATCTCGGCCAGCGTCGCGGCGCGGTCGAGCGCGACCCAGCACATCAGCTTCGACGAGACGTAGTGCTGCGGCTCGCCGCGCGCCTCCCAGATCCCCTGGTCGGGGTTGCGCCAGACCTTGCTCGCGCACTCGGCCTGCGACTCGACGATCGGCCACAGACGGCGAGCCATCCGCGAGCTTCGGCGCGTGTGGAGGAGGATCGAGTCGAGCACGGCGCCGAAGACGTCGTTCTGCTTCTGCGCGAACGCCCCGTTGCCGATGCGCACGGGCCGTGCGCCGGAGTACCCGGAGAGCTCGTCGAGCGTCGACTCCGTGAGGTCCTGCCGCCCGTCGATGCCGTACATGATCTGCAGCGAACCGTCGCTCGTCGTCTCGACGTCCGCAACGAACTCCATGAACTCGTCGGCCTCCCAGTCGAGGTTGAGCCAGTGCAGCGCCTGGAGCGTGAAGGTCGTATCGCGCATCCAGGTGTAGCGGTAATCCCAGTTCCGCTCGCCGCCCGGCGTCTCGGGGAGCGAGGTCGTCAACGCAGCGACGGTTGCGCCCGTGGGCATGTACGTCAGCCCCTTGATCGTCAGCGCTGAGCGCTGGATCGGCTCACGGAAGCCGTGGTCCGGGATTCGCGCGGTGTCGAGCCAGTCACGCCAGAAGCTCATCGTCGCCGCCAACCGCCCATCGGCATCGTCGACGTCCTTGGGGGCCTGGAGCTCCTCCGCCCAGCTGAGCGCGCAGAAGACCCGCTCGCCGACCGAGAGCTCGTGCCGCGCCCGGATGCGGCCTGCCTCGATGCCGAGGGCGAGGTCCGAGACAAGCCTCACGGTGAGACCGGCGCCGGTTGCGTCCGCGACGCTCCGGCCGCCGTCGACGAGCACCCATTCGGCCGGGGCGCGGCCGTAGTCGAAGACCGGCTCACATACGAGCTCGAGCTCGACGCTGCCGTCGACGCACTCGACGCTCCGCACCAGCATGTGCTGGCCGTCGTCGTCGGCGGGTGGCCGCGTGTGCGGTGTGATCGCATCCTCGTGGTCGTGCGGCCCGATCGTCAGCGCGTCGCGGACGACGATCCAGCCGGACGGCGTCTTCCACGTCGTCTCGAGGACGTTCGTGCCCGCCGCGTAGGCGCGCGCCGACGGGTGGTTGATCCCGAACGGCCCGAGCCGGAAGAACCCCGCGCCGCGGTCGAGCAGGCTGCCGAAGACGCTCGGCGAGTCGAACGACGGTATGCACAGCCAGTCGATCGCGCCGTCCGGGGCGACGAGCGCCCCCGTGTGGCAGTTCGACAGGAACGCATACGAGGCGATCGGCGGGAACGGCGACGGCGCCGCCGCGCTCCGAGACACTTGCGCGCTCATGGTCTCCACCCCCGTCACGGTAGGAGAGGCGGGCCGGACGCTCTTCACCTTCTTGGGGCGAAGCGGCGCGAGCGATGATGACCTCTCCTCGAATGACGCCCGAGCACTCCAGCATCGACGAACGCGCCGCACGCGGCAAGGCGGAGCGCGTCAAGGTGCCCCGCCAGGCCCACGGCGACTGGGCGCCGGCGCCGGATCGCCGCGACCCGGTCGACCTGCTCGAGGAGCAGGCGGCGACGAGAGTCCCCGAGCTGGTGCCGATCCGGTACGGGCGGATGCTCGACTCGCCGCTCGCGTTCTACCGCGGCGGCGCCGTGCTGATGGCGGCCGATCTCGCCGGCTGTGCGCGCACCGGGTTGCACGCGCAGCTCTGCGGTGACGCACATCTCGCGAACTTCGGCATCTACGCCGCTCCGGACCGGCGTCTGGTGTTCAGCGTCAACGACTTCGACGAGACCCTCCCTGGTCCATTCGAATGGGACGTCAAGCGGCTCGCAGCGAGCTTCGCGATTGCGGGGAGGGACAGCGGCTTCGACCACAAGGTCCGGGCCGGGATCACCACCGAGGTGGGCCTTGCCTATCGGACGGCGATGCGGCAGTTCGCCGGCATGCGGAACATGGATCTGTGGTATGCGCGTCTCGATGTCGAGGACGCGGCCCGCGAGTTCCGTGCACAGACGACGGCCGCGGAGCAGAAGGGGGTGGCGAAGAACGTCGCGCACGCCCGGTCGAAAGACAGCCTGCGGGCGTTGGACAAGCTCACGCACACGGTCGACGGCGAGCCGCGGATCATCAGCGATCCACCGCTGATCGTTCCGATCGACGAGCTGATGAAGGCCGAGCCGGGCGAGCCGGCCTGGGATCCCTTCCCGGGCCTGGTGCGCGCCTACCGCGCCAGCCTCCCGGGCGACCGGCGCCGGCTGCTCGAGCGCTTCCGCTTCGCCGACGCCGCGAGGAAGGTCGTCGGCGTCGGCAGTGTGGGAACACGTGCCTGGATCATCCTGCTCCTCGGCCGCGACGATCAGGACCCGCTCTTCCTGCAGGCGAAGGAGGCCCAGCCGTCCGTGCTGGAGCCGTACCTCGGCAGGAGCAGGCTCGCGAGCCACGGCCATCGGGTCGTCCAGGGCCAGCAGCTGATGCAGTCGGCGAGCGACATCATGCTCGGCTGGATCAGCACCGACGACATCGACGGCATCCGGCGCGACTACTACATCCGCCAGCTCTGGGACGAGAAGAGCTCGGCGCCGATCGAGAGCATGGACGCGCGAGGGCTGAAGGACTACGCACGCATCTGCGCCTCGATGCTCGCGGAAGCCCACGCCCGCTCCGGGGATGCGGTCGCGATCGCCGCGTACCTGGGGACGAACGACTCGTTCGAACAGGCGATCGCGTCCTTCGCCGAGTCGTACGCGGACCAGAACGAGCGCGACCTGGCGGCGCTGAAGGCCGCCGTCGAGTCCGGCCGCGTCGCCGCGCAGCCGGGGGTCTAGGCACTACCCCTGAGGAACCAGGTAGCGCTCGAGCCATTCGGCCGTCAGCCGGAAGGCGCGCTGCTCGTTGGCCCGGCGGGTGAAGCCGTGGCCCTCGTCGTCGAAGACGACGTAGTCGACGGTGCGCCCCAGCTCGCGGAGCCGGTCGACGAACTGATCCGACTCGCCGCGCACGACGCGCGGGTCCTTGGCGCCCTGGATCACGAGCAGCGGCGCCACGGTGCTCTCGATGTACGTGATGGGCGAGCGCTCGCGGAGGAAGTCGGAGTCCTCGTCGGGGTCGCCGACCATCTCCTTGACCGCGCGCTTCCACGTCGGGGGCACGGCCTGCGTGAAGGTGATCAGGTTCGCCGGGCCGACGATGTCGACCGCGGCCGCCCAGAGATCGGGCAGCCGCGTCACGCAGCTGAGAACCGCGAACCCGCCGTAGGAGCCGCCGACCACGCCGATGCGCCCGGCGTCGACCCAGTCCTGCGCCTGGAGCCACCGGGCGGCGTGCTCCCAGTCCTTCAGGTCCCCGCCGCCCCAGTCGCGGTTCACGAGCCGGGCATACGTCTTCCCGTACCCGGTCGAGCCACGGATGTTCGTCGCGAGCACACCGATGCCGCGGCTCAGGAGATACTGGAAGAGCCCGTCGTAGGCCGGCTTTTCCTGCGCGTTCGGCCCGCCGTGGATCGCGAGTACGACCGGCGCCCGACCGGAGGTGTCACGGGGCCGGTACAGCCACGCCGGGATCTCGCGACCGTCGAACGTGGGGTAGCGGACGAGCTCGGCGTCGACGAGGAGAGACTCGGGCACACCGCCTCCGATCCAGCTGTCGCTCAGCCGTCGCTGCGCCCCGTCCTCGACGACGTACACCTCGGGCGGCCGCCGCGGCGTCGACAGGACGCAGGCGATGCGAGCCCCGTCCGCCGACACTGCGAGCGGCGGATAGTCGCCGGCGCCGAAGCTGCGCGCACCGGCGGGCAGCTCCGGGAAGCGGAGGTCGTAACTGGTGGCGAGGCGCCGACCTGCCAGCCGCTCGTACCCGTCCTCGTTCACGAGCCAGCAGAGGAGGGTGCCGTCGGCCGACAGCGCGAGCGTCTCGATGTCGTGGTCGGGCGCCTCGACCCACTCGCGGGTGCCGGTGGCGACGTCCTGGAAGGCGATCCCGCGAAACTCGCGTCCTTCGTCGCTCAGGAGGTAGAACCCTGAGCCGTCCGGGCGCCATGGACCCGGAAGGGTCAGGTCCCCGTCGACGACGGTCGTCACCGTGCCCGTCTCGACCTCGACGAGGTGGAGCGACGTCTCGGTCGCGGTACGGGCCTCGACGACCGTCAGGTAGCGCGCGTCCGGTGACCAGCCGCCCGGGAACGTCAGGGTCGCCCGCCCCTCGCCGAACACCGCCCGCGTCTCCCCCGTAGCGAGATCGCGGACGACGACCTCCAGGTCGGTGGGTGTCCTGGCGTTGGCCGCGTAGACAAGCTTGGTGCCGTCCGTCGAGAACGCCCCGGGCCCGACGAAGTGCTGCACCTGCGGCTCGTCGGTGAGCTGCTCCGGCCACCCGCCCGCCGCGTCGAGCAGGAAGAGCTGGTGGAACTCGTCGCCGTCATGGTCGGCCGAGAACGCGATCGTGCCGTCGAGCGGCGACACCGCGATCGACCTCACGGTCCGGTCGGCGAACCCGGTGAGCTGCACGGGCCAGCCGCCGGCGACCGGGACGCGCCACAGGTTGAACTGCCCGGAGATGTCGCTGACGAAGTAGAGCGCCTCACCGTCAGGGGTGAACTCCAGCGAGCCGCCGAACCGCCGGAACGCGTAGAACTGCTCGAACGGAGGCGCGTGCACGCCGCGACCGTATCGCGTCGGGGTTCCCGAGGCGCCGCACAGCCGGTTCTCAGGAAACTCCCAGGAAGTCCTGTCACGGTTCCCGACATGAGCGTCGCCGCGAAGATCCTCGTCGTCGACGACGAATCGTCGATCGTCGACGCCGTCGCCACCGCGCTGCGCTACGAGGGCTTCGACGTCCGCGAGGAGGTCACCGGGAAGGGCGCGCTGTCAGCGGTCGTCGAGTACGAGCCCGACCTGATCGTCCTCGACTGGATGCTGCCCGACCTGGAGGGCATCGAGGTCGGCCGCCGGCTCCGCGACCGCGGCTACAGGACCGCCATCCTCTTTCTGACCGCGAAGGACGCGGTCGAGAACAAGGTGGACGCGCTACGCGCGGGCGGCGACGACTACGTCACGAAGCCCTTCAGCCTCGCCGAGGTGGTCGCGCGCGTGCAGGCGATCCTTCGCCGCACCGGCAGTGAGCTGCCGGGAGACGTCCTCCGCTTCGCGGATGTCACTCTCGACGAGTCGCGCCATGAGGTGTTCCGCAGCGACACGCGTATCGACCTGACGGCCACGGAGTTCTCGCTGCTCCGCTACTTCCTGCTCAACCCGCGCCGGGTGCTCTCGAAGGGACAGATCCTGCAGAACGTCTGGAAGTACGACTTCGGAGGCAACTCGAACGTCGTCGAGACGTACGTGAGCTACCTGCGGAAGAAGCTCGACGCCGCCGGCCCGCCGCTCATCCGCACCGTGCGCCAGGCTGGGTACATGCTCGAGACGGAGGAGTGACGTGCTCCGCCGGCTCTCCCTGCGAGCCCGGCTCCTCGTGGGAGTGTTCCTGCTCGCGGCGATCGGACTCGCGGCGGCCGACGTCGCGACCTACTCCTCCCTGCGCACGTTCCTGCTCGACCGCGTCGACTCGACGCTCCGGTCCGGGCACGCGCAGGTCGAGCACTCGGCCGTCGACGAAACCGGAGCCGACGACCATCACGGCGGCTTCGGCCCGCC
>FTCS01001129.1_pt1 | contig 11557 bp, 9 predicted proteins | sample 1639391 | NCBI WGS metagenome assembly FTCS01 (sample SAMEA3914864, study PRJEB12502) | metagenome | biome: forest; material: soil | place: USA | collected 2012-03-12 | depth 0.3 m | reverse complement strand
GCGCAGTCCGCTCCGCGAAGGAGATCGGCATGAAGGTGGTCGGGCTCACCGGCGGCGCCGGCCGCGAGTTCGCGGCGATGTGCGACGCCGCCGTGGTCGTTCCGACGCGCGAGACGGCACGCATCCAGGAGCTCCACATCACCGTCGGGCATCTCATCTGCGCGATCGCAGAGGCCGACCTTTGCAACATCGCGCCTCCTCCGCTCGCGATCCGTCCGGGCACGAAGGGCTCGACGCTCGCCGAGCTCGTTCCCGTGCGCGAGCACTATCGCAAGCAGGGACGCACCGTCGTGTGGACCAACGGCTGCTTCGACATCCTCCACGTCGGGCACGTGGAGAGCCTCAAGGCCGCGCGCCGTCTCGGCGACATCCTCGTGGTCGGCGTCAACGACGACGCCCACGTGCGCCGCGTGAAGGGGGAGGGGCGACCCATCCACGATCTCGCCCAGCGCATTGCGATCCTGAGCGCGCTCGAGGTGGTCGATCACGTCTTGCCGTTCTCCGAAGCCACGCCCTCGGAGGTGCTCGGCGTCCTCAAGCCGGACATTCATTGCAAGGGCGCCGACTACGCACCGCCGAACGGAGCGCCCATCCCGGAAGCGGAGATCGTCCGCGCCTACGGCGGTCGCATCGAGTTCCTCCCGCTCGTCGACGGCTTCTCGACCACGTCGATCGCGGCGACCCTCGGCTCGGCGCCCAAAGTGGAACGAGCGCGCAGCTGACATGCGGCCGGCGGTCTTTCTCGATCGCGACGGCACGATCATCGAGGACGAGGGCTATCTTGCCGACGCCTCGAAGGTCCGGCTGCTCGACGGTGCGATCGATGCATTGCGCACGTTTCGCGACCGCGGAATGCTCCTCGTCGTGATCAGCAATCAGTCCGGCATCGCGCGCGGCCTCATCACGCCGGCTCAGCACGCCGAGGTCGACGCGCGCGTGAAGGCGGTGCTCGCCGACGCCGGCGTGCCGCTCGACGCCGCGTACTACTGCCCGCACGGACCGGACGACCGCTGCACGTGCCGAAAGCCGCTGGCGGGGATGATCGAGCAGGCGAAGCGCGAGCTCGACATCGACCTCACGCACTCGTTCATGGTGGGCGACAAGATGTCCGACGTCGCGGCCGGCCGCGCCGCGGGATGCATCACGGCGCTCATCGGTAACGGAAAGGACGCGGGTACGGCGCAGGTCGCGCCAGAGGTCTTGCCTCACCACCGCGGCGACGACTGGCTCACGCTTCTCTTGTCCATGGAGACGTCTTGGAAAACCTGACCCACGCCGAAGTACAGGCGATGCTCGCATCCTTCCACGGCAAGCACGTCGTCGTCGTCGGCGACGTGATGCTCGACGAGTACGTACGCGGCGACGTCGCGCGCATCTCGCCCGAGGCCCCGGTGCCCGTCGTCGATCTCACCGAGCGCCAGCTCATGCCCGGCGGCGCCGCCAACACCGCCGCGAACATCGTGAGCCTCGGCGCGAAGGCGACGATCGTCGGCGTGGTCGGCGCCGATGCGCCCGCCGACCAGCTACGCGTCGCGATGCGAGAGCGCGGGATCGCCACCGACGCGCTCGTCACGGCCGAAGAGCGGCCCACCACTCACAAGCTCCGGATCGTCGCGCGCACACAGCAGATCGTGCGCGTCGACGTCGAGTCGCGAGACAAGCTCTCGGCGGCGAGCGACGCGAAGCTCGTCGCTCAAATCACGGTGTCGGCGGCAGACGCGCATGCGCTGGTCATCAGCGACTACGCGAAGGGCGTCGTGACGGACGCGGTCATCAAGGCGTGCATCGCAGCGGCGAAGGCGCGCGGCATTCCGGTGATCGTCGACCCGAAGGCGCGCGACTTCTCGAAGTACGCGGGCGCCACGATCATCACGCCCAACGTGCTCGAGCTCGAGGTGGCGGCCGGCGTCTCGACGCACAACCGCGATGCCGACATCGTCGAGGCAGGGACCGCACTTCTGAAGACGGTCGGCGGCTCGTCGATCCTCGTCACGCGCGGTGCGGCCGGTATGACATTGCTGTCACCCGGGCGGGAACCCGTGCACCTTCCTACCGTCGCGAGGTCCGTGTTCGACGTGACCGGCGCCGGCGACACCGTCGTCGGCACGCTCACGCTGGCCCTTGCGGCGAACGTGCCCATGCAGCACGCGCTGGTCCTCGCGAGCCATGCCGCGAGCATCGCCGTCGGCCGCCCTGGCACCGTCGCCGTCACCACCTCGGAGCTGCGGGCGTCGTTCGCCGAAGCCTAGCTGTAGCGCAGGCTGAAATAGGCCTGGAACGTGCTAAACAGCGGGCATGGCTTCGCTCTATATCGTCACGGGAGCTGCGGGGTTCATCGGGGCCCGCTTCGTCGAGGCGGCGCGCAAGCGCGGCGCCGACGTGATCTCGGTCGACATGAAGAGCGACCCGAAGGCGGCAGGCGCGAACGCGTTCGAGACGCGTCCCGAGCATCGTGGCCTCGACTTCGGAACGGTGCTCGACGTCGAGGAGCTCGCGCCGTTCCTGAAGCGCGAAGGTGACGCGCTCGCGAAGCGCCTCACCGCCGTGATTCACCTCGGCGCGTGCAGCGACACGATGGAGCTCGACGAGTCCGTCCACCAGCGCCTCAACGTCGACTACTCGAAGATGCTCTGGTCGTGGTGCGCCGCGCATCGCGTTCCTTTCGTGTATGCGAGCAGCGCGGCCACCTACGGTGACGGCGAGTCCGGCTACGACGACGACGAGTCGAAGTTCGCGAGCCTCGCGCCGCTGAATCCCTACGGCTGGTCGAAGCTCCGCTTCGACGTGTGGGCGCTCGAACGCGAGAAGGCCGGAGAGGCACCGCCGTCCTGGGCGGGTTTCAAGTTCTTCAACGTCTACGGCTTCGGAGAGCGTCACAAGGGACGCATGGCGAGCGTCGTGCTGCACGCGTCCGATCAGATCCAGAAGACCGGCGTGGTGAAGCTGTTCAAGAGCCACAAAGCCGGCTACGCGGACGGCGAGCAGAAGCGCGACTTCGTGTACGTCGACGACGTCGTCGACGTCTGCATGTTCGCCGCCTCAGGCGGGATCGAGCGCGGGATCTACAACCTCGGAACCGGCCAGGCGCGCACCTTCCTCGATCTCGCGCGCGCGACGTTCAAGGCGTTCGGCAAGGAGCCGAACATCGAGCTCATCGACATGCCGGAGGCGCTGCGCGAGCGTTATCAGTACTTCACCGAGGCGAAGATGAATCGCCTGCGCGCCGCCGGCTACGACAAGCCCTTCACGACGCTCGAGGAAGGCGCGGCGCGCTACGTCGAACGGCTGCTCGCGTACGCGGGGGGAGCGACGCCGAAGTGAAGACCGATACCAAGTTCCTGATCGACCGCACCATCGCGCTCCCGCTCGCGTGGGCGGCGAACGTCGCGGCGCGCACGGCGGGTCAGATCCTGCAGCGGGATCACCACGTCGTCCCGGGCGAGGTGCACACCATCGCCGTCGCGAAGCTCCTTGGCATGGGAAGCATCATCCAGGCGACGCCGATGCTCCACGACCTGAGGCGCAGCTTCCCGGACGCAAAGATCATCTTCCTCACGACGAAGGCGAACCGCGGTCTCATCGAGCGGCTCGGGATGATCGACGAGGGCATCTACGTCGACGACGCCAACCCCACCGTGCTCGCCACGACCACGGCACAAGCGGTCACGCAGCTCCTCGCACGCAAGGTCGACCTGTACTTCGATCTCGAGGTCTACTCCGCGGGTGCGTCGATCCTCTCACTCGCGTCGGGAGCGCGCAATCGCGTGGGCTTCTATCGCGGGTCGGCACGCTTCAAGAAGGGCATCTACACGCATCTCACGGTCTTCAACCCGCGGGCGCCCATCTCGGCGATCTACCGCCAGCTTCATCTCTCGGTGGGCGGAAAGAGCGGCGGACGCGTCAAGTACGGGCCCATTCTCGTGCGGAAGACCGATGAAGAGTCGCTCGCGACCACGCTCACCAAGCATGCGATCGCGCTCGAACGTCGCTACGTCGTCGTCAATCCGAACGCCTCGGACCTGCTGCTCGAGCGGCGCTGGCCGATGGAGAAATACGCCGCGCTCATCGTCGAGCTGACGGCGCGCGGCGAGCAGGTCGTGCTCGTCGGCGCAAAGTCGGAGGCAGGCTACGTCCGGGAGATCATGGCGAGCCTTCCCGCCGCGGCCCGCGCGCGCACCGTCGACACCTCGGCGAAGCTCTCGCTCGGCGAGCTCTTCGCGCTCATCAAGAGCGCCGCGTGCGTCGTCACGAACGACACAGGCCCCATGCACTTCGCGATCGCGCTCGATCGCCCGACGGTGTGCCTCTTCGGTCCGGTGAGCCCAGACCACTACGGCGTCCGCAAGACGAACATCGAGACGCTCTATCACGCTGTGTACTGCAGCCCGTGTGCGCACGAGATCGACACGCCGCCGTGCGCGGGCGTGAACGTGTGCATGCAGCTGATCGAGGTACCGGAGGTGCTCGCGGCCGTGCAGCGACAGCTCGAAGGCAAGCCGGCGCCGGTGCGGCTCCCGATTGTCGACGTCGCGTATGCGAGCCCGCACGGGAATGCCCTGGGGGTCATCGTTCGCAGCAGCGTCGATGCGGCGGCGGAGAGCTCGTTCTCGGACGATCCGGAACCGGAGCCGCCGAGCCGCGAGGTCGCCTCGGTCGACCTGGATTCGCACGACGCGCCGCGCTGACACCGGGGCGACGAGCGCAGCTACTGGAAGGCACGGTCGAGCGCGTCATGGCGATCGGCGGAGCAGACCCAGCCGTCGCCGAAGTCGGCGCACTGTCCTCGTCCGAAGCGCCCGGCGCGCTCGGCTTCGAAGGCCGGACGGAACAGGACGTAGAGCGTGCCGCTCGCAAGCCCGTCGCGTGTCAGCGACTCGATCTCGGCGGCCTGCTTTCCGCAGTCCGTGAAGGCTCTGGCGGTACGGCTGCCGTTGGTGTGCTTGCCGTGCGCGGCCGCGATGAACTCGAGCTCGCGCTCCTCGTCGAACGTCCGAGCCGGCGTTCCAGCGGGCAGGCAGCTGTACGAAGGATAAGACGCAACGACGGCGTGACCGTCGAACGCGCGGTCCCAGCGGTCCCAGTCGAGGAGCCGCTTCTCGGGCGAGACGAACGCCGCATGCACGATCGGCCACGACGCCGATGCGTCGACGAGCTGAAACAACGCCGCGGCGGTGAGTGCGATGATTCCGCGCCGTCCGAAACGGCGCACGACGACCGTCGCCGATGCGATGGCAATCGCATAGCCAACGGGCCAGAAGAACCGTCCCGTCCCGCGGAACGTGGCAAGCGTCGTGCGCACGCGATCAGAGAGTGGAATGTCGAAGAGGATGTGCTGGCCGAATGCCCATCGATTTCCTGGCGCGTAGACCGCGAGCACGAGCAGCACCACGCAGAGGCACCAATGAGCTCTGACCAGGCGAGCGACGAGGCGTCGGCCTGCGGTCAGCGATGCGATGACGAGCACGATCACCCCGAAGCCGAGGAAGTTCTGGCCGTCCCACTGGAACCTGGTGACGTCCTGGATGCCGGCAGCGGGAAGCCAGGGCCCGAACACCGCGCTGTAGAAAGGGATCACGGGAGACATGAGGTTCAGCGACGAGAGCCCGAAGAAGGCCGCCTCCGTCTCATTCGGCTTCTGGAAAACGTATCCGGCCAAGATCCACGCGATCACCATTCCTGCGATGGAAGACGCCGCCGAAACTGCCGCCCGGCGCCGATCGCTCGATGCCAGACGGACATGAGCGGCGCCGGCGATCGCGAGGCACATCATCGCCAGATACGGGTGAATCAAGAGCGCGCAGAAGAGATTCGCTCCCCACCCCAGCGCGAGTGAGCGCTGTCCCGTCATCGATGTCGATCGGACGTAATTCAGTAATGCCCACAGCACGAGAAAATGGGCATTCAGGCCTTCATGGTAGAACCGCAGCATGAACGCGGACGTCGTCACGCATAGCGTCGCGCATGCGATGCCGCCGAGCAGCCCACGCATTTGCAGCCTGCGAGCGAGCAGCGCGCCGAACACGCATTGAAGGCCGTACAGCGCGCAATGCCACAGACCGTACGGATGAAATCGCGCGCCGGAGACACTGACAACCAACTTGGCCAGTATGGCGACGAGCGGGATCGAATCCATGTAGACGATGTTCACGCCGTCCGGCGGATTCGTCGCGAGCGTCACCGTCAGCGGGAAGTGCCACCCCTCGTGGGAAAAGTAGTTCCATCCCGTGAGCATCGTCACGGCATCGCCCGTCGGGAACGACCAGAATGTGCTCGTCCCGAGCACGTACTTCACGCCGAAGGCATGGACCGCGAGCCCGCAGCCGAGGGCTGCGGAGAGAACGAGGACGAGCCAGAGCGGCGCATCGTCGAAGAGCAGCTGCGCGGCGAGAACGCGGCGAGCAGTCATGGTCGACCCGACATGGCGGCAGCATACGATTGCACTGCGCCTCGTTCGCGTTCGATCGGACCTACTGCGGAGAACCCTAGTTCGCTGGAGCGCTGTGCTATCCTCCGCCGCCTTGGACAGGGCTTCATCCATGCACGGCGTCGCGAAATCTCCGAAAAACACGCTGCTGAATCGCCTCGTCGGCGTGCCGATCCTGCACAAGGCGGTGCGGCTGCTGCGCGTTCAGAAGGTGGTCGCGACCGCGCTCGGGATCCGGCCGATCACGCGGCGGCTGAAGAAGACGGGCTGCGAGTATCGCGTCCGTTTCCTCGAATCGATGCTCATGGCCGACGAGATCTTCAAGCGGGAGATCTACCGCGCGGCGTTCGACGGCCGCGAGATCCGGACCTTCGTCGATATCGGCGCAAACGTCGGGTACTTCACGCTCTACGCTGCAGAGCTCACCGGTCGCAAGGACCTCATGGCTCTCGCCGTGGACGCTGACGCGAAGATGGCCGACGAGGTGCGCTGGCACGTGTCGAAGAACGGGCTCAGCGGGACGCGCGTGAAGACCGGCGTGGCGGGCTATCCCCCCGGTGTCACGGAGGCGACGTTCTTCGTGAACCCTTCGAACGTCGCATCGTCGGCGCAGCCCATTCTCAATCCCGACATCCCGATGAAGGGCGAGAGCAAGGCCGTCACCGTGCCCGCCGTCGACGTCACGGCGGAGTGGAAGGCAATGGCCGGCGACAAGCGCATCGATCTCCTCAAGGTCGACGTCGAAGGGTTCGAGCTCGATCTCATCCGCAACTCGACGGAGCTCCTCGCCCTGACCGATCGACTCGTCCTCGAGTGGCACAAATGGGTCACGTCGCTCGACGAGGTCGACGCGCTGCTCGGAGCGCGCGGCCTCACGCGTCGTGAGGTCATCACCGAGGACATGCACGCCGGCGTTGCCGTGTACGACCGCCAGCCGAAGGCCACCGCGTAGAGCCGAGACGAGAAGGAGCTGCCGAGGTGACGCCCGCGCCTGACGCCCTCGGCTGGATCGCACAGCGGTGTGACCGCTTGACGGCTCGGCTCGACCGGACGTTCTCGAGCGTGGAGCAACGAGTCGGAGCATGGGGCGCCTGCCTCGTGTTTGGCGTCGCGCTGCTGGCCGTAGCCGCCATCTACACCGCTCCCTCGAATGCGTTGATGAATCATGGCGAGCTCTATGGCGCCTTCGCGAGCGATCCGTTTCACGAGTCACTCACGTCACCGATCCGGCTCCGGCCGCTCTCGCCTTGGATTGCGCACTTCCTCTTCATGCGCGGCCAGGCGTTCATGGCATTTCCGCTGCTCGCGGCTGCGCTCCTTCTCGCAGTCGTCGTTCGGATTGCCCGAAAAAATGGCCTCGGCGGAGGCGAGGCGATCCTCGTGGGCTCGTTGGTCGCGCTCTCGAGCCCGGTGCTCTTCGTCCTGCACTTCGCGGGCTACGTCGACACTGTTTCGTATCTGTTCATCGCGCTCGCGATCCTGTGGGTAGGGTCCGACATCGCCGTTGCAGTCTGCATGTGTCTCGCGCTGCTCAATCACGACGCGAACCTCTTCGTGCTGCCTTGGCTCGTGTTCCACGCGGCGCGACATCGGACGGGGTGGATGCGACGTGCTCGCCTCGGCATCGCTCTCGCGATCGCGGCGGCGCTGGTCGCGCTGGTCCGGCACTCCATCGAGGTGCGCGCTCCCGTGAAATGGGCGCCGAGCTGGTACCTCAACGCCGCGTACCTGTCGGAGAATGCGCTCCTCAACGTCCGCGGCGTGTGGCTCGGCGCCTTCATGGCGTTCAAGCTCCTCTGGTTCATCCCGTTGCTCGCGGGGCTCGAGCTCTGGCTCGAAAAGAAGCGCGTCGAGCTGGTCGACGTCGCGCTCTCCGTGTTCTGCGGCCTCTCCACGCTGATCATCACGTCCGACGAATCGAGGCTTCCTGCGCTGGCGTTTCCGGCCGTCGTCCTCGGTGCGCTCGTTCTTCGGCGTCGTGTGGCCCCCGCGCCGCGCTTCGGCCGATGGATCACGGCGCTCCTCTTCGTGAACCTGCTCTTGCCGCAGTATTACGTCGGCCAGTCGAAGCCGATCGTGTTCTATCCCACGCCCGTAGCGCTCGCCCTCAAGGCGTGTGGATACGATCCGTGGGACGACTGGAACGGGATGCGCGTGATGCAGATCACGAACTAGCGGCGATCGCGGCTGCCTTCAGGTGCGACGCGCGATGGCGAGCATCTCGCCGGTGAGCAACCGGATGGTCTGCGCCTGGAGCTTGCTCGGGACGACCTGGCCGAGGCCGCGCGCGACCTTGCTGAGGACGGGGTGCGGATAGACCTCGAACTGCTCGCGGATGTACTTGAGGTTGAGTGCCTTCCAGAGCGGCTTGAACTCGACCTTGCCGAAGCCCGCCGACGTGAGCAGGCGCGCGATGTTGTCATGGCCGAAGTAGTAAAGGTGCTCGACCTTGTAGTGCGACCAGCCCTTCGCGAGGACGCGATGGGTGATCGAATCCGTGTCGGGCGTCGTCAGCGCGATCACGCCGTTCGGTGCCAGCAGCGTGCGGGCGCGCTCGAGGACGCGCTTCGGATTACGGACGTGCTCGATGTAGTCGCACATCGTGATCGCGTCGAACGAGCCCTCGCCGGCGTCGGGGAACTTGGCGTCTTCGATCTCGCCGCGGAACGCTCGATCCTTGCCGAACTTCTCGGCGATGGCGTTTGCGCCGAACTCGGAGAGCTCGACGCCGTACGGCTCGAAACCGCGCTCCTTCGCGATCTCCAGCAGAAAGCCGGTGGCAGCACCGCAGTCGAGTAGCTTTGCGTGCGCGGGAAGCGACGGGAGCTGCCCGAGGACGTACGAGAACGTCGCCTTCTTGAGCTGGCTCACCGTCGACGCGTCGCTGTGGAGGCCCCACGCGTCGTAGTAGTGCTTGCCGTAGATCCCCGCGAGCGTCTCGTCGGTGGGCGGCGGATCGATGCGCTCGAGCGCGCACGCCTCGCACCGCACCCAGCGGTGGTCGTCCTTCTCGAACAGCGTGGTGAACCCAGTGCCCGAGCAGACTTCACATGCGCGAACGGCGGCTTGCATGAACGCCGTGGATTTAGCCTTGCTGGCGCCGAGGTTCAACGTCCAACGGCCGCCCGCGACCGTTGCGGACCACGCGCGGAGCTGTCCTTGTCACCGTCGAGGCGCGATGGTACCAACCGCGCGGAGACGACGATGGATCCGCCCGAGGACCGGACCAGCCGCTCGTCGCGAGCTCCGCGTACTACCCTCGCCGCGCTCCTGCCCGTGCTGCGTGAGCACTGGATCGGCGTTGCCGGCTGGCTCTGGGCCGCCGTGTACCTGTTCTCGACGCGCACCCAGCCGCTTCGCCTGAACTGGGGCGATCCGTGGTCGGACTCCCACGTGCAGCAGCACGGACGCTACTTCGCGGAGTACGGCTTCATCCACAACGCGTTCATCGCCGTCACGGACGTGGGGCCGCTCCGGCCCGACTCGCTCAAGTACACGCATTACCCGCCGCTGCCGGACATCATCAACGGCATCGAGCAGCGCATCCTCGGTCCGTCCGACATCTCGACGTATCGGTTCTTCGCCGATCTGTTTGCGCTCGGTAGTGTCTACTTCTTCTACCGCTGGGCCAACGCGCTGTTCGGTCGTGTCGCGGCGGGCGTCGCCGTCGTCCTCATGACGACGAGCGTGATCTGGCTCCAGTACGCCGACACGATCCACCACGTTCCGATTTACTGGTTCTTCGGTTCGCTCACGCTCTTCTTCGCGCTGCGATGGATCGAGATGCCGACCCGCGGACGGCTCGGGCTCGCATTCGCGACCACGCTGCTCTGCGACATGGCCTCGTACGACTGGTTCTTCTTCGTACCGATCCTCGTGGCATCTACGGTGTGGCTGTCCGGTGGAAGGTTGCGCGAAAGGAAATACTGGCCGCTCCTGATCGCGGTTGCCGGCGGCACGGTCGGCGCGGTGGTCCTGAAGCTCGCGCTCGTGGCGTGGGCGGTGGGCCCCGGCACGATGCTTCGCGACTTCCTCTTCCAGCTCGAAGAGCGCGCCACGGCAAAGCACTCGACCGATTATCGCGGGGCGTTCCGGCTGTTTCTCTATCACCGCTCCGTTCGCTTCTTCAGTCCGGTCGTCTTTGCGGTGCTTGCTGTGCAGCTCGCGGCGCTCGTCATGCGCGTCGTGAAGCGACCCGCGTCGTGGCTGCCGCCGCCGCGTGCGCTGTTCGTGCTCGCCGCCGGCGTCCCCTTCATCGCGCTCTTCTCGCAGCTGCTCGTCGAGCAGTACCACCCGACCCTGCAATTCGTGCCGTACTACGCGGTGGGCACCGGCGCGGTCGCGGCGTGGCTCTGGGAATCCGGCGTGCGCTACCGTCGCGCGCTGGCCGTCCTCGCCGTCGTGATCCCCGTCTCGTGGGAGATGCGGGAGCTCGTCAGGTTCGACAAGGTCTACCTCGAACGCGCCGACGCGAAGGCGGTCGCTCGCTACCTCGACGCGAACGATCACCAGGTCGTCGTGTTCACCAACACCGTCATCGACGCGCCGTTTCGGTACTACTTCCAGCGGCACGGCCTCAGCATGGCGGGCGTGCGGCCCGAGGGGATCCCCGTCGTCCTCGACAACTTCTTCGCGAATCACGGTGACGAGGAGCCCGTTCACTTCGTCCAGTTCCCGAACGTCGAGAAGGCGGCGTTCGACAAGGGCCTCTACGCGCTCTTCTCGAACGAGAAGGCCTGGTCGCGGATCGCGGATCCGTTCGCCCATCGCGGCGAGTGGGGAGAGAGCGTGCGCGCCCATGACCGAGCGGTGGTCGGAGTCTTCGAGCAGATCGGGCACGTGGTCCTCGAGGCAGGAGGAATGCGCGTCATCCGCGCGAGCCGAGCCGATCTCGACGACTACCTCGTTCGTTGCATCGGCGACGCCGACGGGCCGTCGGTCGACTTCGGCGACAGCGCTTCGGCGTGTCACAAGCTGCGCGGCTTTCGCTACGCCGAGAAGTACGACGCGGGCGGGTTCAGCTGGACCGTCGAGCACCAGCACAAGCACTACCGCTTCACGATGCAGGGCCTCCTCGAGGACGGGTACGGACCCATCGCGCGTGAAGCGATCGCGCTCGTCCGTGCGCACGTC
>FTCS01001237.1_pt1 | contig 11577 bp, 8 predicted proteins | sample 1639391 | NCBI WGS metagenome assembly FTCS01 (sample SAMEA3914864, study PRJEB12502) | metagenome | biome: forest; material: soil | place: USA | collected 2012-03-12 | depth 0.3 m | reverse complement strand
CGTCACCGGTGGAGAAGACCCCACCAAGAAAGCGCAGGTCCTCGCGCAGTGCGTTGACCGCACCGCTGACAAGACCGTCTACTGCTCCTGCCGCTGCGCGAATGCCGACGGCATGATCAACGACGGCCTCCCGTACTGCACGTGCGGCGACGGCCTCACCTGCGCGCCGCTCGTCGCCTCGATCGGCAGCGACCCCGACCACCTCGCCGGCTCGTACTGCATCAAGGCGAACACCGCCTACGAAAAGTCGACGTCGTGCACGCAGGGCGACTGCGACCCCGCCACGCACCCCTGCAAGTGACTCACTTCAGCGGCGGATTACGGAGGCTCCGCAGGTACGCGAGCACGTCGCCGATCTGTGCGTCCGTCAGCGCCTGCGGGATCATCTTCCCGCGACCGCGCCGGACCGTGCTCGCAAAATCCGCCGCGCGATAGAGGAGCGGCTTGTCGACGAGCGAGACGCCCGTCGCGCCGCGCGCATCCGATCCGTGGCACCCCGCGCACTTGTCGAGGAAGAGCGGTTGTCCGCGCGCGATCTCACCCGGCGGTATCGGATCGTCCGGCGTGGCCGCGATCTCCGCGAGCGCGTCCTTGGCGCCGAGCTCCTCGGCGACGTACGGCCCTGCATCGACTCCGCTCGTCGCCGACAGATACGCGACCAGCGGCTCGACCTCCTTGGGATCGAGGTTCGCGCCCCAGACCACCATCTTCCCGACGGTCTTGGACCACTGCGCCGGTGTCAGCCGCTGCTGCGCGAGCATCTGCTCCGAGTGACACGAAAGACACGCCCCACGCACGATCTCCCGCCCATCCGCGCTCACCGCCGCGCTCATCGCGCCCCCCTCACCCGCGCTCGCGCTCGCGCCCGCGCCCGCATCCGCGCCCGCATCCGCATTCGCGCCCGCGCCCGCGTTCTCGTTCTTGCCGGGACACCCGAGCAACATCGCGCCTGCAACAACCACCACCGCCGCGCGCGCGCTCACGACCCGACCTCCCATTCCGCGGAGTGCCAGCCGTTCCAGAAATACCCGCTCGGATTCCACGGCGGCGTCTCGAGCTGCTCGTTCCCCTTCTTGTCCTTGGCGCGGACGATCGCCTTGACGTGCCCCGCCTCCTTCTTGTCGAAGCGGAACCGAAACACCTGCGCGCGTCCGATCCCCGGCTCGCCTTCGAGCTTCGCGGGCGCGAACGTCTTGCCGCCGTCGATCGACACCTCGACCGCCTGGATCGGCGCGTTCCCCGAGAACGCGATCCCCACCACCTCTTGAGGCCCGATCGGCCGCTTCAGGGCGCCGCCGCCGCTCCCACTCGCACCAGGCCGCGCGATGATCGACTTCACCGGAAACGCGGTCGCCGGCTTCGTGCGATCCGGCGACACCGCCGCGCCCGGCTCCACGGGACCGAGCGGCATGCGATACGCGACCTGCATGTAGAAGCCATCGGCCTCCTTCGCTTGCGGACGCACGCCGACGAGCCACTTCACCCAGTGGTCGCCCGCCCAGCCCGGCACCACGAGCCGAAGCGGCGCGCCGTGCCCCAGCGTGAGCTCCTCGCCGTTCATCCGGTACGCGAGCAGCGTCGTCGGATCCATCGCGCGCTCTATCGGGATGCTGCGAACGAACGCCGGCACGGTCGGCTTCGGCGGCGCGTCGGCGCCCACCATGCGCACGTGCATGGCGTCCTTGTCGACGCCCGCCTTCTCGAGGACGTCCTTGAGCCGAACGCCCGTGAACGTCGCCTGCCCCATCGCGCCGTGCGTCCACTGCAGCCCGGGCACCGTCGGTCGATGCAGCGAGCGACCGTTGCCCGAGCACTGCAGCACCGCGGTGACCGTCACCTCGGGGAACGACTTCTTCAGCTCGTCGACCGAGAACGTGAGCGGCGTCTTCACCATGCCGTCGATCACGGTCTTGCGCGTGCGGTCGAGCGCGGGCGGTCCGAAGTGACTCCGCACGAAGAACACCGAGGTCGGCGTGATCAGCCGATCGAAGTACTCGATCGGCGTGGCCAGGTTCTGCGGCGAGCCACCCTGTCGGATGAGCATCTCGTCAGCGGAAGCGAGCTTCCCCCGAAGCAGCGCCGCCACGCCGGTGGCCTGGAGCATTGCGCGTCGTCCGATCATGGAGCGGCATCAAGCGAGGAAATGCGCCGCGCGTCAAGGACGCGAGGCTCTCCACGTCCCCGCCGGCGTCGCCCGCGGGAGCCCGTGGTATGGACTCCGCGTGCGACCGCAGTGGCTGCCGTCCCGTCCCGATGCGCCCGGCCTCGTGCTGGCGCTCGCGATCGGTGTCGTCGCGGTCGGCCTCGCGCACGCGCTGCCCGCGTCGCCGTTCGTGTCGGACGTGATCCTCGCGCTCTTCCTCGGTGCGCTGGTCGTGAACACGCCGCTCGCGCGCGTCATCGGGCTCGGCGCGGTCGGCAAGGAGCGCGAGCCCGATCGCTACGCGGCCGGCCTTCGCTTCGTCGGCAAGTGGGTCCTCCGGCTCGCCATTATCTTGATGGGGATGAAGGTGCAGACGAGCTTCTTCGGACGCAGCGAGCTGACGATGATCTTCGGCGTCGCCGCGTGCTCGCTCCCGAGCGCCTTCTTCGTCGCGCACATCCTCGGCGTCATGCTCGGGGTGCGCCGGCCGCTCGTCGATCTCATCGCCGGTGGAACGATGATCTGCGGCGCCTCCGCCGTGAACGCGATCGCGCCGGTCGTCGGCGCGCACCGCGAGGAGCAGGGCGTCGCGATCGCGGTGATGTTCCTCTTCAGCGTGTTCGCGATGCTCTCGTTCCGCGCGCTCGCGCTGGTGGTCGGGATCGATCCGGCGCATGCGGGCCTCTGGAGCGGCCTCGCCGTCAACGATCTCTCGAGCGCCATCGCCGTCGGCACGCAGATGGGCGGCGTCGACGGCATCGGCGGCGTCATGGCCGCCGCGTCGAAGTCGGCGCGCATCCTCTTGCTCGCGCCGGTGCTCGTCACGCTCGCGCTCACGCGCCGACAAGCTCCGGTCGCGACATCAGGCGTGAAGAGCGCGAAGAGCGCGAAGCCCTCCAAGGAGAGCCTCGGCGCCCGCATCGTCGAGTCGCTCCCGGGGTTCTTGCTCGGCTACGTCGGCCTCGCGGTCGTCCGCGCGCTCGGTGATCGCACGTTCGGCGACAACGCCGCGTGGATCACCACGCTCGCGATCGACAAGCACGCCGTCGACGTCCTCATGGCGATGGTGTCCGCGGGCATCGGTCTGCACCTTTCGCTCCGCACCATCCTCGGCTCGAGCGCTCGCGCGGTCGTGGTCGGCGGTGGCGCCTCGATCTGGACCGCGCTCGTCACGCTCGCCATGATCACCGCCGTTGCGCGCGGCGCCCCGCTCGTCGCCGCGGCGATCGGGATCGGCGCCGTCGTCGCCACGTTCACGGTGCATCGTGTCGCGACGCGCGCCGAGGTGCGGCTCGGCCTCGTACGCAAGCAGTTCGAGAGCGGCGAGCTCGTCACGCTTGCCGAGGCCACGTCCCTCCTCGATGTCGCCGAGCGCGAAGGCCCGCTCGACGACGCATTCCTCCGCCGCCTGCTCGATCAGCTGAGCCCGTCGATCGGCGAGCTGATTCCCGCGCGAACCAGCCCGCTGCCGCACGGCGAAGGATGTCGCTGGGTGACGTACTGGGAAGGCAAGTCGGGCTGGGCGCTCGTCGCGATCGTGCGCGAGCCGGGCTCGATGACGCCCATCCACGCGCATCCGCATCGCTTGCTCGGCAAGGCCATCGAGGGCGTCCTCGAAGAGATGCGCTTCCGCGAGCTCGCGAAGGGCGAAGTGGAGCTCGTCTCACGCGAGGTGCTCGGACACGAACAGCTCGTCGAGACCGACGGCCTGAAAACCCTCCACGTCGTTCGCGCCTACGGCGCGACGCCCGCCATCGATCTGCAGATGCGTGGCCCCGAGAGCGGCTCGCCGGGCCGGCGTCTCAAGCTGAAGTCTCCCGTCGATCTCACGACCATCGACATCGGCGCGCATCTCCACGTGCTCGAGGAGGTCGATGATCGACCCGGCCACGGCGGGGAAGGGGCGTCGGTGGGTCGCGTCGGAGCGTCGTGACCCCGAAGGAACACGCTCCGGCGTCGCCGCTGGCGTCGGCTCCGGCGCCGATCCTCGGCTTCGCGTTCTATCTCCTCGGCACGGGCTGCCTCGCGCTGGGCGTCGCCGCCCTCTCCGCATTTGCGGGGAATGTGCATGCAATCGCGCTCGCGCCGCTGCCGGCGTGGGCCTTCGTCATCGGTGAGGCGATGGTCGCGCTCGGTCTCGTCGTCGCCTGGCGCGCGGCACGAAGCGCGTCGCGTCGGCTGCTCGGCGTGGCGGCGATCCTCTGGGTGACCCTCTTCGTCGTCGAGATCCAGCAGGGCCGCTCCACCGCGATGCTCGCCGCGCCAGCGTCGTCGCACACGCTGTTCGCGTCCACGACAGCGAGCCTCGTCGGCCGCGCGCTCGTGCTCCTCGTCGTCGCGGTCGTGGCGCACTCCACAGGGCGCGCGATCGCATCGCGTACGTGGACCACGACGCTCGGCGCGACGCTCGTCTTCGCCGACGCGTGGGCGGCGGCGTGGCCGGTCGTGACCCGCGCGAGCTTCGGGCACAGCGCGGCGCGTCTCGTGTACGTGACGCCGACGATGCTCACCGCGGGCGTCGGGTTCTTGCTCGTCGCCGTCGGCCTCTACGCGACGGGGCGCGTGATCCTGGCGCGCGCGACCGGCGACGCCTCGTCGTCACCGCCAGAGTCCACCGCATCCACCGCATCCACCGCATCCACCGCATCAGCGCGGCCGATGCTCACCGTCGACGCGATGACCGCGATCGCCGGTCTCGCGTTCGCGCATGCGCTCTCGGTCGCGATCTCGACGCACCTCCACCTCTCGAAGCTCGACGTGAGCGACACGGCAACCCTCGGCGGCGAGATCGCAGCGTGGATCGCGCTCTGCGTGTCGCTCCGTTCGCGCACCTCGCGCAGCTCGTTCGCCTTCGCGCTCGCGGTGCTCGGGTCGCTCGTGCTCGAAGCGTCGCTCCGGTACATCGTCTGGTCGCGAGGCCTGCTGTCGCCGTCGAGCATCGCGTCGTTTGCAGCGACGCTCCTGCCGTTCGTGTCCGGCATTCGCGTCCTCCTCACCGTGCGCGCCCTCCGCGGAGCGGCGACCACCGTGCACGCGTCTGCGATCACGCGCCTTCGACTCGCCGCGAACCTCGTCGGCGCGAGCCTCACGGCCTCGTTCTTCGCGCCCGGCATCTCCACCTCGGAAATTTACGTCGCCGTCCAGGCCGTCGCCGTCGTGTCCGCAGCGGTCGCGCTCGGCGTGATGATCGCCGCCGCAAGCGCCTCGCGACGGATCGAGATCGCGCCCACGTCCTGACGATCTGATACGTTCGCGACGTGGGAGAACGCGCCCTGCTCGGGGGCCGCTACGAGCTCGGCCAAGCGATCGGCTCCGGCGGATTCGCGACCGTGTTTCGTGCGCGCGACCGGCAGGGGAACACCGACGTCGCAGTGAAGCTCGTTCCGCCGGGCTTCGATGCGGCGCAGCTCGGCGAGCGGCTCCGCACGGAAGCAGCCGTCCTCGAGCGCCTCAAGAAGCTGAGCTCGCGTCACGTCGCACGCATCTTCGAGCTCGGCTCGGACGCGCAGGGCGTGTGGCTCGTCACCGAGCTGATCGACGGCGTGCCGCTCTCGGTCGAGGCGCTCGGCCGCGCGCTTCTCCCTCACGAGGTGCTGCGCGTCTCACGCGGCGTGCTCGAAGGCCTCTCCGTGGCGCACGGCTTGGGGATCGTGCATGCCGACGTGAAGCCGTCGAACATCCTCGTGCCGCGCACCGAGAAGGCGCTCGACGGACCGAAGCTGATCGACTTCGGCCTCGCGCGCTTGACGACGCGCGCCGATCTCGCGCGCGAGCTCGGCGAGGGAGCGCCGGCGAGCGGCGTCGTCATCGGCTCGGCGCGCTGGATGGCGCCCGAGGTGCTCACCGGGTCACCGGCGGACATGCGGTCGGACGTCTACTCGACCGGCCTCGTGCTCTTCGCGTTGCTCGGCGACGGTGAGCTCTTCCTCGACGACACTTCGCAGCGAAGAGAGCTCACCGGAGCTCCCGACGGATCCCAGCTGCGCGCACGCATCGCGAACGATCCCGTCCTCGACGGTCGCGTGCCTCCTCCGCTCTCCTCCGTGCTCGCGAAGATGCTCGCGCGCGATCCCGCGAGGCGCTACCGAGATGCCGGCGAGGCGCTCGGCGCCATCATCGATCTCGACACGGCGCCGGTATCCACCGTGGGTGACGACGTCCCGCCCGCCAGCATGCGCGGGAGCCGTCCGAGCCTTCCCGGCGAAACGCAGTCGCGACCCGCGTTCAACGCCGGAACGTCGACCGCTCCTCCGCCTGCGTCGCGCTCGGCGGTGCCGGCAGCGAATTCGGCGTTTCCGTTGCCGCCGCCGCCGTCGATGCGTTCACCCACGTTCGGGCGGGGGTTCGGCGCGGATCCAGGCACGCCGTCCTCGCGCGCGCCTTCGCCCGTGTCGACCTCCTCGCATGCGCCGCGTGTGAGCTCGGTACCCGGAACGTCGCGCGCGATGAGCACGCGCCCACCTCCGGCGTCTCGTCTGCGTGCGCTCCCCGAGAACGGCGCCGACGGCCTGCGCGAGACGCTGCGGCATCTCGATCTCCCCATGCTCGACGCGCTCGCACGTCGCGAGCGCGGAAACGCCACGGGGCGCGTCGCACGCGCCGTCGCACTGGCGCTGCGTCTCGAGCTCGACGCCGCCGCGCTCATCCTCGAGCCGCTGGCTCTCTCGAGCGACATCGCGCGCGCCGTCGGCGCGACGGTGCTCGCGCCGCGAGCGCGTCGCGTGACGCGCGCGCGCGTCGACTCCGATCGCGAGGACAAGTGGGTCGACACCGTGCCCGTCGAGCTCGCGGGGCTGCTCGCTGCGTTCGCGACCGCGCTGTCCGGTCGCGACGACGCCGCGCGCGACGCGGCACGCTGCACGCGCTGCCTCGAACGACTCGACCGCGAAGGCGAGGCCGTTGCTGCCGCCGGCGAGAATTCGGCCGCCTCCGCGGACGGCGATGCGCGCTCACGGCTCGAGGCGCTGCGCGTCACGCTTCGCTTCGCGGTCGCCGCCGCACGCGTGCGCGCCGGCGAGCTCACGTCCGAGGCAGCGCTCGATCTCGTCGCGCCGCTCGAGACCGGAGACGGACGCACGCGCAGCGCGTTCGATCGGGTCGTGCGCCCCCTGCTCGCCGCCGCGATCGGAGTGCGCATCGACGAGGGACGCGCGCGCGACGACCTCGAGCGCGCCGTCCGCGGCGCCAACGAGAGCGGCGCGACGCTGCTCGAGGCGTGCGCATCGGCGGCCTGGGGACGCCTGCTCGTCGATGCGCCGCTCCGTGCCGCCCAGGGGCTCGCCGTCCTCGAGCGCGCCACCACGCTGCTCGCTCATGGAGATGCGCCGAGCCTCGAGCACGAGGCGGAGCATCATCGTGCCGCGGCGCTCATCGTGCAGGGCCGATGGCGCGAAGCCGTGCCCGCGCTGCAGGCGGCCCGCGAGGCCGCGCATGCCGAGCGCGCCGTCGAGGCCGAGGTGCTCTCGGCGAGCCTCGAGGTCGTCGCGCATCTCGCGCTCGGCGATCACGATCCCGCTCGCGAAGCGGCGACCGCGCTCGGCGAGGCGCGCATCGGCACCGCGCGTGGCCGCGCCGCGGCGCTCGCGTGGATCGCCAAGTGCCTCGAGGCGCTGGCCTCCGGCGATCGCGAGGCCGCCGAGGACGCCCTCGCCGAGGCGACCGCTCGTTCGCGCGAGGCGGGCGAAGGCAGCGCCGACGCCTACGTCCTCGTCGAGGTCCTCGCGATGCTCTTCGACGCGGCGAAGGGCTCGCTCGCCGATGTCGTCGCGCCGGTCGGCGACCTCGAGCGCTTCGCCGCGGAGCGCGGCTTCACGTCGTTCTACTGGTTCGACGTGCTGCGCAGCGTCATCGACCGCGTCGACGACCCCGCGATCCGCGGGCCCATGCTCGACGTCCTCTCGCGTGTCGCGCTGCTGCTCGGGCCCGCAAGTCGCATCGCGCGCGATCGCCGGACGAGCGCGCCCCCCGGCCCGGGTGCCTGAAAAGCGCCCCTGAGAGGGCCCCGACAGCGCTGGAGGCGGCCGGTCGCCCGTGCTATTTCGCGGCCATGTCGGGCGATCACATCGGGATCTTGGGCTACGACAGCTTCCACTTCGTCGTCGAGAACATCGAGCGGAGCCGCAAGTTCTACCTCGAGAAGCTCGACTTCAAGGAGGTCGCGCGTGCGAGCGACGAGCTCGTCGAGCGGAGCGGCCAGCAGTCGGTCGTGTTCGGCGCCGGCGACGTTCGCGTCTGCGTGTCGACGCCGCTCCGGCAGCAGTCGAAGGCGTCGCGCTATCTCTCGCGGCACCCCGCGGGCGTCATGAGCCTCAGCTTCCAGGTGAAGAGCCTCGACGAGACCATCGCGTTCCTCGAGCAGCGCGGCGGCACGTTCCTGGCTGATCCCTTCGAGGACAAGGACGGCAAGGGCAGCTACCGCTCCGTCGAGATCGCCACGCCGCTCGGCGACGTCGCGTTCCGCTTCGTCGAGCGCAACGACTACACGCGCTTCGCGCCCGGCTTCGTCGACTCCGGGGTCGGCAATGCAGGTCAACCCAAGAACATCTACGGCATCAAGCGCATCGATCACGTCACCGCGAACGGCCTCACCATGCAGCCGATCGTGGCGTGGTACCGCGACGTGCTCGGCTTCGAGCCGTTCTGGGACATCAGCTTCCACACGAAGGACGTCACCGGCGCGCGCAAGCAGCCCCAAGGCAAGGACGACAAGGGCTCCGGCCTCCGCTCGATCGTCATGCACGATCCGGTGAGCCACGTGAAGTTCGCCACCAACGAGCCGCTCCGTCCCAACTTCCGCGACTCGCAGATCACGAAGTTCGTCGACGACAACGGCGCCGCCGGCATCCAGCACATCGCCATGGCGGTCGACAACATCGTGTGGAGCATCGAGGAGCTGATGCGCCGCGGCGTCGACTTCATGGACACGCCGAAGTCGTATTACCAGGCGCTCCCGGAGCGCCTCGCGAAGCTCGGGATCACGAACGTCGCGCAGGAGCTCGCGGAGCTCGAGCGCCTCCAGATCCTCGTCGACGGCGCCGAGGACAAGTACATGCTCCAGATCTTCCTCCGCGAGGCGAAGGCGCTGCACGACGACTTCCGCGCCGGTCCGTTCTTCTACGAGATCATCCAGCGCTGCGGGGACGAGGGCTTCGGCTACGGAAACTTCCGCGCGCTCTTCGAGAGCATCGAGCGGTTCCAGAAGACCGGTAGCGGCGCGGGCGCATGATCGATCGCATGAGCTGCGGGCTCATGCCCGCCAAGCCGCACACCGTCTTGAAGGATGCCGAGGGCAACCTCCTCTACGAGGAGATGCTCACGCGCGGCGGCTTCAGCGGCGCGTTCTCGTATCTCTATCATCGGTACCCGACCACCGCGGCCGTCGAGGTCACCGAGTCGACGCGCGGTCACGCCATCGCCGCCGCCGATCCGAACGGTCGCAGACCGCTCAAGCGCCGCCTCTTCGATACGCGCAAGATGCACGCATCGGGCATGCCCTTCGAGTGCCGCATCCCGCTTCTCTTCAACGGGGACCTCACGGTCTACTTCGCGTGCGCTTCCGAGTCGGACGACGTCTACTTCGCGAACGGCGACGGCGACGAGCTCTGGTACATCGTGGAGGGCTCGGCAAAGCTCGAGTCCGTGTGCGGCTGGCTTCCGGTCACCACCGGCGACTACGTGTGGATCCCGCGCTCGATGATCCATCGCTGGCATCTCGATGGGAAAGCGCCGCTCCGCATGATGTGCTTCGAGGGCCACGGCGGCGTGATGATTCCCGCCGACTTCCGCAACCCGGTCGGGCAGCTGAAGATGGATGCACCCTACACGCATCGCGACTTCGTGCGACCCACGGGGCCCATCGCCACCCCCACCAAGCCGCAGGACGGCCCGCGCGAGCTCATCGTCAAGAAGACCGGCAACTTCACGCGCCTCCTCCTCGAGCGTCCGCCCATGGACGTCGTCGGCTGGGACGGCTTCGTCTATCCGGTGGCCTTCGCGATCGAGAAGTACCAGCCCAAGACCGGGCTGATTCACCTGCCGCCCACCGTTCACTCGACCTTCGCAGGGCCCGGGTTCCTCGTATGCTCGTTCGTGCCCCGCATGACCGACACCCATCCCGAGGCGATCCCGTGTCCTTATCCGCACTCGAGCGTCGACTGCGACGAGGTCATTCTCTACGTGAAGGGTAACTTCACGAGCCGTCGCGGCGTCGGCCCCGGCGCGATCTCGCTCCATCCGGCGGGCGTCGCGCACGGACCGCATCCCGGCGCCTACGAAGGGAGCATCGGCTCGACGCGCACCGACGAGATGGCGGTCATGGTCGACACGTACCTTCCGCTCTCTCCGACGGTGCAGGCCGCGAACCTCGAAGACGCCGGCTATCACGACAGCTGGCGCACGGCCGGAGCCAAGGGCTGAAGTGCTTCGCGCGGGGCTATCTGCTGTGACCGTCCTCGCGCTCGCGCTGCTGCCGAAGGCGTGCGTGAAGAAGCCGCCGCCGTCGGACCCGGTCGCCGATACGACTCCGCCCCCACCGGTGCCGATCACGAGCGCCACCACGCCTCCGATCTGGTCGCCGCCCACGACGGTGAGCACCACGCCCGCGACGACCGCGACCACGCCTCCGCCACCGCCGAGCCCCGAGCTCATGAAGGCGCGCGCCGCTGCGGACGCGAAGGACTTCAAGAAGGTGAAGTCGCTCCTCGACAAGAAGGTACGCGGCGGCAAGTGCGCGCCGGAGGAGTCACAGCTGCTGTTTCGCGCGTGCGTGCAGTTGAAGGACAAGGCCTGCAGCGACGCGGTCAAAGCGAAGCATCCGGACGATCTCACCTCGGAGTGACTCGCAGTGACGAGCTCGCGTGGCTTGCCGCTTGCAGCCACCGCCGTGGATGTCGTTCAAGCCGTCGGTTGTATTGCTCTTCGCGGCAGGCCTCCTCACGTCCGCTTGCGGCGGCGCCACACGGAGCGGTTCGCCACAATCGCCGACCGGCACGGCCGCGCTCACCGGCGCGCAGCTCGGTGTCAGCTATCAGCGCGTCCTCGTCGCCGAGCGCGGCATCGTCGTGATGGTGGCGCGCGAAGGTTGCGTGGCGACGGTCTCCTCCACGAGCATTCAGGGCGGGCAGCAGCAGCAGCGCGCGCCCGAGGGCGAGAGCAACGCGTCTGCCACCGAAGAGATGCACGTTCGTTGTCCCCGGCCGGAGCGCCTCAAGAAGTGGTTCTCCGCCGTCGACAAGCTGACGGCTGCGCTGCCGGTCGTGCCCGCGTCCGACGACACGGACGAGACACCGTTGCCCGCGGCGGAGCTGGTGACGGCGAAGGGCGACGTGCTCTCGGTCGTGAAGCGCGCCGATGCGGAGCGCCTTCTCGGTGAGGTGCGCGCGCTCGTGGCGGAGCTCGCAGCAGCGGAGACGCCGAGCCCGGGACCGTCGTCGGCG
>FTCS01001375.1_pt1 | contig 11642 bp, 8 predicted proteins | sample 1639391 | NCBI WGS metagenome assembly FTCS01 (sample SAMEA3914864, study PRJEB12502) | metagenome | biome: forest; material: soil | place: USA | collected 2012-03-12 | depth 0.3 m | reverse complement strand
GGGAGCGCGGTGAGGAGAGCGCGGGCGCGCGGGAGAGCGAGAGCGGGAGCGGGTGCGAGAGCGGGAGCGAGAGCGGGAGCGGGTGCGAGAGCGGGAGCGAGAGGGAGAGCGAGAGCGAGAGCGCGGGCGGGAGCGAGAGCGGGAGCGCGGGCGGGAGCGGGAGCGCCACCTCGTCCTCGTTCGCCTTCGCGTTCGCGTCCGCCTCCGCGTCCGCCTTCGCTTCCCCGCCCCACCGCTTTGGCCGGTTGACCCTCGCGCAGAATCTCTTCGCACCGGCGCACGATGTCGCCTGCGCTGATCGGGCGCTTCGAGGGATCCGGGTCGAGCATCGCGAGGATCAGGCTCTGCGTGCCCGGGCGGAGCTCGCGCGCGACTTCGTCCTCGAACGGCGGCGGCGCGGAGGACTGCGCGCGCATCGCGTCGCGCAGGCCGATGCCCGAGAACGGATGCGCGCCCGCCATCAGGCGATACGCCACCAGGCCGAGCACGTAACGGTTCGCGGCGTTGTCCCACGGCGCGCCGTCCGCTTGCTCCGGCGGAGTCCAGCGCGGCGACGGCCCGCTGCTCGTGCTGCTCGACGCCTTCGCGTCTCCGCACAGCGCGCGGACGTAGCCGTCCGCCGCGAGCCACGCTTCGGTGCGGTCCGCCGTCGAGAGCACCACGTCGACGGGACGCATCGGGCCGGGAAAAATCGCGCGCTTCTCGCACTCGGCGAGCGCGCGCGCGAGATCACGCACCTTCGCCAGCGCCGTGAGACCGTCGAGACGCTCGCCCTTCGCGAGGCCGTCGAGCGTGCGCGCCGGAACGCGACGCAGCACGAACACGCCCTCGTCATCGGTCCCGTGACCCGCGTCGAAGCCGAACGCTCCGGCGAGGCCGAGCTGCACGAGCTTCTTCACGAGACCCGCATCAGCCGGAGCGAAGCACCACAGCTCCGCGGGCGCGCCTGTCTCGAGCGCGCACGAGAAGCGCGTCGCGCGGCCGATCGCATCGAGCGGCTCTCCGCGTGCCGGACGTTCGCGAGCGCCGTCCCGCGGCTCGGTCGTCATGTCAGCCCGTCAAGGTTGCTCGCGCGCAGGGACGCGCGGCTTGACGGCTGCGCCCTTGTCGTAGGCTGCGCTCGCCGTCGTCGTGGTTCCAGGATCGGTGCTGCCGTCGCCGGTGGTCTTCATGCGAACCAGGTAGGTCGTCATGCCGGCGACCAGCGAGAGCGCGACGATCGCCACCACCGCGAGCCACGTCGGCACCTCACGAGGGCGCGCGGCGTTCTGCTCGACGAGCGCGACGGTATCGGTGCGCGGACGGGCCGGTTTCTCCGCGGCAGCATCGCCGCTCGGGCGGCGGGCGCCGTTCGCCTCCGCGGAGAGATTCGTGTCGCCCGCGCGCGACGCGGCACCTGCGCCTGCGCTGGGCGACGACGGCGCGCGGCCACCGGCCGGCGCATTCGCCATGCGCGCTGTGTTCGGAGCGTCTTCCGAGCGTGACGCATTCGACGTGCTCGATGCGCTCGCCGCGCGCGGCGCGCCGGCACGCGACGGTCGGCCCGGCGCCGCATCGGACGCCGCGCGGAACATCGAGAGGCGCTCGACGACCTCACGAGCCGAGGCGGGGCGATCGTCCGGCTTCTTCTCGAGCATCGCGAACAGCAGATCCTCGACTCCGCGCGGCAGACCCTTGCGGACCTCGTCGTCGAGGCCCGGCGGAATGGCTGTACACTGCATGTTCAGGAGCTCGCGCGGCGAAGGCGAGTTGAACGGCGGATCGCCGCAGAGCATCTCGTAGAAGATCAGACCGAGCGCGTAGAGGTCGCTCCGCGCATCGATGGTGCGCGCGTCGATCTGCTCGGGGCTCATGTACTGCAGCGTGCCGATGCTCTGGGTGTTGGTGCCGTGCATGCCTTCGAGGACCTTCGCGATGCCGAAGTCCATGACCTTGAGGCCGGTGCACGGCGCGTCCGCGGCGGCGAGCGTCTCGTCGCGCACGGTGAGCATGACGTTCTCGGGCTTCAGATCGCGATGCACGATCGGCGGCTCCTGCTCGTGCGCGACGGCGAGCGCCTCGGCGATGCGGACGACGTGCTCGAGCGCCTCGTGCCACGGCAGCGTGCCGCGGCGCGTGAGCTCCTGCCGCAGCGTGCGGCCATGGAGGTACTCGAGGACGAGCACGAGCTGTCCGTCGGTCTCCATCGACGCGAGGCTGCGCACGAGGTTCGGGTGCTCGAGATGCGCGAGGATCTGCATCTCGTTCAGGAACAAGCGACGTCCGTCCTCGTGCCGGGTCAGCTCGGGGCGGAGCACCTTGAGCGCGACGCGGCGCTTCGACAGGCGCTCCTCGGCCTCGTAGACCTTGCCCATGCCGCCTTCGCCGATCAGCCGCTTGACGAGGTATTCGCCGATCCGATCCATCTGTCGCTCCACGGCAGGACGGGTTCCGGAACCCCGATTCTCCTGCCAGAAAGGTTCTACGGACGACGTGCCGGCTCGATCTCCCCGATCTTTCCGGTCGTTGCGATCTCTTCGTTCGCCCCGGTCGTTTCGGGTCGTCCTCAACGTACCGCACGTCGGACATGGCTCGTCGCCGCCAGAGGGCGCCTGGAAAGGAGAGACGATGGATGGCCGTGTGTGCGTCTCTTCGCGCGTGTCTGGGAGTGGTCCGTAAGCTCGCGTTGCCATGAAAAGTCGCCCCTCGTTCGACGCGCGGAGAGGGACGAAGTTTCCCGCGCTCGTGAAGAACGGCGCAGGCCCTCCTCTTCTTACGGTGGGAACAGCTTGTAGTCGTAGATGAAGGGGCCCGAATCCAGCAGACCCAGCTTTCCCCGCGCCGGCGGGTACTTCCACTTGCCGATGACGGCGCTCGCGCAGCCGCAGAAGGCCGTCTCTCCCGCCGTGCTGCGGGTCGCGCCGAGCGAGCACTGCACCTCTCCGACGACGCCGCTCTTGTTCGGCGACACCGTGATCGAGATCGCGCCATTGACGCCGGGCTGCGCGGCCTGGGCTTCACGCGCGCACTGGCTCATCTCGGCCTGGTGGGCACGGGCGACATCCATCACGTCGGCCTGCGTCCAGAACGGCGCCATGCCGATCGCGCCGCCCAGGATGAGACGAGGCGCCGGACCCGTCGCCACCGGCGGCGCGGCCGTCGGCACGACGGGAGGGTGCGCTGCCGGCGCGACCGGCGCGACGACCGGCGTGGTGGGAGACGCGGCGGGCGCCGACATCGCCGGCAGCACCAGCGTGACGACCGCCGCGACCCCGGCGATCCCGAGGACGACGAGCAGCCCGACGCCGCCGAGCACCCACGGCAGCACGCTCGACCTCTCCTGCGGATGCGACAGCGGCAGCGGCGCGCTCGGTGGATGCGTTCGTGGCGGTCCGTAGCCGCTCACGGCATGCGCCGGCGCCGACGACCACGCGCCCGGATTCATCGGCGGGCTCGTCGTCGGAACCATCGGCAGATTCGATGGTACGATGGGCGCCATCATCGCCGCCGTCGATGGTGCGACTTTCAGAGCGGCGCGGAACGCATGCAGCATCGCGCGCGCGTCCGCGAACCGCTCCGCGCCGTTTGCTCGCATCGCGCGCAGCACGACACGTTCGAGCTCGATCGGCAGATCCGGCCGCGCGTTCGAGAGCACCGGCCGCGAGCCCTCGTCGAGCGACGCCTTGAACACCGCGAGGATCCCGCCCGCCGACACATCCATCGGGTAGCCAAGCAGACACATCTCCGCGAGCGTGAGCCCGAGCGCGTAGACGTCGGTGTGCGGCCCGGTCTTGCCGTGCGAGGCGTCCCACTGCTCGGGCGCGGCGTAGAGCGGCGTGAATCCCGTCCGACCCATCGACTCGGCCGGCCGCCCCGCACGCCCGGTCCCCGCGACGTCGTCGCGCGCGGTCCCGAAGTCGAGGACCTTGGGCTGCGTGCGGCCGCCCTCCTCGACGAGCATGATGTTCGACGGCTTGAGATCGCGATGGACGATCCCGCGCTCGTGCGCGAACGCGACCGCCTCGAGCATCGGCGTGAAGATCGCGATGATCTCGTCGCGGCTGAAGTGTCGTCGCGCTCCCGCACGGCTCGCGATCTCCGCCTCGAGCGTCTTGCCGTTCAACAGCTCCAACACGACGTACGGGATCTGGCGGCTCTCGATGATCCCGACGTCGTAGAGCCGCACGATGGCGGGGTGCCCGAGGCCGAACAGGATCCGACCTTCGCGAAGGAACGCCTGCGCGGCGCGCGCGTTGTCCTCGGCGCTGAAGCCCTCCGGCTTGAGGCACTTGATGGCGACGCGCTCCCCGAGCGTCACGTGCATGCCGGCGTAGACGACGCCGAAGCCGCCCTCGCCGAGCACGCGTTCGACCCGGAATTTGTCGGCGATCGTCGTCCCGACGAGCTCGAATGGATCGCTCCCCGTCATCGCCCCCTATTCGAGCACGGTCCGCGTCGCGTCGCCCGCTGTGACGACCGCGACGATGTCCTCGGCGTCGAACGCGAGCTCGCGCGGCAGGTCCGCCGGAGCGAACAGCCGTGCCTCGCGGATCTCGAGCGGATTCGCGGGCGGCTTCTTCGGCGGCTCCACGATGCATTCGACGCCGATGGTGACGGCGTGGAAACGAATGTCGCGCGAGGGACGCGACCACGCGCCGAGCACGCGAACCAGCTCGGGACCAACCACGCCCGCCTCTTCTTCGAGCTCGCGGTCGAGCGCAACGCGCAGCGTCTCGCCCCACTCGAGCGTGCCGCCGGGCAGCCCCCACGTCCCGGTGTCGGCGCGCCGGATGAGGAGGAACCGGCCGTCCCGCGTGCGCGCCACCGCCGAGATCCCGACGACGGGACGCTTCAGGATGTGGCGCGTCAGCTCGTGGACGATGCCGTAGGCGGCCTTCGGGAGCCAGGAGAGGAGCACGCCGCCAACGTAGCGTGAGATCTGTGGTAAATCGCGCGCCATGAAGCTCGTCACGTACACGCACGGTGCGATCGCCCGGCCCGGCCTGCTCGTGCCCTCGTCCGATCCCGCGTCTGGCGCGTCTGGCGCGGTCGTCCTCGATCTCCTTCGTGCGATCGCCTGGGTCGACGGAAAGACCACCGGCGCTCCGAAGAGCGAGCGGCCGCTCGTCGAGAAGTTCGGCGATTCGGTGCTCGGCTTCATCGAGCGCGCGCGCGAGGCTCGTCCGCTCGCCGTCGAGGCGCTCGCCGCCCACGGCCGCGGTGAGCTTCCCAAGAAGAACGACGCCGGAGCGATCGCGATGCCCGCGAGCGAGGTCACCCTGCTCGCGCCCATCCCGCGACCGCCCTCGATGCGCGACGGCTACGCGTTCCGCCAGCACGTCGAGACGGCGCGCCGCAACCGCGGCCTCGACATGATCCCCGAGTTCGATCAGTTCCCGGTCTTCTACTTCACGAACCACCAGGCGGTGATCGGCCCCGGCGAGCTGCACGTGCGTCCGAAGCATCTCGAGCGGCTCGACTTCGAGCTCGAAGCGGCGATCGTCGTCGGTCGCGAGGGCCGCGATCTCACCGTCGACAACGCCGACGAGTTCATCTTCGGCATGACGATCATGAACGACTTCTCGGCGCGCGCGCTCCAGATGCAGGAGATGCTGCTGTCGCTCGGCCCCGCCAAGGGCAAGGACTTCGCGACGGGCCTCGGTCCGTACCTCGTCACGATGGACGAGCTGCAGGACCGCACCGTGAAGACGGCGCGCGGCAACACGTTCGACCTCGGAATGCGCGCGTTCGTGAACGGCGAGCAGGTCTCGAAGGGCAACGTGAACGACATGACGTGGACGTTCGCGCAGATCCTCGAGCGCGCGAGCTACGGCGTCTCGCTCTTCCCGGGCGACGTGATCGGCTCGGGCACGTGCGGCACGGGCTGCTTCCTCGAGCTGAACGGCTCGAAGATCACGAAGGACCAGTGGCTGAAGCCCGGTGACGTCGTCGCGCTCGAGATCGATCGCCTGGGTCGTCTCGAGAACAACGTCGTCGCCGACTGAAGCGGCGGTCTAGGCGCGCGGCGCGAGCTCGTCGAGGAAGGCGAGCGCGCGACGCACCGGCCACGCGGTGACCCAGCTCGCCTCGTCGAAGCCGGCCACCCAGCCGAGGTGACCGCCATGGCGCGTGAGCTCCACGCGTACGGCGCGCGACGCGTCGCAGATCCACGGCCGCACCGTCTCGCCTGGCACCATCGGATCGTCCTCGGCGTGCACGAGCAGCGTCGGCACCTCGATGCGCGGGAGCCATGGCCCCGGGCTCGCCGCCGCGTAGTAGGCGTCGACGTCACCGAAGCCGTGCATCGGCACGATGATGGTGCCGTCGTAATGACGGAAGGTGCTCATGCGCTTCACGTCGCGCGGGCGGTAGTGCGCGCGCGACGGATGCTGCCGCGCGAACTCGCGCGCTCCGGTGGACAGGCCGCGGAGCACGTGAAAGCGGTACGGCAGCCGACCGACCGTGTCCATCCATGCGCCGACGCGGACGTAGTCGAGCGGCGCAGAGATGCTCACGACGCCGCGAAGTGCATCGGGCACGGCAGCGCCGAGCTCGCCGGCGAGCTTGAGCGCCATGCTGCCCCCGCCCGAGAAGCCGAGCAGCACCACGCCGTCGACACGTGGATCCTTCGCGAGCTCGGCGACGACCACGCCCAGATCGGCGGAGAGCCCCGCGTGATAGAGCGACGGCGCGTCGGGAATGCTCGCGCCCGCGCCGCGAAGGTCGAGCCGGATCACATGATGGCCGGCGCGATGGATGGCGACTGCCGCACGAACGACGTACCGCGATGCGCTCGAGCCACCGATGCCGTGGACGACCACGACCGCGAGCCTTCGTGAAACCGCGCCGTCGTCGCCCGTCGCCCACCACCCCGAAGCATGGAGCGCGTGACGCGCATGACCGTCGTCCCCAACCGTGAGCGGGATGCGCAGCGCCTCGGTCGCCATGCCGGCATGGGACGGCGGCGGCGAGAACAACGGCGCCGCAGCTCCCAGCGTCTGGAGATGCGCACTGCGCAGCCATCGCGGAAGATGAAAATCGCGGACGTGCATCGCCGTCGAGCTACGTAGCCGGGGGCGGCCAGCGCAGCAACGCCTTGCTCGAACGCGCGGGCCGTCAGCACGGAAGAGCCACCGGTAGGCATGCGGTTGCGCGATGTGGCCGTCGTCTCTAGTGTGCGCGCGAATGGTTTCGTCGTCCGTCGTCCGCATGCTTCTTCTCGTCTCGTCGGGGCTGGCGTTGCTCGGCGCGTGCAGCGGCGGCGCGCGGCGCCCGCGTGACGTCGCAGGCGATCGGCGTCCGCGCGGCCAGGTCGCCGACGCCTCCACGGACGGCGGAGACCCCGGGATCGCTCCGGAGCCTCCGGCGCCCGTCGTGCAGCCGGTCGCGAAAGCCAACAAGCCGCGCATCGTCGCGCATGCAAGCACCCGCGCCCTCGCGGTCGACGCGACCTCTCTCTATTACGGCGACAGCGAGGACGACGGCATCTACGCCTTGCCCAAGGCGGGTGGCGATCCGGTTCGTCTCGCGCGCCACGCGCCGGTCGCGGGAGCGATCGCGCTCGATAGCGACACGGTCACGTGGATCGGCAGCCCTGGTGACGCCGTGCTTCGCGTTCCGCTTCACGGCGGCGCGCAACCGACCACGCTGCGCGATCGCGGCATCTTCTCCGACGTCGCGACGCAAGCCGGCGACGTGTTCATCGCCGAGGCGGTCGGAGCGGGTGGCGCGCTCTGGCGCGTGGCCGGCACCACCTCCACGCGAATCGCCGGGCTCGACGCTGCGCCGCGCGCCGTCATGGTCGACGCCACGCACGTGTACGTGATCACGAAGTCGGGGATCGTCCGCACGCCCTACCCCAAGGCGCAGATCGAGACCGTCGCCAGCGGCACGGCGTTCGGCACGGCCGAGATGGATGACACGTCGATCTACGTCGTGGCCGCGGCCGACAAGTCACGCGTCGTGGCGAAGGTCGCCAAGAGCGGCGGCGCGATGACGACGCTCGCGACCGGCGTGCGCGACGGTCCGCTCGAGGTGTTCGGCGACGAGATCCTCTACCTCGAAGCCGCGCGGCCCGCGCTCCGCGCCGTTCCGAAAGGCGGCGGCGCGTCTCGTCTCGTCGCCGAGGACGAGACGCTCTCCGGCGCGACCGCGATCGAGGCCGACGGCCAGACGATCTACGTCGCTACCGGCTCGGCCGAGAACGGCGTCATCGTCGCGGTCGACGGCGCGAAGTGATCGAAGCGATCGACTACGGCGCGCACGCTGGATCGAAGACGTAGACCGCGGGCGCGGTCGGCGACGCCGGATCGACGGCGAGCACGTAACCGAGCCCGTTCGATCCCGCGGCCGCGAGCTGGCTCACCGCAAGGGTGATCGGGAAGCGACGCGGGGACATGTCCGCGTTCTTGACGATCGCGGGCGTGGGGCTCCGCGTGACGAACTCGATGTTCGTCTGCATTCCGGGATTGGCCGGGCTGGCGACGGCGACCATCGCGGTCTTCGAATCGAGCATCGCGACGGGACCGACGCTCGGGGTGCCGTACGGCACGTTCGGGTACACCTCGAGGTCGATCCCGGCTGCCGCATCGAAGGTCGTCGCCATGGCGTCGGCGACGAGGAAGTACCCCTTCGCCGCGCGCGTCGTGGGGCCGCCCGGAGGGAACGGCGGCGGTGACGTGAGCGCGTCGTACGCCCAGAACACGGCGCCGTCCGCGCTCTGCGCGAAGAACTGCGGGCCGGCCGCCGGTCCGGCGGTCGCGATGGGCGTGTCGGCAGTGGTCATGGGCGTCGTGCTGCCGGCGGCGTTCACGAACGCGAAGATCGCGGTGTTCGACGGATTGATCTGACCGACCACCATCCGCGAGCCGCTCATCGCGACCGGCCCCGAGCCCGCCGTGATCGCGATGCTCGTGGCGGTGAGGCTCAGCGGCTCGGTGAGCGGCGGCTCGATGGGCGCCGACGCGAACGCCGACATGCCATTGACGTCGACGAGCAGCGCCGTGTCGTTGCCGCGCGCAAGGAGCCCGACGCCGTCGGCGGCGGGGCGGCTCCACGACGCGAGCACCGTCTGCACCGAGATCTTCGTCGCGAACGGATCGGTCGGCACGTCGGCATACGCGATGGGAACGCGCGACGTGGGGCCGGCACCCGCGGGGCTGCCGACGAAGAAGACGCGACTACCGCTCGCGATGATCTGGTTCGGGAGGAATCCGAGCCCGACGACGGGAATGGCGGCCGGCGCCGCGTTCTGCGGATCGCTCGCGGGGAACGCGAGCACGCTGTTCACCGTGCCGACGAACACGTACGGATACACGGCGGCAAAGCAGCGCGAGAGCGCGCCGCCGCAGCCGATCTGCGCGCCGACCGGGAACTGCGCGGCGCGGTACTTGTACGGCTTCGCGGCTCCACACGTCTTCGCGGCGACGTCGCACGTCGACGAGTTGCATGCCGGCGTACGACACACGTCGAGCACGCATGCCTGGCGAGGCACGTCGCACTTGGCGGCGAGGCAGCCGCCCGTGCCCTTGCAGTCGTCGTCCTTCGTGCACACGCCGCCTTCGGGCTGGAGCGGCGGGAGCGCGCTGTCGACGCCGGCCTCGACGGGCGGCGCCGTCTCTCCGGCCGGAGCGTCCGCGGAGCCGGCTTCCAGCTCGCGACCGATGAGCGACTCGTCGAGCCCGAGCGAGCAGCTCGCCACGACGAGCCCGGCGGGCACCAGGATCATCGCGGCGACGCCGATCGCCGCGCGCTGCTTGTTTGCGGCGCGCATCAGAATTTCCCCGTGACGACGGCGCCGCCAGGCGCAGCGCCGACGTTGACGCGACCTTCACCGTCGTGATCGGGCCAGAGCACGAGCGCCACGCCGCCCGCGACCAGCACGAAGCCGGAAATGAGCGCCACGTTGGTCCACGTCTGGAGCGACGACGCATGATCGAACGACTCACGCGTGGGGCCCGCGTCGTATGCGGTCTTCGCGCTGTTGGCGCTCGTGCCGAGGATGACGGCGCTTCCGAGCGCGGCGATGCCGACGCCGCCGACGCCGACGCCCACCACGCGTCTCGTGATCCAGTAAGGACGCGGCGGAGGTGGCGGTGCCTCGACCATCGGCGCAGCCTTCATCGGCTCAGGCTCGACCTTGGGAACGACCTTCGGCTCGTCCTTCAGCTCGATCGAAACGAGCTTGCCCGTCTGCAACGTGACGTCGCGACGCTCGATCGGCTTGCCCGGTGCGCGCACGCTGAGGCCGTGGACGCCGGCGCCCGCATGGAGGCGCGCCGGCGTGGGCACCTCGGTGAACGTATCGAGCTGGACGCGCCAGCCTTCGGGCGCCGTGACGGCGAGCGTACCGAGCGTGGTCTCCAGCTGCGCGACGCGATCCTTCGCGAGCCCTTGCTGCTTCGGATCGAGACCGCCGACCTCGAGCGCGCGCGAGTACGCATCCGCGGCGCGCTCCGGTCGCGAGGCGAGGTCCCAGGCGAGCCCCGCGGTGTAGAGCGCAACGGAGCTCGTACGGAACGACGCGGCGGCCTCGAAGTGGAGCGCGGCTTCCTGATAGCGCTTCTGCTGAAACGCTTGCGTGCCCTGCTGATACTGCTGGCGCGCCTCGGTGGCGGTATCGGCGGACGGCGCATCTTGCGCGCGCGCGACACGAGGAGCGAGGCTCGTCGCGGCGATCGCGGACGCGAGCGCGACGCGGCAAACGATGCGGCGAGCGATGCGCGCTCGCTTCGTGACGCCAGGCTTCATACGGTCAGGATAGAGCCAAAGGCCACCTGCTGACCAACGCGCTTCGCCGCGTCAGAACGGGTTCGGCGGAAGCGCGGGATCGTTCTTCGGCGTCGCGCGCTTCTTGGGCGGATCCTTCGGCGGATCCTTGGGCGGATCCTTCGCGGCCTCGCCTTCGGGCGGCGCGGCGACGGGAGGCGGAGCCACGGTCGCGACGGGCGGCGGTGCGGTCGGAGCCATCGCCGCCGGATCGGCGGCGGGGGGAACCGCGGTGGCTGCCGACAGCTTCAGCGCGATGTCGAGCGGCGAGCTGGTGAAGAAATCGACGAGCACGGTCGCGTCGTCATAGCCCTTCGCGCGCGCGACGACGGTGACGCTCTTGCCCATCGCGGGTCGCGGCACGCCGTGCGTGTCGGTCGCGAGCTCGAGACCGTCGACGGAGACGACCGCGTCGGCGGGCGTGAGACGGAACACGATCTCCATCGGCACGGGCGTGGGTGCAGCACCGCTCGTGGCGCCGTTTGCTGCGTTCGGCGCGGCGCTCGTGTCGGAAGCGGCGCCGCTGCCCACGTCGACGCCCGGCGCGGCGGCCACGCGACGATGCTTGAGTGCAACGAAGCCGCCCACGCCGATCAGCACGGCGAGGAGCACGCCGATCGCGATCGCGAGCACGTACTGGCCGGCGCCGGCGGGCGCGCTCGAGGGTCGCTCGGCGACCGGCGGCGGCGCGTCGAACGACGGCGCGCCCGACGCCGGCGGCTGGCCGGCGCTCGCGCCCGGAAACGAGCCGGGCATGCTCATCGGCTGCGACTGCTGCGTGCCGTACGGCTGCATCGGCTGCCCCGGCTGGCCCGGTTGGCCCGGTTGGCCCGGTTGGCCCGGTTGCATCGACTGCATCGGTTGCGCCTGCTGCATGGGCTGCATCGGTTGCATCG
>FTCS01001299.1_pt1 | contig 11679 bp, 9 predicted proteins | sample 1639391 | NCBI WGS metagenome assembly FTCS01 (sample SAMEA3914864, study PRJEB12502) | metagenome | biome: forest; material: soil | place: USA | collected 2012-03-12 | depth 0.3 m | reverse complement strand
GCGCCACGTTGAACGGCTTGTTCGCCCCGTACAGCATGACGTTGAGGATGTACGGCGAGAGCTTCAGCTGCTCCTCGAGTGGCGACGGCATCACGTACTTGCCGTTCTCCAGCTTGTACTGCTCCTTGATGCGCCCCGTGACGTACAGGAAGCCGTCGGCGTCGAGATACCCGAGATCGCCGGTGCGGAATCCGCCGTCCGCCGTGAGCGCCTTCTCGTTCTCTTCGGGACGGTTGTAGTATCCACGCATCACGTTCGGGCCGTGCACGATGATCTCGCCCGCCATCGGGTCGGAGCTCACCGAGCGATCGATGCTGACGATGACGCCGGGGATCGGACGACCGACGCTCCCCAGCTTGCGCGCGCCCGGGTAATTGGCGGTCACGATGGGCGACGTCTCGGTGAGCCCGTACCCCTCGTAGACCTCGATGCCGACCGCGTCGATCATCTCGGCGACCTCGAGGCTCAGCGCAGCGCTCCCCGTGATGGCGTACTTCAGTCGGCCACCGAGCTTGGCGCGGACCTTCGCGAACACGAGCGGGTCGACGAGCCGCGACGCGAGCGCGTCGAGCGGACGCACCGGCTCTCCGCGATGCTTGTGCGTCGCGGCGCGCAACGCGGCGCCGACCAGCGATTGGACGAAGCGAGGTCGCGCCGAGATCTGTCGAGTCACGGTCGCGTAGACGCGGTTGAAGATGCGCGGCACCGCCACGAGGATGGTCGGCCGAACGTCGGCGAGCTCGTCGATGAGCTCGGAGATCTCGTGCACGAACGCCGTCGACGCGCCGACGCTGACGATGAGGTGCAGCTCGATCGTCTGCCCGTAGACGTGCGCCCATGGCAGGAAGGAGAGCGTTCGATCGTCGGCGACCACGGGAAATACGCTCGTCGATGCGTAGATGTTCGACGTGAAGTTGTCGTGCGTGAGCATCACGCCCTTGGGCTTGCCAGTCGTGCCCGACGTGTAGACGAAGCCGGCGATCGACGACGGCTCGGGCGACATCGACGGAATCGGCTCCTCGCGGCCTCGCTCGAGGAGACCGCCGTAGCTCTCCACGCCGTCGAACGGACGCTCGATGCCGACCACGTTCGTGAGCGACGGGAGACGCTCGCGCATCGACTCGAGGGTCGTGGTGATGCGCTCCGTCGATGCGAGCACCACCTTCGCCCCGCAGTCGGCGAGGATGAATTCCCACTCGTCGGGCCGCTGGGCCTCGTACATGGGGACGAAGGTGGCGCCGAGCCCGTACGTCGCGTACGCGGCGACCGCCCACTCGACGCGATTGTTCGCGACGATCGCGACGCGGTCTCCTGCGCGCACGCCGAGCCACGCGAGACCGCCGCGCAGCGCGTCGACGAGGATCTGGAACTGCCGATACGACGTCCAGACGTAATCGCCCGCGTCGGTCTTGGTGCCGAAGAGCGGACGCTCCGCGAACTTCCGCGTGCTCGTTTCGCTCAGCTCGACCAGGTTGCGATGACGCTGCACCATCTTCGACCTCCGTCACGTCACGGTCACGACATCGGGGATCGAGCACGTGAACGCGCTGCCCTCGCCGAGCGCGCTCTCCACCGCGAGGCTTCCGCCGTGCGCTTCGACGATCGCCTTTGCGATGTAGAGGCCGAGGCCGAGCCCGGAGCGCGCGCTACCCACCGGTTGCCAGAACCTCTCGAAGATCTTCGTGAGCGTCGCGGCCGACATTCCGTGGCCCTGATCGCGCACCGTGAAGAACGCGACGCCGTCGACGTGCTCCGCCGAGACGGTGATCGTCGTCGCCGGGTTACTGCACTTGATCGCGTTCGACACGAGGTTGAACAGGACCTGTCCGAGGCGTGCGCGGTCGCAGAACGTCGTTGCCGATTCGCGCGGCGGCACGATATCGAGCCGGATCTGCTTGGCCTCGGCGAGCGGGACGAGATCGGCGACGTCGCCGAGGATGTCGGCGAGAGGGAACCGCGCCCGGTCGAGCTGCAGCTTCCCGGTCTCGATGCGCGTGTGATCGATGAGGTCCTCGATCATCCGCGACATGCGCGCGGTCGCCCTCGTGATCATCGCTGCGGACCGCCGGATGGTCGCCTGGTCGGTCGCATCTGCGGCCGACTCCAGCAGCAGTGGCACCGCAGACTGGATCACGCTGAGCGGTGTCCGAAGATCGTGCGACACGATGGAAAGTACGTCTTCCTGCGCGCGCTCGACCGCCGTCGCGCGCACAGCCACCGTGCGCCGGAGCCTCGAGAGCAGGACGTCGGTATCGAGCGGTTTCGTGAGGTACTCGGCCGCGCCCGCGCGCAAACCGCGAATGGTCGACTGCATCTCGCCGGAATCGCGCATCACGAGCACGGGCAGCGTCGGACGGCGCACATGCAGCCACGCGCACAGCTCGAGGCCATCCATGCCGGACATGCGTAGGCCGGTCAGGACGACGTCCGGCGCGAACACCGTTGCGATCTCGAGCGCGTGGACGCCGTCGCGCGCGCTCTTCACGACGTAACCTTCGCTGGCGAGGATCGAAGCGAGCGCGTGACGCGCCGCCTCATCGCTTTCGACGACGAGGATTCGAGCGCTCTTGTGTAGCCCGGGATCGGCTCCCACCCCGGTAGCCGAATCGTGAATCGCGAGCATGTTGCAGCCTCCCTCCTCGAGCGACAGTCGGGACGGGCGCCGGGAACTGCAACGGACAAGCCATGGCGGAGGATTCGTCCAGCTGGGAAGGAATCGCTCCGGTCGCGCTGGCACGACTGGTGCTCAGCGGAGCTCCGTGCAGCCGCCCTCGACCGCAGTCCTTCCGTTCACGGCCGGTCACCGCCCCGACGATGTCGCGCTGCTCGCGAAGCACAGCTTCCTCGCGCACGTCGGGCCGCGCGATCTCGGCGCGTTCCTCGGCCTGCTCGATCAGGTCGCGCTGCCGGCCGGTACAGTCGTCTTCCGTCAGGGCGACGAGGGCGAGCACATGTACTGGGTGCTGGAAGGGCAGGGCCGCGTGCGTCGCGGCGCGAGAGAGGTCGGGCGGATCGGACCCGGCGATCACTTCGGAGAGACGGCGATCCTCGGCCATCGAGCGCGGTCGGCGACCGTGGAGGCCGAGACGGTCATGCGGCTCGCGCGGCTGTCGCGATCGCGGTTCCTTTCGCTCGGCACGACTCATCCCACGGCGGCCCTGCATTTCATGGAGGCGCTCGCTGCGAGCGTCGCCGCGACGATGACCGCGCTCCGCGACGACGTCGGCCTGCTCGCGAAGCAGCGATCGCTGCCGCGACGTAGCGTCGTCGACGTCGTCGTCGGCGATCGACGCATGAATGTCGGCACGGGAACTCTGGTGGGAACGCTCCTGCCGCGCACCGCGCTCGGCGCGCTCGTGGTCGCCGCGACCGTCGATCGACGCGCCGAGTCGCTGGAGATGCCGCTGACCGCCGACGCGTCGGTCGAGCCGCTGAGCACGGCGAGCTGGGAAGGGCGGCGCGTCTTCCGGCGCAGCGCGCTGCTCCTCGTCCTCGAGGCCGCGCGCCGTGCGCTACCGAACGCGAAGCTCACGGTCGGTCCACGCGTCGAGCGCCGCCAGCTCGTGGCGGCCGTGCCGGCGCTCTCGCCCGACGACGTCGCGAAGATCCAGGAGCACGTCGACGCCCTCGTCGAGAGCGGCGAGCCGTTGCGCGAAGAGCTCTGGGCGATCGAGGAAGCGCGCGTTCGCTTTACCGAGCAAGGCTGGGAGGACGCCGCTGCGCTGCTCTCGTCGTATCGCGCCGAGACCATCAAGCTGCTCGTGTGCGGTGGCACCGTGGCTCTCGCGTTCGGTCCGGTGCTGCCCGTCGCGAGCGCGGTCGGGCGCATCGGGGTCATCGCAGCGAACGGCGGAATCCTCGTGGATTTCGGCCCTGCCATCGAGATCGGCGGCAGCGTCGCATCGACGACCGTGGTGCCGGGAGCAGGTCCAACGGGGACCGCGAATCCCGCGGCGATCCCCGCCGGGGAGATGGCGCACGCGCTCGTCGCGTGGCTCGACGCCATGCAGGTCACGAGTGTCGGTCGCTTCAACGAGACGTGCGTCGACGGTCGCGTCGACGAGCTCGTGCGCGTCGCGGAGGGCTTCCACGAGAAGAACATCGGTCGCGCCGCCGACGCCGTCGCGGAGCGGCGTCTCCGCGTCGTGGCCATCGCTGGTCCGTCGTCGTCCGGCAAGACGACGTTCATCCGGCGCCTGAAGGTGCAGCTCGAGGTGAACGGCATCGTGCCGGTGCACGTGTCGCTGGACGACTACTACGTGGATCGCGAGAGAACCCCGCGCGACGAAGCCGGCGAGCTCGATTTCGAGCGCGTGGATGCGCTGGATCTGACGCTGCTTCGCTCGAAGATCGAGCGGCTCGTCGCCGGAGAGCGGCTCCGGCTCGCACGTTACGATTTCACGGCGGGAAAGAGCCTGCCCGACGGCGGCGACGAGATCGCGCTCGCACCGGAGAACGTCCTCCTCGTCGAGGGACTGCACGCGCTCAATCCCGCGGTGGCGGCCGCCCTTCCGCCCGACGCCGCGTACCGCATCTTCGTCCATCCCGCGACCGCGCTGCCGCTCGACCGTCTCTCGGCGGTGCTGCCCGACGACGTCCGCCTCTTGCGGCGCATCGTCCGCGATCGTCACGGACGCGGAAATACTGCGGCGCAGACGATCGCGCGGTGGCCCTCGGTGCGTCGCGGCGAGGAGCGCAACGTGTTCCCGTACGCGGGCAGCGCCGACTTCGTGTTCGACACGTCGCTCGTCTACGAGATCGCGGTCTTGCGCGTCTATGCCGAGCGCTATCTGCTCGAAGTGCCGCACGACGACGCTGCGTTCGTCACGGCGCATCGGCTCCGGCAGCTGATCGATCGCTTCGTGCCGATTTACCCCGACCACGTGCCCCGCACGTCGATCCTGCGCGAGTTCATCGGCGGCGGCTTCGACGCGACGTGAGCGCAGCGTTTGCGCGAGCGCTGCAACTCTTGCCTGTCGTTCGGGTCAGCTCGCCGTTGGTGGCGGCGCAAGGCGCTGGCCGCGGCCTTGCATCTGCGTGGTCACTGCCGCCGTGCGCGGCGAAGGAGACATCATGGGTACCGCGAAGACGAACCTCGAAGAGTCCATCGACCAGGCCATCAACAACCTCGAGACCGTCGCCGACCAGATCCGCGTCAAGCTCCACCTCGCGAACATGGATGCCAACACCATGTGGAACGAGAAGCTCGAGCCGCGCCTCTTCGAAGCGCGAGCCCACGCCAGCGAAGCGAAGGTCGCATCCAAGGCCGCCATCGAGGACGTGCTCCACGCGTTCGAGGCGTTCGCGCGGTCGCTCTAGGAGGACGCGTGGGCTTCCCCAACGTCATCCTGGTGCCGACGGACTTCTCACCGGCGGCGGAGACCGCGCTCGACTACGCGCTGCAGATCGCGTCGAAGTCGGGCGCGAAGGTGTACGTGCTGCACGCGTATCAGCTTCCCGTCGTCGGCTTTCCGGACGGCGTTCTGTTGCCGACGGCGGAGATCGCGACGCGCATCATCACGTACGCGCAGAAAGAGCTCGCGGCGTGCGTCGCGCGCCGCAAGGAGAGCAGCGTCGAGATCGTGCCCATCTTGAAGCAGGATGACGCGCGCGCGGCCGTGATCGCGGCGGCGGAAGACCTCTCCGCGGATCTCGTGATCATGGGAACCCATGGGCGCCGCGGCATTGCCCACGCGCTGATTGGCAGCGTCGCCGAGATGGTGGTCCGAACGTCGCACGTTCCGGTGATGACCGTTCACGCGGCGAAGACACGAAGCGCGGCAGCGTGAAGGACGCTCGCCTCGTCAGCGCGGCGCGAGCGCGTAGCCGATGACGTAGCCGGCGACCGCGCTCGCCATGCCGATCAGCGCGAGCTCACCGCCGCTCCGGACGCGCCTTCCCGTCGTGACCGCGGCCTTGTAGGCGCCGAGCGCGAAGAGGAGCGCCGTCCCGAGGACGAGCGCGACCGCGACGCTCGCGCCGATGGAGAGGACCGCGAACGGCAGCACCGGGACGACCGAGCCGGCCAGCGCCGAGACACCGACCACGGCGGCCGATCGTGTGCTCGCGCGCCGGTCGATCGGCGCGAGCTCGTGCTCCTCGGCCATCATCACGGCGACCCACACGTCCTTGTTCGCGCAGATGGTCTCGACGACGCGGTCGAGCAGCTCGCCCTGGAAGCCTTTTCGCGCGTAGATCGCGCGGATCTCCTCGCGCTCCACGAGCGGCGTCGTGGCGACGTGACGGTACTCACGAGCGCGCTCGCTGCGGAAGAGATCGCCGCGCGCGACCGAGGACGTGTAGCCGACCGCGGCCATCGAGAGCGACTCGGCGATGCCCGCGGCCATTCCGGATGCGAAGACGACGCGAGCATCGGCGCTCGCGGCGGCGACGCCGAGGACGACACCGAGCGTGTTCACGAGGCCGTCTTGGGCCCCGAGCACGACGTCGGCGAGCCATCGTCCGCGGACATGGGGGTCGCCTTCGACGTGATGGCGGCGCTGCTCGTCCGTGCTGAGCGTGGTCATGCCGCTCACGCGTGCTTGGGCGGTGGACCGGACTCGACGCGATTGCGACCGTGCGACTTGGCGGAATAGAGCGCGGCGTCGGCGCGGGCGATCCAGTCGGAGGGCGTCTGATCGACCGCCGGATCGACCTCCGCGATCCCGACGCTCATCGTGAGCGAGCCACCGGTGGCCGGGGACGGAATGGCGAGGCGCTCGATCTCGGCGCGCATCCGGTCCATCGCCGCCTCGGCTTCGCCGTGGGATTGCTCGACGAGGAGCACGACGAACTCCTCGCCGCCGTAACGGAACAGCGTGTCCGCGGACCGCAGATTCGAGCGCATTCCGGCCGCGACGCGCCGCAGCGCTTCGTCGCCGGCAACGTGTCCGAAGCGATCGTTGAACGCCTTGAAGAAATCGAGATCGCAGATCGCCAGCGAGCACCTGTGGCCGTAGCGCTGCGCGCGAGAGAGCAGCGGCGCCACCTCCTCGTCGAGGCGGAGTCGGTTGCCGATCCCCGTGAGCGCATCGGTGCGCGAGGCCATGTAGAACCGCCGGCTGTCATGGCGCAGCACCTCGTTGCGCGATGCAAGTCGGCGATGGAGCTCGACGACGCGCGCCGCCGAGACGAGCCGCGCCTCGAGCTCGTCGAGGTCGACGGGCTTGCGCTGGTAGTCGTCGGCGCCGGCCGTCATGCCGGCGAGCAAGTGCTCGCGGTCGCCGAAGGCGGTGAGAATGATGAAGTAGGTGTAGGGTGTATCCTCTTCGTCTCGCGCGGCTTTGCAGAGCTCGGCGCCGTTCATGCCGGGCATCTCCCAGTCGGTGATCACCACGTCCGGCCGCGCTTGACCGATGAGGCGCAGCGCTTCCTGGGCGTCGGTTGCGGTCCGACATCGATGACCGAACGCGCGGATCGCAAGGGCGAGCCCATTGCGGGAGCTGCGTTCGTCGTCGACGACGAGGATGTCGAGCGAGCGCGACGCGCGCGGAACGATGGCCGGGCTGTCGCTCTCGGAGCCGCGCCTCTCGTCGTCCGGGGCAAGCGATTCGAACGGATGAGCGTTCACGATGATCGGCTTCCTGCACGGTGCGTACCGGCATCGCCGCGGTCGCGCCCGCTGCGGCGGCCATCGCGATCCGAGCCCGTTCTGCGCAGTCCGTGCGAGCAGGCGCAATCGCTGCGCGCGTACGGGCCGCCTCTCGCCGCGTATTCGAGAGCGGCATGGGGCTCGCATCCCTCCAGGGCCGCGAGGTCGACCCATGAACGGCATCACGCACATTCTCGTTCCCGTCGACTTCTCTCCGGCCTCCGAGCGATCGCTCGAGAAGGCGCTCCAGCTCGCGCGAGCATTCGATGCGCGAATCACGTTGCTCCATATCTGGTCGCTCCCCGCGATCGGATACGCGGAGGGGCTCGCGTGGCCCATCGATGACCTTCAACAGGCCGCACGCGAGGCGCTTGCCGGGCTGTACGCGCGGACGGCGAAGGTCCATCCCAACACCGACTCGGTCCTGCTCGAAGGAAACGAATGGCGACAGATCCTCGAGACCGTGAAGAGCCGCGGCTGCGACCTCGTGGTGATGGGAACGCATGGCCGCCGCGGGCTGCCTCGGCTCCTGCTCGGTAGCGTCGCGGAGCGCGTGGTCCGACTCTCGCCTGTCCCCGTGCTCACGGTCGGCCTGCCGAAGGAAGCGCACGAGCCGTCGCGGGTCTGACACGAGCGCGCTGGGCCTTTCTCTTGCATCGGCCAAGGTCGATGATCTCTCGACGCTCGCCCTCGGTGATCTCGTCTTCCAACTCCAAGCCGACTTCCACGAGCAAGGGTGACGGCGACCGTGGGCTCGTGGAGGATCCTCGAGCGCGCCCGCTTCGCGATGCGCTCGTGCGAGAGCTGGTAGCGCGCGGAGACGTGACGGTGCCCAGCGTCATCGAGGCGCTGCGGCTCGTGCCGCGCCATCTCTTCGTGCCGCACGTGCCGATCGCGCGGGCCTATGCGAACCGGCCGCTGCTGCTCGATGCGGACGAGACAATCTCTCAACCGTCACTCGTGGCACGCATGACGGAGGCGCTCGAGCTGCAGGGACACGAGCGCGTCCTCGAGATCGGCACCGGCAGCGGATACCAGACCGCCGTGCTCGCCACCCTCGCGCGCGAGGTCTACTCGATCGAGCGCGTCGACACGCTGGCGACGAAGGCGGCAGAGCGCTTGGCGCGCATCGGCTATGCGAACGTGCGTGTTCGTAGCGGCGACGGCTTCACCGGATGGGCGGACGACGCGCCGTTCGACCGCATCGTCGTCACCGCTGCACCACGAGAGACGCCCGCCGCGCTGCTCGAGCAGCTCACGCCGAAGGGCATCCTCGTGGCCCCGATCGGCGTGGCCGGGCACGCGCGCCTCGAGCGCTTTCGCAGCGTCATCGAGGCGTACGTGCGCGAGGACCTCGGCCCGGTCGCGTTCGTCGAGACCCGTCGTGATGGTCTCGACGCGGACGAGTGGGACTGACGGTCGCTACGGCTTGACGGCCACCTTCATGACGCCGTCACGCTGATGCGCGAAGAGCTCGTAGGCGTCCTCGATGGTCTCCAAGCGATAGGCGTGCGTGACGAGCTCGCGGAACGGAAGCCGCTTCGCCGACACGACGCTCATGAGGCGCCGCATGCGCTCCTTGCCGCCGGGACACAGCGTCGAGACGATCGTGTGGTCGCCGAGGCCGGCCGCATAAGCGTCGAGCGGGACCTGCAGATGTCCAGAGTAGACGCCCAGGCTCGATACCGTGCCGCCCGCGCGAACGCTGCGCAGGCAATTCTCGAACGTCGCTTGCTGTCCGAGTGCCTCCACGGCCACGTCGACGCCTCCGCCGGTGAGCCGCTTGATCTCCGCAATCGCGTCCTGCTGGGTGTAGTCGATGACGATATCTGCGCCCATGCGCTTCGCTTGCGCGAGGCGCTTCGGCACGCTGTCGACGGCGATGATGAGCGAGGCACCCGCCAGACGCGCGCCGGCCGTGGCGCACAGGCCGATCGGTCCTTGCGCAAAGATTGCGACGGCATCGCCGAGCTTCACGCGACCGCGTTCGATCGCCGAAAAGCCAGTCGACATGATGTCGGGGCAGAGGACGACGTCCTCGTCGGTGAGGCCGTCCGGGATCTTCGCAAGGTTGGCCTGCGCGTCGGGGACGACGACGAAGTCAGCCTGGCAGCCGTTGATGGTGTTGCCGAATCGCCAGCCGCCGATGGCCTCGAAGGCATCGCCGCCATGGCTGCACTGCGCGCCGTCGCCGGAGAGGCACGCGCGACACTGCCCGCACGGCGTGATGGCGCCGGCGATCACGCGGTCGCCCTTGGCATAGCCGCGCACGCCTTCGCCCAGCTCTTCGATGACGCCGACCATCTCGTGGCCGACGATCAAGCCGGGTTTCACGGGGTATTCGCCCTTGAGGATGTGCACGTCGGTCCCGCAGATCGTCGTGAGGGTGACCTTCACGAGGGCCTGGCCGGGGCCCGGCTTCGGCCGCGGGACCTCTTGCAGTCGGATCGCGCCTCGCTCCACGAACACGGCAGCTCGCATCATCATGGTCGCCTCCATCGGTGCGCTAGCGTGAGCAAGGGACGGGCCACCGCTCAGTAGCGGATCCGTCGCGAGGGAGGCCGAGCCGCGAGCGGCGCAACGCGGACGCGAACGTCGATGGACTTGGCTGCGGAGGCCCTCACTCGCACCGGGTCGATGTCGAGCTCGCGGATCTCGGGACAGACCTCGAGGAGGGCCGAGACCCGGAGCAGCACGTCGCGGAGGCCGGGAGAACCGCGCTTCACGTCGGCGATCATCGCGTCGGCGTCGCACGCCGCGAGCGGATGCAGCCGGAACGTCTTGCGCGCCTCGCCCGCGGTGAGGCTGATGACGGGGCCGAACGTCGGATGCTCGAGCGCGCCGATCGTCGTGTCGACGTCGAAGCCGCCGTCTCCGGAAATGCCTGCGGCGATCGCGAGCGCCTGCGCCTCGTCACGCGTCAGCCAACCGCCGCCGCGCGCGAGGCCGGATTCCACGGCGGACCGTGCTCGCGCCCCGTCGATTTCGACGAGCGGCTCGACGTCCGCGACCGGCTGCGATCTCCACAGCGCGTACGCGACGACATGGGCGAGCGCCGTCACCGCCGGCTCGGGGAAGGTGAAGTACGGCAGCCTACCGAGCGCCGGCGGCATCTCGCCGGCCGCCATGAAGACCGCGAGCACCGGCTTCGGCGAGCGACGGGCGGCGGCGTCGATCGCCGATGCGACCTGGGATGGATCGCTCACGAACGGCGGCGTGTGGATCACGAGCAGGCTGTCGACGCGCTCGTCGGCGAGCAGCGCCTCGCTCGCGACGCGATAGTGGTCGGCCCGAGCCGACACCAGCATGTCGACCGGATTCGCCACGCGCGCTCCGGTGGGAAGCGCCGCCCGGAGCGTCGCGACCGTCGCACTCGCGAGCCCGGGCAGCTCGAGGCCCTCGGCCGTACACGCATCGGCGGCGAGCACCCCTGGGCCGACCGAGTTGGTGAGGATCGCCACGCGGCCACCCTCGGGAAGCGGCTGCCGCGAGAGGAGCGTGGCGACGTCGAAGAGCTCGGCGACCGAACGCGTGCGGATGATCCCTGCTTGCCGGAAGAGGTCGTCGGCGACCGCATCGTCGGTACCGCAGGTCACCAGCGATCGACCGGCCTTCACCGCGATGACCGGCTTCTCGCGACTCACGCGACGAGCGAGGCGCATGAACGTACGCGGATTACCGAACGTCTCGAGATAGAGGAGGATCACGCGCGTCCGCGGGTCGGCTCCCCACAGCTGGACCAGATCGTTGCTCGAGACGTCGGCCTTGTTTCCGAGCGATACGAAGTTGGATATCCCGATATGAAGCTTCGATATGTAATCGAGAATCGCGAGCCCCAGCGAGCCGCCCTGGCAGGCAAATGCCATGTCGCCAATCGGCGGTAGCCGGCGCGCGAAGATGGCATTCAGGCGCACGTCGGGATCGGTATTCATGATTCCGAGACAATTGGGGCCGATCACTCGTAGTCCGGCACGACGGACCTTTTCGACGAGCTCCGCCTCGCGTGCGAGGCCCTCGGCGCCGGCCTCGGCGAAGCCGGCGCTGATCACGACCACCGCCGGGATCTGCTTGGCGATGCAGTCGTCGAT
>FTCS01002435.1_pt1 | contig 11707 bp, 13 predicted proteins | sample 1639391 | NCBI WGS metagenome assembly FTCS01 (sample SAMEA3914864, study PRJEB12502) | metagenome | biome: forest; material: soil | place: USA | collected 2012-03-12 | depth 0.3 m | reverse complement strand
TCCTGAGGTCGTTCCAAAGAAAAGTCCCGGCTCGTGGCAAGTCGGGACTTTCCTTCGAACGGAGCGGTCCGGCCGTGTCCGTGCCGTGTCCGGCCGTGTCCGCGCGGCCGCTTTACCCCGTCGTGAGAGAAGACGAGACTCAAACGAGCCAGGCTTCCTGTTTGATTTGGATAGCTGTCGCACATTCCCGGAAATCCGAGAAGAACCTCATCTTCACTATGGAGCGACGCGCCAGGAAATCCGGGCGCGCAACATTTCCAACAGGGAGTATGACAATGAAGTCGAAGCCGAATGCGCGCTGAACGCCCGGAACCCGTCGCGGTTCGCCCCGCGACGTCAGACGATCTTCCGGCGATGGGCCGGCTTGGTGCGCTGCTCGTCGACGCGCACCACGACTTCGACCCGCAGCGCTTCATCGCGGCGGCGCCGCAGACGGAGCAGCGGTACGCTTCGTTCCTCGGCACGCAACTGCGGGAGGCGAACGTCGTCGTTCTCGTCGCCGAGCGGGCGGGGAACTTGGTCGGGTACACCTACGCGGGCGTGGAGGGATATGACTACATGTCGCTGCGCGGGCCGGCGGGCGTGCTGTACGACATCGTCGTCGATCCCGGCCAGCGCGGGCAGGGCGTCGGTCGAACGCTGCTGGACGCGACACTCGCGGCGCTCGCGGCGCGCGGTGCTCCGCGGGTCGTGCTCTCCACCGCGGAGCGCAACGACGCGGCGCAGCGGTTGTTCGCTCACGCGGGGTTTCGCAGAACGATGATCGAAATGACTCGAGAGCTGAACCAGGGGCGCGGATCCCAACACACCGAATGACCATGCTGACTACACGAAAACTCGGAACACAGGGCCTCACCGTCTCGTCGCTTGGCCTGGGCTTGATGGGAATGAGCCAGTCCTATGGCACGCCCGAACAACGTGACGAGCAGGAGTCCATCGCTACGATACGGCGGGCCATCGAGCTCGGCGTGACTCTCTTCGACACGGCCGAGGCGTATGGTCCGTACACGAACGAAGAGCTTTTCGCGCGCGCGCTCGAGCAGCTCGGCGTCTCGCGCGACGGCGTCGTCATCGCCACGAAGTTCGGCTTCAAGTTCGACGACAAGGGCATCGCCGGCCTGGACAGCCGACCCGCGCACATTCGGGAAGCCGTCGAGGGTTCGCTGCGGCGGTTGCAGACTGACCACATCGATCTACTGTATCAGCACCGCGTGGATCCCGCGGTGCCGATCGAGGACGTCGTCGGCGCGATGGCCGATCTCGTCCGAGAGGGAAAGGTGCGCTTCCTCGGACTCTCCGAGGCGGGCGAAAAGACGATTCGGCGCGCGCACGCCGTGCATCCGATCACGGCGCTTCAGAGCGAGTATTCGCTGTGGGAGCGCAACCTCGAGCCGGCCATCATTCCGCTGCTGCGCGAGCTCGGGATCGGCCTCGTGCCGTTCGCGCCGCTCGGCCGCGGTTTTCTCACGGGCGCGGTGAAACGCGCGGAGGAATATCCGGAGGGCGACTTCCGCCGCAACGATCCGCGATATCAGGGAGCGAATTTCGACGCGAACATGCGCGCGGCGTCGGCCGTGCGAGAGATCGCTGAGCGAAAGGGCGTCACCCCGGGACAGGTCGCGCTTGCGTGGCTGCTGCACAAAGGCCCGGACATCGTGCCGATTCCCGGCACCAAGCATCGCCGGTATCTGGAGGAGAACGTCGGCGCGGCGAACGTGTCGCTCAGTGCCGGCGAGATGGCGACGCTCGACGCGACGCTCTCGCCGGAAAAGGTGTCCGGGCCGCGCTACAACGAGAAGCAAATGGCGCAAGTGGACCGGTGACGGCTCGACCCCTGGCACTCCCGCGCGCCGTAGCGCGCGGGAGGTCGATGTCAGTTCCGTTTGCGCAGCGGCGCGCGCGGCGCGCGATCCGGCCCGTCCGAGTTGTTGGTGTTGTCGGGGAATCCGCGCGCGAGATCGAGCAGCGTGCCGCGCGCGTCCGGGGTCACGCGACGGGCCGCGGCGAGATGATCAAAGAACCAGCGGCCGCGTTCCGTGTTCAGATCGTCGTAGCGAACGCCTCCTCCTGTTTCCGAGGAGTGAATTATGCGCGCCCGGCCAACGTAGATCGCCACGTGGTCGATTCCGTTCTCGTCCTCGAACATCACGAGATCTCCCGGCTGGAGCGCGCTCCAGTCCGGACGAACGCGCTCGCCGACTCTCGCCTGATCGCGAGTCGAGCGGGGAAGCGTTACGCCGAGTCTAGCGAAGACGAACCGCACGAATCCCGAGGCGTCGAAGCCATTCGGCGACATCCCGCCGCGGCGATACGGCGTTCCGATGTAGTTCTCCGCCGTGGACAGGAGGCGCGAAGTGCCGCCCGTGGCCGCGGACGCCTCTTCATTGGCAATCGCCGCCTGCTGGGCGACGGAGATCAGGTGAACCAGGTCGGTCGCCGTTCCTCCGCCGCCAACGCGGAAGTTCATTCCGAAACGAAACTCGCGCTTCGCCGGCGGCGCGTTCGACGCGTCGGGCATGACGTAGCGACTCATCCGCCATCGTGCCTCGCCGAACAGTCCAACGGCGCTTCCGACCGGTAGCGTCAACCCGCCGCCATAGCTCCAACCCGGGCGAGTGATGCGAAGCGCTCCACTGTCGACGGCGGTCGTGCTGACGCCCGCGAACACATACGGCGTGAAGGCGATGCGATTGCCGTAGCCGTAGCTGTCGAGGTATGCGAGCGCGTCCGCGTCGAGACCCCAGGGGCGCGTCGTGATGTCGCCGGCCGCCGTCGCGCTTCGTTCCTGGAGCGAGAGGTGACCGCCGCCACGAAGCGCGAGCGGCCCGCCGGTGACGGCGAGCGACAGGCCCGCCATCGGACTGGCACTGCCTGTCGGAAGAAAGGTGACGAACGGGCTGAGCGTGACGCCGGACTGCTGGGCGGTGGCGGTCGTCAACGCTGCCGCGATGGCGGCAATGCCAATGGATGGGAAAAGCCGAGGCGGGAGCACGATACAACTCCGCATGGGTGGCGAACGAGTCTCCTTTGACGAGGAGATGCTACCCCGCGGTTCAAATGCGATGTACTGGACGATGGGCGTAGGCCGTGAGGGCAACGAGGCGCCTCGCGCCCGCTCACTTCATTTCCGCTCGAACGTCGACGAGCGCTCTATTCATCGTGTCGATATGGAACAGCCCGCGGCGCGGAAACTCGAGCTCGATCGTGACGTACAACGCGATCGCGACCGTTGCCGCGATGCCGACCATGTAGACCCAGTTCCGCGTCGGTGCGCGCGCGAGCGCGATGCCGGCGAACAGCCCGGTGGCCAGCGCCGCGACGCCCAGCATGACGTAAATGAGAAGCGGCGGATGAATCCACCCGGCCAGGCGATCAGCGTCGGCGAGGTCGAACATCTCGTTCAGAGAAGGCAGCAGGAGCATTCGTGCCTTGTCGCCATCCGCGGTGAGGCATGCCGCCATGGCGTCCGCCCAGAGTCGTCGGCGCGCTCGCGCGATAGGCGCGGGTTCCGCGGGCTCGGTGCCGAAGGAGGGCGCGATCTCATACGCGGCGATCAGAGCATCGACATAGTCGCGCAAACCGGCACGAATCGCCGGCTGCAGCGGCGGCGGCAGCGCATCGATGCGTATCCACGCGGTGCCAATCGCATTCGCCTCGCGCGCCACGAGCTCGCGTCGATAGTCGAACCGTCCGGCGGCGCCCGAGAAGGTGAATCCGACCAGGAGGGCGAGCAGACCGTACACCGGCGTATCGACCGTTCCGACACCGATGAGTCCATCCTTCCCATACTTCGAGACTCGCCCCAGGCCAAGGCGCCAGCCCAGCTCGAGCAATACGAGCATGCCGGCGAACAGCGCGAGGCCGAGAGCCACGGCCAAGAGTCCGAATGGAAGGTCGTGCAGCAGCATGATAGCCTACGGGCCGCCGACCAGCCGCGCGAAGCGGATCCAGTCACCGGCATGGCGCACGTGATGGCGGATCCGCTCGGCAATGCGCGGCCGGCTATCCGTCCGGAGGATTCGACTGAGCCGCGCTGTGCTGTCCCACGGGCGATGGCGTCGATGGCCGGATCGCGCGGGATGCATTCCCGCGCTCCAAAGCTGGCGAGCCAGCGACACGGATGGGCTCAACCCGAGAAGGCCACTGGCGATGTACGCGCGTTCCAGCGCGCGAGTGACCGCAAGTGGTTGTCGCGGACGCAGCCGAGCCAGCGTGTGATCGGGAATGGGAGCATCCAGGAGCGAACGTGAAAGCGCCAGCGTCCAGTATGCGCAGGTGGACGCGCGGGCTTCAGCGGCGAGCGTGACGAACGCGTTCCAGTCGATCGCGCTTTCCGTCGCCAGCGTCGCCGCGTCGCGCACGCTGCGCGCAAAACCGCTGTCGAGCGAGTGTGACCAAGCGAAGTGCACGCTCAGATGGAGCAACTGATGTTCAGCGGTGGGAACCCACGCATGGGACGTACCGACGCGAATGCGCCGCGCATGGCCCCAGACGCCGATGTCGTCCAGGACAAACGGCCCCGGCATTGGCATGATCGATCGATGCAGCTCCAGCACGATGCCCGCGCCGGAAGGATCGACGAGCGGACGCATGTGGTGGTGGCCCGCGTGGAATTCTCCGTCATCGTTCGTCTCGAGGGTCCATCCGTCGCCGTGAACGACCTTCCACGCGTCCAACGCGAGGTCGGCCGGCACGAGAATGTCGAGGTCGTTCATCGGACGATCCACGAACGACGGATAAACCGAGCGCGCCAGCGCCGCGCCCTTCAGCAGGAGCGACGGTACGCCGACACCGGCGAGACGCACGACCAGGCGGTCGAGGAGCGACGACGTGGCACTCATCCGAAAATCGAGCACTGCGGTGCGCCGCTCGACGGCCATCGCCAGATCGCGCGGCATCGCGTGCGCGTGGTCGCGCATCCGGCGCCACATCACCGAAACCAGTCGCTCACGCTCTGCGATCGCGGCAAGCAAGCGCCAGTCGATCCGCGAAGCCAGCAGATGCGCGATCGCTTCGTCGTCGCTGGGCTCGCGCGGCTTGATCGCGAGAAGAAAGAGCCGGGCTTCGGCCGGGAGGAGGCTCACAGGCGGCTAGTACTGGGCGAGCGTGCCCTGAAGCCGGGCGTGACGAAGCGCCGCGGAGAGGGCGGCCGCGCCGAGGGCGAACAGCAGCACGTTGGCGACGACGAGCGCGAGGAGGTCCGGCGCCACCGATGTCAGCGTGGCATGCTGAAGCAGCACGCGCCGCAACGCGCGCAGCCCGTAGCTCAGCGGAAGCAGGTTCGAAATCGCGCGGAGCCACGAGGGGACGACGGTCGTCGGGTAATACACGCCACCCAGCAGCCCGGAGATCGTGACGATTGCCCTCGGCAGCGGACCGGCGCTTCGAAACGCGAGCACCATCGCCGTTCCGATGAGCCCGAACGGCACGTGCGCGGCGACGATGAGCACGAGCACGATGACGGCCCGCGGGATCGCGCTGGGGATGAACGCGGCACCGAGCAGGCCCGCGGCGATAAAGAGAATGGTCACGCGCAGCGCGGTGATCAGGAGGTCGAACAGGTTCAAACCGACGAGCAACTCGCCGGCGGACGTCGGCGTCGCGAGCAGCGCCTCGAGAACGCCGCTGCTGATGCGATCCGACACGACTTGTGGAAGCGCCGTGATCGACGCCGACACGAGCATGAACGTCGCTAGACCGACGACGAGAAACCCAAAGGCGTTTCCGCCCTCGGCTCTGATCGATCCGGCCATGATCGGCTGCACGGCGTTCGCCACGAAGTAGAGCGGCACCACGGTGGCCACCATGCTGACGAGCGATAGCAGCGTCTTCATGCGATACGTTCGCAGCACCTGCCAGTGGGCGCGCACGAGGGCGGCGATGCGAATCATTGGCGGCATCATGGCGCGCGCCCTCGCTCGATGAGCCGCTCGACGAGGTCGGCGAGCGACACCGGCAGGCGCGTGAACTCGGCGACGCTCACACCGCTCGACACCAGCTGTGACACGGCGTGCGCGGTATCGTTGCTCGTCCCGGTAAGGTCGCCTTCGAGCGTCGTCCACGCGTCGGCGTCGTCGCCGTGCGCGAATGATGGCAATCCGGCGGCGGCCAGCGTCGCGACCGCGCGCTTCCGGTGCGGCGATGCGACCAGAGCGCGATACCGGTGCGCTCCCGCCTGCCGTGCGAGCTCGGCGACCGAGCCGCTGGCGACGACGCGGCCGCCGTCGAGCACCGCGAGACGGTCGCACAGCTCGAATGCTTCGTCGGCATCATGTGTGGCGAGGAGCACCGTACAGCCTTCACCGGTCGCGATCTCGTCGCGCAAGAAGCGGCGGAAGTCGCGGGCGCCGATCGGGTCGAGACTTCTGGTCGGCTCGTCCAGGAGCAGAACGAGCGGGCGCGACAAGAGAGCGCGGGCGATGAGCAGCCGCTGCTTCATGCCCGACGAGTAGGTCGCGACCAGCCGATCCGCCGCGTGCGAGAGGCCGACGCGCGCCAGCAGTTGCGGCGTACGCTGCCGCGCCTCGGCGCCACGCAGGCCGTAGAGCGATGCGAACAGCCGGAGATTCTCCGTTCCGGTCAGCCTCCAATAGAGACTGCGTTCGTCGGCGATCACCGGCGTCAGCACCCGGCGCACGCGGCCGGGCTCGGCGATCACGTCGATGCCGGCAACCTCGGCGCGCCCCGCGTCGGGGAGGACCAGCGTTGAGAGAACTTTAAACAGCGTCGTCTTGCCCGCGCCGTTCGGTCCGAGCAGGCCGAAGAACTCTCCGCGTCGAACGTCGAGGGATACGCCGCGCAGGACGTCGACGTGACGGCGCGTGAGCGGGTGCCGCAGCGACTCGCTCCAGGTGCGACGGGCGACGAATCGCTTTTCGAGGCACTCGACGCGCACGAGGACGTCGTTCGTCGCCGCAGCCGTCATGCACTCACCGACGTGCCGATCCCGGCCGACGCGTGCCAGGCCAACAGGGTATCCGTGAGCTCATCGAGACGCGCGTAGTCGCGGGGCAGCTCGAGCCGGTAGACGGGCACGGTGGCCGCGATCTCCGCGAGGCGAAGCAGCATGCGGCTCCGCCACTCGGAACCGAGCAGGGCTCCGATCTTCGCCTGGCCGAGGAGTGCGAGCGACGCCGCGACGGGAGCGAGTCGCTCACGCCGGATCGGGCGCGTGGCGTCGCCGGCGAATGGCGACAGGAGGTATGCGGCGCGAAACGGGGCGGGCGCATGCGCGGCCCGCCCTGCTTCGTCCCAGCCGCGTTGCAGCTTGGGCGAGCGGCCATCACCGCGCGCGGACGCGGCGCGCTGTGCCACATGGGCGGCGGAGTCCTTCCAGAGTTGAACGACGGGAATGCCGGGCGCGATGCGCGGTACGCGATCGGGCGTAACGGCGACGAGATCGTCGGCGAGCAGCCGGGCGCCGCGATCGGCGAGGGCGGCCGCCGTGGTCGACTTGCCGTGAAATTTCGGTGCGAGAAAGACGATCGCCGCGTCGTCGATGTGCACGGCGCTCCCGTGCAGGACGCTCATTCCGTCGAGCTCGAGGCAGAGGGCGGCGACGCGTCCGAGAATGTCCTTGCGCGCATCGTCGATCTCCAGCCGCTCGGGCGCGGTCCATCGGATACGATGTCCATCGCGTGAGAGGTCGAAGATTCCCGTGTCGTCGAACACGAGACGAAATCCGGAGCGGCTCCGATAGAGCGTGACGCGAGTGCCAGGCGCGACATCCTCCGATCCGAGCACGTGAAGGTCGCCTGGGTCGAGTGGCGCGGCGTTGCGCGACAGCCACCATCGCGCGCGGAGCGACGGGTGCGGCTGGAGCTCGGGCAATTCGAGCTCGGAGCGGAAGACACCGCCGAAGAGTCGATAATCGGGCATGTGGGTATCCGACGGGACGACGCCGGGTGGCCCGGCGTCGTCCGAGGTCGAGCCTATGAGCGGGTGGCGGCCGTACCATCGTCGTCGTCGTCCCAACCGTCGCCACCGAAGCCGAGCAGAGTCAGCTCACGCAGCGTGCCGAAGCGCTGAAGGTCAGGTTTCTGATACATAAATACTCCCGTCCAGATTCACGGGCGACTGGCCCGCACAGTTCGCGACATTCTGTCGCAATGCCGAGTCGACGACTCGGGCGGCGCCGTCGACGTTCGCGGCGCGCACCTCGAGGCCTCGAAGCCAAAACTCCACCTTCATCGCGTGGAACAGATTGGCTCGGACGTCGTCGTCGGCCTGTCCCGCGGAGACGCGGCTTGCTGCGGTGCGGAGCGCGTCTGGATCCACCATGCCCATGTCTGCGATGCGCAGCGGTTGCGCGAAGAGTCGCTCGACGAGGCCAGGATACGCCTCGCGCATGCGAAGTCGCGAGAACCGAATTGTTCCCGCAGGGCGCGACCCGAGTTCCAGGACGCGCGCCGGCAACAACCCCTGCATTGCTCCACGCAACAGCGTTTTTGGGGCGTGCACGCTGGCGCGTTCCTGAATTGGACGCGAGAGCGCGAATTCCACGATCCGCCGATCGAGCAGCGGCGATCGATTCTCGATGCCTTCCTGCAGTAGCGCTCCGCGCATGTACCCGGCGCCACCGTCCCAGGCGGGGAGGGTGAGCAGGAGAACGCTCTCGGTGTGTGCGAGTGATGCCGCGCGCACCGCGCGAAGCACCGCCAGGTCGCGCTCACGGAGCTCGTGACGCGCAAGGAAATCAGCGCGCATCCACGGCGCCGGCGGGCGCTCGAGGTAGTGACGCAGGAACCGCGGGCCCGCGAGGCGGCTCGCGAGATCGCTTAGCGCGGGCGGGGCCAACGGCAGTATGCCAAGCCGCATCGCCTGGCTCCAACCGTGGCCACACGCCCGCGCGTGTCGAAGCGCCTCGAGCCAGCGGCCCCCGCGGACGAGATCCGCGAGCACGATGTCCGAGACGTGAAAGAGTCGATCGCCGCCAGTGCCGTCGAGCGCGACGCGCGATCCTGCCGCCCTGGTCGCGCGTGCCAGCGCGCGATTCCACAATTCCTGCAGGTGCGCCGGCGGCTCGTCGGACTCCTGTGCGCGCTCCTCCAATGAATCGAGAAGCGGGATGTCGGAGCTTTGCAGCCACTGGACCTTCGCGCCCCAGTACTCCGCGGCTGCCTCGACCAGGTCATCCTCGCTGCCCGGATCGTCCGGCGGATAGCTGATCGACACCGGCCGCAGGCGTGAGCGATCGAGTGCCGGCAGCCGATGTTGGCCCGCGGCAAATACGGCCGTGGAATCCACGGCGCCGTCCATCCAAACGGTCGTGCGGCCAGAGCTCATGCGATCGCCAACCGCGGTGGCGACCAGCTCACGCAACGCGACGCGCGCGTCGGCCTCACCCATCGGGTTGCGATCCGGCTCCAAAGGCGGCCGCCAGTAACGCTCGAGACGTACGTGGCCGCTGCCCGAGATCAACAGATGCGCCGGAGGAACCGGGTCGACGCCGTCGTAGGCCGTCTCGGTGCCCGGCGAATTGATCAGTCCCGCGACCTGGCCGCCGAGGCACGAGAGATTCAGCACGTTGCCACGTGAGAGCGACTCGGCGATCGCTCGCGCCGACGAAGCGACGATGACCGCCGGACCGATCTCGGAATAGAACAGCGGACGAATTCCTGTCGGATCTCTTCCCGCGACGAGTCGCTGGCGAATCGAATCCCAGATGACGAACGCATAGTCGCCGTTGAGATGCTCGGCGAGCCGCACTCCCCACGCGCGATAGGCGGCCGCGATGAGATGGGTCGGCGTCGAGCCGATCGGGCGCACGCCGGCCGCGGCGAGCGCCGAGATCAATGCGGGGCGGTCATAGATCGTCGCGTCGGCGGCGACGACGAGATGATCGCGTGCGAAGATCGCGATGTTGCCGCTGAAGTCGTCGGACAGCTCCCAATGCTTGCGCGTGATGTCGATCTCGACACAGTCATCGGACCATCTCTCGCTTCTGTCGCCGCCGAGGAAAGTCAGACACGCCATGGCGCGGTGTAGTCCGGCCGGCGGCAGTCGATGGGTGCTGGCGAGAAGGCCGGTCATTCTGGAAGTGCCGAGAAGTCGTGAAGTGGTACGAACTGCCGCACGGTGACGGGGTCGTCACCGATCACGCGGCCGCCGCACTCGAGCCAGGCATGGGCAAGCAGCGTATGGGTGTGCGGTCGGACGCCGATGCGTACCGTCGCTCGCGCGTCGGTACGACGCGCGATGCGCTCGAGCGCGATTGCACGGACAAGACAGGTTGGGTGAAAAAGACCGTAACGCGCGACGCGATCGATCGCCGTCACCATCCGTGCGATGCGCGCGTCGCTGTCCAGCGCGGCGGGCCGCGCGGACGCCTCGACGGGGCGCAACAGCTGACCGACGGGCTTGCGCCGAAGCGCGCCCCTCGCGGAAAGCAGCAGGGCCTGGGCGGCGAATAGATCGGCCAGCTCGCTCATGGGTAGCGACACCAAGCGGCGCACGATGCGCAGAAAGAGCATGTCGGCGTGGGCTCAGGACCCATCGACGACAAGATGTTGACTGCGCAGTTGTTCCAGTAGATCATCGACGTCCGCGCGAATCATGCGCGCTTCGACGCCGGGATAGCTCGCCGCCAATGAAGAGCACACATCGTCGATCTCGAGGCAGGTCGGCGGCAACATCTGCCACACGCGCGCGCCTACCGAGTTCAACCCGAAATAGATCTCGTCCTGTGTGTGCAGAAGCACGGCGCCGTCGCCGACGAGCTGGAACATGACGGCCGGATGAGGAGACGGAAGCATGTGTGAGCGAACGTTTCTGTGGGTGAGGCGAGAACCGCGTGAATGCCGTTTCGCCAACCAGGCGGAAGGGCAACTGGCATACCGGACCCTGTGCGCGTCGCGCAGCCCTCCAATCGCCGTGCCTGCCAGCGACTTGCGCACGTGACGCCGGCCGTTGCGCGAGCGCCAGGCGACCATTCAGTCGCGCCGTCGCGTCACAACGTGTTGCATTCCGTCGGCAGGGAATGGGGATGCGAACGATGACGCGCGCGAGCCACAAAATCGTCGCGGGCGACTGACAGGCTGTGGCGACCTCGCCACGCCGGGAAACTCTTTGTCGCACGCTCGAACGTGACGCCGAGTGGCATGGCCGCTGCCATCCTCGGGGTCGCGCTGCTTGGCGCTTCACTCAATTCACGACCCCACGTGCCCATCTCCGAACTGTGCTGGTCGGTCGCCGCCTTCCTGCTCGCGCCGGCGGCGATCGTTCTCGTGCTGCCACTGGTGTCGGACGTGCTGAGCCTCTCGACGATCCTGTCGTCGCGGCGCTCGCCGCGCGCGCCGTCCCCGCGGCAGCGCATGCTCGTGCTCGTTGCGGCGCACAACGAAGAATTGTTGATCGCCGATGCGGTGCGATCGATGGCCGCGATGCACACGCGGAATTGCGACTACGATCTCATCGTGATCTCGGACAACAGCACGGATCGGACGGCCGAGCTGGCCGCGGGCGCCGGTGCGCGCGTCCTCGAACGAAACGACCTCACGAAGCGAGGCAAGCCGTGGGCGCTGCTATGGGCCATGCGGCAGCTCCCGTTGGCAGAGTATGACGCCGTCGTGATCGTCGATGCGGACACCGTGGTCGATCCGGATTTTGTCGACGCGCTCGCGCGCCGCGGGCCACTGCGCGACAAGGCAGTGCAGTCATATTGCGCCATCTCCAATGAGCACGATTCCTGGCTCACCCTGCTGGGAGC
>FTCS01003911.1_pt1 | contig 11731 bp, 11 predicted proteins | sample 1639391 | NCBI WGS metagenome assembly FTCS01 (sample SAMEA3914864, study PRJEB12502) | metagenome | biome: forest; material: soil | place: USA | collected 2012-03-12 | depth 0.3 m | reverse complement strand
TCGCATGGCCAGAGGCTCCTGTAGGGAGCGCTCTTCTTGCACACTCCAGCAGCAGTCTCCACCCGATCAGCGCAGAATTTTGCGCTACGAATCTGACCTGAAGGTGGATCTTACAGGGACCAGTCTGGCGCGTCGGGCGCGCGCGCCGCGCTCGCGGTGAGCGCTCGGAACGCGCGTTGCTTCGTCGGCTCTCCGGACGGGAGGCGAGCCATGAATCAGAATCCGGATGATCTCGAGCGCAAGTCGGGGATCCCGGCGCACCCGGAGCGCGGCGCGATCGCAGCGAGCATCGTCGCCGGCGCAGTCGCCGGCACGGCAGTCGGCCTCTTCACGTTCGCCGGTCCGCTCGCGGTCGTCATCGGCGCGATCGTCGGAGCCGTCGCAGGCATCGCGATTGGCAAGGTCGCGCGCGTTCGATCGAAGCGACAAGACGCGAAGGACGCGATCCTCGATCGTGAGATCGGCGTCATCGACGGCGACATCGGGCGCTGAGCCAGGGCGCTGGGCCAGGGCCGCGTTCCGCGCGTCACGGACGCGGGCGCGCGAGGCCGTGGATCGAGACCCACGACACGTTGCCGAGCGTCGTGTCGGGCGCCGTCGCAGTGACGGGCGGGCTCGTCATCTGCGTCCACTTCGTTCCATCCCATTTGAAGATGCCGCCGTTCCCACCGACGATGAACGCTTCGGTCTTCGAAGGCGCCCAGATGGTCTGGACGCCGGTGACAGCGGCGGGCAGCGTCGTCAGGCTCCACGCCATGCCGCTCCAGTGCGCGGCAAACGATGCGGCGCCGTTGGTGTTGCCCGCAGCCCAGAGGTCGTCACTCGCTGCGCCGGAGATGCTGCTGATGTACCCGGGCGCCGGATTGCCGTCGATGTTGTACTCGGCCGACCAAGCCGTTCCGTTCCAGTGCTGCAGCGTCTGATCACCGACCCATGCGTCGCCCTTGCGTACCTGGTAGATCGATCGCGCCTTGAGGTTCGGATGCACGGTCCACACCGTGCCGTCGTAGTGGAACGCGCGAGTGAGCGACGAGTACCAGAGGTCCATCGCCGTCGTGCCGGCGAAGTTTCCGTAGGCCCACGTTCCGGTGATGCCGTTGATCTGGGAGGTGCAGCTCGATGCACCGGAGGCGCAGCGATAGATCTGATTCACGCCGCCGAGCCAGAACTCACCGTCGACCTGCGTGAGCCCGTAGAAGTCGACGTTCTTTCCGCCGCTCGTGAGCGGACCGATGCAGGTCTGTCCGACGCCGCACTCCAGCCACGCGGCGCCCGTCCAGTAGAAGTACTTACCGCCGAGATCGTTGTTGTGGCTCGAGATCACGTGAACGTTGGAGACGCCGGCCTGGTAGATCGCGACCGGGCTCCAGTCCGTCGGCAGGTCCGGCATACGCGTCCACGTCGAGCCGTCGTAGTGCGCCGACGCCGTGCGGTTCTGGGGAAAGCCCATTCCGTTGACCTGGATGGCGTACAAGCCGACCGCCCAAGCGTCACTGACGAGACACGTCTTGACCGCCGCGGTCGAGCACGTCGAGCCTGCCTGGCACGGCGTCAGAGGCGCCGCGCAACATGCTTCGCCGGGATATCCGCACGGGGGCGGCGCGGCGTCGGCGTCGCCGCCGCCACCTCCGTCGACGAGCGGCATGCTGCCGTCGTTCGTCGTGCTGCCTTCGTTCGTGGTCGAGCCGTCGCCAGGCCCCGTGCCGGCCTCGTCGGGCGGCGCGACGACCACGGGCGCAGCGTCGTCACCGACGCACGCGACGAAAGCGAGAGTGGCGACCGGGACGAATGCAAGCCACGGAAAAAATCGCATCCATCCGTTTTACCTGCCGCGCTTCGATCTTGAAAGTCACCGATCGGGTGACACGGCTCGACCGCATCGACAAACCGCCGACTTTCCTTTGCCTACGCCGGATACAGCGCGGCGACGCGCTCGATGACGCGCTCGCCATCCATCGCCGCCGACACGATGCCTCCGGCGTATCCCGCTCCTTCGCCGCACGGAAAGAGGCCGCGGACGCTCGGGTGCTCGAGCGTCTCGGGATCCCGAGGTATGCGCACCGGCGAAGACGTGCGCGACTCGACGGCGATGACGACCGCCTCGTTCGTGAAGTAGCCGCGGTTCCTCTTGCCGAAGAGCCGAAGCCCTTGCTGCAGCCTCGTCGCGATGTTCGGCGGGAGGACCTGATCCACGCGCGCCGGCGCGAGCCCCGGCGGATAGCTCGACGCAGGCAGATCCGTCGACGGTCGCCCGTCGCAGAAATCGACGAGCCGCTGCGCGGGTGCGATCTGTCCCCCTCCGCCCGCCTCGAAGGCGGCGCGCTCCACCGCGCGCTGGTATGCGACGCCCGCGAGCGGACCGTCGCCGCCCACCGCCTCGGCGCCGCGCACCTCGACGACCACGCCCGAGTTCGCGAGCGGGTTGTTGCGCTTGCTCGGGCTCCAGCCGTTCGTGACGATCTCGCCGGGCGCCGTCGCGCATGGCGCCACGATGCCACCCGGGCACATGCAGAACGTGTAGACGCCGAGGCCGTCGACCTGCGCGACATCGGAGTAGCTCGCCGGCGGCAAGTACGCGCCGCGATCGCGCGTGCGATAGCGCATCTCGTCGATGATCGCCTGCGGATGCTCGACGCGCACCCCGATCGCAAAGTCCTTTCGCTCGATGGCGATGCCCTGCGCGGCGAGGAGCTCGAACACGTCACGCGCCGAGTGACCCGTGGCGAGCACCACGCGCGTCGCGTCGACCGTGGCGCCGTCTGCGAGCTTCACGCCACGGATCGCTCCGCCTTCCACGACGAGGCCGGTGACGCGCGCGCCGAACCGCACCTCGCCGCCGGCGCGCAGGATCGCCTCGCGCATCGCGGTGATGATCTCGGGGAGCTTGTTCGTGCCGATGTGCGGATGCGCATCGACGAGGATCTCCGGGCTCGCGCCGAAGGCCACGAACGTGGAGAGGATCCGTGCGATCTCCTCGCGCTTGCCGCTGCGCGTGTAGAGCTTGCCGTCGCTGTACGTCCCCGCGCCGCCCTCGCCGAAGCAGTAGTTGCTGTCGGGATCGACGACGCCGCGCTGGGTGATGGCCGCGAGATCGAAGCGCCGCGCACGGACGTCCTTGCCGCGCTCGAGGATGACGGGCCGGAGGCCGAGCTCGATCGCGCGCAGCGCCGCGAAGAGGCCTGCCGGACCGGCGCCCACGATGGCGACGACCGGCTTGCCGGCGGCGTTCGGTAGCTCGGGCGGCGTCGTGACGGGAGGGTCGAAAGGCTTGTCGGTCGAGAGCTCGACGCGGAGCTGCACGCGCGGACCTCGACCACGAGCGTCGATCGATCGCTTCACGACGCGAACGTCTTTGACGTCGGCGGGCGCGATCTTCGCGGCGCGCGCAGCGGCGAGCCGGACCTCTTTTTCCGACGTCGCCTTCCGCGGCGACAGCACGATGTCGACCGACTTCGGCCCTTTCGTCACGAGACCCACGACGCGCTCCTCACGGTCGAATCGTACGCGGACTTGCGAGCCATGCGCCCTTCTACGACAATTCGCGGCTTGGAGCTCAATCGCGTTCCCTGCTGCCTCGACCCCAAGCGTCGCACCCCGTGCGGGACGCGCTGGACCGAGCTGCGCAAGTGGGCTTGCGCGATCACCGGCAAGGGCGTCCGCGTCGTCAGGCTCTCCGGCAACGAGCAGGGCAACGCGCCGTTCTTCGCGCAGCCGGTTGGCTACGACGGCCGCGCGTTCCAGCTCGGCTTCGACCACGGCTGCGACACGGAGAAGCTCCTCCACGACGTCTGTCACTGGCTCGTCGCGCCGAAGGAGCGACGGAGCCGCATGAACTTCGGCCTCGGTCCCGGGTCGACGAGCGTGAGCGACCTGGAGAGCGATAACGAGGAGGTGACGGTGATGCTCCTCGAGGGCTTGCTCGCTCCCCTCTTCGCGCTGTCGCCCGACAAGATCGCGAAGCCGGACTACAACGTCGCCGATCGCCGGAACCTCGACTGGGACGCGTGCGCGGAGCGCGCGCGCGTCATCTTCGAGGCGATCCGTCCGAGCATCAGCGGAAGCTGATCACTGGAAAACCCACTCTCGAGCCCGCGCAAAATCGTCCTGGATGCGCTGCGTGAGCTCCGCGATCGGGCCGTCGCCGGTCGTTGCTTCGAGAGATGCAAGGAGCGCGCGAACGCGCCGTACCGAATCGAGCCGTGGTTCGAGCGGGCCGCCTTCGCGTCGATGGCGCTCGTAGAGGCGGCACGTGAACGCTCGGCATGAGCGAGGACGCTGCGCGTAGATCGAGCATTGGCGTCGGGTGATCGACGTCGATGACGCCGACGGCGTCGACGGCGTCGAAAGCGCCGAACAAGGCTGCTCGAAGGCATTGCCTCGCGGGAGCACGCGAAGGCGATGCTTGCGCGCGGCGACGACCTCGTCGGGCTCGAGCGTGACGCACCCGAACAGCGAGCCGTCGCAACAGAGCCCGCACGACTCGCAGAGTGTCGCGAGCTCGGCTTCGATTCCTCTTCGCATGGGCGCGAGCGAAGCGGTCGGGCTTGCGTGCTGTCTTGAAGAAACGCGACACATCCGCGAGTCTCGACGGCATGGAACCCGCGCGAGAGCGTCGTCCGCTGCCGCCGGCGCGCGGCGTCTTGCGACGCGGGCGTCCGGACGGGTTGCTCGTCGGCCGTCGCGTCGCGCCGTCCGAGGCGCTTGCTCCATTCGTGCACCACTTCTGGGCGGTGGCGTGGGACCTGCGGACGCCGTTCACCGCGGAGAGCCTCTCGCATCCGACCGCGTGCCTCACCGTCGAGCTCGGCGGTCCGCGAGAGATCGCAGGCGTTCGCACGAAGCGAACCGACATCGTTCGCGAGGGCGCTGGTCGCGTGTTCGGGGTCACGTTTCGTCCGGCGGCGTTTCAGCAGCTCCTTCGTGCGCCGATGTCGACCCTCACCGACGGCGCGGTTCGAGTCGCGGAGATCCTGGGTAAGGACGGCGAGCGGTGGGCCCGCGGCCTCGTCCGCGCGGCAGCCTTCGAGGAGTCCCTCGCGATGGCCGAGGCGTTCCTCGTGACGCGCCTCGAGCCGCTCAGCCGCGATGCGGAGAGCACGCGCGACGTCATCGAGAGGATGATGCGCGATCCTTCTCTCGTACGTGCGAGCGATGTCGCAACGGCGCTCGACGTCGACATGCGCGCGCTCCAGCGCCGCTTCCGTCACTACGTCGGTGTGGGCCCGAAATGGGTGATTCGCCGCTATCGGTTGCACGAGGCGGCCGAGCAGCTGAAGGCGGAGAGCCCGCCGCCGCTCGCCGATCTCGCCGCGTCGCTCGGCTACGCCGACCAGGCCCACTTCGCGCGCGACTTCAAGCGAGTCATCGGCCGAACGCCGGGCTCGTTCGCGGAGTCGTCGTCATGACCAAGCACGCAGTGGTGATTGCGGGTGGAGGGCTGACCGGGCTCATGTTGGCGGCGGAGCTGGCGCTCGCGCGCGTCGACGTCGCGATCTTCGAGCGGCGCGAGAACCAGGATCTCGTCGGCGTCCCTGCTCCGAGCGCCGTGCTGATCCGTCCCGACGGCTATGTCGCGTGGGCGGGGGCCGGCATGGATGAGGGCCTTCGTGAGGCACTGACCCTTTGGTTCGGCGCTGCCGCCTAGCTGTTCACTACGACGTCGCCCTGGGTGATTTGCGGTGGCTTCGGAAGCAGCGAGGCCAGCTTCTCGCGGACTACGGCAGCAGCTCTTCGATTCGATTCCTCAGCCCCAGCCTTGTCGCGAAAGATAGTGGTGGACAGCATGACGCCACCTCCAGCGTCGACCCAGTAGTAGGCAACGAACCCGGGAATGTCGGAGACGAGCGGTAGAAATGTCTGCTTCACGACGCGCCCGGCCTCCTGCGGATCCGTCACGCCTTCGTATCTCCGTACGGTCGCGTACATGATTCCCTCCTCGACCGGGAGCACAGCGTCCGTGCTCGCCGATCCGTCGTGGGATCGTGCAAGGCAGATGCCGTGAGGGATGTCCCCCAGCTCGGCCAGGCGCCGAAGGGGCTACGTCGTGGAAAACCACAATTGCCGTTTCGGGTGCCTCACGGGACGCTCGATGGATGAAGCGACCACCGATATTCGCCGACGTCGAATTCGACGTTGCTCTCGAGCGCTCGAGGTCCGAGGCAACGATGCTGCTCGTCGACGCAACGGCGAGCTGGTGTGGTCCGTGCCATGTGATGGACCGCACAACGTGGGTCGACCCCGCCGTCGTCGAGGCGCTACGCGAGCATGCCGTCGCCATCCAGATCGACGTCGATACGAAAGAGGATGTCGCGAAGGCGCTGCGCATCAAGGCCATGCCCACCGTGATCGCGTTTCGAGCCGGAAAAGAGGTCGATCGCGTCACCGGCCTCCAGAAACGAGACCAGCTGCTTGCGTGGCTCGATGCGCTTGCGCGTGGAGAGACGACGCTCGACATGAAGCGAGCCGAGGCGGCCCAGAAGCCTGACGACATGCATGCGCGAATGGCGCTTGCGCGGCAGCTCCTCGACGCGGCGCGACTCGATGAAGCTACGAACGAGTACGTCTGGCTCTGGGAGCACATGCTCGAGCGCCAGCCGTCGATGTACGGCGTGCGACTCTCGTACCTTGCCCGCGATCTGACGGAGCTCATTGCCCAGCATCCGCCGGCGCGCGAGGCGCTGGAGCGCCTGCGAGCTCAGGTAGCTCCCCCTGCAGTCGGCCAGCCTGAACAGGAACCGCTTGTCGATTGGTTCACGCTCAACAGCGTGCTCGGAGAGAACAGCGCGAGCCTCGCCTGGTTCGATGCTGCGCACGCGAAGCTCGTCGTGGACGAGCGCCTCGCGACGACGCTCGAGCGTCTCGTCGGCCCCATGCTCGTCGAAGCTGGACGCTGGGCCGATCTCGGCGCGCTGTACAAGACGCCGCTCGTGACGCTCGCGCGAGCGTCCTCGATGATGAAGGAGCTGACGACTGGTCCCGCATCGAAGATTCCAGAGATGGCCGAGCAGATGAGGGAGTTTGCGGTGAAGAGCCTCCGTGAGAAGGCGGCCGAGCTCGTCCGCGCGCTCCTCGCTGCCGGCCGCACAGACGACGCGAAAGCCGTGCGCGAAGAGGCCCAGCGACTCGACTCATCCGAGGAGATGGCGAGCGCTCTGGCGAATGGATCGCGCGGCGCGGATCCGCACGCGACGTCGACCGTAGACGACGGGACGGGCCTCGTGGAATGACGCGAACATGGATCTCGAACTCGCAGGCAAGGTTGCAGTCGTCACTGGCGCGAGCAAGGGCATCGGACTTGCGATCACGCGTGCGCTCGCTGGCGAGGGCGTGCGCGTCGTCGCTGGCGCCCGCACCGTCGACGCTCTCGCGAAGATCGACGGCGTCGTTCCGATGTCCGTCGATCTGGCGTCGCGCGAAGGACCGGGGCGCCTCGTTCAGCGCGCGATCGACGAACATGGCCGCGTCGACATCCTGGTGAACAACGTCGGCGCCGTGCGGATTCGCCTGAACGGGTTCCTCGGCACGAGCGACGAAGAGTTCGAGTGGTCGATGCAGATGAACTTCTTCGCGGCCCTCCGCGCGACACGCGCTGCCGTCACCGCGATGCTGAAGCAGGGCGGCGGAGGCGCCATCGTGAACATCGCGTCGGTGAATGCGTTCTTCCAGCCCGACAGCGGCACCATCGATTACGGCGCGGCGAAGGCGGCGCTCGTGAACGTGACCAAGGCGTTGTCGCAGGAGCTCGGCCCGCGCGGGATCCGCATCAACGACATTTCGCCGGGGCCGGTCAGCACGGACCTGTGGCTCGGCAAGGACGGGGTTGCCGAAACGGTCGCCAAGGCAACGGGCGTCGACGCGGAGAGCGCGAAGAAAAACGTGATCGCGAGCATCGGCGGGATGCCGACCGGGCGATTCACCACGCCGGAAGAGGTCGCCACGCTCGTCTTGCTCCTCGCCTCGCCGCGTACCGCCAACGTGACGGGCGCGAACTACGTGATCGACGGCGGCCTGATCAAGACGACGTGAGCGCCGTCGTGACGTCCGCGACCGTCACCACCTTCGCCTGTCGCGCGAGCACCTTTTCGAGGAGCACGCGGTGGACCTCGGGGTCGCCGTCGGCGCAGCCGTCCTCGACGATCACGATCCGATAATCCGCGTCGGCGGCATGGCGCACCGTCGAGGTCACGACGCCGCTCGTGCTGATTCCGGCGAGGACCAGCGTTTCGATCCCGTTGGCGCGCAAGATCATCTCGAGGTCGGTGCCGGCGAAGGCGCTCACGCGATGCTTCGTCACGACGACCTCGTCCGCGCGGGGCGCGAGCGCAGCGTGAATCTCGGTCCCTGCGCTGCCGGCGGCGAACCGACCGCTCTCACGGACCGACGAGAACGACGCATTCCGCGGGCTCACCTCTGGATACCCGGGACGAAACCCGACGACGACGTAGATGACGCGGACGCTCGCCTTGCGAGCCGCATCGAGGAGCTTCGACGCTTGCGCGACGATCGCCTCCTTCTTGTCACCGAGCATGTCGAGGATTCCGGACTGCATGTCCATGACGAGCAGCGCCGTGGTCTTGGGATCGAGTGCAAAGGTCATCGGGGCGACGAGTCTACGCCTGTACGGCGTGGTGGAAACTCGCCGCCTCAAGCCCCGGCCCTGACCCCGCCGACCGAGGTGGCCGCGATCCGGGCCGGTGCACCGGACACGATCATGCTCGCGGCCGACCGCGAGCGCTCGTGTCACGCGTTGCGCAGATCGCGCAAGGCTCTGCACGATCCGCGGTCGCCTGACCCCGATTACGCTCCCCGCAGCATCCCGCATCCGTGGCACGCGCGGTGCTCTGGTTCCATCGATGCCCTCGCTCGCGTTGCCTCGCGTGGTCTCTCCCGTCGTCGCCCTCGCCGTCGCCCTCGCATGCGGTGCGTGCGGAGCTTCGGCCGCCGACGATTCCCCCGCCTCACCCGCGCCGGTCGACTCCCCAGGATCACCGCCCGCGAGCGCCACCACGCCCACCGCACCACCTGCAACGCCCCCCGCGTCGCCGACTGCTCCACCGACGACGCCGCCCGTCGATCTCGGCCCCGCCGGCGACTTCCAAGCCAGCGCCACCAAGGTCGCCGCCGCGCTCGACTCCTTCTACGACACCAGCACGGGCCTCTTCTCCACGACCGGCTGGTGGAACTCCGCGAACGGGATCACCGCGCTCGTCGACTTCATGGCGATCACGAAGACGAACGCCTACGAGCCGCGTCTCGCCACGACCTTCACCAAGAACAAGAGCGCCTCGTTCCTCAACAACTTCTACGACGACGAAGGCTGGTGGGCCCTCGCGTGGATCCGCGCCTACGACCTCACGCACCAGGCCGACTACCTCGCGATGGCCAAGACGATCTTCGCGGACATGGCTGGCGGCTGGGACATGACGTGCAACGGCGGCATCTGGTGGAGCAAGGACAAGACCTACAAGAACGCGATCGCGAACGAGCTGTTCCTGAAGGTCGCCGCATCGCTGCACAACCGCACGCCGGGAGACGCCGGCCCGGGCAGCTTCCTCGACTGGGCCAAGCGCGAGTGGACCTGGTTTTCCGCGTCCGGGATGATCAACGGCAAGAGCCTCGTGAACGACGGCCTCGCGTCGTGCAAGAACAACGGACAGCCGACGTATACGTACAACCAAGGCGTCGTCCTCGGCGGCCTCGCCGAGCTCGCGAAGGCGACCGGCGACAAGACCGTGCTCACCAACGCGCGCGCCATCGCCGACGCGACGATCGCGACGCTCGTCGACGACAACGGCGTCCTGCGCGAGCCGTGCGAGCCCGGCTGCGGCGGCGACGGCTCGCAGTTCAAGGGCATCTTCATGCGAAACCTCGGCGAGCTCACCGCCGCCGCGCCCGATCCGAAGGACCGCCCGTTCCTCGCGAAGAACGCCGATTACGTCTGGAACGCCGCGCGTAACGCATCGGATCAGATCGGGCTCGTGTGGAGCGGGCCATTCGATTCCGCGGATGCCGCGCGACAAGGCTCGGCGCTCGATGCACTCGTCGCCGCCATCCCCTACAGCGAGCCGGTGTCGAACGTCGCGCTCGGCAAGCCGGCCACGTCCAACGGCACGTGCACCGCCGCCGAGGGCGCCGACAAGGCGCTCGACGGCCTCACGAGCACGAAGTGGTGCTCGGGCGCGACGAGCGGCGCGTACTGGCTCGAGATCGATCTCCGCTCCTCCGGAAAGCCGACCGAGATCGGCCGCGTCGTCCTTCGCCACGCAGGCGCCGGCGGCGAGAAGCAGAGCTACGACACGAAGGACTTCACGCTCTCGACCAGCGTCGACGGCACGACATGGACGAAGGTCGCGGACCGCAAGAACAACGTGCGCTCCGTCACGATCCACTCGTTCGCGCCCGTCCAAGCGCAACGGCTCCGCCTCGACATCCAGTCGGCGCAGACCGACCCCGCGCTCATCGCAGCGCGCATCGACGAGCTCGAGGCGTACGCGCGATAGCCACCGGCGGGTGCCCGTGCTCGTGGACGCCGAAGACCTGTCGCTCACGGTCAACAAGCGGTGATCAGTCACCGCAGCCTCGCTCGAGCTCGACCCGCCGCTCCCCTCGGGCGATCGACCTCGGCGCCGTGCTAGGGTCGGCCCATGCGTCGTTCCTTCGTTCTCCTTGCGCTCGTGCTCTCTTGTCGTTCGCCGCACGGCACCGACGCCGGGATCGCATCACCGCCGTCAGCCTCGTCCGCGCCGTCGGCCGCGGCGGCGAGCAGCGCTCCGCGGCTCGTCGATCGCGAGCTCCCGGAGACGGCGCGCGATCCGCGTGAGGCGGTCCTGGCGGGCGCCGCCACCGCGCTGCTCGGTCACGAGCACGTGCTCGCGCGACCCATCGACGACAGCGTCTCGAAGGAGGCCTTTCACCGCCTCGTCGACGAGCTCGACGTCGGAAAGCTTTTCCTCCTCGACAGCGACGTGCAGAAGCTCGCGCGGTTCGAGACCGACATGGATGACGAGCTCCGCGCGGGCGATCTCGTTCTCGGGCGGAAGGCGGCCGCGCTCCTCGCCGCGCGGCGTCGCGTCGTCACCGACGTCGTCGCGCGCATCCTCGCCACGCCGCTCGATTTCACGGTCAACGAGTCGTTCGAGACCGACCCCAAGAAGCGTGCATTCTGCAAGACGGAGGACGAGCTGGTGGCACGCTGGCGCGGCGTGTTGAAGCTGCAGGTCCTCGAACGCGCGCAGGAGCTCGAGGACACGCTCGAGAAGCGGGCGCATCCCAAGGCCGACACCAAGCCCGTCGATCCCGATGATGCGAAGCGTGAAGCGGCCGCAGAGAAGGCGCTCGGCGACATCCCCGCGACGTTCGAGGGACGACGCGACAAGGTGCAGAAGGAGGTGGCGACGCGCATGGCCACCCAGTTCACGCGCCTCGCGTCGGTCGAGAAGCTCGAGCCCGCGCAGACGTTCATCAACGCCATGAACGGCGCGTTCGACCCGCACACCAACTACCTGCCGCCCGCCGAGGAGGCGGAGCTCGACATCGCTCTCACCGGTCGCCTCGAGGGCATCGGCGCGACACTGCGCGAGCAGGAGCACTACATCCTCGTGAACGATCTCGTGCCCGGCGGCGCCGCGTGGCAGCAGGGAAAGCTGGAGGTCGGCGACCTGATCCAGTCCGTCGCGCAGGAGGGCAAGGAGCCCGTCGACGTGATGGACATGCCGATCGGCAAGGTCGTCGC
>FTCS01000504.1_pt1 | contig 11814 bp, 14 predicted proteins | sample 1639391 | NCBI WGS metagenome assembly FTCS01 (sample SAMEA3914864, study PRJEB12502) | metagenome | biome: forest; material: soil | place: USA | collected 2012-03-12 | depth 0.3 m | reverse complement strand
GGTACGAGCCTCGGCGCGATGCACGCGACCACGCGCGCGAGGTGCTTGCCGACGCACGCGAGGCCCTGCTCTGGCAGCTCGTCCTTGGCGGGCCAGAGGAACCCCATCGCCTCGCTCCACGAGACGAAGTTCCCGCCGTCGTCCCGGATCGCCCAGTTCTCGTCAGGGCTGCCGTTGACCTGCTCCCACAGCGACGGCAGCACGACGTCCGCCTTCGGGAAGAGCAGTGCGAGGCCGACCTCGTCGACCCAGCCGGCTGCCGCGGCGAGTGTGCGAATCACGCGTCTAGTCTGCAGGAGTGCCCCGGGTGAGACCGTTCTCCGCCCTCCGCTACGACACCGGCGTCGCCGGGCCGCTCGACGTCCTCGTAGCGCCGCCGTACGACGTCATCTCCGAGGACGCGCGTCTCGACTACCTCGCCCGCAGCCCGTTCAACGTCGTGCACCTGACGCTCCCCGACTCCGAGCAGGAGGCGGCGGACGCGCTCGCCGGGTGGCGCGCGGAAGGCGTGCTGCGCGAGCAGGAGCCCTCCTACTGGTGGGTGGCGCAGGACTACACCGGGCCCGACGGTGTCGCGCGCACGCGCGAGGGCTTCGCCGCGTCGGTCCCGGTGACGCCCTACGAGGACGGCGAGGTGCTGCCGCACGAGCGCACGCACGCCGGGCCGAAGGAGGGCCGGCTCCGGCTCCTGCGCGCGACGAGGACGCAGCTCGAGCCGATCTTCCTGCTCTACGACGCCGACCCGCCGTTCGCGCGCCCCGCCGGAGAGCCGGTGATGGACGTGCAGGAGGGAGGCGTGCGCACGCGCGTGTGGCCCGTGGCCGGAGGCGAGCTCGAGCTCGCCACGCCGCTTCTGATCGCCGACGGGCACCACCGCTACGAGACCGCGGTCGCCTACCGGGAGGAGCATCCCGAGGCGACGCACACGTTCGCGATCCTCGTCTCGACGCGCGCGCCCGGTCTGGAGATCTTCCCGACGCACCGCGTCGTGCAGTCGGTCGGGGACGTGCCGGGCGACGAGATCGCGGCGCCGAACGGAGGCGTGACGCTCTACCGCGACGGCCGGTACCTGCGCGTCGCGAGCGACGACGACTTCGGGCCGCGCATCGTCGAGTCGTTCGCCCCCACCGGGGTCGGCTACACCGCGTCTGCCGACGACGCGATCGCGGCTGTCGACCGCGGCGACGCGGCGGCGGCGTTCCTGCTCGAGCCGGTCACCGTCGAGCAGGTCGCACGGTTCGCGCACGCCGGCGAGACGATGCCGCAGAAATCGACGTTCTTCTACCCCAAGCTCACATCGGGACTGCTGCTGCATCCGATTGGCTAGCGGCGTGTCGCGCCGCGCGCGACGACGTCGCGCGCGTGCTGACCGAGCTGCCCGGCCGTGCGGAGCGCGAGCCCGTCGTCGGCGACGGCGAGGGCGGCGACGAGACCACGGCGATCGACGCGGCCGCCGAGCGCGCGATCCTCGCCCACTTCCACGGCAACCGGATCGTCACGGAGGAAGCGGGCATCCACGGAGAGGGCGCGTTCACCGTCGTCGTCGACCCGATCGACGGCTCGCTGAACGCGAAGCGCGGCATCCCGTTCTTCTCGATCTCCATCGCCGTCGCCGACGGCGACACGATGGACGACGTCTTCTTCGGGTACGTCCACGATTTCGGCACCGGCGAGGAGTGGACGGCCACCCGCGGTGAGGGCGCCCGCCTGAACGGGGAGCCGCTCACCGAGCGGCCCAAGGACCGGATCGAGATCCTCTCGTTCGAGGCGACGACGCTCGCCTACGTCACCGAGAACGCCGCGCGGTTCGACGGGATCGCGCATCGCCTGCGGATCATGGGCTCGCTCGCGATCACGCTGTGCCACCTCGCCGCAGGCCGGCTCGACGGCGTCGTCTCGCTCAAGCCTGCCCGGTCGGTCGATATCGCCGCCGCGCAGCTCCTCGTGCGCGAACAGGCGCTCGCGATCGCGCTGCCCGACCACCCGCCCTTCGGGCGGGCGCCACTCGACCTCGAGGGACGTTCACGCGTCGCGGCCGCGGGGAACGACGAGCTCTGCGCGCTCCTCGCGCGCGCCCTCACCGACTGAGGACGGTACCCTCGAACCGATGGCCACCCAGGACGAGATCCTCGCTGCGCTCGGGAAGGTGATCGATCCCGAGCTCCGGCGGCCGGTCACCGAGCTCGGCATGGTCCGGGGCGTGGAGCTCGAGGGCGGGCACGTCGGCGTGACGATCGCCCTGACCGTTGCGGGCTGCCCGCTCCGCTCGAGCTTCGAGGATCAGGTCCGGCAGCACGTCGCGACGCTTCCGGGCGTCGAGACGGTCGAGCTCCACTTCGACGTGATGAGCCCCGACGAGCGCGCGGCCCTGACGACGCGCCTGCGCGGCGGGGTGGAGGAGCGGGCGATCAAGCTGCCGGCGACCACGCGCGTGCTTGCGATCGCGTCCGGCAAGGGCGGGGTCGGCAAGTCGTCGCTGACGGTGAACATCGCTGCGGCGCTCGCAGCGAGCGGCAAGGAGGTCGGGATCCTCGATGCCGACATCTACGGCCATTCGATCCCGCACATGCTCGGAACCTCGCAGAGGCCGGTCGTCGTCGACAAGCTGATCGTCCCGCCCGTCGCGCACGACCTGCGGCTGATGTCGATCGGGTTCTTCCTCGACGACAACCAGCCGGTGATGTGGCGTGGGCCGATGCTGCACCGCGCGCTCGAGCAGTTCCTCCAGGACGTCCACTGGGGGGACATCGACGTGCTCGTGGTCGACATGCCTCCCGGCACCGGTGACGTCTCGATCTCGCTCGGGCAGCTGCTGCCGCGTGCGGAAGCGGTGATCGTCACGACGCCGCAGCCGCTCGCGCAGGAGGTCGCCTCGCGGGCCGCCGCGATGGCGCAGAAGACCGGGATGCGCATCGTCGGCGTGATCGAGAACATGACCTCGGAGATCTTCGGCACGGGCGGCGGCGAGCGGCTCGCCACCGAGCTCGGCGTGCCGCTCCTCGGCCGGGTCCCGCTCGATCCCGGCCTCCGGCAGGCCTGCGACGAGGGGCACCCGTTCGTCACGCCCGAGATCGCCGCCATCACGGAGGCGATCGACGCGAGCCGGACCGGCGGATTCACGCGCACGCTCCCGCTTGTCTCCTAACGGCGCTGCTGCGTTCTTCGACCTCGACCGGACGGTGATCCGGCGCTCGTCGGTGCTCGCGCTCGCCCCGTCCTTCCGCCGCTACGGGCTGATCTCGCGGCTCGACCTCGTCCGGTCGGCGTTCTGGCAGGTCCTCTTCGTCCTGCACGGCGCGAGCGCCGAACGCGTTCGCTCAGCCGCCGAGGACGGCATGAAGATCCTGGCCGGGTTCTCGGTCGACGACATGCGCCGGCTCGTCGGCGACGCGATGGAACCGGTGCTCCGGCCGCTCGTCTACGACGAGCCGCTGCACCTCGTGCGCCGCCATCGCGAGCGGGGAGAGAAGGTGTACATCGTCTCCGCGACCCTGCAGGAGATCGTCGAGCACATCGCCGGCGATCTCGGCTTCGACGGCGCAGTCGGATCGACCTGCGAGATCGTCGACGGCGTCTACACGGGGCGCTCCCTCCGTGCGGCCCACGGCGACGGGAAGGCGCAGGCCGTGCGCGACCTCGCCGCGGCGGAGGGCTTCGACCTCGCGCTCTCGACCGCCTACTCGGACTCCTACAGCGACGTCCCGTTCCTCGAGGCCGTCGGCCGCCCCGTCGCGGCGAACCCCGACCGGCGGCTGCGCCGGATCGCGACCGAGCGCGGCTGGGAGATCGTCGACTTTGCGGCCTGAGGACGCACGTCCGCGGCTCGCCGCCCTCGGTTTCCGCCCGGAGGACGTCGAGACACTCGCGTCGCACTTCCTCGACGCCGACGCCCGCGGCTCGCTCGGGCACGGCCTCTCACGGATCGAGTGGCTCGAGACGTGGGACGAGCTGCCGGTGGACGCGCGTCCCGAGCGCGTGGTCTCCGAGCCCGGCTACGAGCGCTGGGACGGTCACGGCGGCCTCGGCTACCTGACCCTGGGCGCCGCCGTCGCGGCCCAGCTCGCAGACCCACCGGCGCGGGCGCGCCTCGTGGTCTGCACGCGCACGTTCCCGACCGGCGCGCTCGGCTACTGGGTGCGGCAGCTCGCGCAGGGCGGTCTCGTCGGGGTGCTGACGGCGACGTCGCCCGCACGGCTCGCCTCGCCGGACGGCGGCCCGCCGCTCGCCGGGACGAACCCGCTCGCGATCGCGATCCCCTCGTCGGACGGGCGCCCGCTCGTCGCCGACGTCTCGATGGGGGCCGTCACCTACGGCGCCGTGCTCGCCGGACAGGCGCGTCCCGAGGAGCTCGTCCCGTTCGGCGGCCCGCAGGCGCACAAGGCCTTCGCGCTGGCCGTGGGCCTCCAGGCGCTCGTCGACGCGCTGATCCCGGACGACGGGTTCGGCGCGGTGCTCCTGGTCGCGCGCCCCGAGGCGGATCCGGTTCCGGCGCTGCGCGACCTGGCCGCAGGCGTGCGCCTGCCGGGTGAGCGCGTCACGTAACTCTCATAGAGGGCTGCTTCCGTTCCGGCGTGTCTCGGCTCCGGAGCCTCCTGGTCGGCGGCAGTGACGGCAATGCGCGGCTGACCGCGGCCACGGGCGCCGTCCTCGTGGTCCTCCTCGCCGCCGAAGGGCTGACGCTCCTCGGCGGCGTCCAGGGGCTGCTCGTCCCGCACTTCTTCATCGGGCTCCTCCTGATCCCGCCGGTCCTGCTCAAGCTCGGCAGCACCGGCTGGCGCATGGCCAGCTACTACCGGCGCATCGATGAGTACGTGCGCCGGGGGCCGCCGCAGCTCCTCCTGCGGATGCTCGTCGCGCCGGTGCTCGTCGTCGCGACCGTCGTCCTGTTCGCGAGCGGCATCGCCGCTGCCTGGACCGGGCAGCGCGGCCTCCTGCTCGGCCTGCACAAGGCGAGCTTCGTCGTGTGGGGGGTCGCGTTCGGCGTGCACTTCCTCGCCCATGCACTGAAGCTGCCCCGGCTCGTCCGCTTCGACTGGTGGGATGCCGATGGCCTCGGCGGGCGGCGCCTGCGGCAGTACCTCCTCGCCGGCTCGCTCGTCGTGGGGCTCGTGCTCGCGGTCGCGGCCTTCCCGCTCGCGCACCACTGGCACCCGCACTTCGGCTTCGACGACGGCGAGTGAGGAGCTACGCCGGGAACCCGGGCTCGACCCTGATCGAGGCGAAGTCGGGGTCTTGCGCCGCGTCGGCGGCCCACTCGGGCCGGAGCTGCACCGCCCGCTGCAGATGAAGGAGCGCGTCGAGACTGTGCCCGGCGAGCGCCTCGATGCAGGCGAGGTTGTACAGCAGCCCCGGCTGGTCGGGATGCGCCACGAGCGCGTCCTCGTGCATCCGGATGGCCTCGTCCCAGCGTCCTTCCCGCGTCAGCGGCACCGCCGCGAACATCTCCTCCCACGCCGAGGACTCGTGGGGCGCGCCCGGCTTGCCGCCCAGCGCGAGCACGACCGTGTCCTCGGTGAGCCCGATCGCGCCACGGCGCAGGGCGGGGTCGCCGACGAACACGAGCTCACCGGGGCCGAGCTCGTGGTCGTGACCGTCGACCGTGAACAGGGCGCGCCCGCGCAGCACGAGGTAGATCTCCTCGTGGCCGAGCATCGACTCCGAGTGCTCCTCGACCACTCGGGCGCCCGCCTCGCGCGGCGAGTAGGCGTTGACACCGAAGGCCTGGATCCCGAACCGCCTCCGGATGGGGCGCCACACGAACCCATCGTCCAGCTCGATCCGCTCGAGTTCGTCGACGTGCGCACTGCTCATCCCACGACCTCCTGCCAGCGCGCGTCGGCCCGCAGCCGGGCGAGGTCGCCGTCGTCCGCCGCCAGTGCGCGCACGTCCCCGGGCCCGCGCTCGATCGCGAGCCGAAGGTGGTCGAACGCCGCGTCGTCGTCTCCCTCGAGCGCTTCGAAGCACGCGGCGTTGAACTCGCCCTGCCAGGTGTCGGGGTGTCGTGCCAGCGTCTCCTCGACCAGGGCGCGCGCCTCCGACACTTTGCCGCTGGAGCGGTAGGCGAACGCGACGTAGAAGTCCTCCCACGGCGCGGGCTCCCAGGCGATGCCCGGCTTCGCGCCGGCGGCCAGCACGAGCGTCTCGTCCTCGGCGGCGACCGCCTCGCGGAGCGTGCCCGGCGGAAGGTGGACCAGGGTGCCGGCCGGCGCGTCGAGGGTCTCCTCGCCGACGGTGAAGGTCGCACGGCCGCGCACGACCACGTACAGCTCCTCGTCGCCGCCGCGCTCGGAATGGCGCTCGATCACGTGGTCACCCGCTTTCGCGCCGAGCCACGCGTTGACGCCGAACGGCCGGAAGCCGATCGTGCGCCGGAGCGGGAGCAGCGTCAGCGAGCCGTCGGTCGACGGCAGGCGTTCCAGGTCGTCGAGCGCGAGGACCTGGTACCCGCGGCTCACCTCGCGCGGAGCTCCGCGAGGACGACCGGGTCGATGTGGTCGGCGCCGTCGACCCGCTCCTCGAGGTTCTCGGTGCCCGCCCACGCCCGCAGCGCATCGCGGAGCTCGCCGCCGTACCCAAGGTGCTCGAGTCGCCCGGCGATCTCGCTGCGGAGGCCGTCGTCGAGCGGCAGCCAGTCCTGCTGCGGCGTCTTGCCGAAGAGGAGCGAGTGGATGTCGTAGAGGCGGTGGAGCTCGGCGATCGGCGTGGCGTGGTCGTCGACGCGCAGGTCGACCACGGTGTCGGTCAGGCCGGCGTAGCCGGCGTCTCGCTCGACGACCAGGATCGCCGCCGATTGCTGGCCGCGGCGGTCGCCGCCTGCTGCCTGAGCCGCCGCGAGACACTCGAGCAGGCGCTCTGCCAGGGGGCGCCCGGCGGTCCCGGTGAACGTCGTCGCGAGGGCCGCGACCGTCTCCTCGCCGACGAGGATGTTCCCCTGGGCGGCGAAGCACGGGCCGGTCAGCCCTCCGGCCCAGGACATGCAGCCGCTGCCGGTGTACGTCGCCCCCCGTCCCTGTGCGTCGACCACTCCGAGCTGGCGCTGCTCGCGGCCGCCGTCGGCCGCCGTCAGGCGCTCCACCACCTCGGTGGCCGAGAGGCCGTCGCGGAGGAGCGCGAGCCCGTCGGGGCCGTAGCGCGGGTTCACGTACGACTGGGTGGCAACGGCGCCGACGCCCGCCTCGGCCCAGGGGACGAGGGAGCCGACCGCGAGGAACTTCGACTGGGTCGCGACGCCCCACTGCGCCGCGTCCAGGTCGCACCCGACGATCGAGTACGTCGCGACGAGGGGAGCCTCAGGCGCCATAGGTCAGCTCGGTCAGGTCGAGCTCGAGCAGTGCGGGGTCGTCGACGAGCACGGACGCCACCTCGGGGCGCGCGAGCGCGGTCTTCACCTGTTGGGCCGTGCGAGCGCGGACCACGACCGGCCGTCCCGCGTCATGCGCCGTCCGCAGCGCCTCGTCGTCGAGCGCGTCGAGGACGAGTGCGTCGCCGAGGTCGAGCTCTCCCTCGAGCGCGATCTCCGGGACGCGCCGCCCCGTCGCCCCGAACCAGCGGTCTCTCACAGCTCGATGGTGTCCCCGGGGTCGATCTCCACCACCGTCGCACTCGTCAGCTTGGCCAGCTCGCCCGGTGAGCCGGTCAGAACCGGGAACGTCCCGAAGTGGCACGGAACGCAGCGCGGGCTTCCGAGCAGCTCGAGGGCGACCGCGGCTTCCGCCGGCCCCATCGTGAACCAGTCGCCGATCGGCAGCACCGCGAGGTCAGGCTCGTACAGGCGCGCGATCAGCTGCATGTCGCCGAACACGCACGTGTCGCCCGCGAAGTAGACCGACTTCCCGTCGAACCGGATCACGACCCCGGTGGGCTCGCCGGTGTAGGTGCCGTCGGGGGCGGAGCTCGAGTGGAACGCGTTCGTCATCGTGAAGCGGATGCCGTCGACCTCGACGGTGCCGCCCTTGTTGAAGGGCATCAATGCGTCTTCGGGAACGCCATTCTGCGAGAACCACGCGCAGAGCTCGACCATGCCGAGGACCTTTGCGCCGGTTCGCTGCTGGAACGGGGCCACGCCGGAGATGTGGTCTCCGTGACCGTGTGTGGCGTAGATCACGTCCGCCCGCTCCGGCTCCTTCTCGCTCTCCGGGAAGGTCGGACCGTCCGGGAACGGATCGACGTAGATGCGCTTGCCGCCGTCCGTGTCGAGACGGAACGACGCATGTCCGAGCCAAGTCAAAGTCGCCATGGGCTGGAGAATAGAAGGACCGTCCGGCCCGGGGGCGAAGCTTCAGATCGATGCGTCGCCTGCTCCCGGGGCTGCTTGCAATCGCCGCAACGTATGCGGACGGTCGCGGGTCCCACGGTCTGGCGTTCTACGCGATCATCGCTGCGATCCCGTTCGCCGCCGTCTCGGCGCTCGAGGCGTTCGGCGCGTTCCTGGACGCCTACGACGACGCGGTCCTGGGCGTGCAGGCCATCCTCTGGGCGCTGGCCCTGGCGTTGCTCGTCCTCTCCTCGGCCGCACGCTCACCCGCCTCCGCGTCCGGGACCCTGCCGACGCTCGGCTCCTCCGCGCTGATCGCAGCGCTCGGCGTGTTCGCCGTGAAGACGTGCGTCGCCGCCGGCCCGTTCGTGCGCCGCGTCGCGCTCGTGCGCCCGGCCAAGCCCTAGAAGGGCAGCGCGCTCGCCGCCGAGCGGGCGACGTCGATCAACGGCTGCACCGCGAAGAACGATCCGACCGTGACCACGAGTGCGGCACCGACACCGGTGACGAGGAGCGGGTCGAACGGCGGTGAGCCTCCCGCGGGCGCCAGTTGAAGCTCGGCCGCGTCGCGGAAGTACATCGCGCGCACGATGCCGAGGTAGTAGTACGCCGAGATCATCGTGGCGATCACGCCGGCGACGATGAGCCACCAGAAGCCGTGGTCGTAGGCGGCGGCGAAGACGTAGAACTTGCCGATGAAGCCGCCGGTGAGCGGGAAGCCGAGCATGCCGAGCATGAAGACCCACATCGAGACGCCGAGGAACGGCCGCTCCCAGCCGAATCCGGCGAGGTTCTGGAGCGTCACCGGCACGCCGAGCTCGCGCTCGCGCGCCGCGACGACCCCGAACGCACCGAGTGACATCGCGCAGTAGGGGATCAGGTAGTACATGAGCGCCCGTGCCCCGATCGGGTTCGCCGCGGCGACGGCGATCAGCATGAAGCCCGCGTGCGAGATGGACGAGTAGGCGAGGATGCGCTTCACGTTCCGCTGGATCAGGGCCGCGATGTTCCCCCACGCGAGCGAGAGGCACGCGATGATCGCGATCGCCCAGCTCCACAGATGCTCGTCCTCCGGGAACGCCGTCGTCAGCACGCGGTAGGTGACGACGAGGGCCGCGACCTTCGTCGCCGACGACATGAAGGCCGTGACCGGCGTCGGTGCACCCTGGTAGGCGTCGGGCGTCCACATGTGGAACGGCGCCGCCGACGTCTTGAACATCAGCCCGACGATGATCATCGCGAGGCCCACGACCAGCATCGCGTCGTGTGCGTGGCCGGCGGCGGCGATCTTGTCGAACGCCAGCTGCCCGGTCGTTCCGTAGACGAGGGCCGAGCCGAAGAGCAGGGTGGCGGAGCCGACGGCGCCGATGACCAGGTACTTGAGCCCGGCCTCGAGCGAGCCGATCAGGTCGATGTCGATCGCCGTCAGGACGTAGAGCGAGATCGAGAACCACTCGAGCGCGAGGAAGAGCGTCATCAGGTTCCCGGCCTGGACGAAGAACACCATGCCGGCGCCTGCGGCGGTGAGCAGTGCGTAGTACTCGGCGATGTGCTCGTCGCGCATCCGCTCGCCGTACGAGACGAGCACGGCGACGGCACCGCAGCCCGCCAGGATCACCTGTGCGAGCGCGCCCCACCGGTCACGGATCATCGCGTCGTGGACGAGCGTCGTCGGCACGGGCGAGCGCTCGTCCAGGAACCCGGCCCAGATCCCGGCGGCGACGAAGCCCGCGAAGCCGAGGAGCGCGGCGGTGGGCTTCCGGGTCGCGCGCGGCAGGAGCACCGCCGCCATCAGGCAGAGCGCCGACGCCGCGAGCAGCGTGAGCGACGGCGCGAGCGCGAACCAGTCGACGTGCGGCTTGACGATCACTTCGCCACCAGCTCCGACGGGTTGGCGTGGCTGTGGCCGGAGATCAGGTTCGGCCAGGCGGAGAGGCCGAGCAGGCAGAGGACGAGCGGCACGACGATCGCGAGCTCGCCGAGCCGCAGGTCGAGTGCGCTGTCGCTGACCGCCGGCCCGACGTCCTGGTGGAGCACGGCGGAGATCGCGCGCAGCATGTACATCGCGGCAAGCACGATCCCCACGGCGCCGATCACCGCCCAGATCCAGCCTTGCTGGAACACGCCCGCGAGGATCAGGAACTCGCCGGCGAAGGTCGCCGAGAGGGGCACGGCGAGCGAGATCACCCCGACCGTCATGATCATGGTCGCGAGCGCCGGCCGCCCCCGCGCCATCCCGCCGAGCAGCGCGAACTCGCCGCGCGTCCCGGTCCGCCGCTCCACCATCCCGGCGAGCAGGAAGAGCGAGCTGGACACGAGTGCGTGGTTCACGATCTGCAGCACCGCGCCGTCGAAGCCGAGGCTGTTGTTCGCGAAGAGGCCGAGCCCGATCAGGCCTGCCTGCGAGAGCGAGGAGTACATGATCACGCCGCGGAAGTCGCGGGCGCGGAAGGCAAGCAGCCCGCCGTAGAGGAGCGAGATCGACGAGAAGATCAGCAGGACGACGCGCCAGTCGTGCACCGGCTGGGGGAAGAACGGGATCGCGATCCGCAGCAGCCCGTAGAGCCCCGCCTTGCCGACGACGCCCGAGAGGACGCCCGAGACCTCGGCGGGCGACTCGCGGTAGGTGATCGGCAGCCAGCCGTGCAGCGGGAAGAACGGCGACTTGATCGCGAACGCCACCACGAACCCGAGGAAGAGCCAGGTGTTCGTGGACGTCCCCATCCGGGTCATGTCGAACGTCCCCTGCTGCAGGCCGAAGACGATGATCGCGGCGAGCATCAGCAGCGACCCGACGACGGTGTAGACGACGAAGGTGATCGTCGCGCGCATCCGCTCCGACCCGCCCCAGACGCCGATCAGGATGTAGAGCGGGATCAGCATCGCCTCGAAGAAGGCGTAGAAGAGGAGCAGGTCCTGCGCCGTGAAGACGCCGACGATCGCCCCGGTCAGGAGCAGCATCAGCGAGAAGTACGCGCGGGCCCGGTCGCGGCCGACCCACCACCCGTAGATCGTGCAGGCGGCCATCACGACGACCGTCATGCCGACGAACCAGATCGAGAAGCGGTACTGGCCCACGTGCCAGCTGACGTTCAGGTCGCTGAACCACGACCTGCGCTGGTCGAGCTGCAGCGCGGGCGAGCCGAAGTCGAACTTGCCGACCGCCGTGATCCAGACCGCGACCTCGACGAGCGAGACGAGCGCGGCGAGCGAGCCGAGCCAGTAGGTGGTCAACGGCGCGATCGCCACGAGCACCGCCCCGGCCACGGGCAGCACGATCAGGATGGTCGTCAGCCAGTGCATCGCTAACGCACCGCCAGGAAGACGACGGCGAGAATCGCGAGGCCGCTCGCGAGCGCGAGCGCGTAGGACCGGACGAGCCCGTTCTGCGTCAGCGACAGCTCGCGTGAGCCGAGCCCGAACGTCTCGCTGACGGCGGTGATCGAGCCCGAGATGATCGGCGCCTCCACGATCACGTACAGGCCGCGCGCGAGCAGGTCGCTCGGCCGGTACCAGAGGTAGTCGTAGAGCTCGTCCCAGTAGAACTTGTGCTGGAGCAG
>FTCS01001274.1_pt1 | contig 11883 bp, 14 predicted proteins | sample 1639391 | NCBI WGS metagenome assembly FTCS01 (sample SAMEA3914864, study PRJEB12502) | metagenome | biome: forest; material: soil | place: USA | collected 2012-03-12 | depth 0.3 m | reverse complement strand
CCCTCGTCCTCGTACGCGTGCCCGCGCTCGACGAGCTCGTACGCAAGCTCGCGTGCGCGATCGGCCGTGTCGAGCTGGAACGTGATCGGGCCGTCCCAGTCGATCCCGAGCCAGCGGAGCGACTGCTGGATCTGCTCCACCGACTCGGCGACCTCGCGGCTCGTGTCGGTGTTCTCGATCCGCAACAGACACGCGCCGCCCTGCCGGCGGGCGAACAGCCAGTTGAAGAGGAACGTGCGCACGCCCCCGATGTGGAGGAAGCCGGTCGGGCTCGGAGCCATGCGGACGCGGACGGACATCGCGTCCCTATCGTAGGCAGCCGTGGAATTCGGGGCGCACCAGAGCGCGACAGGCGGCATCGACACGGCGATCGACCGCATCGCGGCGATCGGCGGAGACTGCGTGCAGCTCTTCACCCAGAGCCCGCGGATGTGGCGCCCGACGAACCACACGCCCGAGGCGATCTCGGCGTTCCGGCGCAAGCGCGAGGAACACGGGATCGGCGGCGTGGTCTGCCACGCCGTCTACCTGTGCAACCTGGCGACGCCGAACGACACGATCTACGAGAAATCGGTCGCCACGCTGTGCACGACGCTCGACACCGCGAGCGCGATCGGCGCCGACGGCGTCATCTTCCACGTCGGCTCGCACCTCGGCGCCGGCTTCGACGCCGGGCTGGAGCGGACGGCCGCCGGGTTGACCGTGATCCTCGAGCACTGCGCGGACGACACCTGGCTCCTGGTGGAGAACTCGGCAGGTGCCGGGGGCACGATCGGCCGTTCGCTCGACGAGCTGGCAGCGCTGATCGAGCGGCTCGACGGCCATCCACGATTCGGGGTCTGTCTCGATTCGTGCCACCTGTACGTCTCCGGCTACGACGTCACGGATCGTGCGGTCGTCGACACACTCGTGCGCGACATCGACGCCCGGGTCGGCCTCGACCGTCTGCGCGCCTTGCACGTGAACGACGCGGTGTTCCCGCTCGGGTCGAACCGCGACCGGCACGCGAACGTGCTCGAGGGCGAGATGGGCGAAGGGCTCGGTGCCTTCCTCGCCCACCCGGCCCTCCAGCACCTCTCCGCGTACCTCGAGGTGCCGGGCACGGACGACAAGGGCCCGGACGCGGTCGAGGTGCAGAAGCTCCGCGACCTGCACGCACGCTGGACGGTGTGACACACGGCCGCTCCGCGGCGTACAACCTGAGCAATGACCTTCCAGCAGGCCGCGGAGGCCCACCTCGACGACGTGTACGGGTACCTCGCCTGGTTCACGTCGGACCGGTTCGCGGCCGAGGAGCTGACCGCGGTCACGTTCGAGCGAGCATTGCGGCTGTGGCACCGCTTCGACCCCGACCGCGGCTCCGCGCGGACGTGGCTCTGCCAGGTCGCGCGCACGGTCGCGCTCGACCACTTCCGCTCCGAGCGGCGCCGCCTTCGCCGGGAGGAGCTCGCCGCCCCGCGCGAGTCGGTCGACGTCCGCTTCGCCGAGGGGCTCTCCCCGGACCTCGAGGCGGCGCTCGACCGCCTCACCGCCGGCGAGCGCGAGGTGGTCGCGCTCCGGGTCCTGCTCGACCTGGACGCGGGCTCCGCCGCACGCGTCCTCGGCATCTCGCCGACCAACTGCACCACGCGCCTGAACCGCGCACTCAAGAAGCTCGAGGAGGCACTCCATGTCGCAGCGTGATCTCGTCGCGGAACTGCGCGCCGCGCGTGTCGAGGCTCCGTCCGAGGTGCGCGAGCGCGTCCGCCTGATCGCGGCCGCCGCGCCCAGATCCCCGCGCCGGCTCACCTGGCGTCGCACGGTCGTCGTCGCAGTTCCCGTCGCGGCGGCGGTCGCCGCCGCCGTCGTGCTCACGCGGCCGTCGTCGAACCACCAGACCGTGACACCGCTTCAGACCGAGCGCGCCGCGGCGAACCACGGCGCAGCGGTCAGCCCGAAGGCGTACAGCGTCCCGTCGAGCGCGGGGCGCGTGCAGGTCGTCGGCGAGACACTGTCGCTCCGCGTGACGGACATCTCGGCCTCGCTGAAGCGGGCGGTGAGCGTGGCGACGTCCCTCGGCGGTTTCGCGTCGTCGGTCCACGCGACGACGACCGGCCCGTCCGGAACGGCCGACCTGACGCTGAAGGTTCCACGGGCGAACCTCCAGGCCGCGGTCACGCGGCTCACCGCGCTCGGCACGATCATCGGCGAGCACGTCGACGTGACCGACCGGACCGCCGCCCTCAACGCCACCGACCGCCTGATCGCGCGGCTGCAGAAGCAACTCGCAGCACTACGCGCGCAGAACGCGGCGGAGGCCCAGATCTCCGCCGTGACACACCGGATCGAGCGGCTGCAACGGCAGGAGGCGGCGATACGCAGGCAGGCGCACTACGCGACGCTCCAGGTGCATCTCGGAACGGCGCTCGCGGCGAAGCAGCAGACGCACCATCACGGCCCCCTCCACGGCGTCGGCGTGGCGCTGACGTGGCTCGGCATCGGCGCGGTGTACGCACTCGCGATCGGCGGACCGGTGGTCGTCCTGCTCCTGCTCGTGTGGCTCGCCGCGCGGATGATCCGGCGGCGCCGTGTCGATGCGCTGCTCAGCCGGAGCTGATCTGTGCGAACACGCGGAAGGTCGGCACGCCGACCGGCAGCTCGTCGAACTCGGGGTTGATGCACCCGAGCTCGTCGAGGCGCGACTCGTACGTGCGCTCGACCTCGGCCTTGCACATCGGCAGCGGCCGACGCACGGCGCGGATCGCGCCGAAGCCCGGCTTGCGCTCCTCGGCGGCGCGCAGCATGTCGAGGTCGATCTCCACCTCGTACACCTTCTGCATGCAGCCGACGTACGTGTGGCCCCACGCCTCGTACGAGTAGACGAAGGGGCAGGCGCGCGAGAGACAGGCACCGGGGTGGACGACCTTGTCGCAGTGGACGCCGCAGCGGCGGCACTCCATCTCATCCTGCGGGCGAAGCGGCAACGCCGGTGCCGCGGTTGTCTGCTCGGGCGTCATACGCGCATTGTCCGAGCGGTCCCGGATGGCCGCAAGACTTGACTTTCGCTGCTCAGAGAGCTAGGCGGCGCACCGCGTTCAGCACGTCCATCGGCGTGAACGCCATGAAGTCGGCCTCGATCCCAGGGGTGTCGTCTGCTCTGAACCACAGCGCTTGAACGGTCGTCATGCCCACGTTCGCCGCTCCTTGCACATCGGTCTCGAGGTCGTCCCCGACGAACATCGTGTCGAACGGCTCGACCTCGAGCGCTCGGCACGCGTTCAGGAAGATCTCGGGAGCCGGCTTGCGGACCCCGACCTCTTCCGAGAGGACCATTACGTCGAGGAGGGCTGCGAGCCCGAACGCCTCGGCGTCGGCGCGGAGGACCCGCCCGGGGTCGGGCCACGAGTTCGCGACGACGCCGGTCTTGATCCCGCGGCCCCGCAGCGCCTCGAGCAGCGCCTGGCCGGAAGCCAGCGGCGCGAGCTGCGGCCGCCAGGCCTCGTGCTCCGCGTCGATGAACGCCTCGCTGTCGGCGATCCCGAGCTCGTCGAGCAGCTGCGTGTACGGCCGGTACCCGTGGGTCTCGCCCAGCATCAGCTCGCGGTAGCGGCGGGTGAAGTCCGGATCGTCGCGGCCGAGCGCCGCGCGGTGACCCGCGAGCAGCACCTCGTCGTCCCACGTGAACTCGACGAGCGTGTTGTCCCAGTCGAAGAGGACTGCCTCGAGCATCCAGAGCTAAGGTAGCCGCGTGGCGCGCAGGCTCTTGTGGGGATCGCTCGTCCTCACGCCGGTCGTGATCCTCGCGCGCTTCGTCTTCCATCTCGACGAGACGACGCTGTTCGTCCTCGCCGCGGCCGCGCTGATCCCCCTCGCCTGGCTGATCGGCGAAGCGACCGAGCATGCGGCGGAGCACACGGGGTCGGGGGTCGGAGGCTTCCTGAACGCGAGCTTCGGCAACGCGCCCGAGCTGATCATCGCGCTGTTCGCCGTCGCCGATGCGCTGCCCGGCGTCGTGCGCGGCTCGCTCACGGGCTCGGTGGTCTCGAACATCCTGCTCGTCCTCGGCGCGGCGATGATCGCCGGCGGCGACGGCGACGTCGATGCGCGGTCTCTGCGCTGGCAGCTCTTCGCCGTCATCGGCGCGGTCGCGCTGATCACGATCCCGTCGGCGCTGGCGTGGAACGGCAGCTCCCATGACCGCCACTCGCTCTACCTCCTCTCGATCCCGATCGCGGTCGTGCTGCTCGCCGCATACCTGGTGATCACGGTGGTCAACCTGCGGATCCATCGGTCGGAGGAACGGCGGGAGCCGAGCGCCGAGGCCTGGTCGTTGCGGCGCTCCGTGCTTGCGCTCGGTCTCGCAACGGTCGCCACCGCGGTCGTCTCGGAGATCCTCGTGCACTCGCTCGCAGACTTCGGCAAGGCGGTCGGCCTGGACGAGTTCTTCATCGCCGTCGTGATCGTCGCGATCGTCGGCAACGCGTCGGAGCACGGCGGCGCGATCCTGATCGCGCGGCGGGGCAACACCCGGCTCGCGACGGAGATCGCGATCACGTCGTCGATGCAGGTGGCGGTGTTCGTGATGCCGGTCGTGTGCCTCCTCTCGTGGATCGTGGGGCGCGGCCTGCCGCTCTCCTTCCGCGTCGTCGAGGTCGTGACCATGGCCGCCGCGGCGATCCTCGCGGCGATCGTCGTCGCCGACGGCCGCTCCCGCCGCTGGGAGGGGTTCATGCTGGTCGGCGCCTACGCGCTCGCGGTCGTCTGGTACGCGGCGGTCTAAGACCTACGCCTTGAACGGCTGCTGCGCGCGCGTGAACTCGTAGCCCGCCCACACGAGCCGCTCGCCGTCGACCCGCAGGCGCTCGCCGCGCTCGCGTCCCGCCGCCGCCAACCAGCCGGTCCCCTCACGCTCGAACGTCGTCTCGCCGCGACCGGGCGGCGTCCCGACGAACTTCGCACGCAGGGAGCCGCCCTCCCACGTGAAGACGAACTGATTGCCCTCGGACCACCAGATCCCGAGCAGCGCGCGCACGTCGGCCGGCGGCTCCGCCTCGGGCCGCCAGGGCTCGATCGGCTCGGGCCAGAGCTCCAGCGCCTTGGCCGCGAGCCGGATCGCGAACAGGTCCATCTCACCGCGCGTGCCGGAGTTCGTCAGCGCGGCCGCGCCGACGCCGGTCGCACGGTGGATGTACATGCCGGCCAGGTGGCCGGCCATGGCGCCGCCGTGGCCGCCCCAGATCTTCCCTTCCTCGTTGTAGAGCGCGAGGCCGAGCCCCCAGCCGAGCACCCACCGGTCCGGGAGGAACATCACCTGCGGGAACCACATCTCCTCGATCGTGCTCGCCGCGAGGACGCCGTCGTGCCCACGGGCGAGGAACGTCGCCCAGCGCGTGAGATCCTCGACCGTCGACCACAGCTGCCCCATCGCGGCGACGGCGCCCAGATCCGTCTCCGGCTCCTTCCAGACCGTACGCGCGTACTCGTCGACGAGATAGCCCTGCGCCTTCGGCGGCTGCGAGTACCACGTCGTCCTGTCGAGCGCGAGCGGCTGCAGGATGCGCTCGTCGACGTACTGCGTGTACGCCAGGCCGCTCCTCGCGGAGACGACCCGGCCGAGCAGCCCGAAGGCGAGGTTCGAGTAGTGATGGGCCTGCGCCGGCTCGAGCGCCAGGCCGACGACGAGGTCGTCCTCGGTCGGAGTCGTGCCCTCGACGAACATCTCCCCCGCCTCGCGCTGCATGCCCGAAATGTGCGCGAGCATCCGCCGGAGCGTCGGCGAGCCATTCTCGATCCCGGGCAGGTGCTGCTCGAGCCGGTCGTCGAGATCGAGTGCGCCGGCGTCGCGCAGCTGCATGATCGCGGTCGCTGTGAAGGTCTTGGTGATCGAGCCGATGCGGTACTGCGTCGCCGGCGTCGCCTCGCGGTCCTCGTCGTAGTCGGCGACGCCGACGGCGTTCGACCAGATCGTCTCGCCCTTGCGGACGACCGCCGCCGCGACCGAGGGCAGGCGGTCGGCCTGGCGCTCCTGGAGCAGGCGATCGAGCTGCTCAGGCTTCGACATGGGCTCCGAGCGCACGTGGGACGGCGGCGAGCGCCACGTCGATCGCGTCGTCGTCGATCTCGAGCGACGTGACCGCGCGAAGGACGCCCGGCCTCGTCTGGGAGAGGAGGACCCCCTGCGCCCGTACGCGCGCGAGCGCCTCCTGCTCGGTCAGTCCGAGCGCGGCCACGTCGAGCTGGACGAAGTTGGTCTGCACGAGCTCGAGGTCGACCGGCAAGCGGGCCTCCGCCCAACCCTCACCGAGCCGCCGCGCGCGCGCGTGGTCGTCTGCCAGGCGGTCGACGTTGTGGTCGAGCGCATAGACGCCGGCGGCGGCGACGATCCCGGCCTGCCGCATCGCGCCGCCGAACCGGTGCTTCTCGATCCGCGCACGGTGCATCAGCTCGTGCGAGCCCGCGATCAGCGCACCGAGCGGGCAGCCGAGCCCCTTGGACAGGCAGAGCGTCACGGTGTCGAACGGCGATGCGAGCTCGGAGGCCGCGATCCCCGAGGCGACCGCGGCGTTCATGAGCCGCGCGCCGTCGAGATGCAGGCGCAGCCCGAGCTCGCGGCCCGCCGCGACGGTCTCGCGCAGCTCGCCGACGGGCCAGACCGCGCCGCCCGCCGTGTTGTGGGTGTTCTCGAGCGCGAGCACGGACATCGGCGGCGTCCAGAACTCGCCGTCCTTCCACGCCGCCGCCCGCACTTGCTCGGCGCGGATGCGCCCGCGGTAGCCCGGCAGCCCCCGCGTCTGCAGCCCGGAGTGGAACGCGGCGCCGCCGAGCTCGGAGGTCATGATGTGGGCGCGCTCCTCGACGAGCAGCTCGCCGCCACGCTCACCGAGGATCGCGAGCGCGATCTGGTTCCCCATCGTCGCGGTCGGCAGATACACCGCCTCCTGCTGGCCGAGGAGCACGGCCACGCGCCGCTCGAGCTCGAGGACGGTCGGGTCCTCCCGCTCCTGCTCGTCGCCGACCTCGGCGTTCGCCATCGCCTCGCGCATGGCGGGCGACGGTTTCGTGACGGTGTCGGACCGGAGGTCGATCACGCGCGGCACACTAGATGCTGCCGATGGACGAACGCGATCTCCACACGTTGCCGCCCGACCTTCCAGTCCCGGAGGACGACGGCGCCGCCGACCACCTCACCGGCGCGGAGCTGCCTCACCTGACCCTCGAGTCGACACAAGGACCAATCGACCTCAGGACCCTCGACGTCATCTACGTCTACCCGCGCACGGGCAAGCCGGGCGAGCCCTCGCTGCCGGGCTGGGACGCGTTCCCCGGAGCCCGCGGGTGCACGCCGCAGTCGTGCGGCTTCCGCGACCACGCCGCCGAGCTGGCGGAGCTCGGTGCGAGCCGCGTGGCGGGCGTCTCGTCGCAGACGCTCGAGCGGCAGCTCGAGTTCGCGGAGCGGAACCACATGCCGTTCCCGGTGATCGCCGACCCCGAGCTCCGACTGCACGAGGCTCTCGGGCTTCCGACCTTCGAGATCGCAGGTCACACGCTCTACAAGCGCCTCGCGCTGGTCGCGGTCGGAGGCTGGATCGCGAAGGTCTTCTACCCGGTGTTCCCGCCCGACCGGAACGCGCAGGACGTCGTCGACTGGCTGCGCGCGAACGAGGTCGAGTGAATGGACCTCGACGCAGTCGCCACGGCGCTCGCCGACGAGCCGTCATACCGCCTGAAGCAGGTGTGGGAATGGGCGGCGCGCGGCGCGACCTCGTACCGCGACATGACGAACGTGCCGGCCGGCGTCCGCCGCCGCCTCGAGGCCGAGGTCCCGTTCTCGACCCTCGCCGTGACGCACGAGGCACGCTCGTCGGACGGGACCGTCAAGGCGCTCTTCCACACCGCGGACGGCCATCCGCTCGAGGCGGTGCTGATGCGGTACCGGGACGGCCGCCGCTCCGTGTGCGTGTCCTCCCAGTCCGGGTGCCCGCTCACCTGCACGTTCTGCGCGACCGGGCAGATGCGCTTCCGGCGGAACCTGACTGCCTGGGAGATCCTCGACCAGGCGCTTCACTTCCGCCGGCACGAGCCGATCGACCACGTCGTCTTCATGGGCATGGGCGAGCCGATGCTCAACGTCGACGCAGTGCTTGCGGCGGCGAGGCGGCTTCCCGACCTCGGCGTCACGCATCGGCGGACGACGATCTCCACGGTCGGTTGGCTCCCCGGGTTGAAGCGGTTCGTCGACGAGGTCGACGAGCCGATCCGTCTCGCGCTCTCGCTCCATGCGCCGGCGGATGCGCTGCGGAGCGAGCTGATGCCGGTGAACGACCGCTACCCGCTCGAGGAGGTGCTCGCCGAGTGCCGCCGCTACTTCGACCTGCGTGGACGCAAGGTCTTCGTCGAGTACGTGATGCTCGACCACGTGAACGACTCGGTGGAGCACGCGCAGGAGCTCGCGGAACTGCTCGACCGGAAGGTGTTCAAGGTCAACCTGATCCCGTACAACCCGACCGGGATGTACGACGGCTCGGCGCGTGAGCGCATCGCCGAGTTCAAGGCGGTACTGGACGACGCGCGACTCCCGTCGACCGTCCGCCTCACGCGGGGCCGCGACATCGCGGCGGCGTGCGGTCAGCTCGCAGCGACCGGCTGACGCGCGGACACGCTCTCGCGCCCGACGACGCGCGCGAGCGCCTCGACGCATTCGACGTCGAACGCGGTTCCGGCCTCGGCGCGCAGGTACGCGATCGCCTCCTCCTCCGACCACGCGTCGCGGTAGACGCGCTTCGAGATGAGTGCGTCGTAGACGTCGCAGACGGCGAGGATGCGTGTGTCGAGGCTCAGCTCGTCACGGTGGAGGCCGCGCGGGTAGCCGCGCCCGTCGAGCCGCTCGTGGTGATCGCGGACCAGGTCGCCGACGCCGGCGCTGAAGCCGCCCAGCTCGTTCAGCAGGCGGTAGCCGCGCTCGGCGTGCTCCTTCACCGTTGCGTACTCCTCGTCGTCGAGCGGGCCCGGCTTCTTCAGGATCGCGTCGGGGATCGAGAGCTTCCCGATGTCGTGGACGAGGCCGCCGATCGCGAGCGTGCGCAGCCGTCCGCGGGAGAGCCCGAGCTCGTCGCCCACCTGGACGGCGCGCAGCGCGACCCGCCGCGTGTGCCGCTCGGTGTACTCGTCCTTCTCCGCGAGGGTCACCGTCAGGGCGCGAACGTGCGAGCCGAGAAACAGGTCCTCGGATGCGACGAGCTCGGTGGCGGTGAGGTCGCCGGCGAGCGGGCGCGACTGTGCCGCGCGTGCGAGGTCGACCGCGACGGCGATCCCCACGACGAGGATCCCGTCCAGCTCGACTTCGTGACCGATCCACCAGCCGAGCTGGTAGTAGGTCATCGTCAGGGCGGGGACGAGTGCGGTCGCGAGCCAGACGAGACCGACGCAGACCGCGAGGTCCAGGAACCGCCGCGTGAGCAGGAACGTGCGCACCGCCCGCAGCGTCACGACCCCGAACGCCAGCATTCCGACGACGAGGAGCGCGAGCGCGTCGCGACCACCCGGGGCCGGCACCGCGGGCATCAGGCCCGGCCAGGCGAGCGCCGTGGCGCCGAGCGCCAGCACGCCGAGAAGCAGCCCGGCCTCGACGAGCAGGAAGGGGACGACGTTCCGCAGCACACGCGGAAGGGGCAGGACCGACACGGCGAGGATGATCCCGCCGACCGGCAGGGTCGCGCCGCCGGTCACCATGACGACGCCGTTGTTGCCGAAGATCACGCCGGGCGTCGAGAAGCCGTGCAGCGCGAGCAGCGCCGCCATCACGCCGAAGGCGGTGCCGACGACCATCGTGCGGGTGTCGCCGCGCCGCGCTCCGACCAGTGTCAGGCCGAAGGCAGCGGTCGCGGCGACGAGGGCGCTGAAGCCGACCGAGTAGAAGTGGGTCGTCCCCGTGAAGTCGACCCGGTGGTACCCCACGCCGACGTGGACGGCCGCGGGAATCGCCGCAGCCACCACGCCGGCTCCGAGGAGGAGGGGAAAGCGCCGCACGGGCGCGTTTTCGGCATTTTCAGGGCTTTTGTTTAGCCCCCGCTCGGGGCCGGCCCGCTAGATGGTCGGCGGGTCGGGATCCGGCGGAAGCGGCGTCGGGTCCGGGCCCGGGCTGGGTGGCTTGGGCGGCGGCGGTTCGACGCCGACCCGCACCTGCAGATGGCTGGCCATCGCAGGTGCAGGTACCGCGTCGCCTGGTTACGAAACGGCCGCGAGACGCACGGTGCACGAGGCGAGCCCGCGCTTCTCGAGGTACTGCTGGTGGTAGTCCTCTGCCTCCCAGAAGGTCGGCGCGTCCTCGATCTCCGTCACGACCGGCCGCGACAGGCGTCCCTGGAGACGGTCGCGCGAGGCCGATGCGCTCGCGCGCTGGGCCTCGTCGTGGACGAAGATCACCGAGCGGTACTGGTCACCGATGTCCGGGCCCTGACGGTTCAGTTGGGTGGGGTCGTGTTCGGCCCAGAAGGTCGCGAGCAGCGCCTCGTACGGGACGACATCCTCGTCGTAGGTCACCTCGACGACCTCGGCATGCCCGGTGCCGTTGAAGCAGACCTCCTCGTAGGAGGGGCGGTCCTGCTGACCGCCGGCGTAGCCGACGCGGGTGCGCGTGACGCCGTCGAGTTGCCGGAACGCGGCCTCGACGCCCCAGAAGCAGCCGGCGCCGAAGGTCGCCCTCTTGACCACGGCTAGACCTCCTCCAGCTTCAGCGCGGCGGAGTTGATGCAGTAGCGGATCCCGGTCGGATGCGGACCGTCCGGGAACAGGTGCCCCAGGTGGCCGCCGCACGCGGCGCACATCACCTCGGTGCGCACCATGCCGTAGCTCGTGTCCGTCTCCTCGTCGATCGCCTCGGCGGCGGCCGGCGCGTAGAAGGCGGGCCATCCGCACCCGGAGTCGTACTTGGCCTCCGAGGTGAACAGCTCGGCCCCACACCCCGCGCAGCGGTAGACGCCCTCGTCGAAGGTGTGGTCGTACTCACCGGTGAACGGGCGCTCGGTGCCCTTCTCGCGCAGTACGCGGTACTGCTCGGGCGTGAGCTCGGCCCGCCACTCGGCTTCTGTCTTATGGATTCTGTTCTTCACGTGTATTCAGACCTCCGAACGGCCGATTCGTTACGTGAACAGTGCCGCAGGAAAGAGAGGTCGCATGGCCGACTACACCCATCTGAACCTGAAGGAGGACGTCGAGAACGTCTCGGAGCGCTTCGGGCTCGCACCCGACATGGAGGCTCGCTTCGGACGGCGGCCCCTCCAGCTGAAGGGCGGCGGCTTCAGCTACCAGAAGCTCGCACCGAACTACCGCCCGCCCGCGGCGCACCGCCACCGGACGCACGAGGAGGTCTACGTGGTGGTCGCCGGCAGCGGGCGCGTGAAGATCGACGACGACGAGATTCGCGACCTCCGGCAGTGGGACGCCGTCCGCTTTGCGCCCGGCACCGCCCGCGGCTTCGAAGGAGGCCCGGAAGGGCTCGAGCTGCTCGTCATCGGCTTCGGCGAGGGCGGCGACTCCGAGCTGATCGAGGACTTCTGGGGTTGATCGGATCAGGTAGAGACGCGGTCGCCGCACGCGGCGTCTCGTCCACGGCGCGTCCTCCCTTCTCTACGCGCCCTTCTGGGCCTCCAGCTCATGCGCACCCGCGCCTTCCTCTACCGGGTGATCCTCGAACCGGTACTTGACCACGACCTGCTTCGCCGCGCGCACCTCGTCGAGACGCCGCACCGGGCGTGAGTGGGGGGCCGAATGCAGGATCTCCGGGTCGACCTCCGCCTCCCGCACGATCGCGAGCATCGCGTCGCAGAACGCGTCGAGTGTCTCCTTCGCCTCCGACTCGGTCGGCTCGATCATCAGCGCCTCCGGTACGACGAGCGGGAAGTAGAT
>FTCS01000671.1_pt1 | contig 11883 bp, 7 predicted proteins | sample 1639391 | NCBI WGS metagenome assembly FTCS01 (sample SAMEA3914864, study PRJEB12502) | metagenome | biome: forest; material: soil | place: USA | collected 2012-03-12 | depth 0.3 m | reverse complement strand
GTTGACGAGCGTGTCGTACGCGTACGAGTCGACGTACCTCGCCGTCTGGAGCACCGTCATCTGCGGGTCGAGGTTGCCGGGATCGCCGGGGATGGCGAGCGTCGCCGACCCGGATGGCCCTGCAGCCTGTCTCGCCGTCGCCGAGGTGGTCACGGACAGCAGGAGAGCTAGACCCGCGATCACCAGAATCAAACGCTTGCGCATGCCCAGCCTCCTGTCGAGTCGAGACCCGTGTCGAACGTGTTGACGTCTTCCGCACGCGAAAGTTTCACGTCGTGCCTCATGCGCCACATCGTGGCCACGGACAAGAACCCGTCGGCGCTTTGGTGTAGCCGGACGAGCCGTGCTCGGCTCATCCGACCTTCGGCGTCGCGCGGGCGCCGAAGTGCATGTAGTGCCCGGCTCCCGGAACCTCGTAGAACGTGATCGGCGCCCAACTCTGCGCCGACGGGTCGCGCACGCCGAAGAGGCCCTCGGCCGCGGCCGTCATCGGATACTCGTGGACCGTCTCCGGGACGAGCGCCGCGAGCGGCCCCGTGATCTCGGTGCGCAGGACCGCAGCGCCGTCGCGCTCGAGCACGTCGAGCGTGACGCCGGCGCGCTCGTAGCGGCCGAGGTACGGCGTGACGTCGACGTCGACGGGCTCGTCCGGCGGGGTGAACGGCCGTTGCATCTCGATCCCCGCGAGGTCGGCGAAGATCTCGCGGTAGAGATCCTCGTAGAGGTCGCGCGTGTTGCCGCCGTTCGTGAGCAGCGTGACGGCGAGCCCCTGTTCGGGGAGCACGCGCAGGAACGCCGCCTGCCCGAGCGTGTTGCCGTCGTGACCAACCAGGCGATGCCCGTCCCAGCTGAAGCGGATCCACCCGATGCCCCACGAGTCGCCGAGGATGTACTTGTCGGGGACGTCGGCCTGCCATTCCTGCATCGCCGCGGTGCTCTCCGCGCTCAGCACGCGCGTGCCGTCGGCGGTGGCGCCGCCGTTCAGGTGCATGCGCACGAAGCCGAGGACGTCGCGCACCGTCTGGCTGATCAGCCCCGCGGGGCCCGCGGAGCGCGGGAGCCCCCAGGCGGACGGAGCGCGCTTCGGCGCCTCGCCTCCCTCGCCGATGTGGCCGACCGCGGCGCGGTGCAGCAGCGCCTCTTCCGGCAGCGTCCCCGTGTGCGTGAGCCCGAGCGGGGCGACGAGCCGCTGCTGGATCGCCGCGTCCCACGTCCCTCCGGTCAGCTTCTCGATCACGCGGCCGGCAAGCGAGAAGCCCGAGTTGCAGTACGACCACGTTGCGCCGAGCGGATGGTTCTGCGCGGCGTCCTTCAGCTGCGCTGCGTACTTCTCGAGGCAGTCGTCGCCGCGCCCCGTGTCGGTGAACACATCGCCGTCGATCCCGCTCGTGTGCGAAAGGAGGTGACGCATCGTCACCGTCTTGGCGACCTCAGGGTCGCGCAGCTCGAGCTCCGGCAGGTACTCGACGACGGGCTTGTCGAGGTCGAGCTTGCCCTCGTCCACCAGCTGCATCGCGAGCGTGGCCGTCCAGACCTTCGTCATCGAGCCGATCTGGAACACCGAGTCGGGCGTCGCGTCGACGCCGGTCTCGACGTTGAGCACGCCGGTCGCGAGCTCGACGAGCTCGTCCTCGCCGCCCGCCCGCATACGAAGGATCCCCAGCGCCGCGCCGGGAACGTGATGTCGCTCTGCCAGCTCGTCGAGCCGGCGCTGCCAATGTGCCGCGTCGATCGACGCGTGCCCGTCTCCGGCGTGTTGCTCCACCCAGTCCACCACCCTTTTGTTGAAGTCCTTGCGCTGCGACGGCTTGCCGTCGATGACGAAGAGATGCGACGCGTCGGGATACAGGACGAGCCGCGACGGAACACCCCGCTCACGCAGAGCTGCGTGCCACTGCTGCGCCTGTCCCACCGGGCACCGCACGTCGGCGGCGCCGTGGTAGACGAGCGTCGGCGTCCGGACCGCGTCGACCCGCGCGAGCGGCGACATGCGCTCGTAGCTCTCGCGGTCGTCCCAGTAGCTGCCTCCGAGCTCGTGCTCGGCGAGGAAGTGCCCCTGGTCGGACGTTCCGGCCATGCTCACGAGATCGCTCACGACGCCTCCCGCAACCGCCGCCGCGAACCGGTCGTCGCGGCTCGTCAGGTAGCAGGTCATGTACCCGCCGTAGCTGTAGCCCGTGACCGCGAGCCGCTTCGGATCGGCGATTCCTTCGGCGACGAGAGCGTCGACGGGCTCGAGGAAGTCGCGTGCGTCAGCGTCTCCCCACGCGCCGATCGCCGCGTCGTAGAAGTCCGACCCGTACCCGTCGCTGCCGCGCGGGTTGAGCAGGAGGATCGTCCAGCCGCGCGCCGCGAGCTCCTGGTGATAGAGGTGCCAGCCGTCCGCCAAGCCGTTCCACGAGTTGTGCGGGCCTCCGTGGATGTCGACGAGCAGCGGGCCGGGCGCGGCGGCCGCCAGGTCGCGAATGACCCAACCGTGGACGACCGTCCCGTCCGAGACCGGAAACTCGCGCTCGGCGCGCGGAAACAGCTCGACGTCGGCGAGGCTCGTTCCGTGGTCGGTTCGCACGCTCAGCTCGCCGGTCCCGAGGTCGACGATTGCGACCTCGCCGAACGACGTCGGCGTCGCGTGGACGATCGCGGCGCGCGTTCCGGCCACCGACAGGCCGTCGACGCCGTGCGCGAGCCGCCGAGGAGCGCCACCGGACACGTCGACGACGTAGAGATCCGTCACGCCCCGGTCGCGCACGCAGAACGCGACGGCACCCGCCGAGGTGAACTGCGGCAGCCCGCCGGGATACCCCGGCCCGCCTGTCATGACGTTGCGATCGAGCGATCCGGCGAGCTCGGTTGGCGTGCCTCCGTCGAGCGGGATCCGCCACAGGCGCGCATGCCCGGTCGGCTCACCGGGGTAGCCGGCGACGAGCAGCCAAGTCCCGTCGTCGCTCCAGCGCACGGCTCCGCCGACGCCGTCGGCGAGTGCGACGACGCGCGGCTCGGCACCGCTGTCTTCCAGGTCGAGCGTGTGCACGGGCGCGCGATAGCGCAGGTCGGCGTCGTCGCCGGTCGCGGCCGCGAACGCGAGCGTCGAGCCGTCCGGCGACCACGCCGGGTCGCCCGCATGCCAGTCGCCGCGCGTGACCTGGCGGCAGTCCCGCGACGCAAGGTCGAGCACGTGCAGGTGCTTGCGGATGTCGCGGAGATACCCACTGCCGTCGGCCTGGTAGTCCACGCGGTCGGTGACGATCGGACCGTCGGCGCCGTCGGCGCGATCGGTCGCGGCGCCGAACGCGATCCGGGTGCCGTCCGGGCTCCAGACGGGCGCGCCCGCGCCGAGCGTGAGCGTCGTCAACTGCTCGGGCTCGCCGCCCTCCACCGGCAGCAGCCAGAGCTGCGCAGGCCCGTCGGAGGCGCGGAGGAACGCAACCGACTTCCCGTCCGGCGACCACGCCGGCGCGACGTCCGCCGCGCCGCGTGTCAGCTGCCGCGGCTCCCCGGACGCCGCATCCACGATCCAAAGCGAACGCGCGGTCCGGTCCTCGTCCGCATCGACGGTCCGGAGGACGTAGACGCACGCGGTGCCGTCCGGCGCGAGCGCAGGCTGCTCGGGCGCGGCGATCGCGGCCAGGTCGTCGATGCGCAGCCGACGCGTCATGACTGCAAGCGTCCCGGCTCCGTCTCCGGTCCGCTTCGTGTGCCCGGCCAATCCCCGCGGGGCTCGCTCGGCGCTCCCAACAGGTCCTCGACGAGCGCCGCGACCAGGCGCGAGCGCTCATGCATCGCGTCGACCTCGACGTACTCGCCCTCGGCGTGTGCGCCGCCGCCGACTGCGCCCAGGCCGTCGAGCACCTGGATGCCGAGACCGGCGAGCAGATTCCCGTCCGAGCCCCCACCGACGGACGCTTCCGCCAGCGGGGCCATGCCGAGGCTCGCGGCCACGCGCTGCGCACGCTCGTAGAGGGCGGCGGAGGCGCGGCGCTCGAGCGGCGGCACGCCGATCTCGCGCTCGACGTCGAGCTTCGTGCCCGCTGTGACCGGCTGCAGCGCAGCAAAGGCCGCGGCGACACGGTCGGCCTCGCTCAACGTGCGCGTGCGGACGTCGACGTGCGCGACCGCACGTGCCGGAACCGTGTTCACCGCGCTGCCTGCGCTGACCACGCTGGGGGTGACCGTCGTTCCTTCCTCGGGTCGCGCCAGGGCGGCAACGGCGAGCAGCTGGTGCGCCAGCTCGACCACCGCGTTCGCGCCCTTCTCCGGCTCGAGCCCGGCGTGCGCGGCCGTACCGGTGACGCCGACGCGATAGACGGCAACGCCTTTCCGCTCGGTCTTCAGCGCACCGGCGGCGCTCGGCTCGAGCACGAGCGCCGCTTCGATCCCGTCGGCCGTCTCCTCGATCACGGCGCGTCCGGTCGGCGACCCGAGCTCCTCGTCGGTGGTGAGCAGCACTGCGACGCCGTCGAGGCTCTCGACCTGCGCCAGCGCGAAGAGGAGCTGCACCACGCCCGCCTTCATGTCGAAGATCCCGGGGCCGGTCGCGCGTCCGTCACGGACCGTGAACGGCCAGCGCTCGAGCGTTCCGAGCGGCCACACGGTGTCGACGTGCCCGATCAACAGGACGCGCGGACGGGCACCGAACCGCCAACGGAGATGGACGCGACCTCCTACCTCCATTCGCTCGCCGCGGACGCCGAGCAGCACGTGCGCCAGCTCGTCGGCAATCTCGACACACGCGAGACAGGCAGCCGGATCGGCGCTCGGCGACTCGGCTTCGACGAGCGCGCGCAGCGCGTCGATCATGGTCAGAGAGCCCGCGGCCAAGCACGCATTCTCGCGCCAGGCGCCGCGCGCCGTTCGGCGAGCGCACCAAACTGCTTGCCCGAGCTTGTGCCCCGGCGACCATGCCGAGCGGTGCCCGGAGTGGAACGATCGCTGCCATGGCTGACACGCAGGTCGACCTCTACCCGCGCGAGCGCGCCGCCGCAGCTGCCCGTGCGGCAGCCGAGCACGCCGGCGTGGTCGTCCGTCCGCTCGAGGTGCTGGCCGAGTTCGAGGCGGCGTCGGAGCTGATCGGCCGGATCTGGAACGACGAAGGCGACCCGAAGGCACCCGTCAACCTGCTCCGTGCGCTCGCCCACGCCGGCGACTTCGTGGCCGGCGCCTTCAGCGAGCGCGAGCTCGTCGGGATCTCGCTCGGCTTCTTCGGCCTCGCGGAGTCCGAGCTCCACCTCCACTCGCACATCACCGGCGTGGCACCCGGCTTCCAGGGCAAGTCGCTCGGCTTCGCGCTGAAGCAGTTCCAGCGCAGCTGGGCGCTCGAGCGCGGCGCACACATGATCGAGTGGACGGCGGACCCGCTCGTGCGCGCCAACGTCTGCTTCAACCTCGCGAAGCTCGGCGCGGCGATCGTCGGCTACCACGAGAACTTCTACGGGCAGCTGCAGGACAGGCTGAACGGGACATCCGAGAGCGATCGCGCCGTCATCCGCTGGGACCTGACCTCCGAGCGCGCGACCGGGGCGGCCGACGGCACACATCGCGACGTGGCGCCGGTGGACGGCCTGGTCGTGCTCGAGCCGGATGGCGACGGGGCGCCGGCTCAGAGCGCCGGGGACGGCGACGTGCTGCTGGCGTGGATCCCCGACGACATCGTCCGCGTCCGCGCGCAGGACGCACGGCTCGCCGACGCGTGGCGGCGCGCGCTGCGTGAGGCCATCGGGCCGAGGCTGCGCGACGGCTTCCGCGCCGAGCGGATCACCCGCGACGGCTGGCTCGTGCTCACGCGATGAGAGTCGACCACGTCGAGCTACGGCGCGTTCACCTCCCGCTCGTCGCGCCGTTCAGAGCGTCGATCGGCACGCTGCACCACCGTGACGTGCTGCTCGTGCACGTCGTCGCCGACGGCGCCGACGGCTGGGGTGAGTGCTCGGCGTTCGGCGAGCCCTTCTACTCGTACGAGTACACCGACGGCGCGCAGGACGTGATCAGCCGCCACATGCTGCCGCTGCTGTTTGCGCATGGAGACGTGAGCGCCGAAGCAGTCGCCGGCATCCTCACCCCGGTCCGTGGCCACCCTATGGCGAAGGCCGCAGTCGAGATGGCGATCCTCGACGCCGAGCTCCGCGTGCAGGGCCGCTCGTTCGGCGAGTATCTCGGCGCTACGCGGTCTGCCGTGGACTGCGGTGTCTCCGTCGGCATCCACGAGCGAGTCGAGGACCTCGTCAGCACCGTCGACGGCCATCTCGCAGACGGCTACAAGCGCATCAAGCTGAAGATCGAGCCGGGCCACGACGTCGACGACGTGCGCGCCGTGCGTGAGGCGTTCGGCGACATCCTGCTGCAGGTCGACGCGAACACGGCCTACACGCGCGCCGACGCGCAGCACCTGGCGCGGCTCGACGAGTTCGACCTCCTGCTGATCGAGCAGCCGCTGCCGGAGGAGGACGTGCAGGGACACGCAGAGCTCGCGAAGGTCGTGCAGACGCCGATCTGCCTCGACGAGTCGATCACCTCCACGGCGGCGGCCGAGGATGCGATCGCGATGGGCGCGTGCAGCATCATCAACATCAAGGCCGGCCGTGTTGGCGGCTATCTCGAAGCGCGCCGAATCCACGATCTCTGCGCGGAGAAGGGCATCCCGGTGTGGTGCGGCGGGATGCTCGAGACCGGCCTCGGCCGCGCGGCGAACGTCGCGCTCGCGGCGCTCCCCAACTTCACGCTGCCGGGCGATACGTCCGCGTCCGGGCGGTACTACGCGCAGGACATCGTCGAGCCGTTCGTCCTGCGCGAGGGCACGCTCGCCGTGCCGACCGATCCCGGCCTCGGCGTGACGCCGCTCGACGAGGCGCTCGAGCGGTTCACCGTGTCCGTCGAGACGTGCCGTTCGTAGCGTCGCTCGACGACGACCGCGCGAAGCGAAGCTGCAACTCGAGCACGACGCGCTCGTCCGGGTCGTCGAGATCGAGGTCGAACAGCTCGACCATGCGGCGCATCCGGTAGCGGAACGTGTTCGGATGCACTGCGACGCGGCCGGCGGCCACCGGAACGTCGCCGAATGCATCCAGGTAGACGCGCAGCGTCGACGCGTAGGAGGTGCCGTGCTCCGCGTCGTGTGCGAGCACCCGTTCGAGCTTGCCGCGGGCAAGCCCCGGATGGTCGGCGCTCAGCTCCTTCAGCTCGTGCAGGACGACTTCGCTCCGCACGTCTTCGATCGACGCAACCGTGCGCTCACGGGCGTCGACGCGGAGAACGCCGAGCACGCGCTCCGCCTCGCGCCGCGAGCGCGGCACGTCCCGGATCTCGTCGACGATCGAGCCGACACCCGCGAGCAGCGCCGTGGCGAGCCGCGTCTCGGCGTGCGTGCGCACCTGCTCTGCGAGCTGCGCGAGCCGCCCCTGCTCGAGCGTGCGCTCGCCTTCGAGCAGCGCATAGATCGTCTGCCCGAGCGCCACCGCGGCGGTCTGGCGATACGCGGCTTCGCAATGGAGGACGACGACGTCGACCAGCCGCTCGCGTTGCAGCTCGTCGAGCGGCGGCTCACCGCTCGCGAGCTCGAAGGCGATCACCGAGAGCGGCGCAGAGGCGGCAAACCCGAGCCGCACGGCCGCCTCCTCTGCCGAACCGTCGCCCTCCAGGACGGCCAGCAGCATCTCCGCGCGCAGCCGCCGCTCGACATCGCGCGTCGCCCGCGCCTGGATCACATGAGGAACGGCGATGCGCGCGGCCTCGGCGAGCGCGTGCTCCGACTCGTCGTCGAGGCGCGACTCGTCGTGCACGACCCAGATCGAGCCGATCGCGTGGCTGCCCGCACGGATCGCCACTGCCGAGCGCGCCTTCAGGTCGTCCAGCTCCACGGGGCCGACCTTCAGGATCTGCTTCAACGTCGCAGCGTCGATGTTGATCACGCCGGGCGCTGCCAGCACTTCGCGGTACAGCGTTCGCATCCCCGGCGAGTCCGGGACCTGCCGCCCCAGGATCGAGCCGCGGCGGGCCTTGTCGATCGGCTGGTCGCCGAGCGTCGAGTATCCGAGGACGCGGCGGCTGGGGTCCTCGATCGTCACCGCTCCGCCGACGACTCCTGCGACGGCGTTGGCGAGCGCGAAGAGATCCCCGAGCGGGACGCCGGCGATGCCGGTCGTCGTCCCGGACGCCGCAGAGAAGCGCGTGAGGCTGAGCAGCGCGTAGAGCTGCGTCCACGTCATCTCCTCCGGCACGGAGATGAGCGCGACGCTGCTCGAGCCGAACTCGCGCAGGCTCTCTGCCGTCTCGAGCGTCGTCTTGAACACGACCGCTGCAGCCTCAGCCTGCTCGGCGACCTCGATGAGCCGATGCGCTTGCGCGGTCCCGGCGCGGATGCCGACCGCGAGGATGATGTCGCCGCGCGACACGGCCGACCGCTCGTCGGGGTCGTAGATGATCGGCTCGCCCGCCGGCAGATCGAGACCGGCGGGCGCGCTCAGTGTCTGGATGACGTCGCGGCCGAGGCTCTCGAGAATCTCCCCGAGGGTCGCAAGCTCCACTTGCGCGGGAGTCGCCCGCTTCCCCGGCATGCGCGAGACGTTACGCGACGCGGCGTTTCGCGCGGCCGCCGTAGTGGACGTAGGTCGGGCGCCCACCGGGGTCGTCCGGTGCGAAGAAGACCGCGGGCAGGTCGGCATCCGCGATGGGCACACGCAGCAGAAACGTGTCGGGTCGCGTGACCGGACGCAGCGGCAGGGCGATCATCGGCGGCCAGCCCTGGCTCGCGGCGACCGCGTGCGTCGGGATCACCGTCGCCATCAGCTTGCCGTCGGCATCGGCGTTCACCTCGAGCCGCAGCCCCTCGCGCTCGTAGACGCCGGTGTAACGAGCCGGGTCGGCAACCGACTCCTCCGCGAGCGGCTCCGCGTCCGGCTTCGGCCCCACGCCGAAGCGCTCGCCGAACAGCCAGCTCGCGAGCTCGCGGTAGACGAGAAGCGCGCTCTCGACGTTCGTCTGCAGGCAGAAGCCGAAGCGCTCCTCGGGGGCGACGCGCATGAAGGCGTTCTGCCCGATCGAGTTGCCGTCGTGGCCGATCAGCTCGAGGTCGCCCCACCGGTCGAGGATCCAGCCGAGCCCCCAGGCTGCGCCGATGACGTCGTCGACGAGCCTCACCTGCTCCCGCTGCATGTCGGCAACCGCGCGTTCGGAGAGCAGCTGCTCGCCGTTCGGCGCACGTCCGCCGTCCAGGTGCAGCTGCACGAAGCGCAGGACGTCGCCGGCGCTTGCGACGAGCGAGCTCCCCATCGGCCCGAAGGCGCGCCAGAGGCCCCAGATCGGGCTGACGACGAGCTTGCCGGGATCGTTCGGGTCGGGGACGTGCCCGACCGCGGTTGGATGGACGATCGCCTCGTCGGCGAACGAGACCGAGTGCGCGAGCCCGAGCGGGACGAAGAGCCGCTCGCGCATGACGTCCTCGAAGACCTGGCCGTTCAGCACCTCGACGATCCGGCCGAGGACGGAGTAGCTGCTGTTGCTGTAGCTCCAGATCTTGCCGGGGTCGGCGATCTGCGGCAGGTCGGCGCAGGCCTCGACGTACTTCGAGAGCGCGTCGTCGCCGCGGCCGGTGTCGATGAAGTGGTCGCCGTCGAAGCCGCTCGTGTGCGACAGGAGATGCCGGGGCGTGACGACCTCGAGCGCCGAGGGATCGAGCACGCGGAAGTCGGGCAGGACGTCGCGGATCGGCGTATCGAGATCGAGCTTGCCCTCGTCGACGAGCATCATCACGAGCGTCGCCGTATAGAGCTTCCCGATCGAGCCCGGCAGGAAGAGCGCGTCCGGCGTCACCGGACAGCCGGTCCGCACGCTCAGCACCCCGGCCGCGACCTCGACGATCGCGTCGCCGTCGAGCACCGCCAGCTGCGCGCCGGGAATCCCGTGCTCGGCGATCAGCTCCTCGAGCTTGTTCTGCAGCTCTTGCGTCGTGCGCACGCTCCACCTCACTTCGGTCGTCTACCTACAGTGTAGGTGAGCGTACCTACAGTGTAGGTAGAATGCAAGCGTGGCGACGCTGAACCGGGAGCGCATCATCGACACCGCGATCCAGATGGCCGATCGCGACGGGCTCGACGCCGTCACGCTCCGCCGCCTGGCCGGTGACCTCGGCGTCCACGTCACGTCGCTCTACAACCACGTCGCGACGCGCGAGGCGGTCACGACCGGCATCGTCGACACGCTCGTCACGCGCGCCGACCTGCCCGAGGGCCCCATCGACTGGGAGACGTGGGTTCGGCGGTTCGTCGCCGCGATCGGCGAGATCGCCGTCGAGCACCCGGGCGCCTTCGTCGCTCTGCAACGGCGGCCGGTGCAGGCGGCCGCCGCGCTCACGTCCTTCGAGGTCGCGTTGACCGCGTTCGAGCAGGCCGGGATGGACCCGGTCGCCGCGTACGGGGCCGTGAAGGCGACGACGTACGTCGCGCTCGCCATCGCGATCGAGCGGGCGCTGTCGGTGCGCGGCCAGGAGGCGTCGACGTCGCTCGACGAGCTGTCTGCCGACGACCTCCCCCATGTCTTCGCCCTCGGCGATCACGTCGACCCGAACGCCACGTGGGCGTTCACGGTCGAGACCCTGATCGCGGGCCTCCGCTCGCAGATCGACCGCTAGCGCGCAGCGGCAGGCTCGAGTCGAGCCCGCGGTGGGCTCGCCGCGACCCCGCCGGCGCCGCCGATGACGCGCTCGAGCGCATCGACGCAGCGTGCGTCGAACGCAGTCCCGGTCTCACGGCGCAGCAACGCCATCGCGTCCTCGTGGCTCCACGCGTCGCGGTACACGCGCTTCGAGATCAGCGCGTCGTACACGTCGCACACCGTGAGGATGCGCGTGTCGAGATCGAGCTGCGCATCCGACAGGCCGCGCGGGTACCCGCGGCCGTCGAGGCGCTCGTGGTGGTTCAGCACCAGCTGCCGCACCGAGTCCGAGAAGCCGCCGAGCTCGGCGAGCAGCTTGTGCCCCCACTCCGGATGACGCTGCACGACTGCGTACTCGTCGTCTTCGAGCGCTTCCGGCTTCTTGAGGATCGCGTCCGGCACCGAGAGCTTCCCGATGTCGTGGACGAGCCCGCCGATCGCGAGGGTTCGCAGCCGGTTCCCCGACAATCCCAGCAGCTCGCCGACCTGCACCGCGCGCAGTGCGACGCGCCGCGTGTGCCGCTCGGTGTACTCGTCCTTCTCGCTGAGCCGCACGGTCAGCGCCCGCACGTGCGAGCCGAGGAACACATCCTCCGCCGCGACGAGGTCGGCGCCGCGCAGGTCGCCTGCGAGGGGACGCGACTGCGCGGCGCGTGCGAGGTCGATCGCAACGGCGACGCCGACGAGCAGGATCCCGTCCAGCTCGATCTCGTGGCCCATCCACCAGCCGAGGAACGTGAAGTCCTGGGTCAGCGCCGGCACCAGCGCGGTCGCGAGCCACACGAGCCCGACGAGCACGGCGAGGTCGAGGGCCCGCTGTGTGAGCAGGAACGTGCGCGCCGCCCGGTAGACGAGCAGCGCGAACGCCGCCATGCCGATCGCCAGCGCGGTGAACGCGGTTGGGCTGTTCGGCGCAGGCACGGAAGGCACGAGGCTCGGGAAGACGAGCGCGGATGCTCCGAGCGCGAGGATGACCACGAGCAGGACGCCCTCGACGATCAGCAGCGGCCGCATGCTCCGCAGCACGCGCGGGAGCGTGAAGGACGAGAACGCGAGGATCACCGCGCCCGCCGGCAGCGTCGCGCCGCCGGTCAGTGCGATGACGCCGTTGTTGCCGACGAGGATGCCCGGGGTCGAGAAGCCGTGCAGCGCGAGCAGGCTCGCCATCACCGCGAACGCCGTCCCGATGACGACCGTGCGGGTGTCGCCGCGGCGCGCCCCGATCACCGTCAGCCCGGCGGC
>FTCS01001053.1_pt1 | contig 11899 bp, 10 predicted proteins | sample 1639391 | NCBI WGS metagenome assembly FTCS01 (sample SAMEA3914864, study PRJEB12502) | metagenome | biome: forest; material: soil | place: USA | collected 2012-03-12 | depth 0.3 m | reverse complement strand
CCGAGCGCTCGCGTGGCGCGGCAACCTCCTCTATGTCGGCGACCGGCGGCCTGTCGCGACCGGGTACCCGGTGCATGTCTTCGAACGCGAGCCGGATACATGCACACTGCATGAATTGGTCGATCGCGAAATCGTGCTTCCCCTCCACGCCGTCGCGCTCCGCCCGGCTCTCTAGCTCCCCAGGCACATGGCAGAACCGTACCGACCCGAGCCCGAGCCCAAGGCCGAAGGCACCCCCGATCGCGCGCGCACCGCAGGCCGTGGTGGCCTCGCCGTGCTGGGCGCGAAGGTCTTCTTCATCGCGACCGGCCTGCTCCAGCAAGCGCTGCTCCCGCGCGCCATCGGGCTCGCCGACTACGGCGCCCTCTCGCGCGTGCTCGCGGTGTCGAACGTCTTCAACAACGTCGTGGTGTCGAGCTCCACGCAAGGCGTGAGTCGCACCGTCGCCGCCGCAGGCACCGCCGAGCGCGAGGCGTTGCGCGCCACGCTTCGAGTCCACGTCATCATCGCGTTGATCGCCGCGGGCGTGCTCGGTATCGCATCGCCGCTCGTCGCGTTCTTCGAGCACGCGCCGGACGTTCTCGCGCCGCTGCTCGTGATGACCGGCGTGCTCGTCATCTACAGCGTGTACGCGCCGCTCGTCGGGTACCTCAACGGGCGTGGAATGTTCACGCGGCAGGCCGCGCTGGACGTCGTCGCGGCGACGCTGCGCACGACGGCGCTGCTCGGCGTCGGATGGCTGTTCGCCACGCGCGGCGGCGCAATCGCCGCGTCGTTCGGGACGTCGCCGGGCGTGCTCGGCGCGACGATCGGCGCCGTCGTGGCCTCGCTCGGCGTCTTCTTGCTCGCGCTGCGCTGGACCGGCACGGGTACGAAGACGCTCGGCACGAGGCCGATCGGCGTACCCGATGCACGCGGGTACATCGCGCTCATCTTGCCGGTCATGATCGCGCAGGTGTTCACGAACGGCCTCATGCAGGCAGACATCATCCTGCTAGGCCGCTACCTGTCGCTCTCGGCCTCCTCGTTGGTGGCCGTCGCGTCGGGCGCGCCGGCCGCGCCGGCCGCGCCGACGCTCAGCCCCGCGCAGGCCGCCAACGAATGGGTTGCGGTGTACCGCGCGTGCCAGCTGTTCGCGTTCTTGCCGTACCAGATGCTCTTCAGCGTCACGCAAGTCCTCTTCCCGATGGTGGCGCGCGCAAAGGCCGAGGACGGCGGAGCGCGCGTGGCCGAGCTCGTCCGGCGCGGCTCGCGCATCGGCGCGATCGTCTGCGGAATGCTCGTGGTCGTCGTCCTGGCGATGCCCGGCTCGCTCATCAAGTTCGCGTACGGGCCGGAGATCGCGATGCGCGGGATTGCCACGCTGCGTGTCCTCGCGCTCGGTCAGGCGGCGTTCGCGATCCTCGGCCTCTCCACGACGGTGCTCGTGAGCCTCGGTCGCGAGCGCGCGGCCATGGCGATCACCGCGGTCGCGCTTGCGCTCCTCGTGGGCACGTGCGCGATCGTCATTCCGCTCGCGCCGTTCGGCGAGAAGCAGCTCCTCGCGACGGCAGGCGCGACGACGCTCGCGCTTCTCTCCGCGCTGGTCGTCGGTGTGCTTACGGTGCGCAAGATCGCCGGCGCCTTCGTGCCGCTCAAGACCGCGCTGCGCGTCGGGCTGTGCGTCGGCGGCGCATTCGCGCTCGGCGGCGTGATGCCGATGTTCTCGAAGATGCTGACGCCCATCGTCGCGACGGGCGTCGTGATCGCGTATCTCGTTGCGCTCGTCGTCACCGGCGAGCTCGGCAAGGACGACCTCGCGCTAGTCGCTTCGATTGCCGCCCGCCGCGGAGCCAAACGGTGAGGGCTTGATCGAGTCGCCCTTCGCGCCGCGGAGGCCGTGCTTCTGCACGAGGCGGTGCAGGTACATGCGGTCCATGCCTGCCATGCGAGCGGCCTTGCTCATGTTGCCGCCCGCCGCTTCGAGGAGCTGCGAGAGGTAGGAGCGCTCGAAGGAGTCGATGACGGCATCTTTCGCGAGACGGAACGGGACGGAGAGATCGATCCCGTTGGAGGGCCCTTGCGTCGACGTCACGCCGCCGGCGCCGCGACGGAGCGTGAGGTTCGCGGACTGGAGAACGACGCTGCGCTCCACGTAGTTGCGGAGCTCGCGGACGTTGCCCGGCCAATCGTGCTTGGCCATCTCGCTGAGCACGCTCGCGGGGAAGAGACGCTCTTCCTCGGCGACACCGAGCTGCGCGAGGAACGTGCGGATGAGGATCAGGAGATCGTCGAGGCGCTCGCGGAGCGGCGGAACGCGCGTGCTGATGACGGCGAGGCGGAAATACAGGTCCTCGCGGAAGCGGCCCTTGTTGACCTCGCGCTCGAGGTCGCGGTTCGTCGCCGAGATGACGCGAACGTTCACGCGACGCGGCTTGGTCTCCCCGACGCGACGGATCTCGCGGGCTTCGAGGGCGCGCAGCAGCTTGGGCTGGAGCTCGAGAGGCAGCTCGCCGATCTCGTCGAGGAACACGGTGCCGCCGTCGGCAGCTTCGAAGGCGCCCATGCGGTCGCGATCGGCGCCGGTGAAGGCGCCGCGGACGTGACCGAAGAGCTCGCTCTCGACGAGGTTCGGGCTGATCGCGCCGCAGTCGACGACGACGAAGGGCTTCTCTGCGCGCGCACTGCGCTGCATGATCTCGGTGGCGACGAGCTCCTTGCCGGTGCCGCTCTCGCCCTCGATGAGCACGTTGATGTCGCTCTGCGCGATCTTGTCGAGCAGCGCGAACATGCGGCGCATCGGCAGGCTCGTGCCGACGAGCGCGCCGAACGACGGCAGCATCGGAACGAAGTCTTCCTTCGCGGGAGCGCCGGACCGAACGCGGATGATCGAGTCGCCGATCGCGAGCACGCCCTCGGTGCCGACGTCGCCGTCACGGAGGCGGACGCCGTTGAGCGTCGTGCCGTTCATCGAGCCGGAGTCGCGGAGCGTCCACTGGCCATCCTCGCGAACGAGGCGGCAGTGGAAGCGCGAGACCATCGGATCGCGCAGCACGACGTCGTTCGACGCGTGCGAGCCGATCTTGCAGACGTCGCCGTCGTGCACGACCGCGCGCTGCGTGCCGATTCCGCCTTCGCGCTCGACCTGGAGCGTGAGGCGCGGGATGGAGACGGTCTCGATGAGCTGACGAACGGTGTGGATGGTCTGCGCGGGGCCGCGCATCTCGGGGAGCGGCTCGGGTGCCTGCGACGCTTGCGACGCCTGCGATGCGAGCGGCGGCGCGGGCCGCGAGTCGTAGCCGCCCATGCTCGGGCTCGGCGTGCTGCCGGGGGGCGAGGCGGCACTCGTCTGATGCGTCGGATACGAGTTGCTGACGCTGCCCGGAATCCCGCTCGGCAGCGGCGGCGGCGGCGGAACGGCCGGCGGAAGCGGCGCATGCGGCGAGCGCGGAGCGATGCCCGAAACCTGACGCGCCTGCCCCGAAGGCGGCACCCCTTGCGACCCGACCTGCGGGGCCATGGGCGGAACGGGCGACGACGGCCTTTGAGGCGCGAGGGGCGGGGTCGGCGAGTGAGCCGGGCGCGGAGGAGGACTCTTCGGCTGGGGCATACGTTCTCTCTGTTCGGGACTCGACCGATTGCTGCGTGTGAGTGCCCGTGGGTAGGACGGGGGAGAGCGAGCTGCCGACGTCCGCGAGGAGCACGCGGTTGTAGACGCTGAATGCTTGAGCAAGGGTGATGCCGATAGTTGCAGGGCGCACCGAACTTGATCTGCTCACGAGTTCCGGCAGAATTTGCATCGTGGGCCTCCGCAAGCCCGCGCCCCGGGTCATGGGGGGGTGATGCACCAGTGCATCACCCTGCTGCCAGGCCGGCTCAGCGTGGGGGTGGGAGAACGATGAAAGCAGCCTTTTCTAGCGGTATTGTGAGGCTGCACGAGTGCCGTGCAGGTGTACTTTGCATCCGTCCGACCTCAGTTGGGCGAGCGTCTGCGCTCCTCGCGGCGCTCGTCCTGGCGCCCCTGGTTCTCGGCTCTGCGGGCTGCTCGAACGATCGACCGCCGCCCGTGAAGGTAGTCGCGCCCCCGGAGCGTGCGCCCTCGCCTCCTCCCGAGCCGGCGAAGCCTGCGCAAGCGGCGACGCCGTATCGCGCGAAACTGCCGAGCCGTGGCGCCGAGCTCTACTTGCCGACGTGGTTCGCGCCCCATCCCGGCGGCTATGACCTGATCGTTCACTTCCACGGCCTCGGAAAGCTGCAGGAAGGCAATCTCGATCGCTCGCAGCTGAACGCGGCTGTGGTGACGGTGAACCTCGGCGTCAGCACCGATCTGTACGGCAACGCGTTTCGTGATCCGGCGTCGTTTCCGAAGCTGCTCGCGGAGGCGCAGGACGAGATCGAGCGCAGCGGCCGAGCGCCCGGAGCAAAGATGAATCGCATCGCGCTCTCGGCGTGGAGCGCGGGATTCGTGTCGGTCGCGAAGATCATGAGCCAGCCGGCAAACGCGGAGAAGATCGATTCGGTGATCGTCGCGGACGGCTTCTTCACGTCGCTGACGAACATCAAGAAGCGCACGGTGAACCAATCGTCGCTCGAGCGCTTTGCGACGCTCGCGCAGGCGGCGACGAAGGAAGAGAAGCTCTTCGCGATCTCGCACAGCTCGATCCCGACCGTCGACTACGCGAGCACCGAAGAGACGGCGGCGAAGCTGCTCGAGATGACCGCGAGCACGAAGACTCCGTCGAGCAACGTGGGGCCGCGCAACATGCACGAGACCTACGTGGTCGATCGCGGCGCGTTCCACGTGAAGGGCTACGAGGGCGTGACCGCCGGTGACCACATCAAGCAGATCACCGGGCTCGGCGAGACGCTCTACCCGTATTTGCGCGCGCGATGGGAGCCGCAAGAGTCGGGCGCCGTCGCCGCGCGTGCGGGCGCTCCCGCGCCTCGCTAGGCGCGACGCACGCGATAAAAAAAACCCCTCTCCGACTTTCATCGGAGAGGGGCCGAGCCAACGAAGCAGCGGAGAGGGGAGGAGGAGGAGGGGAACTCCGACGCTGCGCCGGCGGGTCTGTCACGGCATCGCTTCGCCGTGTAGCAACCCTACATACATGTCGTATGCCGCCGGCCCTGCTCGCGGAAACGTCGGGAATTCCTGAGGTTCGCCACCATGAGATCACGGTCCATCGGCGGACCTCCGGGCGTCGCGCGATCCAGGTCGGTACCGATTTTGATGCGCGTCGGGGCATGAGCCAACCGAGCAGCCAGCGTGATCCGCGAGCGGACGGAAAGAAGCCGCCGTTTCCCGAAAAAACTCAGAGCGCTCCGGGACGAGAGACGGAGATGCGAACGAAACCCGACCACGGCGAAGAGTCGTACCGCGGCTATGGCAGGCTCTCGCGTATGCGCGCGAGGGCGCCGACGTCGCGATTGCGTACTTCAACGAGCACGACGATGCGAACGAGACGAAGCATTGGGTCGAGCGAGCGGGACGAAAAGCGCTGCTGATCGGGGCCGACCTTGCCGACGCGAAGGAATGCGAGCGCGTCGTCGACGAGCGTCTCGAGCGCTCCTTCCGCGTGAACGTCATGGCGATGTTCCGCATCGTGCGCCGGGCCTTGCCGCACACGAAGAAGGGCGGCGCGATCATCAACACGTCGTCCATCCAGGCGTATCAGCCGAAGGCGAGCATTCTCGACTACGCCGCGACGAAGGGCGCGATCGTCGCCTTCACCAAGGGCCTCGCGCAGGAGGTCATCGAGAAGGGGCTCCGCGCGAATACCGTCGCCCCGGGCCCCGTCTGGACGCCGCTCATCGTGCAGTCGTTCGACGAGAAGAAAATCGCCGACTTCGGCAAGGAGTCGGACATGGGCCGCCCAGCGCAGCCGGCCGAGCTCGCCCCGGCGTACGTATCTGCCCGGGTGTGACGATCGGCTCGCGCGCGGTGATCGGCGCCGGCAGCGTGGTCACGCGCGACGTTCCGGACGACATGGTCGTTGCCGGGAACCCCGCACGTGTCATCCGCGCTGCCGGTGCCTGACCGATGGGCCGTGCTTACGAGGTCGTGACCTTCGAGCCGAGGACGTCGGCCTTCTCGATCTTCGGCGGCTCGGAGAAGAGGTCGCCGGCCTTCGCCATGAGGGCCTTTGCGATCTCGCCCGTGAGATGCTTCGTGCGGTTCTCGTCGTTCGAGAAGGCGTCGACGATGTAGAACACGTTCGGCCCCGTCCGGAGCGCGAACCACACGGGCGTGAACGCTTCGCCCTGCGCGAGCGGCTGAGCGCCGGCCAGGAACTTCGCGACCTCGTCTTCTTTGCCGTTCTTTGCGACGAGTCGAACCACGAGAGCAACCTTGGTCATGAGAGCCTCCTGTTGGGAGCCCTGAACCTACGGTACGGAAGCGCTCCGCGGTAGTGGCGGAATCGACAACGATGATATCGTTTCCGACATGCGCGTCGCAGTGCTCGTTCTCGACGGAGTTTTCGACACCGGACTCGCCACGATCCTCGACACCCTGGAGATCGCGAACACGCTCGCCGCTCCGGCGCGGCCGCCGTTCACGGTCACGCGTGTCGGCGTGCGTCGGAAAGTCACGACAGGCCAGGGTCTGGTCGTGCCCGTCGACGCGATCCCGCGACGCGCTCCCGACCTCGTGGTGGTGCCCGCGCTCGGCGCGAAGACTCCCGCGGCTCTCGACGCGATGCTCATGCGCCCCGACGTGCGCGACGCAACGGAGCTCGTCGCGGGCTGGACGGCGCGCGGCGCTCCCGTCGCCGCGGCGTGCACGGCGACGTTCGTTCTCGGGGCGGCATCGGTGCTCGACGCGCAACCCGCCACCACGACGTGGTGGTTGGCCTCCGCTTTCCGCGAGCGCTTTCCGAAGGTGAAGCTCGACGAATCGCGCATGCTCGTCGAGGCAAAGAGGGTCGTGACGGCGGGCGCCGCGCTCGCGCATCTCGACCTCGCGCTCTGGATCGTGCGCCAGAAGAGCCCGACGCTCGCGCGCGTGACGGGCCGGCACCTCGTGTTCGATCAGCGTCCCTCGCAGGGAGCGTATGCGATGCCTCATCATGTCGCGCACACCGATCCGCTCGTGGAGCGCTTCGAGCTCTGGTCGAAGGCACATCTGACGAGCTTTTCTCTAGAAGACGCAGCTCGCGCCGTGGGCGCCAGCCAGCGGACGCTCGAGCGCCGCGTGCGGCACGTGCTCGGAAAGTCGCCGCTCTCCTTCATTCAAGACCTCCGGGTTGCCGACGCGCTCCAGCAGCTGGAGACGACGGAGCGCAGCCTCGACGAGATCGCAGCGCGCGTGGGCTACCAATCCGGCGTCACGCTGCGAACGCTACTGCGCAAGCGAACGGGCCGCGGCATCCGCGAGCTGCGCGCGCGCGATTGATCGCGCGTACCGCTCCGGACGAGGCGACCCCGACCGAGACCCGCTCGGGCGGAAGTCGCCTCGTCCGTCGCTGCGTGCACGCGCTCCGGGCCGGAAGGGTCGGGAGATCAGATCCCGAGCTTCAGACTGGCGGGGCTCATGCCGACGCCTCGCGACGACCGGGACGTACGGGTCCGGACGCCCAGATGGCCTGGCGCATGGTGCTCTGGAGCTCGGGGCTCGCCGCGAGCGCGTCGCGCGATTTCTCGCGTCCGTTGCCGAGCGTGGTGCCCGCGAACGAGAGGTGATTGCCGCTCTTCTCGAGGAGACCGCGCGAGACGCCGAGATCGATGAGCTCCGCGCAGGTGTCGACGCCGGTGCCGTAGCGGATCTCGAACTCCGCCTCCGTGAACGGCGGTGCACATTTGTTCTTGGCGATTTTGACCCGCGTCCGGCCGCCCACGAGCTCGTCGCCGATCTTCACCTGGCCGATGCGCCGAACGTCGAGGCGCATCGACGCGTAGAACTTCAGCGCGTTGCCGCCCGTCGTCGTTTCGGGGTTGCCGAACGTGACGCCGATTTTCTGGCGCAGCTGATTGATGAAGTACAGCGTGGTGCCGGTCCGATACGCGATGCCGGTGAGCTTGCGCAGCGCCTGGCTCATGAGACGCGCCTGGAGGCCCATGTGCGAATCGCCCATGTCGCCTTCGAGCTCGGCGCGCGGCGTGAGCGCCGCCACCGAGTCGACGACGATCAGGTCGACCGCGCCGGAGCGCACCAGCATCTCGGCGATGTCGAGCGCCTGTTCGCCCGTGTCGGGCTGCGAGACGAGCAGCTTGTCGATCTCGACGCCGATCGCACGTGCGTAGTTGATGTCGATGGCGTGCTCCGCGTCGATGAACGCGCACACGCCGCCCGCTCGCTGGGCCTGCGCGATCGCATGCAGAGCGAGCGTGGTCTTGCCGCTCGACTCGGGGCCGTAGACCTCGACGACGCGACCGCGCGGATACCCGCCGACGCCGGTGGCGAGGTCGAGGGCGAGCGAGCCGGTCGAGATCGTCGCGACCGGCTCCAGACAGTCGTCGTCACCGAGCGACATGATCGCGCCCTTGCCGAACTGCTTCTCGACGCTGGCAACGACACCCTTCAGGATCTTCATCTTCTCTGCGATTTGCTCGAGCATGGTTCTCTCCTTGGAAACTCGCCTGGGCTTTTGAACGCGCGATGACGACGAGCAGCCGCCGCGCGGGAATCCGGGATTTCAGGCCGCGACGGTGGCGGTAGGCGTGAGGTCGCCGCGATCGAGGACGCGCATGCCGAGCGCCTCGGCGAGGTGCGCGGGTGAGATCGCGGTCACACCTTCGAGATCGGCCATGGTGCGCGCGACGCGCAGCACCTTGCCGTAGCCGCGGGCGGAGAGGCCCATGCGACGCACCGCATCGCCCACGAGCTTGGCTCCGCTGTCGTCGAGGGCGCAGACACGCTCCGCGTCCTTTGCCGAGAGATGAGCATTCGCAAACGAGGAGGTCTCACCGGCGAGATACCGCTCGCGCTGGATGGCGCGAGCACGCTCGACGCGTGCGCGGACGTCCGCGCTTCGCTCGCCACCGGATCGACCGCGCAGGCTCATCACGTCGACAGGCGGCAGCACCACGTGGATGTCGAGTCGGTCGACGAGCGGGCCGCTCAGTCGCGACCGGTACGCACGGATCCGCTCCGCGCCACATGCGCACCGACGTGCGGCGTCTCCGAGGAACCCGCACGGGCACGGGTTCGTCGCGCCGACCACCATGGGCCGCGCCGGAAACGTCGCGACGATCTGCGCGCGCGACACGGTGACGAAGCCGTCCTCGAGCGGTTGCCTCAGCGCCTCCAGCGTTCCGCGGCGGAACTCGGAGAGCTCGTCGAGGAAGAGAACGCCGTTGTGCGCAAGGCTCACCTCTCCGGGGCGCGAGAGCTCCCCTCCCCCGACGAGCGCGATGTCACTCGCGGTGTGATGCGGGGCGCGGAACGGACGGACGCCCATGCGACGCGACGCGCCGAGCAGCCCGGCGACGCTCTGCACGGCGAGCACCTCGAGAGCTTCGTCGTGCGCGAGCGCGGGAAGGATGCCGGGGAGACGCCGCGCGAGCATCGTCTTGCCGCCGCCTGGCGGGCCCATGAAGAGGAGGTTGTGGGCGCCCGCCGCCGCGACCTCGAGCGCGCGACGAGCGTTGAGCTGACCGCGTACGTCGGCGAGATCGTCCACCGCGACGAGCGCGGCCGGCTCGCGCCGCGACGCGGTGGCCGACGCGCGCGGCAGTGGGTGGTCACCACGAAGCGCTTCGACGAGCTCCGTCAGCGTGCGCGCCACGCCGATCTCGACGCCGTCGACGAGCGCAGCTTCCGCCTCGTTCGCCGCAGGGACGATCGCGTGCTCCACCCCGCGTTCGCGGGCGCCGAGCAGATGAGCGACCACGCCGCGTAGCGGATGCAGCGTTCCGTCGAGCGAGAGCTCACCGAGAAAGAGGGTGTCGCCCAGCGACTCGGCAGGGACCAGGTTCAGACAGACCAGCGTGGCGACGGCGATCGCGAGATCGAACGCGCTCCCTCTCTTCTTGACGTCGGCCGGGGCGAGATTGACGACGAGTCGGTATTCGCTGATGTCGACGCCGAGCTGCGCGAGCGCGCTCTTCACGCGCACGCGGCTCTCCCGGACGGCGACCTCCGCGAGACCGACGAGCTCGAACGAGGGAACGCCACGCGTTGCCTGCACCTCGACGCGTACCGGATGAGCGGCGAGACCGACGAGGACGGCGCTGTGCGCGGTGGCGAGCATGACGGCGGCGATTGCGACCGCCGTGCCGTCGCCCGAACCCCCATTTTTCCGATGAATTCGAAAGTGAGGGTATGTCCCGGACAGTTCGAGGGGTGTCCTGGGCCACCCTGCGCATACCCTCCGAACCGATGATGGGTCCTTCGATGGTTCCCGGTATTCGCATCTGCCCGGGCTGCGGGATCATCGCGCCGCTCGGACGGTCGGCGTGCAGCGTGTGCAGCACGCCGTTCGGTGCGACAGCCGCTGTCGCAGCCGGGCGGCTCGGTCCGCTCCTCTTCGCGTGCATTCACGGCTGCGACTTCACGTGCAGCGCGTGCGGGAAGCGCTCGCCGCTCGCGACCATCGACGTCGGAGGTCAGGTCGAATGCATGTGCTGCGGCATCGGGCAGGCGTTCGATGCGGTGCAGTGGAGCGATGCGCTGGGCCATGCGCACGACGTGGCCGACCTGTCGGGGCCGAATCCCGACGGGCAGAACCCCGTGCCTGGGCGATCGATCGCGGGAAAGAGCCAGCACGGGAGGATTGGCACCGAGTTCACCTCGTCCACGAAGACGCAGAACTCGATGATCATGGACGGCCGCGGGACGCGGACCCATTCGTTGCGGACGACGGTGAGCCCGGGGCATCCACTCTGCACGTCGTGTCGCGTGCCACTCGAGGTGCTGATAGAGCCGACCGGCACCACGCGCACGCGGTGCCCGCGATGCAACGACGCCGCGACGTACGCGCTGCCGGCGAACGTCTCGACAGTCTACGGCGCCTTGCGTGGCATCATCGCCGGTGAGCAGCGGAGTGATCGCCCGGTCGCGCGCACCGTGCGCGATCAGGGCGGCGTCGAGGCCGTTGTCTGTCCGGGATGCGGCGCGGCGCTCGTCGCCGGCGAAGGCGAGATGGTGAAGTGCACGTTCTGCAGCGTGACGTCGCGTGTGCCGGGCAAGCTCGCGCGACGACAACGGCAGGGCGCGCCACCTCCGATGGTTCCGTTCTGGGTCCTGCTCGAGGGCCTGTCACCGGGACGTAAGAAGCTGCTGCGCGGTCGCAGTGAAGACGATGACGATGACGATGATGACGACGCCGATGACGATGACGGCGTTGGAGATGCCAGCTTCGGCGCGCCTCCCGGCGTCCCCTTCCCGAGCCCGGGAGCACCACCACCGTGGGCTCATCCCAATCTTCATCGCCCACCGCCGACGAAGAGCTTTCCGGTCGGTCTCGTCATCGGCGGAGTCGTCTTCGTGATCCTGCTCCTCGCCGGCGTCGGCGTGGGTGCGGCGCTGTACCTCCAGGCCGACGACGACGCCCCGCCGAAGCCGGCGCTCCCGTCACCGCCGACAAAGCGTAAGCGCTGAGGAACAAATCAATCGCGTTTGATGTCGTTTCTTGCGAGGCTCCGGTTCGAGGCTCTTCTCGAATTAAAATCTTGCGCGGTGACGAATCTCGCGCTAGAAGTTGAATCCCGCTCCTGCCTGGAGCGTCTACCAAGCCAACCGCAAGCCAACCGCAACCGCCACTGTGTGGAGGCCGTAACCCGAGAGGGTGCGGCAACGTTCCGTGATCTCCGTAGCTCTCGCCCAGAACATCTCGACGGAAACGCAGGCGCAACAGCGCTTGGGACTCCGCGCGTTCTGGCCCGAGCTCTGCCATCGGCAGGTCACCGTGCGCAGTTACGGTCGCCAGATCCTCGGCGGTCTCACCGGCAAGCCCGGCGGCCGCATGCCCGCAGCCTCTCT
>FTCS01004135.1_pt1 | contig 11916 bp, 7 predicted proteins | sample 1639391 | NCBI WGS metagenome assembly FTCS01 (sample SAMEA3914864, study PRJEB12502) | metagenome | biome: forest; material: soil | place: USA | collected 2012-03-12 | depth 0.3 m | reverse complement strand
GATCGTCGCCTGCCGAGGTGCTCGGCGTCCAACTTCTGCATCGTGGTACATTGCCCCGCGATGGTCGCCAGGGACGTCTCCGCGCGAGGAGCCCGCATTCGCTTCGTCGAGTCCGGGCCGTCAGGGCCGTCCGGCGCTTCGGGCACGGCGGACGCGACGCCGCTCGTGCTGCTCCATGACGGCCTCGCGAGCCACGAGACGTTCCTGCGCTCGATGGAGCATTTCGGCGACCTCCGCGTGATCGCGCCCGATCTTCCGGGCTTCGGCGCGAGCGAGAAGCCCGATCCGCAGCGCTACGCGTATGGCTGGGACGCCTTCGCCGACTCCATCGCCGACCTCGTCGCGGGCCTCGGCCTCGGTCGCGTGCACGTCTGTGGTCACGCCATGGGCGGCGGCGTGGCCCTCGCGCTCGCGGCGCGCCATCCCGCGCTCGTGCACAAGCTCGTCCTGGTCGACGCGCTCGTGTACCCGATCCACGAGCACGCCCTCGAGCGCGCCGGCCGCGTTCCGCTCTTCGGCGGGCTGCTCTGGCGCCAGATGATGGGTCATGCGCTCTTCCGGACCTACGTCGAAGGCTCGGTCTACGCCGGGTCCAGCGAGGTGCCGGAGGGCCGTGTGGATGCGCTTTATGCGGCGTTCAACGCGCCGGCCGCCCGTCAGGCTGCGCACGCCACCATCGTCGCGAAAGCAGACACCCGGCCGCTCGTGGCGCGGCTCCCGCGGGTCAACGCCGATGCGCTCGTGGTCTGGGGCCGGGACGATCGCCTTGCGCCAATCGAGCACGGAAGGCGGCTCGCGCGCGCTCTGCAGGCCCGCTTCGAGGTCCTCGAGTGCGGGCGCTGTCCGCCCGACGAGCTGCCCGCCGCCTTCGCCGCGGTCGTGGCCTCCTTCCTGCAAACCGCCAAGTCGATGCGCGCGCCGTCCTCCAGGTCCCTGCCCCACGTGCCGTGAGCTGGTCCCGCAATCGCTCGGCCGTCATCGGAACGGTGCTCGTCGCGGCGCTGCTCGCGTTCGCGGTCCTCGGGCCGATCCTCTCGGGGCATGATCCCTACGCGAGCGACTTCGTCCACGGCATCTCGCCCGAGAAGCTGCCCGTCGGTCCCAGCGGCCGCTTCTGGCTCGGGACCGATCGACTCTTTCGCGACGAGCTGAGCCGGCTCGCCACCGGCGCTCGGATCTCGCTCTTCATCGGGATCGCCTCCACCGTGATCGCCACGTTCATCGGCGGCGTGATCGGGATCGTCGCGGGCTGGTTCGAGGGACGTTTGCTCGACGCCGCGCTCATGCGGATCGTCGACGTGGGGCTCGCCTTTCCGTTCCTCCTCCTCGTGATGGCGCTCGCCGCGGCGCTCGACCACACGACGCCGGTGACGGTCCTGCTCACGCTGGGGCTCACCGGGTGGCTCGGCACCGCGCGGCTCGTCCGCGCGAAGACGATGCAGCTCCGGAACCTCGATTTCGTCACCGCGGCGCGCGCGCTCGGGCAATCGACGCCCGCCATCATGGTCCGGCACATCCTCCCCAACGTCGCCGGACCGCTGCTCGTGGTCGCGACGGTCTCGGTCGCGCAGATGATCCTCGCCGAGAGCGTGCTCTCGTATCTCGGCGCCGGGATCGCGCCGCCCACGCCGACCTGGGGGCACATGCTCTACGAAGGGCAGGACTACCTCACGGCCGCGCCGTGGATCTCGCTCGCGCCCGCGCTGGCCATCATGATCAGCGTGCTCGGGTTCAACCTGCTCGGGGAGGGCCTGCGCGATGCGCTCGATCCGCGCAAGACTTAGCCTCGCGCTCGCGATCTTCGCGTGCCTCGCGAGCCTCGGCTGCTCGGACGAGCTACCGGCGCCCATTCCCACCGCGCATCCGGGCGATCCGACGCCCCGGCGCGGCGGGATGCTCACGTCGGCGAGCTTCGGAGACATCCGCACGCTCGACCCGGCCAACGTCGGCGACGGGCTCGTCGTGCAGACGCTCGAGGCGATGTTCGCGGGGCTCATCGACTACGATCTCGAGGGAAAGATCGTCCCCGATCTCGCCGACCACTGGACGGTCTCCGACGACGGCCTGACGTTCCGCTTCGTCCTCCGCGAGGGCGCGCGCTTCCACGACGGCGACGAGGTCACCGCCGAGGACGTGAAGCGCTCCGCCGAGCGCGCTCTTCATCCTTCGGCACCGAACCCGTATTCGAGCTACTTCGCGTCGCTCGCCGGCTACGACGCCTTCGTCGCGAAGAAGGCCGAGCACATCGACGGCATCACCGTGAACGGCAAGTACGTCGTCACGTTCCAGCTGACGAAGCCGGACGCGACGTTCCTGCTCGTGCTCGCGATGCCGCCGCTCCGGCCGGTCTGCAAGAGCGCCGGCGATCGCTACAGCGAGACCTGGCATCCGTGCGGCGCCGGTCCGTTCAAGCTGCTCCCCGGCGGATGGGATCGCGGCCGCGAGATCACCGTCGTCCGTCACGACGGCTACTTCCGGCCCGGACTCCCCTACCTCGATGCCGTGCGCCTCGTCTTCCACGCGAGCTTCACGAGCCAGCGCTTCAAGTTCGCGACCGGCGAGCTCGACATCCTGCGCGACTTCCTCGCGCCCGACATCCTGAAATTCCAGGCCGATCCGCGCTGGAAACCGTACGGAGAGTACGAGCTCGACAAGACGATGTCGGGCCTGGCGATGAACACCGAGATGGCGCCGTTCGACAACGTCGAATTCCGTCGCGCCATCGCCGCTGCGCTCGATCGCGATCAGCTGATCCTGATCCGCGCCTCCAACCTGCGCCCGGCGAACGTGCCGGTGCCGCCCGCCGTCGAGGGCTACGACCCCACGCTGAAGGGCCAGCACTTCGACTACGCCGCCGCGCTCGAGCACATGAAGCGCGCCGGGTACCCGTACGATCCCGTCACGGGTACCGGGGGCTACCCGAAGCCGATCCCGTACCTCACGTACTCGCAGGGGCTCGACGAGTACATGGTGCAGGTCACGGAGCAGCAGCTCGCGCGCATCGGCATCCGCCTCGACGTGCGCATCGTGAACTACGCGACGTTCCTCGCGCTACGCGGGCGCCGCCACACGACGGCCTTCGGACCGGCGTTCTGGTCGCAGGACTATCCCGAGGCCGGGACCTTCCTCGAGCCGCTCTTCCATTCGCGCTCGATCAACGACGAGGACTCGAACAACAGCTCGTTCTATGCGAACCCGCGCGTCGACGACCTCATCGACCGCGCGCGGCGCGAGCTCGATCTCGAGCGACGGAAGAGGCTCTACAGCGAGGCGCAGGCGATCATCTGCGACGACGCGCCGTGGGCCTTCACGCACTACTACCGGTTCTTCGCGCAGTGGCACCCCTACCTGCACGACTACAAGCCTCACCCGATGTGGACGACCGATCCGACGCGCGTGTGGATCGATCGCACTGCCGGACCGATCGCGGCGAGGTCCATTTTCACGGGTGATGCGCTCGCCAAGCTGTTCGGCGACGGCTCCGCGCACGGCGGTCCACGGAGCGCGCCGCCATGAGGCAGCTCCTCACGCGCGCCGCGCGTCGCCTCCTGTGGGCGATCTTCGTGGTGTGGGCGACGGTGACGCTCGCGTTCCTCGTCAGCCACGCCCTGCCCTCCGATCCGGCGCGCATGGTGGCGGGGCCGCAGGCGCGACCGCAGGACATCGCGCGCATCCGCAAGGAGCTGGGGCTCGATCTGCCGCTGTACGTGCAATATGCACGCTTCATGGGGCGACTCGTGCACGTTGCGCCTGCCGCCGCCGAGCCCAAGGAGCACGCGACGTGCGCGCCGCTCGTCGGGCGACTGCATCTCGACCTCGGCAAGAGCGCGCAGCAGCGTCGTCCGGTGGTCACGATCCTCGCCGAGCGGATGCCGCGCACCGTCTTTCTCGCGTTCGCGGCGGCATTCGTGCAGGTGCTGCTTGGGGTCGTTGCCGGAGTGCTCGCGGCATCGCGCAAGAAGACGATCGTCGATCACCTCGCGGTGTCGGGCAGCCTCCTCGGGCAGAGCGCGCCCGCGTTCGTGATCGGCTTGACGCTCCAGTGGCTCTTCGCGCATCGGCTCCGCCTGCTCCCGCTCGACGGCTGGGGCGACACGACCCTCGAGCACGTCCGCAGTGTGATCCTCCCCGCGCTCACGCTCGGCCTCTTCGGCGCCGCGTATTACACGCGGCTCGTTCGCGACGAGATGATCGGCCAGCTCGGCCATGACTACGTGCGCACCGCGCGCGCGAAGGGGCTGTCGCGCAACGCGGTCGTCGTGAAGCACGCGCTCCGCAACGCGCTCATGCCCATCGTCACGATCGTCGGTGTCGACGTCGGCACGCTGGTCGGCGGTGCCATCGTGACGGAGAGCATCTTTCGCTGGCCCGGGATCGGGTCGCTCGCGGTCGCCGCGACGCTCGACCGCGATGGGCCGGTGCTCATGGGCTGCGTGCTCGTGACGTCGGTCGCCGTGGTGGTCTCGACGATCGCGGTCGATGCGGTCTACACGCTTCTCGATCCGCGCGTCCGCGCCGTTCGCTGACCTTCGCGCTGGTCCAGCTATTCCGGCGGCAGACCGGCGAGCGCGCGACACTCCGCGACGCGCGGACCGACGCCCTGCTTCGCGCACGTGCGATATGCGCTCTGCGCGCGGTTCTTGCTGCCGAGGGTCTGGTAGGCCGCGCCGAGCGTGAGCCACGCCTCGGCGTTCGTCGGATCGCGCTTCGTCGCCTGCGCGGCGAGATCGGCGGCGCGGCTCGCGGCGTGCGGGTCCTTCTCGTTGTCGAGAGCCTTCTGCGCCTGCTGCGTGAATGCATCGGCGGCAGCCGTTCCCGACGCGTCTGGCGCATCGACACGAGGCGCCGTTCCGGCGGGATCCGACGTCGACGGACGCGTGCCGGGCTGCGTGCCCGGTTGGGGGCCCGGATTGCCGGCCGCGACGGCGGACGTGGCGACCGTGGGCGCAGGCGCCGTTGCCGCGGTCGGCGCGCTCGTGCCCGCGGTCGTCACCGGTGACGTCGGCGTCGGCGTGCCCGTCGGCGTTCCGTTGGCCGTCGCGGTCGTGGCGACGGCGACGTCGGTGCTCGCGGGCGTCGCGGTGGTCGTGGCGGTGGTCGTTGTCGTGGGCGCCGCGTTGGTAGCGGCTCCGCTCGGAACGGGGCTCGTGCTCGCCGTCGGCATGGCGAACGAGCCTGCGCTCGCGGACGGCGAATCACGGAGCGGAAGGCCGAGGCCCGTCTGCGTGTCGTGATCGCCGCGATACGTGTATCGTGCATACAACGCGAGCAGCGCGAACGCTGCCGTCACCGCCATCAGCGCGACGGCGACCGCCTTGCCGCTCATCCGCTTCGGAGGCGTTCGTTGGTCCTCGACGGCGTCCTCGAGCCACTCCGGACCCGCCGCCGCCGGCCGGACCGACGGCCCGTGGAACGCCGCGTCGTCATCGTCGTGCTCGGCGTGGTCGTGCTCGGCGCCGTGCTCCTCGTCGTACTCGCCGCCCTCGTGCTCCTCGTCGTTCTCGTCGTTCTCGTCGTGCTCGTCGTCCTCGTGCCCGGCGTCGTGCGCGTGGGGTGCGGCCGCGGCGCCGCTCTTCTTCCTCGGGCCGCCGTCCCACTCGACGGCCGCCGGCGCCTTCGCGAACACGATCTCCTTCGTGCTGCTCGCGACCGGCGACGCCGCCGCCATCCGCGGAACCGAGTATGCGTCCTCGACGTCCGACGGATCGACGAGCTCGATGGGCGCCGGACCGCCCTTCCCCAGCTGGACGCTGTCGTCTTCGTGCTCGGCCGAGCCATCTCCCGCCGACGCCGCGATCGCGGTCGACGCGTCGATCTCGGTGACCTCGTTGGCTTCCGCGACCGGCGTGGGCGGATGCCCCGAGCCGCTCGGCCGCTCGCTGACGCCGAGCCGCATCGCTGCCATCGGCTGCGTCTTCGATCCGTCGATCGGCACCGTGGATCGCGCCGGCGCGTTCGAAATCGCCGCGCCGGTCTCCGGCTTCGGCCGATCCTCGACGTTCATCTTCTGCGTGTCGCGAGGCACGGTCGGCTCGGCGATCGGCGCGATCGGCGGCAGCTTCAGCGTCCGGACCTCGCCGGCGGGCCCGCGCATCGCCGCCGGCGTGTACGGCGTTCGCGCGCGACCACCGTGCGCGGAGCGCGCGGGCGGCGCCGACGACGCGCTCGAGCGCACGCCGGGCGGCAGCGGGAGCGGACGCGTCACGATGCCGGTTCGCTTCGGAGCTTGCGGCGGAGGCTCCGCCGTCATCGGCGTCGGCTCGAGCGACGGAGGCGGCGTCGCCGTGGGATCGACGAAAACGCCCGCCGACGGCGGCGCGGGTTGCGCGCTCGGCGCCTGCACGAACGGCTCCGCGACGGTGGGCGGCGCATGCGCGGAATCAGGCAACGGCGCGAGCGGAGCGACGTTCGGAAGCTTCGCCGGCGGAATGTGCGCCGGCTCCGACGGAACGAGCAGGCCCTCGAAATAGAGCTTCGAGAGCGTGGCCATCGTCGAGAGGTCCTCGAACGGTGAGTCGTCCACGACCTCCATCAACGTGCGGCGGCCGTCGAGCAGGCGCAGGATGCCGTTGAGCTCGTCGGGGATCTCGCTGAGACGCTCGATGAGCTTCTCGTGATCGACCTCGAACGTCGACGTGAGCGGCGGGATCTGCTCGACGAGCCGACCCCACTCGTCGGCGCGGCGCATTCCCTCCATGACGAGGACGGAGGTGGGCTGCTCGACGAGCTCCTCGCGATCCACCGCGCCGAAGTCGACCTCGAAGTCGGCCTCGCTCCACACGAGCATGCGATAGACGGCCTCTTCACCGCGCAACGTGCCGGTGTCGGCGTCGATCAATCGACCGTCCTTGAACCAGACGTAGCCGAGGCGACTGCCGCTCTTGAACGTGATCGTGCCGCTCTTGCGCGAGATCTCGAACGTCTGGATGAGATCGACGACGGTCATGTCGTGGATCGATCCGGCGAACCGGGTCTTGAGCGTCCCGGACGGCCGATGGTCCGAGAGGCTCTCTTGCGTGCGCCGTGCGAGCACGACGTTCACGCGCGCGAGGAGCTCGCGGACGAAGATCGGCTTGGTGAGGTAGTCCTCGACCCCGAGCTCGAGCCCGCGGATCTTGTCCTCGACCGAGCGCTGCGCCGCGAGGAAGATCACGGGAAGGCTCGACCAGTCGCTGCGCTCGCGCAGGCGGCGCACGAAGGCGTAGCCGTCCATCTTCGGCAGCTTGGTCTCCGCGATGACGAGGTCCGGCGCCTGGTGCTCGATGATCTCGAGCGCGGTCGTGCCGTCGTTCGCGCAAGTGACGTTGTAGCCAGCTTTGCGCAAGCTGACCTCGAGGACCCGCAGGCTGCGCGGGTCGGAGTCGACGAGCAGGACCTTTTTCTTCGCCAAGACCGCTGGCGGAAAGGATCGACCCCTCGCCCTTTCCGGTCAACGTTTCCGCGAGATCATGGCGAAAACACGTGGGATCCGGGCTGTCGACGGTCGGGTTTGCGGCGCCTCGAGCTCGGCGCGGCGTTCAGTGCCCACCCCACGGGTCGGGTAGATCGTCGGGCGTTCGCCGGCGCGGCGGAGGCGATGGCGCGGGCGGCGTGGCAGCTGTCGGCGTGCGCGGCGTGGTCGCGGCGGCGCGGCCTCCGGATGGCGGAGACGGCCGCTGCGCTGCGGTCGCGGGGGCGACCGGGGTCGCGGGTGCGGGTGCGGGTGCGGTCGCGGTCGGGGTCGCCGTCGGCGGGTCCGTCGTCGCCGGCGATGCAACGGCTGCGAGAGTCGCGCTCGCGGGATCGGGCGAGCTCGCCGTCGACGTCGCGGCCGGCAACGAGGGTGCCGTCGCAGCCGCGGGCTGCGCGGGCGGCGGTGGCGGCAGGAGCGACCGCGAGCTCTTCGCGTCGTCGAGCAGCGTGACCGCGAGCGCGCACACCGCGAGCGTCACCGCCGCCGAGACCGCGGCGACGACGATGCCGCGGCGCTTCCGCCGTCGCTCCTCTTCGACGTGACGCGAGACGGATCGCTGGATCCGATCCGCCGTGCTCGGCGCGTGCGTGAAGACGGCGCGGCTCGCGGTGGCGTGCGGCGCGTCCTTCGGCGGCGGCCCGGAGCCCCGCGTATCGATGGCGCGCTGGATGGCTGACGACAGGTCCGCCATGCTCGCGAAGCGCTCGTTCGGATCCTTCTCGAGCGCGCGCAGGACGACCGTCTCGAGATCGCCGAGCTGCACGCCCGAAGGCGTCCGCTCGCTCGGCTTCACGGGCGTCGCGAACATGTGCTTCGTGAGCACGCCCATATACGTGTCGGCCTCGAACGGCAGGACGCCCGTGATCATCTCGTAGAGGAGCACGCCGAGCGAATAGATGTCCGCGCGTGCGTCGACGGGCTGTCCGCTCGCCTGCTCCGGCGACATGTAATACGGCGTTCCGAACACCACGCCCGGTCGCGTGAGCTTGCTGCCGCCCATGATCTTCGCGGCGCCGAAATCGACGACGCGTACCTCGTCGAGCGCGGACTTGCCGCTCGCGGCGCCCACGAGGAACACGTTCTCCGGTTTCAGATCGCGGTGCACGACGTTCGCGGCGTGTGCCGCGCCGAGCGCGCCGGCGAGCTTGCACGCGATCGCCGCGGCGTCGCGCGGCGGCAGGAGCCCGCGCGCGCGCATTCGCGTGGCGAGCGTCTCGCCGACGAGCAGCTCCATCACGAAATACGGCGCGCCGTCGTCGAGCTCGCCGAAGTCGTTGATCGCGACAACCGATGCGTGACGGATGGCGGCGGTGGCCCGAGCCTCCTGCAGAAAGCGCGCGGCGAGCCCCGGGTCAGCGGCGAGATCACGTCGCAAGACCTTCATCGCGAAGAGCCGGTCGAGCGTGGTGTGACGCACCTTGTAGACGGTGCCCATGCCACCTTCACCGAGCGGCTCGATCACCTCGTAGCGATTGTCGATGACGGTGTCGGTGAGCGGATCGCGCGTCGGATCCCAGGTGCTCGCTCGCAGCGCGATCCCGTCGAACGGACAGAACGCGGCCTCGCGGCCGAAGCCCGTGCCGCATTCGGGGCACCGCTTCACCTGCTGGACGTGGAGGTCCTTGACGGTGTCAGCCACCATCGTCCGCGTCGCGGCCGCCGCTGTCGGGGACGGCCGTGCCAGTACCGGCGTCGGGATCGGTGCAGACACCCTCCGTGCACACGAGGTGGCCGGCGCAATCCTTCGTGCGCGTGCACGGTGCGTTGGGTCCGCTCTCCGGCGAGTCGGAGCCGCCGCAGCCGGGATCGCGCCGAGCGCCTCCCAACCCCAACGCGCTCAACGAGACGAGCGCGAATGCGACGGCGTTCCGGATCACGCCCTACAGTCTATCCGCGTCCGCGTGGAAAGCCGACCCCTGCGTAGCGGCGTTCGTCCGCCTCGCGAAGAGCCGTGGTGGGCGCTAGGGTGCGATCCCGATGCGTCTCCACGCGAGAATTCTGTCATGACCGGCGAGGACCGTTTCTCGCACGGCGTCTCGGCGCTCGTCGAGGACGGTGAGGGCCGCCTGTTCGACGGTGACTACGCCGGTGCGCGACGGATCTTCGAGGAGGCCGTGTCGCGCGCCGAGGCGACGCACGGCGCACGAGCGAAGGAGATGATCGTTCCGCTGATGGGCCTGGCGCGCGCGGCGGGCGAGAACCAAGCGAGCGCAGGCAGGCAGATGGAACGCGAGCTCGAGATGCAGAGGCGCGCGCTCTCCATCGCGGAGTCGGCGCTCGCCGTGGACGATCCGCTGCTCGCCGAGTGCCTGCATGCGCACGGCGTGACGGTGTGGGCCAACGGCGAGCCGGCACGCGCCGTCGAGCTGCTCGTCCGTGCGCTCGACATCGTCAAGCGAACACGAGGTGACGCGCACGGGTATCTCGGACCGCTGGTCGGCGCGCTGCTCGATGCGCAGCGACCGGCAGATGCGCTGCCCTACGCGCGCGAGCTCCTTCGTCTCGAGGACGAGAGCGCGCCGGCGGACCTCACGACGCTGTTCATCGTGGGCCAGTGCTTCCGCGACGCGGGCGCGACCGAGGACGCGCGTCTCGTGCTCGAGCGCTTCCTGGTCGCGATGGGCGAAGACGGCAACCCGACCATCCGCGACGAGGTCCGCGGATGGCTCTCAGGGCTGTAGCTACGGCGCGTTACTGCGCGGCCGGAGCGTTCGCCGGAGTACCGCAGTTCGCGCAGAACTTCGCGGTGCCGGTCTCGTTGCCACAACCGGTGCAGAACTTCTTCGCCTGCGCGAGCGCGCCGCCGCACTCCGCGCAGAACTTCCCGCCGGGCTGGCGCGTGTTGCACTTTGCACACGTCACCATCGCGCCGCCGGGCGTGAAGCTCGGCGCCTGCTGCTGCATTTGAGGCTGACCCTGCTGCTGCTGCTGGGCCGCCACGTTGTATGCGCCGCCCATCTGGTTCGCCATGCCGACGCCCATGGCCATCTGCATGCCGGCGCCCATCACGCCGCCTTCGCCGACGCCGTGCTCCGCCATGCCCTGGCCCGCGCCGATCATCGCCTGACCCGCCGCGTAGCCCTGGTAGCTGCCGGCGAGCTCCTTCACGTAGCGCGAGTCCTGTCCGAACTTCTGATCGAGCTCGAACTGCTTCGCCTTCGCCTGCGCCTCGGCCACCTTCACGCCGCGGTTCGCCTTGGCGATCTCGGCGTTGGCCTCGACGAGGCGCTGTCGCTCTTCCTCGGAGAAGTTCAGGTTGAACTGCCCCATCTGCAGGATGCGCACGCCGATCTCGTTGAGGTCGGGCGCGTTCGCGACGAACGCGTTGGCGAGCTTCGTGGTGAGCGAGACGGCCTGGAGCACGCTCTTGCCCTCGACCTCGCACAGCTCACCGAGGGTCGTCTTGACCCCGTTCATGAAGAGGCCCTTCACCCAGTGAAGGATCGCGTCGTTGTCGCCCTGCGCCGCCTGCCCCGTGTAGCCGACGATGAAGCGAACCGGATCCGTCACGACGAGCGAGAACTCGCCGAAGATGCGCGGCACGACCTGCTCGCCCGTGAGCGGGTCGATCATGTCGCCGATGGGCCCGCCGAACGGGATGCTCCGCACGGGCGAGGTCTTCACGAAGAAGATCTCGCTGATGAAGACGTCGCCGCCCGTGAACTTGTTGATGAGGTTGTTCAGGAACGGGATGTTCTGCGTCGACATGGTGTGCCGACCGGGCGGCAGGACACCGACGACCTTACCGTCCTTGAAGAACACCGCGCACTCGTCGCTGTCGACCGTGAGCTGCGACCAGAACGGGAAGTTCTGATCCGGGTGCTTGAACACGATGAGCTGCTTCAGGTGGTCGGGACGCGCGATCATCATCTCGCGCACGCCGTTCTTCACGAAATCGAACACGCCCATCGTTTTGGCTCCCCTTGATCAGGTTCCGCTAAGGCCAGCTCCGAAGGTAAATCGCCCTTCGCGCTTATGCTAGAGGCGCGTATCGTTTCGATAACGTGAGCACTTCCACCATCGACGTTGCGGCGCTTCCCGCGAATGCGCAGAAGATCCTCGACCCCAACGGTCCGGCGCCGCTCAAGGGAATGGCGGCCAAGGGCCTCGCTCCCGGCCTCAAGCCCGGCGAGACGCTCGCGGTCATCTGTGCGCTCTCGTTAGGCAGCGACGGCCACTCCGAGGTCGCACGGAAGACGCTCGCCAACCTTCCGCTCCCGCTCCTGAACGGCGCGCTCGGCGGCGAGATCCAGTCCGGCGTCCTCGACGTCCTCGGGCCGATCTACTCGAAGGACGCGAACCTCTCCGAGAAGATCCTCCACCACCCGTCGATCCTGCCCGACACCGTGGCGGCGATGGCTGCAGTCTGCACGGAGTTCGTCTCCGAGATCATCGCCACGAACGAAGAGCTGCTCCTCAAGCATCCGAAGATCATCGAGAAGCTCTATCTGAACAAGAACACG
>FTCS01002734.1_pt1 | contig 11918 bp, 9 predicted proteins | sample 1639391 | NCBI WGS metagenome assembly FTCS01 (sample SAMEA3914864, study PRJEB12502) | metagenome | biome: forest; material: soil | place: USA | collected 2012-03-12 | depth 0.3 m | reverse complement strand
CCGAGGAGATCGTCTATTCGCCGAGCTTCCGGCAGCGCAGCACCATCAACGGCCTTCCCACGATCGCCGTGGTCGGCGCGAGGCTCGATTTCTGATGCGACACCTCCTCGTCGTGACCGCGGCCGGCGGCATCGCATGCGCGCTCTCGGGCGCGTCGTGCAAGCCGGACTTCGGTGAGCGCGAGTCGCTCGTCGATCGCACGCAGGTGCTCGCGGTGCGGATCGATCCACCGGAAGCCAAGCCGGGCGACACCGTGACGACGTCGCTGCTCGTGGTCTCGCCAGACGGCCCGATCGAGGCGCCGCCCGCGAGCTGGGGCTTCTGCGAAACGGCGAAGCTCCTCACCGAGAACGGCTCGGTGAGCGCGGCGTGTCTCGGCGCCGGCAACGTACCCATTGCCGACGTTCGGGGCGGCGTGACCGCGGCGCTGCCGATGTCGGGATGTCTCGTGTTCGGCCCGGAGACGCAATCGGCGGAGGTTCGGCCGCGCGATCCCGACGTCACCGGGGGATTCTTCCAGCCGATCCGCGTGCGCGTCGCCAGTGCCGACGGCGGCGACGGCGGCGATCCGGTGACGGCATTCGGGTTCGCGCGGCTCTCATGCAACCTCGCGCAGGCACCGGCCGACATCGCCACCCAATTCCGTGCACAATACAAGCTCAACCTGAATCCTGCGCTGCTCCCCATCGAAGCGCATCTCGAAGGCGCGACGCAGCCCATCGCGCTCGACGCCGTTCCGCGCGGCGCACGGGTCGTCTTCCGCGCGTCGTGGCGTCCCGAGGATGCCGAGACGTATGCGCTCTACGACGTGCAGAACCAGGTCGTCGCGACGCGCCGCGAGAGCATGCGCGTCTCCTGGTACACGACCGCCGGCAGCTATGCCGAGGATCGAACCGGCCGCACCGAGACCGAGCCCGACACGTTCACGGAGAACACGTGGACCGCGCCCGCCGACGCGCGCGTCTCGCATCTCTCGTTCGTGCTCCGCGACTCACGCGGCGGCATGGCGTTCACGACGACGACGGTAACGACGCGCTGACCGCCGAATCACGGCGACACCGAGCGTGCGGATGCTTCAGAGCGCGTAATTGACGTCGCGCGGAAGAGCGGGGTTCGTCCCCGGGTCGATCTGTCCGGAGTCGTTGGCTCCCCAGCAGACGGCGCGTGGGCCCGCGCGCACGCATGCTCTCCGGCCACCCGCGAGGATACGATCGAAGGGCGGCGCGAATCCGGCGGGCAGCGCGACGTCCTGGACGGAAGTGCTCGCGCCAATCACGCCGAGCTGTCCGGCGTCGTTGTTGCCCCAGCAGCGCACCTTGTCCGGTGTACCCACCACGATCGCGCAGACGAAGTCGTCGCCGGCCGCGATGTGAGTCGCGCGGAACTGAAGGCTCTGCGGAAGCTTCGGCCCGGGGCTCTTCGTCATCGTGGGGGCTCCGGACGTTCCCTCGCCCCAGCACCACACGGTCGAATCTGTCGCGAGCGCGCACGCGAAGTCGATGCCCGCGACGACCTCGGTCGAGCGCGGCGCGTTGTTGACCGCCCCGGGGGAGTACGGCGTCGTCGGGCCGGTGACGCCGAGCTGTCCCTTGTCGTTCGCGCCCCAGCATCGGACGACGAGGCCGGCGTCCACCGCGCAGCTGAAGCCATCGCCGAGCGCGAACGCCTTCGCATCGAGCATGAGCATGCTGGCCGCGTCGCCTCCGGCCCCCATGTCACCGAGCTGGTACGAAGAGTTGGATCCCCAGCAATGCGTCACGCCCCCGCCGCTCGCGCACGCATGGCTCTGCGTTGCCGAGCTCGACACAGCAACAATCCCCGGAGTCGGGGGCTGCGCAGCCGGCAGGATGGTCTGGAACATCGACTGCGGATCGTCGGCGGCTGGGACGGGCGGCGCCCCCGTTCCGCGTTGACCGTACCGATTCGCGCCCCAGCAGACGACGTTGTTTCCCGCGATCGCGCACGTGCTGTCTCGCCCTGCGCTCAGCCCACTCACGACGGCCCCGAACGGTCCGTTCGTTACGCCGGGAAGAAGGACGACTGCCGCACCCGCACCTGACTGGGCGAGGTCGTTCTTGCCCCAGCACTTGACCGTGTCCGCACCGTACGCGCACGTGTGATCGTGGCCGAGCGACAGCGTCGTCGCCGTGAGAGGTGGCTGCACGCCGACCACCGTGCCCGCGTCAGCGGGCTGGGGCCCGTGGATCGAGCAATCCGTCGCTGCCGAGGGCGGCCCACACGCCGGGGTGGCCGGCGTCTTCGAAGGGCACACCTGCGAGACGACGACACGCATGGTGGGCAGCGAAGCCGCGCGCGTGCACACGCCCTGAGGAAGCTGCACGCGTCCGCCGACGATCGACCAGCCCACGATCGGCTTGTCCTGCGGCGCCTGCCGATCGAGCGCGACGATGCAGTGAGCCGCGTTGCAGACTCCGTCGCCTCCCGGCGCCAGCTCGATGCCGACGTTGAGCTGATCGGGCGAGGCTCCGCCCATCGCCTGAAACGAGCACGTCGCCAGGTCGGGTGTCACCGCCGTCGTCGACGCGAAGCACGACAGCACGTCGAAGCCGACGCCCGACGCCGGCGTCGCGCCGCCGTAGACCTGCAACGGATCGAAGTCCGGCAGCGCGGCGACATCGATGTGCGCGTCGGCGCAGGTGCCGGCGATGTTCGTCTGCCCGTCCGGACATGCGCTCGTCGCGGCGCGCGGATCCGGGGCGCCACTCGGCGGCAGCACCGCGGAACCGTCGCTCAGCCACTGCAAGTACATCCGCAGCATCGCGTTGCGATCGGCCGGCACGGTCGTGAGCGCATCGCGCAGCACACGGACCTCGCTCTTGCGGCCGGCGCTGACCCGCACGGCGATGGGCTCGACCGCGCCCTTCGTGTTGTAGACGGCGAACGTCGCCGGGATCGTCACCCGGAGATCGGGAGGAGCCGTCGGGTCGACGGGATAGTCGTTCCGGTAGAGCGGTGGCGGGTTGTCGGTGCCGAGAGGCATGCCGTCGTTCCGCACCTCGAGCCTGAAGTAGTCGAGGTCCTTCGGCATCGCGAAATCGGTCTGGATGACGACGGTGATCTGGCCGGCGTTCTCCTCCTTCGCGCACGAGGCGATCGCCGCCGCGAATGCTCCGAGGACCACCGCTCGACGAATCCATCTGGCAAGGTGCAGGCTCATGGCAGATCCACCGAGCCGAGCGTTCCCGGCGTCTGCGGCGTGCGCGAGCCGGACGAAGGTCGAAACAGGAAGTACGCGCCGATCACGGCGCCCGCGGTAAGGATCGCCGCGCCTCCGCCGACCAGCCACCACGTGCTCTTCGGCGTGCTCGACTCGGGCGGCCGCATGTCGATGCTCTTGGACTTGTCGTCCTCGATGACGACCTCGGACTGGCGCGGCTCCTGGCCGCGCGCCGCGACGCGGAGCGTGTGACGGCCGCTGGCGACCGTACGCGACACGCTGCCGATGCCGAAGGTCTCTCCGTCGAGAGAGATGACCTCGCCCGGCGCCGCGCGCACCTCGAGCACGCCTTCGTGCGGCTGCGCCTCGAGCTGCACGCTGACGACCGCCGTGTCTCCACCGGCTCCGATGATGGTGCGTGCGACCTGCCGGAACCCTGCCTTTCGAAAGACGATCTCGTGCTTCCCTAGCTCTGCATAGAGCGGCGTGGCGAGCGGCGTCGTGCCCGCGGTCTCTCCGTCGACGGCGACCTCGACGGCGTCGGGACGAACCGACAAGGTCACCGTGGTGACGAACGGAGCGATGGTGGAGAGCACTCGTTCGGCGTCGTGGCGATCCTGATCGGTGAGGAAGGCGCCGCCCTCTGCAAGGTATCGCTCGAGGAGAGAGCGTGAACGTGCGTAGTGCTTGAGGCGCTGCTCGCAGGACGCGATGTTCCACAAGAGCCGCGGGTCGTGCGAGCGATCGTAGCTGCTCGTGAACTTGATCGCGGCGCCCGCAAAATCATCGTGCGAGAAGAGCGTGCGTGCTGCATCGAAGTCGTCGCGAGCCGCCCCCGTGAGCGTGTTGGTCAACGACTTCGGAGCGTCTTTTCCGCCCGCCGCCGTTGCCGTGACCGGAGTAGCCGCAACGAGCAGGAACGCGAGCGCCGCGACGCGGCTACTCCTTGAGATGCATGTTCCAGTCATCGGATTTTCCCGAAGGCGATGGTGGCGCATTCGCGTGCCGCGTACCAGCTCGAGCCGGCGTTGCCGCCCGCGATCCTCCTCTTTGCGAGGACGATGCGACGCCTTCCGGCGGCGCCGGCGTCGGCGCAGGTGCGCTCGTCGTCAGCGCCGCCGTCGTCGTGCCGGCGTCCGACGGAGGGGCTGCCGAGGCCTCGACCGCCGCCGCCGTTTCTGCGTCGGGCGCGATCGGCGTTGCGCGCTTCTTCCGAACGACCAGTCCGCCCAGCAGCGCAGCGCCGAGGACACATGCTGCGATCCACGCGACCGTGCCTCGTGAGCCCGATGCGGGCGCGGGCGTCAGCGCCTTCGACACCGGCGCCGACGCCGATGACGAGGCCGACGACGACGCCGCCGGCGCCACCGAGATCGTCGGCGCGAATGCCAGGCCCGAGCCCGACACCGGCAGCACCGCCGCTACCGTCGCCGCGGATGGCACCGCGAGGGCCTGGATGCGCGGCACCGAGATCGCTGCCTGCGCCGGCGAGAACGGGCCGAGCGCCACGGCGAGGTCGCCGATCCCGTTCCATCGCTGATCGCGCTCCTTCGCGAGACAGCGGGCGATCGCCGCTTCGAGCGCCGCCGGGACGTCACCGCGCTTCGTGGAGATCGCGGCGACCGGCGCAGCGACGATCGCCGACACGAGCGCTCCGATCGTGTCGCGAACGAATGGAGGCTCGCCGGTGAGCAGCTCGTAGAGCACACAGCCGACCGCCCAGATGTCGGTGCGCAGATCGACATCGCTCGGCGTGGTGAGCTGTTCGGGAGACGCATACATCGGCGTTCCCATGAACGTGCCGGTTCGCGTGCGCACCTGCGCCTCGTGCGGCAGGACCTTGGAGATCCCGAAGTCGAGCACCTTGATGCACGTGCTGCCGTCCGGACGACGCGCGGCGAAGAGATTGGCTGGCTTGAGATCGCGGTGGACGATCCCGCAGGCGTGAGCCTCCGCGAGCGCCTCGCCGGCTTGCAGCACGTACGCGATCGCCGTTTCGACCGGCACCGTGCGTTGTTCCTCGAGGATCGCGCCGAGGTCGCGGCCGTCGAGGCGCTCCATCGCGAGGAACACCGTTCCGTCGGGCAGCCGATCGGCGTCGCTGATCCTCGCGACGTGCTCGCTCCGTATCTTCGCCGCTGCGCGCGCCTCGCCGATCAGTCGCGCCGCCTGCTCTGCGTCGGAAGAGAGCTCCGGCAGGAGACACTTGATCGCCACGGGCTCGTCGAGGACCAGATGGCGCGCCGCGTAGATGACGCCCATGCCCCCGGAGGCGATCACGCTCTCGACGACGTAACGCCCGGCGATGTGCTCTCCGGGGGAAAAACCCATCGGTTCATCCTAACCTGGGTCGGACGACCGGTGCGATCGATGCGTTCGTTCCGCTGAAGTGTCCTTCGCTTCCGTGTCCTCGCGCACCTCGCGCACCTCGCGCCCTTGCAGCGTCACCTCCCACGAGACGCCGCGACGACTCAGCTCCGCGGTGTAGATCGACTCGACGCTGAGACGGCGGGAGAGCAAGGTCGCGAACGCGGTCGCGAGGACGAGCGGCAAGACGATCGCGTAATCGCCGGAGAGCTCGAAGACGAGGACCGCCGCCATGAGCGGGGCGCGGGTCGTCGCCGCGATCATCGCCGCCATCCCGACGAGCGCGTAGCCGCCCTCCGAGCCCGGAGCGCCGACGTAGCCGGACACGAAATGTCCGTACACGAGCCCCAGCGCTCCGCCGATGAACAGCGACGGCGTGAAGACGCCGCCCGGGCTCCCCGTCGATACCGATGCGGTCGTCGCGACTGCTTTCGCGAACAAGAGCACCACGACGAGCCCCACTGCATAGTGCTCGTCGAGGAGCACGTTGAGCGGTTCGTAGCCGTTACCCGTCACCTGCGGCCATGCGATCGCGAGAGCGCCGACGACGAGACCTCCGAGAGCGGCGCGCCACGGCTGCGGGACGCGCGTTCGGTGAACGACGTGCTCTCCGGCCGCGAGGAGCCGCATGAAGCCTTGGCCGACGAGCGCGGCCAGGATACCGAGCACCGCATAGGCGACGAGCTCCGGCGCCGTCGTCGTGGAGAATGCGCGTTGCCCGTAGATCGGGCCACCTCCGACGGTGGCGCGCACGAGCGCCGTCGAGATCGCCGTGGCGATCAGCACGAGCCCGAGCGCGTCGATCACGACGACGCCGGTCACGACCTCGACGACGAAGAGCACCGCGGCGAACGGCGTGTTGTACGCGGCAGCGAACCCGGCCGCCGTTCCTGCCGCGATCAGCGAACGCGCGGTATCGCCGTGGATCCCGGTGCGGTTCGCGACGGCGGCGCCGAGGCTACCTCCGAACTGAATGAGCGGACCCTCACGACCCACCGAGCCGCCGGTCGCGATCGCGAGCCACGAGCCCACCGCCTTCCACCACGTGGACGAGAGCGACAGACGCGTGCGACCGAGCACCACCGCTTCCATGACGTCGCCGACGTTCTGGCTCGGTGCGCGAACGCGGATCATCCCGACGAGGCCCGCGAGCAGGCCACCGAATGCAGGCAACACGAGCCGCATGGGCCACGAGAGCCGCGAGAACACCTCGAGCACGTCGTGCGCGCCGAGGAGCGCGACGTAGATCGAGTGCAGCCCAGCGCGGAACGCCATCGCGAACGACGCGGCGCCGACCGACACGACGACGAGCGCGACGAGCACGCGCACGACCTCGCCGGGCGCAGCCGAGCGAAACGACGTGTTCGCTTGCGGGCCCATCAGCGAAACCGCGAGCGCGACGAATCGCCGCTCAGCTCTTCTGGTTGTAGTTGGTGTTCTCGAGCAGGATGACGTTCGTCTTCGAGCGGCTCTCACCAACGCTCGTGATGTACACGGCGGGCTGATCCTGCACGGGACAGACCTTCTCGCATGCGCCGCAGCCGATGCAGAGGCTCGGATCGACGTGCGGGCGCTGCAGCTTCACCTGCAGCATGGCCGGCTGCTCGCCGGACGGTCCGGGCTTGCTGTCGCGCACCGGTGCCTCGACCTCTTCGACCCAGATCGCCTTGGGCGACGTGGGGCAGAACTCCTCGCAGACGATGCAGGGAGTCTGCATGCTCCACGGCAGACAGCGACCGTGGTCATAGAAGGCGGTGCCGATCTTCACGGGCGGGACGCCCTGACCGAGCTTCTCCTTCTCGGTGATCTTCTGGATGGCGCCGGTGGGACACACCTGCCCGCAGAGCACGCACGAGTGCTCGCAGTAGCCGATGCGGGCGATGAGGATCGGCGTCCAGAGGCCCTCGATGCCGGCCTCGAACATCGCGGGATGCAGCGCGTTGTTCGGGCACACCTTCATGCACTCGGCGCAACGGATGCAGCGCTCGAGGAACGCGCGCTCCTCGACGGCGCCCGGCGGCCGGATCACCTTCGAGTGGTAGTTCACGTCGAGCGAGTCCGCGATGCGCGCGACGGGGATGAAGGCGGCGCCCGCGGCAGTGGTGGCGAGCAGCGTGCGCCGCTGGAGCGCCGGCGCGGAGAGCGCGCTCTTCCGGTTCGGCAGGAAGCGGAACTTGATGACGTCCTCGGGGCACGACGTCTCGCAGTTGAGACAGACATGGCACTCGTCCTGGCGCCACTTCACGCCGCCTTGCGGCGAGTCGGCGCCCTGGCAGTTGACGAGGCACAGGTTGCAATCCGTGCACTTTGCATGGTCCTTCTCCATGCCAAAGAGCGCGAACTTCGCGAACACGCCGAGGAACGCGCCGAGCGGACAGAGCACGCGACACCAGAACCGCGGGACGAAGCGGTTCATGAAGAGGATCGCGATGAGCAGGACGACGATGAGCCAGGTCTGGTGGAAGTAGAACTGGTGCGAGCCCCACACGGCGGAGGCGAGCGCGTCCTGCGTGTGATCGGCGGCGGACTGGATCGTCCGATTCGGGACGTCCTGCACGGCGCCGAGCCCGCGATGCGCGATGTACTGCGTGCCCGGGATGACGCCGAGGCCGATGGCGCGCACCGCGATGCAGATGGGATCGAACAGACCACCGACCGCGCTGCCCGCGACGCCCGCGAGCAAGAACGCGTACATCAGGTAGTACTTCACGTTCTGCCGGCGATCGTGGGTCTTGTTCGCCTCGACGCGGAGCGCGCCGCGTCCTTTGCGCGACGGCAGGATCCAGCCGAAGAAGTGATGGAGCGTGCCGAACGGGCAGATCCATCCGCAGAAGACGCGACCGACGATGAGCGTGAGTCCGAGCAGGCCGACGCTCCAGAGGAGGCCGCGATAGACCGTGTGCGTCGAGAGCACCGTCATGGCGCTCACGAACGGATCGGCGAGCAGGAAGGCTTCGACCGGGAGCGCGAGGCGCACCGGCGTGTCCGACTTCGCAGCGAAGCTTCCGTGGAAGCCCGTCTGGAAGAGGAAGTACATGAATAGGGCGAAGAACCCGATCTGCGACGCGCGACGGATCCACACCAGCGTGCGGATGCTCTTCCGCGCCGGAATGCCGGAGCCGGGGAGCTTGGGATCCTGCTTCTTCTTCTTGGGTGCAGCGCCGGGGACGCCGATGCCGAGCGACGACTCGATCGCCGCGGCGCTCGCCTTCTCGGCGGCAGCCATGACGGCGGGGTCCTTCTTCTTCGCCGGCGCAGGCGGAGGAGCTGACGCGACAGCCGCGGGGGTCCACGTCGTCTCCCGATCGATCGGCTTCACGGCGCCGACGGCGCCCGTCTTCCACGGGATCGGCTCGACGTGCACGTGCGTGTGCTCTGGCGCGTATTGGGGGTCGTGCAGCGCCGCATGATCGATCGCCGAGACGTCCAGCGCGACGCCCGCATGAGGCTTGCTCTGCCCCGAGCCGTTCGAAGTCGACGCCGCCATCAGACCTCGCGGACCCGCAGGTTCTCCCAGTACATCGTACCGAGACCGCGCTCGTGACCCATCTTGAGGTACGCGAGGTTGTCGCGATGCTGGCCGATGAGCGTCGCGCCGTACGCGTCGGCGGCGACCTGATCGACGGTCGCGAACACCGTGTTCATCACCTTGGTGTCGTCGATGTTGCCGCCCTGCGGGCCGTTACGCATGAGCACGCGCATCGCGTCGACGACGACCAGCGTGGGACGCATGAACGTCGCGAGGTCGGCGATCGACACGTCGATGTTCTGGTGGAGACGGTTCCGCCGTCCGCCGAGCACGCCGTACCAGTTCTTCATCGCGGCGGTGTATTTGGCGAGGTTGTGATGCTTGGCGACGGGGACGTTGATGACCTTGTCGGCGTCGACCAGCGTCGTGAAGATCGGCCACTCGTCGAGGATCTCGCCCTTCATGCGCGTGGTGCGGAAGCGATGCTCCGCGGGGAGCACCACCTCGGCGCCGAGCCCGTACGCCTTCCGCCAGATCCCCGAGCGCTGGAAGCAGCGGTTCGGGTCGTTGCACGAGCCGTCCGCGACGACGACCTTCTTCGCGCCGGCGTCGAAGGCGAGCTTGATGACGGCGCCGACGACGTCCGGGTTGGTGTTCGCAGCGTGGATGGGCATGCGATCCCAGCCGATGTTCGGCTTGATCACGACGACGTCGCCACGGCTGACGAAGCGGCTCATGCCGCCGAGCGCATCGACGGCGCGCTTCACGAGGTCGTCGGCCGAGACCTCGGGCGCGCCTTCGCCTCCGCGCGCCTTCGCGATCGCGAGCTCGGCGAGGTCCGCGCTCGCGCGGTCCTTCCGGCGATAGTCGCGGACCTGGCGATCGGCGGACGACGATGCGGCACCGAAGCCGCCGTGATCCCACGTGAGCTTTCCGATCGCGGCCGACGCGCCGAGGACGCCCGCGGCGAGCCCGACCCGCTTGATGATCTCGCGCCGTGAAGGACGCTCGAACATGGGCGAGAGCGGGGGCGAATCCGGGGGCGAGTCCGGGGGCGTACGAGCGCCTTTCGGGTCGTCGGACTTCGCGGCCATGTCGATCTCTTAGCCTCTTCCGCGCTCGAAAGACAACTCCGCGGGACACTTCGGCTAATCGGCGGTTTCGCGGACCACGAGCATCCGCGCGGTTAGGCCCCCTCACGGATGGGCTGCGGCGGCCCTGCGCAGCGTTTCCGGCGCTTTGACCGGCGCGTAAAAGCCTGACACAACCGCGGGCTCGGATGGCCACGGACCGAGAAAGCCGAATCCTCTCGGGGCCCCTGGCGATCGAGATCGGCCGTTTCGGAACGCCCCTCGCCGTGGGCATGGCGCTCCAGACCACGTTCAACCTGGTCGACGCCTACCTGATCGCGCGGCTGCCGCGCGGCGAGGTCGGCGCAGCGGTCGGCGCCATCGGGATCTGCGATCAGGTCGCCGCGCTCGGCACCATCGTGAGCTACGGCGTGTCGACAGCGGCCGGCGCAATTCTCTCGCAGCGCAAGGGCGCATCCGATCAAGCGGGCATCCAGCGCGCGGCCTGGCAGTCGATGATCATCATCGCCGGCTTGAGCCTGTTCCTCGGGCTCGTCGGCGGGCTCGGCGCCGGCTTCATCGTGCGCGATCTCATCGGCGCGAAGGGCGACGTGGCCACGGTCGCGACGAGCTACCTGCGCGTCAACACCGCCGGCAGCTTCTCGATCTTCTTCTTGCTGCAGCTCACGAACATCCAGCGTGCGCTCGGCTCGTCGAAGACGCCCGTCGCGCTGCTCGTCGGCGGCAACGTCTTCAACGTGTTCCTCGCGGTGCTGCTCATCTTCGGGCCCGGGCCGGAGCCCGCGTTCCTCGGATGGGCCGGCGCGATCGCGAAGGCGCTCCACATCCCGCGGCTCGGCATGGTCGGCGCGGCGTGGGCGTCGATCATCGCGCGCTGCCTCGTGCTCGTCCCGAACGTGATCATCCTGGCGCGGCGCTTCGACGTCTTCCCGCCGAAGGGCCATCGAGCGCCGGATTTTGCCGAGCTGAAGCGGATCGCCTCGGTGGCGTGGCCGTCGAGCGCGCAGTTCTTCCTGCGCATCTCGGCGATGCTCTTCATCAACTCGATCGTCGCCCGCTTCTTCACGACGCAGCAGGATCAGACCGCGACCACTGCGATGGGCCTCGTCTTCCGTCTCGACACGATGGCGCTCTTCGTGGCGATGGGCTGGGGCACTGCCGCGCAGACGTTCGTGGGCCAGAACGTGGGCGCTGGGAAAGGTGCACGCGCGAAGCGGAGCGGCTGGATCACGATGACGTACGACGGCATCACGAACGTGCTGCTCATCGGCGCCGTGTTCGTCTACGGCGAGGCGATCCTCCACGTCTTCGACGACGAGCTGGCGCCGGTGGCGATCGCGCTCTCGTACCTCCACGTGGTCGCGCCGTCGTACCTCGCGCTCGGCGCGGGCATCGTGCTCGGCAACGCGATGGCCGGCGCTGGCGCGACACGAACGACGTTCGCGATCGACGCGGCGGTAATCCTCCTCGTGCAGGTGCCGCTGTCGATCGTCGCGATCGGCGTCTTGCACGGCACGACGAAGAACCTCTTCGAGTGCGTCGCGGTCGTGAACGTCGCGAGCGCGATCGTCTACGGCGTCGTCTACGGACGTGGCTCCTGGCTCGGCGCTGCGACACGAACGCGCTGAGCCCGCTGACCCGGTCGGCGCGCATGGTAGAGGACTTCGCGCTCGCCTATGCGTTCCAGTACGTGGGCGACAAGACGCTCACCGCGCGGGGCTACGACGCGAGCGGCGCGTTGATCTCGGAAGATCAGGTGGATTTCACGCTCACGCCGTGAGCGCGAGGCGGAAAAACAGCCACCTTTGGCCGT